>Ga0326597_10008204_pt1 | contig 14114 bp, 6 predicted proteins | sample RVTome_12_FD_203789 | JGI IMG/M metagenome (GOLD analysis project Ga0326597, IMG submission 203789) | Soil microbial communities from uranium-contaminated site in the Upper Colorado River Basin, Wyoming, United States - RVT100D185 | ecosystem: Environmental > Terrestrial > Soil > Contaminated >... | reverse complement strand
GATCGCCATTGATGGTCTACGTCGACACGAGCGCCCTGGTTCCTGTCTTTATCCGCGAGCCGAAGAGCAACAGCGTCGTTGCTTGGCTTGAATCCTCGGGCGAGCGGCTGGCAATTAGCGAGTGGTCCTTGGTCGAGTTCGCTTCGGCTGCTTCAATCAAGGTTCGAACCGGTCAGATCACCGCGAATTTGCAGCGGCAGGCTACCGCACGGGTTCAGAATTTCGCGCGTAAGCACTGTACGGTAGCCGTGCCTGGTCGGGATGAATTTCGCCGCGCCGCTGGTTTGGTGGGCAACGACAAGCTAAAGCTACGTGCGGGCGACGCGCTGCACCTTGCCATCGTCCAAAGTCTGAACGCCCACAGTATTTTCTGTCTTGACGAGGCGATGATCGCGAGCGCCAGGTTGCTTGGTATGAACGTGATAACGGTTTGAATGCGCGATTGAGCCCCGGATGGGCCACACAGTAGCGAAAGAATCGGCGCCCTGAAGCATGCTCGGTCCCTTGGTGTACCGTCCCGAAGTTCTCACCGAACACCGTGCGTTGACCGCTCGAAGCACTGGCGAGACAGTGCCGGCTAACGAAAAAGGTGTTTTGAAAAGCCTATGCTCCGCAAGACAGGCAGGTATTATGAAGCGTCTCGCAATGCCGGTGATAGTTTTGATGGCAGCGATGGCTGCGGCTACGGCGCGCGCGGGCGTCACGGTCGGCATCGCCGGCGGCGCGGACCGGGACGCCCGGTTCTGGGTGGTCATGAGGAGCAGCCACGGGTTCATCCACGGCAGCTACGGCGTGGACATCGACGCACGGTTCATGCACCCGGGCGAGACGGCGACTATCCCGGTGCCCGCGCTGAACCCGGTCACGTTCTCGTACGTGCACGCGGCGATCTACCATCCGGCCTACATGTACGACAGCAAGCTGGTGAAGGAGCTGCCATCGGCCTTCAGCACGGTGGACATTCCTGTATTCGTGCCCCGCTCGTGGCGCGCATTCATCGACTCGGGCGAGCTAGTGGTGCATGCCGGGCCGGGAGTTCACCTTGGGCACGTGATCGGCCATTTCAGCCAGTTCCTCAAACCTTATCTGCCGGCGGCAGACGACGCCGGCATCGCGCAGGATCCCGCGCAATACGTTCCGCTGCTCGAGGAGATCATCGCTCATACAAAGAGGACGCTGCCGCAATCCACGTACGGCGACCGCCGGATAGACGAGCTGAGAAAAAACGATCCGAGCTACGCGCAGCGCCTGGACTTGACCGAGCAGCGCCGTCTCGTGCAGCTCGACGAGATGCTGGTCGAGATCAAGGCGCTAGTCGCGGTGGGGCGGGGCGAGCGCATCCGGCTGCGCGCCATGCAGGCGAAACTCGCCAGCACGGCCATGGTCTACCATGAGCTGATGAGCGCAGGGGACCGGCAGGCGGTCGAGGCATTCCTCGATGTCCAGTTCGAGAACAGCCGCGCACGCCCGGCGCCGGAGAAAGCGCGGCAGTGGGTGAGCGGCGAAACCCGTGTTGCGTACGTCATCACGCTGGGCGCACGCTACAGTCTCAATAACCAGAGCGGCAAGCGGCTCTACGACGATTGCTACCGGACGAAGCTGAAAGTGGACCTGCTGAGCAGCGGGAAGACAAACCTCAAGAATGTGCAGAAGGGATTCGGTGCGAACTTCTGCCGTGACGACAAGAACGAGTGGGTCATCCAGTTGCCGCGCCGGTGAAACCGGCTGGCCGCTACGCGCGTCCTGCGACGTTTAATTTTCAGTGGTAAACATGAAATTGTTTGGCACGCCGGGCAGCCCGTTTGCGCGCAAAGTGCGCATCTTCCTCGCGGCATGCCGCGGGCCAGGTTGCCTTCGGCCGTTTTTACCACCAGGTGGTAGTGGTTCGTCATCTGGCGCCACGCGTGACAGCACCAGTTAGATCGCTCGCAAACGCGACCGAGCAGTTTCAGCCCGGCACGGCGATCCTCATCGCAGAGCAACCGTTCACGTTGCGCCGAAGTGACGCCACTCTCGGGCCAAGGTAGGCCAAGGAAGCAACAGAGCGTGGCAACCTGCCGGGAGATCATGCGAAAATCGAAAAATGGCGCAGCCCGGTCCGGGACTCGTTACTCTTGTTTACGCCGCCGCCGGCGTGGCCTGGATCCTGTCGTCCGACGCGCTCCTCTACTTCATTACCGAGGACCCGTTGCTGCAGACGCGGCTGGAAGTCGCCAAGGGACTGGGGTTTGTCACGGTCACCAGCGCGGTGCTGTTCCTGCTACTCCGTGCGCGGCGGCCCGCGGCAGCCGGGGCGACGCCGGACGATCGCCGCAGTCGCCGGTTCGCGGCGGCGATCCTCGCCCTCAGCGTCTTTTCGATCGGTGTCTCGGTGTATGTCCTGCAGGCGCGGCAGGCGGAGCGCGAAAGCTTCTCGGACCTGCGGGTGATCGCCCAATTCAAGGTGCTGCAGATCGAGAACTGGCTCGACGAGCGCCGCGGCGACGCGCGGATGCTCGCGGGCAGCGCTGCGTTCGTCGAGCAGGCGGCAGCAGTGGTCGACGGCTCCGCCGACCAGACGCGGCGCGGCATGGTCCGGGACCGGCTCGCCTCGCTCTGGGATGCCTTCGGCTACGAAGCCATTGCCCTGCTGGACGCGCGCGGCGCCATTCTGGTCGCGGCGGGTGATCCGCAGCCCGGCCATACCGAAGCGGCCGGCGCGCCGCACACGGAAACAGCGGACGACGTGCGGATGACGGATCTGCACGCCGACGTCGCCGGCCACACGCACCTGCATTTCACGGTCCGCGTTCCCGGGACGGCGGGCGTGGTTCGCTTCGACGTCGATCCCGTTCGATTCCTGTTCCCGCTGATGCGCTCCTGGCCGACGGACAGCGACAGTGGCGAAACCCTACTCGTGCGCCGCGACGGCGACCAGGTGCAGTACCTGCACACGCTGCGGCACGAGGCAGGCGGCGCAGCGATGCTTCGCCGGCCGCTGGCGACCCAGACACTGCCCGCGGCCATCGCGCTGCGCGCGGCGGGCACCGGCACCACGCCCGGGGTGGATTACCGAGGCGTGCCGGTCTTCGCGGCCTGGCAACCGGTCGGTACAACGTCATGGGTGGTCGTCGCGAAGATGGACCGCGAAGATGCCCTTGCGGGCGCCCGCGGCACCGCGCTATGGATCGCGGGCATTGCCGCGCTGGCGCTGTCGCTGGTCGCCTACACCCTGCTGCTGCTGCTGCGCCAGCAACGCCTCGCGCAGGCGCTGGCGCGAGACGCGCGGGCGGGGCGGTTTGCACTTTTGCTGGAGGAGCTGATCACGTTCCAGGAGGCGGCGGACGCCGCGAACCTGGGGGCGCTCGCGCCCCGGGTGACCGAGGCGGCCGCGAACGCAGCCGGCGCCGCGCGCGCCAACCTGTGGTTGTTCAACGAGGGCGAGACGCAATTGCACTGCATCGACCATTTTGACGCGGTAGGAGGAGAGCATTCCTCCGGCGCGGTGCTGGAGGAAGCGCAGTTCCGCACTGAGTTCGAGGCGCTGAAATCCGCCGAATACGTCGACGCCGAAGACGCGCTCTCCGACCCGCGCACTGCCGGCTACGCCGAGGGCTATCTCAAGCCTTTTGGCATCACGTCCATGCTCGACGCCGTGATCAAGGTGTCAGGCCGCCACCGCGGCCTGCTGTGCATCGAGCACGTCGGCCGGCGCCACTGCTGGACGCGCGAGGAAATCACGTTCGCCGGCCGCCTGGCCGACCAGGTGGCGTTTGCGATCCTGAACCGGGAACGGCGCGAGACGCAGGACGCCCTGAACAGGTCGCACGCGCTGCTGGAGAACACCGAGCGCCTCGGCGGCATCGGCGGTTGGGATTGGGACATAGCCCATGACACCCTGACCTGGTCGAAGGAAACCTACCGGATAATGGATCGGCCGCAGGGATCTCTAGTGAAGGTGCAGGATTTCCTTGCGGCGGTTCGTGCAGAAGACCGGCCGGGTGTGGAAGCCGCCATCGCTGCCAGCCTTGCAGGCGAGAAGCCATATGACATCCAGTTCAGCATACTTCGTGCCGACGGCTCGCAACGTATCTGCCACGTGCGCGGCGAGGTGATCCGCGACGCGCAGGGCCGGTCGACCCGGATGACGGGAACGCTGCACGATATCACTGACCTCAAGCTTGCCGAGGAGCGCCTCGCCCACCTCGCCCAGCATGACGCGCTCACCGACCTCCCCAACCGGCTGCTGCTTACCGACCGCGTGAACATGGCCCTGGCGCGGGCGCAGCGCGGCGGCAAGCCGCTTGCGCTGCTGTTTGTCGACCTGGACCGGTTCAAGAACGTGAACGATGTGCTGGGCCACGAGCAGGGCGATCATGTGCTGGTGGAGGCGGCGGCGCGGCTGAAGTCCTGCGTGCGCGCAAGCGACACCGTCAGCCGCCTGGGCGGGGACGAGTTCCTCGTTCTCCTCGCGGACATCGAGTTGGCGCAGGATGCGGCGCGGGTGTCCCAGAAGCTGATCGAGGCCGTCTCCCGGCCCTACATGCTGGGCGGCGCCGAGTTCGTGCTCACCGCGAGCATCGGCATTGCGTGCCATCCGGAGGACGGCGCGGACTTCGAAACCCTGATGCGCAATGCCGATGCGGCGATGTACGCGGCCAAGCAGGGCGGCCGTGACCGCTACCAGTTCTACTCCGCGAAGATGAATGCGCGGGCCCGCGATCGCCTGCGGCTGGAAACCGACCTGCGTCATGCCATCGCCCGGGGCGAGCTGTTTTTAGTCTACCAGCCGCAGGTGGACCTCGGGTCCGGAACGGTCGTCGGCGCCGAGGCACTGATCCGCTGGCGACATCCGACGCTGGGCCTAGTGCCGCCCGCGGATTTCATTGGCATCGCCGAGGACAGCGGCCAGATCGTCGCGATCGGCGCCTGGGTGCTCGCGACCGCCTGCCGTCAGCAGGCCGCCTGGCTCGCCGAGGGACTGATGGCCGGAATCATCGCGGTCAACGTCTCCGCGCACCAGTTCCGGCAGGCCGACTTCGCTGAAACGGTCACCGCCACCCTCGCTTCCAGCGGCCTGAGCGCCGGGCACCTGGAGCTCGAGGTCACCGAGAGCGCGCTCATGCAGGGCGTGGAGGACACGCTGCGCAAGCTCGGGCAACTGGATCGACTGGGCGTGAAGCTGTCGATCGACGATTTCGGCACCGGCTATTCCAGCCTGAGCTACCTGAAGCGGTTCCCGATCTACCGCCTGAAAATTGACCAGTCCTTCACGCGCGGCCTGCCTGAAGACAGCCAAAGCGGCGCCATCGCACAGGCGGTAATCAGCATGGGGCACAGCCTCGGGCTCAACGTCCTGGCCGAGGGCGTGGAAACTACCGCCCAGGAAGAGCACTTGCGTGCACTGTGGTGCGACGCTGCACAGGGTTACCTGTACTCCAAGCCTGTTCCCGCCGACGCGTACGTGGCGTTCCTGCGCGCGCGAGCGGTGACATCAGGAGCATGACGAATGGCCACCCGGAAGAAGACTGCCGCAGGCATCCGTAAGTCCTCGACTCGCATCCCGGGCCTGGACGCCATGACCGGCGGCGCCGCCGCCATGCGCGGGAAAGCCCAGGTTGACTTGCCGACATCGGAAGATCATTACAAGACCATCGTCGAGAATGCGATGGATGGCATTGCCCTTGTCGATGCCGACACCTACAGGCTCCTTTTCGCGAACCCCGTGTTCTGCCGGATGCTGGGCTACGCGCCTGAAGAAATCGCGGCGTTGAGCGTGATGGACCTTCATCCGGCGGAGGACGTTCCCGAGGCCTTGCGTGAATTCGATCGGCACGTCGAGGGCAAGACCGAAAACTTTCGGGTGAAGCGCAGGGATGGCAGCGTCTTCTATGCGGATATCACGGTTGCGTATTTCGAGTCGCAAGGGCGCCGCCACGTGGCGGGATTCTTCAGGGACATCACCGGGCGCAGGCAGGCGGAGCAGCTGATCCGGGAGAGGCAGGCGGAGTTCACGGCGATCGTCGAGCATTCCCCGAGCGCCATGATCGTGACCACGGGCCTGGATCAGCAGCTAGTGGTGGCAAATCAGAAGTTCACCGATCTCTTCGGCTACACGAAGCAGGACGTTCCCGACGCGCGCAACTGGTGGGTGCTCGCCTATCCCGACGAGCAGTACCGCGCGCAGATCGAAACCGAGTGGACAAGGCGCATCGTGGCGGCCATTGAGAGCGGCGGCAAGATAGAACCCATGGAGGCCGTCGTCGCCTGCAAGGACAGGTCGAAAAGGTACGTCAGGTTCTCGTTCACCTCGACCGGCAGCACGAACATCGTCACCTTTGAGGATCTCACGGAGCGCAGGAAGATGGAGCAGGCTCTGCAGGAGAGCGAAGCGCGCTACCGCAGCATCTTCGAGTCGGTCGATGATTTCGTCTACACCTGTGAAGCAGACGGCACGCTTTCGTCCATCAACCCGGCCTTCGAGCGCATGACCGGATGGTCGCCGCAGGAATGGCTCGGCAGGCATTTCACGCCGCTCGTGCACCCGGACGACCTGCCGCGCATGCTGGTGGTGTTCGGGAAGTTGCTGGCGGGAGAGACTGTGCCCGCTAACGAGGTGCGACTGAAGACGAAGGCCGGGACCTATCTGGATGTCGAGTTCAAGTCCGTGGCCATCAGCCGCGGCGACGCCGTCGTCATCTGTGGCGTACTGCGCGACATTACCGAGCGCAAGCGTGTGGAAAAGTTGTTGCGCGCGCTGGCCACCACCGACGCCTTGACCGGCCTCGCGAACCGCGGGGAATTCACCCGGTTGCTGGAAAAGGAGATGGAGCGCGCGAGGCGCTACGGCTCGCCCCTCTCCCTCGTCATGTACGACCTCGACCATTTCAAGCGGGTGAACGACGAGTTCGGCCACGATGCGGGCGACGAGGTGCTGCGCACGGTGAGCCGCGTCGCGAAGGAGAGCATCCGCAGCTCGGATGTCGCGGCGCGCTGGGGCGGAGAGGAGTTCATGGTCCTGACGCCGCAATCGGACCTTGCCGCGGCGAACCGGACGGCGGAGAAGCTGCGCGAAGCGATAGCCCGGCATCACTTCGACACGTTGGGCAAGGTCACCGTGAGCGTGGGCGTGGTGCAGTGCTCGCCCGGCGAGGACGCGCCCGCGCTGCTCAAGCGCGTGGACGAGGCGCTCTACCGGGCCAAGGCGCGCGGGAGGAATTGCGTGGAGATGTCGGCGGCATGATTCGCCGAGTAAACCGTCATGGCGGGAAGCGCCGCGTCTCTCCGGCCTTGAGCGTGCGCACCGCGTCGACCACAACAGGAGCATGACGAATGACAACCCGCAAGAAGTCACCCGCAGGCAGCAGCAAATCCCCGACCCGCATCCCGGGCCTGGACGTCAGGACCTTGAGTGGGAATGACTGGAATGTCCCACACGCCCTTTCAGCATCTTCCGACCGCCAAGTGTGGGTTGGCCAACAGACCTGAGCCGGCAAGCGCGCCGAGAAGGTCACGGACCCCGGGGGTCACCGGTCACGGGCCCGGGGGTCAGGTCTTGGGTCACGGACCCGCAGACCCGGGGGCCAGGTCTTGCGTTACGACAAATTGCGGCGTGTGGTCTGAGGGGCGCGCTCATTCCGATCGGTGCTTGCGGCGTGTCAGGCGAGGTCACGATCAAGCGCATAATCCTCGCGGCGTGTCCACGCCGCACGAAGGTAGACGTCCACTGTTGCGAGCGCGCTGGGCTGCGGGTTTTTGACCCGTTTACCCCGTGGATCGGTCAGCCATCGCACCGCGCGGCTCACCGTCACGTAATGCACGCCGAAATGCTCAGCGATCGCTTTCATCGTGTGATCACCGCTGAGATGAGCCAACGCCATGGCGCGGTGCCTGTCCTCGCAGCACGCGTCGTAATGCGAATCCAGTCAGGATGCAACCAGGGCGTGGGTGGTGGCGCAACCCCGATCATGGCCGAGTAGCTGCTCCAGGGCCAGTTGCGCGCACAATCGACCATGGCGGCGCGCACAGGATTAGGCACGCCGTAGCGTACGAGCTCCAGCAGATGACCCTCGACACTATGCTTTGGTTTCGGCGCTAAACAGCGTATCGAGCCCAGCACGGCGACGCGGACGAATACGCGGTCATCTTCTCGCCGATCCCCGGCGCCAGTGCTTTAATGGCCTCACCAACCTCCAATCCATTGAGGACGCCCGGGTCCTTGCGTGTGGCGACGGAGGGATCGCACAGATGCCTGCGGCCAATGTAGGGATGCAAGACCCCAACCCCCCGCAGGCGCCAACCTCGCGAGCACGACCCGCGTGATGCGCACTGCGGGCGCAATGTGTGATACCGAACATACCGTCGCCGAACCTAAGGGTAGACTGAACTACCGTTGTTAAACTGTCCCGGGAGGCACAAATATGGAGCGCACCACATTTCCCCGCAGTCAATTGGTCATCAAGGAGAGAAGATCATGAAACGTTGTAACGTCTCGGGGACGCTGGCTCTGTTTGGACTTGCTGCGATCGCCAGCCCGGTTGCAGTGGCGGCGGAACCAGGAGGGTACGGTGGGGTCAGCATAGGCCGGTCAAGTGCGAACATCGAGGAGGCGAGGATCACCAATGGTTTGCTGGGGGCGGGCTTTGCCGCGACCTCGGTCGCCGAAGATGAACGCGATCGCGGATTTAAGATTTTTGGCGGCTACCAGTTCAACAGGAATTTTGCCGTTGAAGGCGGCTATTTCGATCTGGGAAAGTTTAGTTTTACGGCGGCCACGGTACCGGCAGGAACACTGACCGGTAATATCAGGGTCAGGGGCCTGAATCTCGACTTAGTCGGAATTTTGCCCTTCACTGAGAAATTTTCTGCGTTTGGCCGGGTCGGAGTGCAGTACGCCAAAACCAAGGATTCATTCGCTGGGACGGGGGCAGTCCTAATTGCCAATCCGAACCCTAGCGAGCGCGATACGAATTACAAGTTCGGCCTGGGGCTCCAGTACGATTTCACGCAATCTCTCGGCATGCGCGTTGAGGCGGAACGCTACCGGATCAACGATGCCGTCGGCGGCAAAGACAACATCGATCTTGTCTCGGTCGGTCTGGTCTTTCGGTTCGGTGCGAAAACGCCGACCCCCGCCCCGGTGTACCAGCCCGCGGCGCAGACGCCTGCGCCCCCAGTGCAAGCCGTGACGCCGCCACCCCCGCCGCGAGAAGCCGTGAGGCCGTCCCCGCCGCCGCCCCCTACTCCTTCTCCGCAAGCGCCGGTAAGACAGGATAGGAACTGAGTACCTGCCTGAGGCCAGTTTGTCGCAGGGAAGTTGAAGTCTCCGGCACGAGGGGGCGGGCCGAATTCCTCCGTGGTAGGCAAGGCTCCTGCGACGGTACGATTCAACGCACCTCGACGGCGTATGGATGCCGGATCGCAACATCGTACGCGCCGAAGACTTGGCGTATCGACCGGGTTTCCGGCAGCACGTAGACGATGCCATTGGCGCCAGTAAAGGACGGGTTTACGACGTCGTTGTAGAAGGCGGCGGGTACGTTGATACAACCGTAAGAGATCCGGTTGTCCGCGGGCGTTGGCGTCGCCAGGCGCTCCAGGCGGCGTTCCCGGGGGTTGCTTGTAATCACGCGATGAAGGGATACACCGGAGTCGTAATCTACCCATACGACATCCTCTCCCCGAGCGTTCATACCGCGTTGCGCCACGAAGCGGCCCGCGGGCGTGGTGCGCTCCTCGGGACGTATATTGGAAAGTTCCCGATCGCCGATTCCGGGCACGGTGTCATCGCCGCGTGCCAGGCCTAGCAGCGCGGGGGCTGCGCCGCGGATCCGCCCGTGGGCGTCGAAAACAAAAACTTTCGCGTTGACTTTGTCGATGATCACGAACGGCAAGCCTCCACTGTCGCCAGAAGCCACGACCCAATCTGCGATATGCCGAGCGTCGCGAGACGCCGTTTCGTGCGCGAAGACAGCGCGTTTGACGCCGGGGTCAGCGTCGGGTTGCGACGCTTTGTCCGAACGCGCCGGTGCGCTCTGAACGGGGAACGACGTGCTATTAGGCGACCCGGGCACTGCACCGTCTAACGCCAACGCATAGTGCGGAAGCAAGACCAGCCCCAGAACGATGATCTCGATGCGCGTCATACCCATTCTCAATCTACCTATCTTGTCCTCGAGTAATTCTCTTCCCCGCGGGACGGTTGTTCTGTTCGACTACATACATAGAAACCAATTGATACAGTGCCGGTCAACGAAAAAGGTGCTTTGAAAAACCGATCCGCCGGATCGGGGGGCTGGTCAATCTTCGCGCCAATGTGCGTTGCCGCACGGACTGACGTTGTCGTTCGTCGTTCAATCCTGATCTCCAAGCAAATTTTTCCCAGGAACGATCCCGATCCTGACCGCAACGTGCAAAGTCGCGCACCCATGCAACGCCACGCTTCGATGAATCGTGTCTATAGCTTCATTTGGCGTCGGGTGCAAACTGCCGGGGTCGCCGTGGCGGAAACTGCGCGCACGGGTGGCAAGGCCAATGTATCGGGCCGCAAGATCCTTGGGCTCCTCGCTCTATCGCTCACCGCAGCCGTTACCGAGGGCGCCCCGGTCGGTGGCCAGGTCGTTACAGGCGCGGGCAGCATATCCCAGACCGGTTCCGCCACCACCATTCGGCAAGCCAGCCAGAACCTATCCCTCGACTGGAAAGGATTCAATGTGGCGCCGCAGGAGACGGTGAGCTTCCAGCAGCCTTCGGCCGGTGCGATCGCCGTCAACCGCATCTCCGACGCCAACGGCACGCAGATCCTCGGGCGTCTCAACGCTAACGGACAGGTATGGCTGATCAACCCGAATGGCATCCTGTTCGGGCCGGGCGCTCAGGTCAACGTCGGCGGGCTGGTCGCTTCGACGCTGGCCTTGAATGACGCCAGCCTGAATGGCAATGCGAAATCGTTTGGCGGCGCGGGCGCCGGCAGTGTCGTCAACCGCGGCACGATCAACGCAGCGAATGGCGGTTATGTAGCGCTGCTCGGCAACCGTGTCAGCAACCAGGGCACGATCACTGCACACCTCGGTACGGTGGCCTTAGGGGCCGGCAGCGCTGCCACACTCACCTTCAACGGCAACAGCCTGGTTCGCATGCAGGTGGATCAGGCCGTCCTCAACAGTCATGTCGAAAACGGCGGCCTGATCCGTGCGGACGGCGGCAGCGTAATCATGAGCGCCGGCACCAGGAACGCCCTGCTCGCGAGCGTGGTGAACAACACCGGCGTAGTAGAGGCTCGCACGGTGGAGAACCGTGAGGGCGCCATCATCCTGGCGGGGGGCATGGAGGCGGGAACCGTCAATGTCGGCGGCAAGCTCGACGCATCCGCGCCGAACGGCGGCAACGGGGGCTTCGTCGAGACCTCGGCTGCCCGTGTGAGCGTCGCAAACGACACCCAGGTCACGACCGCCGCATCCACGGGGAAGACCGGTACCTGGCTGATCGATCCGCAGGACTACACCATAGCGGCCAGCGGCGGCGACATCGCCGGGACGACGCTCTCGACCAGCCTCGGGTCGACCAGCGTGAGCCTGCAAAGCAGCGGTGGCGCCACGGCGGGAAGCGGTAACCTGAACGTGAACGACGCGGTGGCATGGAGCGCAAGCACTACGTTGACGCTCACCGCCTCCCACAACGTCAACATCAACGCCCCCATCACGGCCACGGGCAACACGGCCGGGCTTGTCATCAGTCCGAACACTGCGAACGGCGCGGATGCCGCGAGCGGGACGGGCGTGTTCAATCTCAAGGGCGCGGCAGTCACCCTGTCGGGAAACAATCCCAGCCTGTCGATCGCGGGTGCAGCCTATACCGTGATCAACAGCCTGGGCGCGGCGGGCAGCAGCACGGGCACGGACTTGCAGGGGATGAATGGTGCGGTCACCACAAACTATGCCCTCGGCAGCGACATCGATGCGTCGGCCACTTCCGGATGGAATGCCGGGGCAGGCTTCGCGCCGATCGGAAAGCCGGTCCAGTTCAGCGGCATGTTCGACGGGCTCGGCCATACGATCAGCAATCTGTTCATCAATACGCCGGCCGCGAACGGCGTCGGACTCTTTGGCGTTACCAATTCTGCTAATCTGCAGAACGTAGGTCTGATCAACGCTGTCGTCACCGGCCGGGTCGAGGTGGGCGCGCTGGCCGGCAACAAGGCCGTCGGGAATATTACCAATGCCTACTCCACCGGAACGGTCAGTGGATTCTCCTTTGTCGGCGGCCTGGTGGGTCTCAGCAACGGCGGCAACTTGACCAATACCTATTCCACTGCAGCGGTAAATGGCGCTTCGCAACTGGTCGGCGGGCTGGCAGGTCAAGCGCGATTCTTCGGCACGATCACCAATTCCTACGCCACCGGCGCCGTAAACGGATCCGGCGCATTCAATGTCGGCGGGCTGGTAGGTCAGGCCCGCTTCGTCAATCTCGCCAATACCTATGCAACCGGTGCGGTCACAGGGGCTTCCTCGGTCGGCGGGCTGGTGGGATTTCTCGACGCCACGACGATCGCGACCTCCTATTCCGCGGGTGCGGTCAGTGGGAGTTCCTCGGTCGGCGGACTAGTGGGCCGGAGAAGCGGGGGCGGGGTTAACAACAGCTACTGGAACGTCACGCGATCCGGCCAGTCGACATCAGCGGGGGGTACGGGTCTGACCAACACGCAGATGCTTGACGCCGCTAACTTCGCGGGCTTCAACTTCACCACCACGCCTGGCTTGAGTGGCAACAACTGGGTCATCGTCGATGCCGATGGCAGCTTGAACAATGCCGCCGCCGCGCCCGGCGCCACTTTTCCTCTGCTGAGTTCCGAGTATTCGACCAGGGTCACCAACGCGCACCAGTTGCAGCTGTTGGCGATGGCTCCGGTTGCGACTTATGTTTTGGGGGAGAACGTCAACGCAGGGGCTACAGCTCTGATCGGCGGCGTCAGTACGGATGTGTGGGGCAGTTCGGGATTCGTGCCGATCGGAAGCGCAACGACGCCATTCGCCGGCGCCTTCGACGGTCGGGGCCATGTTGTATCGGGGCTCACCATCAACCTCGCAACAGCGGGTGTCGGTCTGTTTGGAACGACGGGCGCCGGCGCGACGATTCGCAACGTAGGGTTGCTCGGTGGCAGCGTCACTGGTGCAGCCGGCACCGGTGGTCTGGTCGGAAACAACGGAGCGGGCAACGCCATCAGCAACAGTTTCAACACCGGCAACGTGAGCGGTGCTGCGGGCACCGGCGGACTGGTCGGAACCAACACCACAGGCGCGATCACCAACAGCTATACGACCGGCAACGTGATCGGCGCCGCCGGCACCGGCGGACTGGTGGGCAGCAATACGTCAGGGGCGATCAGCACCAGCTTTGCTACCGGCAACGTTGACGGTGCTGCCGGAACTGGCGGGCTGATAGGTAGCAATACTTCGGGCGCCGTGACCGACAGCTATGCCAAAGGCAACGTCGTGAGCTCCGGTGCCGACACCGGCGGCCTGATAGGCAGCAGTACTTCCGGGCTGATCACGAACACATACGCTACGGGAAGCGTGACCTCGCCTGGCGCGGGTGTCGGCGGACTCATAGGATCCGGTACGCCTGCCGCGGTCTTAAACAGCTACTGGGACACGGTCACGTCCGGTCAGGCTGCCTCGCCAGGGGGCGGTGAAGGGCGCAACAGTGTCCAGATGAAGCAGCAAGCCAACTTCACCTCCTGGGACTTCTCGTCGACCTGGGCGATCCAGGAAGGCGTCACCAATCCGCTGCTGCTAACCCTCATGATTCCGCTGACGGTGACGGCCAACAACGACAGCAGGACTTACAGCGGACTGGCGTATTCCGGAGGTAACGGCGTCACCTATTCCGCGCCGCTCAATGGCATTGCACCCGCGGGCACGCTGAGTTACGCAGGGGACGCCCAGGGCAAGATCGACGCGGGAAGTTACGCCATTGCTCCGTCGGGGTTGCAATCGGATCAGAAGTATCTCATTACGTTCGTCGATGGTGCGCTCACCATCGGCAAGGCTCCCCTCACGGTGACCGCCGACGACCAGAGCCGGCTCTACGGTCAAGCCAACCCGGCGCTGACCACGACGCTGAGCGGCTTCGTCAAC
>Ga0326597_10008203_pt1 | contig 14114 bp, 13 predicted proteins | sample RVTome_12_FD_203789 | JGI IMG/M metagenome (GOLD analysis project Ga0326597, IMG submission 203789) | Soil microbial communities from uranium-contaminated site in the Upper Colorado River Basin, Wyoming, United States - RVT100D185 | ecosystem: Environmental > Terrestrial > Soil > Contaminated >... | reverse complement strand
AGGGCGAGCTAATCGAAGTCGTCGAGTGGACCGACGACACGAGGAACACGCTCACGCACCGGTTTGCCGACGACGACAAGGCCATCAAGAACGGGGCGCAGCTGATTGTACGCGAGTCGCAGCGGGCGCAATTCGTCTATCTTGGCGAGTTCGGCGACACCTTCGGGCCGGGCAAGCACACGCTGAAGACCGACAACATACCCATCCTGACCCGGCTCCGCTCCTGGAAGTACGCCCTCAACTCGCCCTTCAAGGTCGACATCTATTTTCTCAACACGCGCCTGTTCACCGGCAACAAGTGGGGCACGACCAACCCGGTGATGCTCCGCGACGAGGACCTGGGCGTGGTCAGGCTGCGGGCCTTCGGCGTCTACGACTTCAAGATCGTCGCCCCGCCGCTGTTCCTGCGGGAAGTCGCCGGGTCGGATCACGATTTCACGCTGGAGGAGTTCGTCGAGACGATGCGGTCCCGCGTCGCCAGCGTGTTCGCCGACGCGATCGCGTCGGCCAAGATTCCGGTGTTCGACGTGGCCGGCCGCTACCACGAGCTCGGCGCGGCGCTGCTTCCGCTCGTCAACCCGATCGTCTCGGCCAAGTACGGCCTCGAGGTGACCAGCTTCGTCGTCGAGAACGTGTCGGTGCCGCCCGAGGTCGAGCAGGCCATCGACAAGCGCACGAGCATGGCCGCGATCGGCAACCTGAACGACTACGTCAAGTTCCAGATGGCCCAGGGGATGGAAAAGGGCGGCGGCTCGGGCGCGATGGCGACCGAGCTGGCCCTCGGTCTCTCCATTGCGAAGCAGATCGTGGACCAGCAGGGAGGGTTCGGGTTCGGCGGATCGGCCTTGCCCGATCTGCTGTCGCCGGCCGAGGCGGCCAAGGCGCTGGGCGTTCCGGAGGCCGACGTGCTGGCGGTCATCGAATCGGGCGAGCTGGCGGCCAAGAAGATCGGGGCGTCGTACCGGATCAGGCGCTCGGCGCTCGACGCCTACTTGAGCGCCTGAGCCGGCGCCGGTCGGCCGTGATACCCTTCATGCCCCGACGTGGAGGTGAACGATGGTGCCGCTGTTGTCGCTGGTGGTTCCGATCCTGGTCTCCGCCGTGATCGTTTTCGTGGCGAGCTCGATCATCCACATGATGCTGCCGTACCATCACGCGGATTTCGGCAAGCTCGCCAAGGAAGACGAGGTCATGGAGGCGCTCCGCCGGTTCAGCCTCGCGCCGGGCGACTACGTCGTGCCGTGCGCCGGCTCTCCCGCCGGCATGAAGAAGCCGGAGTTCCTGGACAAGATGAACAAGGGCCCGGTCGCCTTCATGACCGTCCTGCGGCCCGGTTCGCCCGCGATGGGCACGAGCCTGGTCCTCTGGTTCCTCTTCTCCGTGCTGGTGAGCACGAGCGCCGGCTACATCGCGGGGCGCGCGCTCGCGGCGGGCGACTCCTACCTCGAGGTGTTCCGCTTCGTCGGCGCCGCCGCCTTCATGGGCTACTCGTACGCGCTTTTGCAGAATTCCATCTGGTACAGCCGCAACTGGCGCATGACCACGGTGACGATGTTCGACGGCCTGGTGTATGCGCTGCTCACGGCTGGCACGTTCGGCTGGTTGTGGCCGCGCTGAGCGGCCGCGGGCTCCGGGCTCAGTGCGTGAGGCCGTAGAGCATGTAGTTCACGCCGAGCTTGTACGCCTCGTTCGAGGCATCCACCGGAAAGAGTCCCCGCCCCGACCACTCCCAGTACTCGGCGACGTCGTTGTTGTGGTTGGCGATGATCATCAGCCGCTTCGACGGGTCGTTGTCCTCGAAGATCCCGAGGTACGAGGGGGCAAAGCCGTACATCGGGTGCGGGAAATCGATCGTGCTCATCCGGAAGAACGAATCGAAGATCCGGTGCGACCGGTCCAGCTTCACCCAGCGCGACTCGGGGAGCACGCGGCGGATCTGCGCCTCGAAGTTGTTCCACTGCTCCATCTCGAAGTCGTCGAAGATCGCGAAGCCACCCTTGAGCAGGTACTCGCGGAAGCGCGCCGCTTCGAGGTCGGTCAGCGTCCAGAAGCCGGGCTCCCACATGTAGGCGATCGGATACCTGAACAGGCTGGGATCGTCGAGCGTGAGGATGAGGCTGCCGTCGGTGTTGGCGTCGATCAGCGTCAGCTCCCTGAGCATCGTCATGAGGTTCTGCTCGGCGCGCGGGAAGTCGTGGTTCCAGGCGTCGCCGAAGCCGAAGCGCCGCCCGCCGTAACTCGAGCCCCACCTGAGGCGCACGAACGTGAAGCGGCCGTCGTAGACGCGGTCGGGAGCGCCCCACGCGCCGAGGCTTGCGGACATGCCGCCGCCCGGCCGGCGCTGTGCCGCCAGGCTCGCCAGGGTTCGGTCGGCTCTGCCCGTGGGTCCCGGCCCTGCGGCGACGCTGGCGAGCACGCCCGCGGCGACCCATCGCAGCCATCGATGCATTCCACGCCTCCCTCCGGCCAGGTCGATCATGCTCCAGTCCGGCCGCCGCTGTCGACGCGTTCCTGCTCGCATCCACGTGGGGAGTGTCGCGATCCGCGGAGCGAGACGCCGGCGGCGAATCGGCGGATGGCGCCGCGCCGCGCTGCGGCGGGCCCAGCCAGTCGCGCGGCCGGGCCGGTTTCGTGGTACTCTCCGTCGACGCCTTGGGGCGTCTTCCAGAGGAGACCGCATGGCCAAGAGTACTGCGAAGAAGAAGACGGCGCGGAAGCCGAACGCGGCCTTCATGAGGCCGGTGACCCCCAGCGGCACGCTGGCCGAGGTCGTTGGCGCGAAGCCGATGCCGCGCACCGAGGTGACCAAGAAGCTGTGGGCCTACATCAAGAAGAACGGCCTGCAGGACAAGAAGAACCGGCGGATGATCAACGCGGACGACAGCCTCAAGGCGGTGTTCGGCGGGAAGTCGTCGGTCAACATGTTCGCCATGACCAAGCTCGTGAGCAAGCATTTGAAATAGAGCGCTCCGCTCCAGGGCGCGGAGGCTTCCTGACCGGGCGACGGCAAGACTGCCGTCGCCCTTTGTTTTGAGGGCCGACGGTTGACCGCTGAATCCGGTTCACAGACCGAGGCGGACGCGCGGACCGGGTCCGCGGGAGGGCGCATCATCTCGCCGCGCCTGGTGCCCGCGTTGTTGCTGCTGTTTGTCGGCAGCGGCTGCGCGGCGCTCATCTACGAGATCGTCTGGTTTCAGCTCCTCGAGCTCGTCATCGGATCCTCGGCCGTCTCGATGGGCGTGCTGCTCGGGACGTTCATGGGCGGCATGTGCCTGGGCAGCCTGCTGCTGCCGCGCGTGATGCCGGCCGGCGTTCACCCGCTGCGGATGTACGCCTGGCTCGAGCTCGGCATCGGCGTCATCGGCCTCGTCGTGCTTTTCGGCATGCCGCTCGTCGGCGGCGCGTACACCGTCTGGGCCGGAGCCGGCGTCGCCGGCATCCTGCTTCGCGGCCTGGCCGCCGGCATCTGCCTGCTGCCGCCCACCATGTTGATGGGCGCGACGCTGCCGGCGATCGCGCGCTGGGTCGAGGCCTCGCCGCGCGGCATGTCCTGGCTTGGGTTCTTCTACGGCGGCAATACCGTCGGCGCCGTCGTCGGCAGCCTGCTGGCCGGCTTCTACCTGCTGCGCGTCCACGACGTCGCCGTCGCCACCTACGTCGCCTTCGCCCTGAACGTCACGGTGGCGGTGGTCGCCCTCGTCGTGGCCGCCGCGACGCCGTACGCCGGCGCCGTGCGGGCTCCTGTTTCGGTCGTCCCGCTGAGGGGCCGGTGGCCCGTCTACGTCGCCATCGGCCTGTCGGGCCTCACGGCGCTCGCGTCGGAAGTGCTGTGGACGCGCGTCCTGTCGCTGATGCTCGGCGCCACCGTCTACACCTTTTCGCTGATTCTCGGCGTCTTCCTCGCCGGCATCGGCCTCGGCAGCGGCATCGGCGCGGGGCTCGCGCGCGGCCTGGTCCGTCCCCGCCTGGCGCTCGCCTGGTGTCAGCTGACGCTGTGCGCCGCCATGGCGTGGACGGCCTACCTCCTCACCGAGTCGCTGCCGTACTGGCCGATCAACCCGTCGCTGACGACCGACTTCCGGTTCCAGTTCCAGCTCGACCTCGCGCGCTGCACCTTCGCCGTGCTGCCGGCGGCGGTCCTGTGGGGCGCCAGCTTTCCGCTCGCGCTGGCGTCGGTCGTGGCGCGCGACGAGGATCCGGCGCGGCTCGTCGGAGGCGTCTATGCCGCCAACACCTTCGGCGCGATCGTCGGTTCGCTCGGCGCGAGCCTCCTGCTGACGGTGTGGATCGGCAGCCAGCGCGCGCTGCAGCTGATGATCCTCCTGTCGGCGGCGTCCGGGCTGCTGTTGCTGCTGCGCGAGCGGGCGTCGGCGGCGGCCGTGGCCGGAGCGTCCGTCGCCGCCATGCTGCTCGCCCTGAGCGTGCATCCGGTGCCGGGGCTGCTCGTCGCGTACGGCCGGTTCGCCGTCATGCAGATCGAGCAGGCCGAGATCATCTACGTCGGCGAGGGATGGAACGCATCGGTCGCCGTCTCGGAACGGTCGAACGGCGTGCGCAACTATCACAACGCCGGCAAGGTCCAGGCCTCGAGCGAGCCGCAGGACATGCGCCTCCAGCGCATGCTCGGCCACCTCACGACGCTCGTGCCGGCCAATCCGGCCGCGGTGCTCGTGATCGGATGCGGCGCCGGCGTCACGGCGGGAGCCGTGTCGATCGATCCGGCGGTCGAGCGCGAGACGATCGCCGAGATCGAGCCGCTGGTCCCGCGCGTCGTCTCGACCTACTTCAGCGAGCAGAACTTCGGTGTGATCGACAATCCCAAGGTCCGGGTGCACATCGACGATGCCCGTCACTTCCTCTTCACGACCGACGAGAAGTTCGACGCCATCACCTCCGATCCGCTCGATCCCTGGGTGAAGGGCGCGGCCATGCTCTACACGCGCGAGTTCTTCGAGCTCGTGAAACAGCGGCTGAACCCGGGCGGCGTCGTCACCCTCTTCGTGCAGCTGTACGAGAGCAACGCCGAGGCGGTGAAGAGCGAGATCGGCACCTTCTTCGAGGCGTTCCCCAACGGCATGATCTTCGCCAACACGTACAACGGCCAGGGATACGATCTCGTGCTGCTCGGCCAGGTCGAGCCGACCCGCATCAACCTTGACGAGATCGAAGCGAAGCTCCAGCGTCCGGAATACCGACGCGTGAAGGAATCGCTGGCCGCGATTGGGATGCTGTCGGCGCTGGACCTGTTCGCCACCTATGCCGGGCGGGCCTCCGACTTCGAGCCGTGGCTGAAGGATGCCGAGATCAACCGGGACCGCAACCTGCGCCTCCAGTACCTCGCGGGCCGGGGACTCAACCTGTATCGCGCGGACGCCATCTATCTGGAGATGCGGCAGTTCGCCGCGCGTCCCGAGGGGATATTCTACGGGTCCACGGATCTGGTCGACGAGCTGGCCGAAAAGATCCGGATTGCGCAGGGCAACTGACGAAGGCCAGGTGGAGTCGGTCTCATGACGCCGAGCGATGGTTCACCGATAAGGTAAGGGAGACGGCAGAGCAGGTGTTCGGGATCCTGGCCGACCTGGTCGTCGTCCTCCATCTGGTCTTCATCCTGTTCGCCGCGCTCGGAGGGCTGCTCGCGCTGCGCTGGCGGTGGATGCCGTGGCTCCACCTGCCGGCGGCGGCCTGGGGCGCCTTCGTTGAGGTCTCGGGGGGAGTCTGTCCGCTGACGCCGCTGGAGAACCGTCTGCGCGCGGCGGCGGGCCAGCCCGTCTACGCCGGCGACTTCGTCGAGCGCTACCTCACGCCCATCATCTATCCCGAGAACCTCACGTATGGCATGCAGCTCGCGCTTGGGGCCGCGCTCGTGCTCGTCAACGCGGCCATCTATGCGGTCGTCTGGCGTCGGCTGCGCGGATAGTGCCCACTCGCACGACCTTGCCACTTCGACGATTGCAGACCGGACACATGCGACTCGGCAAACCGCCCGACGGCACGGGAAAACGCTTCTCCGGGAAGTGTGTACAGCGCCGGCCAGGTCCGCGACCTGGCCTGGACTCGGCCCTTCGAAGCGTTTTCCGGTCTGTCGCGCGCAGCGCGCCGCTCGCAAGGTCTGCCGAGCCGCATGTGTCCGGTCTCGAAGGCGCCAAAGTTGTGCCACGACGATGATCCCGCCGCGCGTCGGCCCCTGTCTGCGGACATGATCGTCAGCCGGTTCGCGCCTGCGCCGACGGGATTCCTGCACCTGGGCCACGTCGTGAACGCCATCTACGTCTGGGGCGTGACGCGGGCCGTCGGCGGGCGGGTGCTGCTTCGCATCGAAGATCACGATCGGCAGCGCTGCCGGCCGGAATTCGAGCGCGCGATTCTCGACGACCTGGACTGGCTCGGCTTCGTTCCGGACTCGCCATCCACCGACGCCTTTCGCGCCGGTCCCTGCGGCGGCCGGCAGAGCGACCGCCAGGCCGTGTACGGCTCCAGCCTCGCCCGGCTCCGCGCGAGAGGTCTCGTCTACGCCTGCGAGTGCTCGCGGAGCGAGATCACCACGGCCGGCGGGCCGGGCGAGCCGGCCGGCGAGCTGCGGTATCCAGGCACCTGCGCGTCGAAGGGTCTGCCGGAAGGGCGCGGTCTGGGCGCGCGCGTGCGCCTCGATCGACTCGTCTGCCGCTTCGACGACGTGCGTCGGGGGCCGCAGGAGCAGTGTCCGGCGGAGCAGTGCGGCGACCTGCTCGCGCGCGACCGCGACGGCAACTGGACCTATCAGTTCGCCGCCACGGCCGACGATCAGGCGCAGGGCGTCACGCTGGTGATTCGCGGCGACGACCTCCTCTCGTCCACGGGCCGCCAGATCCAGCTCGCGGCGCTGCTCGGTCGCGTCGAGCCGCCGCGGTTCCTCCACCATCCGCTCGTCATGAAATCGCCGACCCAGAAGCTCAGCAAATCGGACGGCGATACCGGGGTCCGAGAGCTTCGTGCAAGGGATTGGAGCGCCGGCGACGTGATTGGCGAAGCCGCCGCGCTGGCCGGCCTGGTGGCCCGCCCCCGGCCGATTCGGGCCTCCGACGTGCCGGACGTCGTCCGGCAAGGCATGGCGACGCTCGACTGGCGGGGCCTCGAATGATCCCTACGAATCGCGATGAACGGTGCCGGGGGAAAAAGCGGGGAGGCAGACAGCGATGTACTCCGCGCCGTCAGGGTCGGGTGTGCTGTAGCGCACCCACTCTCCGGGCGCGGCGACGACGGTCTGCCCGGCGCGCACGTCGAGCGTTCCGCCGGCATGTTCGACGCGCAGCAGGCCGCGCAGGACCACGGTGATTTCCTCGAACTCCGGGCGCTGCCCCGGCTCTTCCCAGCCGCCCGGCGCCACCATGCGGGCCACGCTGACGCCGGTGTGGCCCGAGTTCACCCGGCCGGTGAACTCCTGGATCTGTTTCGGCTTGTTGCCGGCGGCTTCGATGACGGTCGGCTGCGCGATCAGACGAGGCATGCGTGAGTGAGGAAGTATACCCGAAGGGTGGAGATACACTGGAGGCGTGACGAAGATCTGCGGCAGCATCCTGGACGCGATCGGCCGGACGCCGATGGTGCGTCTCAACTCGATCCCGAAAGGGGTGGTCAAGGCGACCGTCGTCGTGAAGCTCGAGACGTTCAACCCCGGGAACTCGATCAAGGACCGCATGGCGGTGAAGATGATCGAGGACGCCGAGCGGGCCGGCCGGTTGAAGCCCGGCGGGACGATCATCGAGGGGACGTCCGGCAACACCGGGATGGGCCTGGCCATCGTCGCCGTCGTGAAGGGCTACAAGTGCATCTTCACGACGACCGACAAGCAGTCGAAAGAGAAGATCGACGCGCTGAAGGCCTTCGGGGCCGAAGTGATCGTCTGCCCGACCAACGTCGATCCGGACGATCCCCGCTCGTACTACTCGGTCTCGTCCCGGCTGGAGAAGGAGGTCCCGAACTCCTGGAAGGCGAACCAGTACGACAACCTGTCGAACTCCGCGGCGCACTACGAGCAGACCGGCCCGGAGATCTGGGATCAGACCGACGGTCGAGTCACGCACCTGGTCGCCGGCGTCGGCACCGGCGGGACGATTTCGGGCGTCGGACGGTACCTGAAGGAGCGCAACCCGAAGATCAAGGTATGGGGGATCGACACGTACGGGTCGGTCTTCAAGAAGTTCAAGGAAACGGGGGTGTTCGACAAGAACGAGATCTATCCCTACATCACCGAAGGGATTGGCGAGGACTTCCTGCCGAAGAACGTCGATTTCTCGGTCATCGATCACTTCGAGAAGGTGACCGACAAGGACGGCGCGGTCATGACGCGGCGGATCGCGCGGGAGGAGGGCATTTTCGCCGGAAACTCGGCCGGGTCGGCGGTGGCCGGCCTCCTGCAGCTCAAGCACCACTTCCGCGAGGACGATCTGGTCGTCGTCATCTTCCACGACCACGGGTCGCGGTATCTCGGGAAGATGTTCAATGACGACTGGATGCGCGAGAAGGGGTTCCTCGAGAAGAGCGGGATGACGGCGCGCGATCTCGTCGCGCTGCGGGTGTCGGGCGAGCTGTGCGCGATCGAGTCGAACGAGCCGGTCGAGCACGCGGTGACGCTGATGAGCGAGCACGACTTCTCGCAGATCTCCATCACCCGCGACCGGCGCCTGGTCGGATCGCTGAACGAAGCCCATCTCTACGCGGAGCTCGTGCGGGATCCGACGGTGAAGCGCGAGCCGGTCGAATCGATCATGCAGCCGGCGTTTCCCTTCGTCGACATCTCGACCCCCATCGATCTGCTGTCGACGATGATCACGCCGCAGAACCCCGCCGTGCTGGTGCGCGATTTCAAGACGGACAAGACGTTCATCATCACGCGATCGGACGTCATTCGCGTCCTGTGACGACGACAGCCGGGCCCGGCGTCGCGGCGCGCGCCTCCTCGATCGTGGCCATGGCGGCCGCTGCGTACGCGGCGGTGCTGCTGGCGCGCTACGTCTATCCCCCTTACGTCCCCCGGTACCGCATCGAGAGCGTCCTCATGATCTTCGTGGCGGCCGGCGCGGCGGCGGCGTTGGCGCGCGCGCCGGCGCGGCGGGAGGAAGGCACGCCCATTGCGCACTTCACGGCCGCGCACGTCGCCCTGATCGCCGGGCTGTTCGCCGCCGCCACCTTCGTCCTGTACCGCTCCGCGCTGGACGTCGGCCTCCTGTCCGACGACTTCGTCCTCGCCGACTGGGCGCGCCGCCGGCAGTGGGTGCACCTGGCCGAGACCGGATTCGTCCGGCCGATGGCGCCGTTGTTCTGGGCGGCGCTGGCCTATCTCCCCGCCGACTTCGATCGGACGGTGCACGCCGCGAATCTCGGGCTGCACGCGCTGAATGCCGCTCTGGTCGTCGCGCTCGGCGGGCGCCTGCGTCTGCGCCGGGAACAGGCGCTCGCGGCCGGCGCGCTCTTTCTGACGTTCCCCGCGCTCACCGAGGCGGTCGTCTGGGCATCGGGCGTGCAGGACGTCCTGATGACCACGCTCGCGCTGGTGGCGGTGCTCGCCGCGCTGCGCGCGGGCGACTCGGTCGCGTGGGCCGGCGCGGCCGTCGGCGCCACCGCGCTGGCGCTTGCCGTGAAAGAAACCAGCGTCGTCGTGCCGGCGCTCGCCGGGATCGTATGCTGGGCGTCGGGGCCGCACCCGGGCCGCCGCCGGCATCACAAAACGCTGGCGGTGATGGCGGCGATCGTCGTCGCATACGCCGCATACCGGGTGTCGGCGGGAGTTCCCGCGGCCTACGGACAGGGCGTGAGCCGGTACTTCCTCAAGCAGCTGATCGTCGAGCCGTTCGCCGCGCTCGGTGCGCCCTGGTCGGCGGCCTGGATGCGGACGCATCCGCTGCAGAGCGTCGGGCGTGCGTATCTGATTCTCGGGCCGCTCGCCGTGGGGTTCATGGCGTGGCGACGCGATGCCGCAGGCCTCAAGGGCGCCGCCACCGCCGCCGCCTGGGTGCTGCTCGCCGTGCTGCCCGTCTTCTCGCTCTTTCACGTGACGCCCGACCTCCAGGGCTCCCGCTACCTGTACCTCCCCGCGGTGGGCTTCTCGGTGCTGCTCGCCGTGCTGGTGGGCGACGTGGCGGCGAGGTTCCCCCGCCGCGCGGCCGCGCCGGTCTTCGCGGCCGCCCTCCTGGCGCTGGTGCTCCCGTCGATCGTCGCGGTTCGGATCGAAGCCATCCGGTGGAACGACGCCGCGCGCGTACGCGATCGGATGCTCGCGACCCTCGATGGCCAGGCGCTGTCCCGCTGCGGTGTCCTGACCGCCGAGGGGCTGGCGGACAACGTCGCCGGCGCCTATGTGTTCCGCAACGGATTGAGCGAGGCGGTCGCGGCGCGAGGCGGTGAGGCGGCGGATCGGTCGCCGGGCCAGGAGCCCTGCCGCGTGATCTGGCTCGAGGGCTCGTCGAGTGTCCAGATTCTCACGTCCTCAGAGCCCGTGAAGCCTTGACGAGCAACGGCGGCGGCGGCCGGCGAGGGACGGGACGCCGGTAGAATGAACGCATGGCAGCCTACATCATCCTCAATATCACGGTGACCGATCCGGAGCGTTACGTGGACTACGTCAAGGCCGCGGGGGCTACCGTGGCCCGGTCCGGCGGCCGGTACCTGGTCCGCGGCGGCAAGGCGGAGAAGCTCGACGGCGCGGCCGAACCCGCGCGCGTGGTCGTGCTGGAGTTCGACACCTTCGAGCGTGCCCGCGCCTGGTGGACGAGCGACGAGTATGCCGGGCCCAGGGCCATCCGCGAGCGCGCGGCGCGCACCGATGCGATTCTGGTCGATGGCGTCTGAGCCCCGGTGTACGATTGATCCTTTGCGCCAACCACCTGTTTCGAGCCCCCCGCCCTCAACCCACAAGGAGTGTCGTTGTCATTCAGTGAATTCCATCTGCATCCGAATCTGATCCGAGGCGTCAAGGACCTCGGGTTCAGCCGTCCCACCCCGATTCAGGCCGACGCCATTCCGCCGGCGATGGCCGGGCGGGACCTGCTGGCCTGCGCCATGACCGGCAGCGGCAAGACCGCGGCGTTTCTGCTGCCCATTCTCCACAAGCTGATCGATCGGCCGCGGGGGACCACCCGCGCGCTGGTGCTGACGCCCACCCGCGAGCTGGCGGCCCAGATTCACGAAGACCTCAACGATCTGGCGGTCCACACGCCGATTACGGCGGCGGCCGTCTTCGGCGGCGTCGGCATGAATCCGCAGGAGCATGCGTTCCGGAGCGGCGTCGACGTGATCGTCGGCACGCCCGGCCGGCTGCTCGACCACTTCCGCGCGCCGTACGCCAAGCTCGCGGGCCTCGAGTATCTGGTGCTGGACGAGGCGGATCGGATGCTCGACATGGGATTCCTGCCCGACATCCGCCGGGTACTTCGGCACATCCCGTCGCGCCGGCAGACGCTTTTCTTCAGCGCGACCATCCCGCCGCCGATTGCGCAGCTGTCCCGCGAGATGCTGAGCAACCCGGTGACGATCAATCTCGAACGGCGGGCGGCGCCCGCCGTGGGGATCACGCAGGCGGTGTATCCGGTGCCGCAGCAGCTCAAGCCCGCGCTCCTCGTCGCGCTGCTGAAGAAGCGCGAGATGCAGGACGTGCTGGTGTTCACGCGGACCAAGCACCGGGCCGACCGGCTGGCCAAGCATCTCCTGCAGGAGGGGCTGAGAGTGGAGCGGATCCACGGCAACCGGTCCCAGGCGCAGCGCACCGAGGCGCTGGCCGGCTTCAAGAGCGGCAAGTACCAGGTGCTCGTGGCGACCGACATCGCGGCGCGCGGGATCGACGTGACGGCGCTCGGGCACGTCGTGAACTTCGACGTGTCGGCCGTGCCCGAAGACTACATCCATCGCGTCGGCCGGACGGCCCGCGCGGAGGCGACCGGCGCCGCGTTCACGTTCGTCTCGCCGGAGGAGGAAGGCGATCTGCGCGCCATCGAACAGACGATTGGCAAGCGGCTGCCCCGCGTCACCGTGCCCGACTTCGATTACCAGGCGCGGCACGACACGAAGCTCGAGATTCCGATCGCCCAGCGCATCGCGGCGATCCGCGCCCGGAAGGCCGACGAGCGCGCCCGCGCGAAGGTCAACGCCGAGCGCCGCGCCTCCGCGCAGGCCGGCCGGCCGGGCGCACCGCGTCCGGCGTCCCCCGGCGGCCATTCGGCGCACCGGCGGCCCGCCGGCCGCCCGTGGGGAAGTCGGCGGCCCCGCTGAGACCGCGCCGAAGGCGTCATCTGCCGGGCGTCGGACGGCCTCAGGTCGAAAATCGTAATCGGCTGTAGAAAAACAGCACGCCGTTCGGGGCGCTGGCGGTGCGTGCGCGGGCTCCCCCCTGCAACCGGGCGTGGAAGCGTTTTTGCGAATGCGATCCGCGCCCATATGAGCCGGGACGCTTTCGGACCGAACCTTCGGCGCATTCGTGTGAAGAATGGGATCTCAATCGAAAAGATCGCCGCCGACACGAAAGTATCGGCGGACCTCCTGACCGGCCTCGAGCGAAACGACTTTTCCCGCTGGCCCACCGGCATCTACGCGCGCGCCTACGTCCGGCAGTACGCCCTGGCCGTCGGCGTCGATCCTGATTCGGCGGTCGACGAGTTCTGCCGGCTCTTTCCGCAGGGGGACCGGCGCGCCGAGCGGATCGTCCGGGAACAGGCCGGGATCGTCGGGCACGAGCTCACGTGGCGCGACGACGACCCTGCGGCGGCGGGCGATCGCAATCGCCGCAGCGGCCCGGGACCGCGCCTGGCGCCGGCCCGGCCCGCGGCCCAGTCGCCGCTCGCCACGATCTTCATGCGCCTGCGCCGCACGTTCGGCAAGGCCTGACGGACCCGCCGCACCGATCCAATTCGTTTCTGCGCATCCTGCTGTTGGCGGAGCCGATGTCCTCCGATACATCACCAGACGTGCGTTCGATCGTGTCGGCCCCACCGGTGCACAGGCCAACAGGCGCGTTGCGTGCGTTTGGAATGACCGACCGAGGCCGCATCCGGCCGACCAACGAAGACTGCTTCGGGATCGACAACGACCTTCGCTTGTGCGTCGTGGCCGACGGCATGGGCGGGCACAACGCCGGCGAGGTCGCCGCCTGCATGGCGGTGGAAGCGGTCACCGACTACGTGCGCACCGCCTCGCTGCACCAGGGCGAGCCGGCCTGGCCCTTCGGCTTCGATGCCTCGCTGTCGGCCGCGGGCAACGTCCTGCGGACCGCCATTCATATCGCCAGCGTCCAGATCCTCGAGAGCACCCTCACCGCGCGCGAGTGGACCGGCATGGGCACCACCATCGTGGCGACGCTCGTGCGTAACCGGAGCCTGACGGTCGCCCATGTCGGCGACAGCCGCCTGTACCTGTTTGCCCGCCGCACGCTCCGGCAGATCACGCGCGACGATTCGTGGATGATGGCGGTGCTCGCCGAGCATCCGACGACGGATCCCTTTGCGCTTCAGCATCATCCCCTCCGAGGCGCCCTGACCAACGTCGTGGGCGCCAGGTCGCGCACCGTGGTGCACGTGGCCGAAGAGGCGCTGTGCGGCGGCGAGCTGCTCGCCCTGACGACCGACGGCGTCCACGACGTGCTGGACGACCGGCGCATCGAGCGGCTGCTGGCGGAGGGGGGGAGTCCCGATGAAATTGCGCCCAGCCTGATCCGCGCCGCGCTGGCGCGCGGCAGCCAGGACAACTGCACCGCCGTCGTGGCCCAGTACCTGGCCGGGTAAGGGCCGGCTGGGGCGAAGGGCCTCCCGCCCGGGGCGCCTCCAAGTTGCATGGTTGAAGAGCCCCGTGCTATATTCGCTGGGTTCTATTGGAGCTAGGACACCCTATCTAGCTTCGAACTCGCAGGAAGTGTCTCGATCCCGACCCTTTTCGGGAAGACCGTCCAACGCGCGACTTACTACGAGCATAGGGTAACAAGGTTTTCAGGCGCCAAGCCTCGCGGCTTTCAGGCCTGGAGCGACGCGGGGAGGATCCCCGGAGTGCCATCGGCACCGCGAGGCGTCCGCGGTGCGTTTCGTGTTGCCGTCGAAAGACTTATGCCGACCATCAGCCAGCTCGTCCGTTCGGGCCGCAAGAAGATCGTGAGC
>Ga0326597_10008202_pt1 | contig 14114 bp, 12 predicted proteins | sample RVTome_12_FD_203789 | JGI IMG/M metagenome (GOLD analysis project Ga0326597, IMG submission 203789) | Soil microbial communities from uranium-contaminated site in the Upper Colorado River Basin, Wyoming, United States - RVT100D185 | ecosystem: Environmental > Terrestrial > Soil > Contaminated >... | reverse complement strand
CCGGCCGCGCTCAGGCGCCGGAGAGGCGGCGCATGTAGGCCGCCGCCACACCGGCGGGATCGAGGCCGACGATGCGGGCGTACTCCTGGAGAAACCCACGCAGGTAGACCGAGGCGGGGAGGAAGGCGAAACGGTCCTCCTCGATGTACTCGAGGAACCGCATGCCGATCTTGCTCGCGTTGGCGATGTGGCGCAGGCTGATGCCCCGCGCCTCGCGGATCCGCCGGAGATCGGCCCCCGTGAGCACCGTCGGCAGGGGCGCCGGCTCGGCCCCACCCCCGCTCGACGCGTTGGAGAGGGGCAGAGGCAGCCCCTCCGGAGGAGCGTACCCGCGGCCCTCGTCGTACGCACGGCGGCGCTCGGGATCCGCGAGCACGGCGTAGGCCTCGCGGATCCGGGTCCGCTCGGCTTCCGCCTCCGACGGCTCGATCAGCGAGTAGGTCGCGAGAGATCCCTCGCCGTAGAGCTCGAGGTTGAAGCGGTAGGCTCGCTCGACCTGCTCGCGCGAGGCGCCGGGCTCGAGCCCCAGGACGTCGTACAGGTCTCCCGTCGCCATCGACGTCAGTAGCCGCGCCCGAGGCTGTCGCCCTTCATGAGGCTGCGTGTCAGCTGACGGATCTCCTCCGCCGCCCGCGAGGTGGGCGCGTCGGCCATGAAGAGGCGGCGCCGACGCACCGAGCGCCACACCGCGTCGTCGAAGTGGACGTAGCCGGCGTAGGTCGCCTGGATGCCCAGATGGCGCGCGCACGCCGCCACGAGCTGGTGCCCGATCGCCACGTCGCGCTCGTCCCGCACCTCGTTCACCACGAACCGGGGGCGGAACGAGGTCATCTCGCGTCGCAGGGTGGCCGCCGCCACCGGGTCCTCGGCCTCGACCCGCGCCACGAGGTCAACCGGCGTCTTGAGCCCCATCGTGTTCTTGGGGTCGAGGGCGGCCTCGACGTACTGACGGATCCCCCCGTGGGGGGCGGCGGCCCGGAGGCGGCGGTAGAGCGCGCTCTTGATGAAACGGTAGCCGTTCTCGATCGACGTCGGCTCGGGGACCACTGCCAGGATCGAGACGTCGGACACGAGGAAGAAATCGAGGATGTTGTAGGAGGTGCCGGCCCCGATATCGATGAGCACGATGTCGACGTCGAGGGCCCGGACTCGATTGAGAACCCGGACCTTCTGGACGTGCTTGATGTTGGCGGCGGTCAGGAGGTCGGCGGCCCCGCTGAGGAGGCGCAGACCCGGCGCGCCCGTCTCGGCCAGCGCCTCCTCGAGGCTGTCGACCCGGCGCTGGATGAAGTCGGCGAGCGTGCGCTCCGGGGGCGGAAGCCCCATGCAGGTGTGCAGGTTCGCGCCGCCGAGGTCGGCGTCGACCAGGACGACGCGCCGGCCCATGCGCGCGAGCTGCCACCCGAGCGAAGCGGCGATCAGGGACTTGCCGATCCCGCCCTTTCCCCCGCCCACCGACCAGATCTGGCGACGGTTCACCGCACGCTCACGAGACAGAGCTTCGGAGACGGTGAGCGCCATCAGTCGAGACGGACTCCAGCCATCACCGCTTCGAGCAGTGCCCGGGTCTCCTTCTCCTTCTTCCACAGCGACCGCGGGCTCATGCCGATCACGCAGGCCGACTGTCCCAGCCCGACGACGGTGAGGTTTCTCTGGCGCCAGTCTCGGTGGCCCTCGATCGCCTGGTCGTAGTGCACTACGAAGGCGGAGTCGAGCGCGCGGCGCTCGCCGACGTAGCCCTCGTGGAAGTCGTACTCGTAGTCCACCTCGGGCCGCGTCTCCATCGGCGGGGCGAGGCGCTCCATCATGCACTGCACGTGCAGGCTGTCGAGTCCGACCTCGCCCTCCATTCGCAGGACGCGCACGATGAGCCCCTGTCCCCGCGCCTCGATCCTCTCCGGCCGCCCGGAGGTCGTCTCCGCGGTCCATCCCAAAGGCGTCCTGAGGGTGAGGGTCCCCGAGGCGCTGGCGTGTTCCGCCACCAGAAGGTCGGACGCGTCGTCTACTCGGTCCCCGGCCCACGACAGCAAAGGGACCAGCCCGAGAACGAAGGGCGCGATTCCGCCAAGGACCTTCATCCCGTGCCTTGGAGGAGCAGGATACAGAACTTCAGGTCCTGCATCAAGTCTCGTGAGTCAACTTCCCGATTCCGCAGCTTTGAGGCGCCCGGGCAGGTTCATCTTCATCGACACTCTCGAGGCAGGGTCGACGCCCCGCCGAACCGCGATCATCTCGGCCAGGATGCTGATGGCGATCTCGTCGGGCGTCTGGGCGCCGATCTCGAGCCCGAGAGGGGTGTGGACGGTGGCCAGCCTCTCCCGGGGGATCCCCCTCTCGGCCAGGGCCGAGAGGATGTGAACGGCCTTGGGACGGCTTCCCAGGAGCCCCACGAACCGCACGTCGCGTCGCAGGACGGCCTCGAGGGCTTCCTCGTCTCCGCGGTGGCCGCGCGTGACCACGATGGCGTAGCTGCTGCGTCCCAGGGTCATCCGCTCCGCCGCCTGCTCGAACCCGTCCACGACGATCCGCTCCGCTTGCGGGAAGCGCTTCTCGTTCGCGAACTTGACGCGGTCGTCGGCCACCTCGACCCGGAACCCGCACTCGTGGGCCATGCGGGCGAGCGGCTGCGCCACGTGCCCGGCCCCGAAGAGGCAGAGGACCGGGGTCCCCTCGATGGGCTCGATGAACACCTGCATTCGACCTCCGCAGACCAGACCGTCCTCTCCCGCCTGCTCGGGAGTGAGGTCGTAGCTCGTGAGCTTCACCTTGCGCCCCTCGATGGCGAGACGCGCCCGGGAGATCATCTCCGCCTCGAGACAGCCGCCGCCGATCGTTCCCACGATCCGCCCGTCGGCATAGACGAGCATGCGTGCCCCCGCCTTCTGCGGCGTCGATCCCTCCGTGCCCACGACCGTCACGAGCGCGGCCTTCTCGTCGTCTTTCTCCGCGCGCAGCGCCGCTTCGAGGACGTCTCGCATCGCTCTCCTCAGGAAACCGGCGCGCCCAGGCCCTCGAGCGCGGACGTGAGGGCCTGGTGGTCGAGGGGGCGCGCGAGGCAGACCCGGAACAGCGCCGCGCGCGGGCCGAGGTCCGCCTCCTCGGCGAGCGCGAACAGCGCCAGGTGACGTGTCGATTCGCGCAGCTGCAGGCGCTCGGCCGCCTCCTCCGCCCCCAGCCTCGGGAGGATGCGGTCGAGGACGACCGCCGCGGGCTGGAGCCGAGTGGCCGCTTCCACCGCCTCGACCCCGTCCGCCGCCTCGTGGACGCTGAAGCCCAGCTCCTCGGCCACGCGCCGGATCTCGCGCCGCGTCCCGGCGTCGGCCGCCGCCACCACCACCACCGGCGACCGCGACTGCGCCCGCGACCCGAAAAGGGGCAGGGTGAACGAGAAGGTCGAGCCTTCTCCGGGCGTGCTCGCGACCTCGAAGTGTCCCCCGTGGGCCCGGACGATGCGCTCGCAGATGCTCAGGCCGAGGCCGAAGCCCTCGATCCCGGTCGCGTGCCGGTCGTGGACGCGCGAGAACGGCCGGAAGAGGCGGTCGATCATCTCGGGGGCGATGCCGATCCCGCGGTCCGTGACGGAGACGACGGCCATCTCCCTGTCCCGTCGCACGGCGATTCGCACCTCCCCGCCCTGCGGCGAGTACTTCCGGGCATTGGTGAGGAGGTTCTCGATCACCTCGTTGACGCGCTCGCCGTCGGCCCAGCAGGGAAGAGGCTCCTCGGGCAGGTCGACCACCACGGGGTGCTCGGCGTCCGCCGGGAGGCGCTCCGTCACCTGCCGCAGCCGCGCCCCGAGCTCGAGGAGCTGGAACTCGAAGGCCAGCTGCCCCGTCTCGAGGCGCGTGGTCTCGAGCGTGCGGTCCATGAGCCCCGCCATCCGCGTGGCGGCCTCGACGATCGACCGCGCGCGCTGATGACTCTCCCCCTCGGCGGAGTCCGCTTGGCGTTCGAGCATCTCCGCCCAGCCGAGGATTGCGGCGAGGGGGGCCCGGAAGTCGTGCGCCACCACGTTGACGAGCTCGCTCTTGGTCCGGTCGAGCTCGACGAGCCGGGCGTTCGTGCCCTCGAGCGCCTCGTAAAGCTCGGCCGTCCGCAGCAGGATCCCGATCCCGTCGGCGAGCGTCTCGATGGTGATCACTTGTCCCCGGTCGAAGGCCCCGGCCCGGCTGTTCTCGACGTAGAGCACGGCGACGACGTCGGCACCGGAGACGACGGGAACCGCGAGCGCGCTGCGGCTGCCCTCGACGAGAGGGGAGAACGAGGACTCGCCCTCGGCGGCGACCAGGACCGTGCGTCGATGGGCGAGGGCCTCTCCGGCGGGGCCGTCCCCCGTTCCCCCCGCCACCCAGCCTTCGGGGCCGGTTTCGCGGGCGGCGGCGGCGGAGACCCGGAACATCCCCGAGCCGGCTTCCGGCGTGAGCATGGCCACGACCGAGTGGGCGAAGGCCTCCTGGATCCGGCGCACGACCGCGTCGAGGATGCGCTCGCGCGAGAGCATCCCCGCGGTCTCCCGCAGGACGCCGTTGACGAGCGCGAGCTGCACGCTGCGCTCGCGCTCGGCGGCGAACGCCACCGAGTTCGCCACCGCGATCGAGAGCTGGCCGGCGAATCGGGTCAGGTACTCGAGGTCGTCGTTGGTGAACCCGAGCGAGCCAGGCCGGCGCGTGGCGTTGAGAACGCCGTAGAGGACCGACGCGCCGCCCTCGCGGTCGTAGTGGGTCAGGGGGACGCAGAGAATGCGGGCGACCGGGTTCGTCCGCGTCACGAAGTCGGCGTGGCTCTCCGCGTCGTTGACCAGAACGGGCAGCAGGTCGCGGGCCACTCGGCCGGCGATGCCTTCCCCGAGCTGGAACGGGGCGGGCATGCCCGGGGTCGGAGTGGGCTCGCGCGCCCAGGCCGCGAAGATCCGCAGAACCTGGGCGTCTTCGTCATAGCGGAACACCGACGTGTGCTCGGCCCGGATGAGCCGCCCCGCCTCTTCCGTCGCCCTCACGAACAGGGCCTTGAGGTCCCGCAGCGCGGCCGTCTCCAGCCCCAGGTCGTACAGCGTCGCCATCTGTCGGGCGATGTGCTCGGTGGTCGCTTCGCTCTCCGCCCGGCGCAGGGCGACCGCCAGGTGGCCGGCGAGCGTGGAGAGGAGGCTCGTCTCCTCCTCGTCGAAGTCGAGCGAGCCCGGCGCCCGCCGGCTGAAGACGAGGACGCCCAGGGCGTGACCTCCCGCGCGCACCGGCACCGCGAGCTCGGCCGCGACGTCCGAGCGCGAGGCCTCGAGCGGCTCCGAGAGCCTCATCGCCCAGCGCAGGGCCTCGGGGCTGGGATCGGCCGGCGCGCTCCCTGCCGCAGACTCGACGACGAGGCTGCCGTCGGGACTCGGGGTGTGAAAGGCCACGTGCTCGTACCCGAGGTCTCTCTGCACCCTCTGCAGGGTGAGCTCGACGAGGCGCCCCCGGCCCGAGGCGGCGGCCATGTCTCCGACGAGCGCGGCGAGGCGCTCGAACCGCGCGGCCTGGCGCCGCTGGCGGTCGAAGATCTGCCGGCTGCGGAGGAACGTCCCCGCCGGCCCGGCGAAGCTCGAGAGGACCTGGACGTCGGCGTCGGTGAACCCTCCCGGCTTGTCCGCCGCTCCGAGCAGACCGATGAGCTCCCCCGCCGCGAGAAGCGGCATCAGCACGACCGACTGCGCCTGCGCGAGCAGCGGGATCTCCTGCGTCAGCCGCAGATCGGAGGCCGGCTGATTGCTCACGTAGGGGCGACCGCTGCGGGGGTTCCACAGGCTGCGGTACTCGGGGCGGGGAACGTAGCGGAAGGCGCTGGCCGAGTCGCCTTCGAGCCCGTGGACGGGCAGTGCCGCCTCCATCGTGCGGGTGAGGGGGTCGTGAAGCGCAATCCCGACGATGGGGGCTTTCAGCAGCCGAGCCAGCCGCTCGGTCAGCATGCGGTTGAACGCGGCGGGCTCGGCGATCAGCGACCAGTCCCGACCGATCTCGTGCAGCTGCGCGAGGTCGCGGGCGCGAGCCCGGGCCTCCTCCCGGCTCAGCGCGAGCTCGTCGTGCAGCGACTTGAGGCGGAGAAACGCCCGGACCTTGAGGATCAGGGCTGGGGTGTCGATGGGCTTGTGCAGGAAGTCGTCGGCGCCCGCCTCGTACCCACGGCGCACCGCCACCGGATCGCCGAACGCCGTCATCATGATCACGGGAAGCGAAGGGCCGTGCGCCTCGCGGATGCGGCTGCAGGTCTCGAAGCCCGTCATGCCGGGAAGACGGATGTCGAGGAGGACCAGGTCGAATCCAGAGGCGGCGAGCGCGGCGAGCCCCTGCTCCCCCGACTCGGCGCGAGTGGCGGGGAAGGCGTGCAGGCCCAGGAGGTCGACGAGCGTCTTGCCAACCATCGGATCGTCGTCGATCACGAGTACCCGGGTCATGGGAAAAAGCAGTGTTGCGCCGCCCGACGCGGCAGTCAAGCCCGCGCTATACTATCGGCCGCTGCCACACAGGAGAAGTTCCCTGGACATGGGCGAGCCTTCCCCGTCCGCGGCGCTGAACGCACTGGGTGAGGTCTACCGCGGGCGGCAGACCGGCATCCTGACCCTGGGCGAGGCCGAGGATCGCATCGCGATCGCGATTCGTGACGGCCACGTCGTGGGAATCCTTCCGCCCGACGACCCCGCGTGGAAGTCGGCATCGCTGCGCGCGAAGCCCGACGATTCCGCCCGAATGAAGCTGGAGCGGGTGCTCGCCGAGATCGGGCTCAAGCCGGGTCGGACGGCGGCCAGGGCGAAGGCGCCGGCTCCGGCGGGCGACCTTCGCGCGCGCTTGCTCACGGCCCTTTCCGACCCCTCCACTCCCGCCCGGTTCGAGGAGCAGGAAGAGCTTCCGGACGACCTCTCACCTTCCGGGGGGACCACCGAGCCGCTCATGCTCGAGGCGGTGCGCCTCGTGCGCCGGGCGGAACAGGTCCACGAGCTCCTCGGCGACCTCGATCAGCGCCTCGTGACCACCAGCGCCTTCGCCACCGAGGAGAGGACGCTGACGCTGACCGAAGGTTACATCCTCTCCCGGATCGACGGCCAGTGCACGACCCGGCAGGTGCTGCAGATGGTGCCTCTCGATCCCGACGACACGGAGAGGAGCCTGTTGGGGCTGATCCTCACGGGTCGCGTGAAGGCGGAGGCGGTGGTGGCCAAGAAGACCGCGCGCCATGCCGCGGAAGCACAGCCCGAGCCGCCGACCGAGACCCAGGGCCGGTCGAGCGAGGAGAGCGAGCACATCCCGCTGGAGCTGCCCCTGACCGACCCGCCGCCGCCCGACGAGCCCACGGTGACCGAGGCGGCGAGAAGCGAGCCGCGGGACGAGCCCGAGAAGCTCGATCCCGAGCTCCTCGCTCGTCGCCGCGAGATCCTCGAGGTCTTCCAGGCGCTCCCCCTTCGGAACCACTTCGAGGTCCTGGGGCTCGAGCCCGGCTGCACGGACGCCGACGTGCGGCGGGCCCACGTCGCCTACGTGAAGCGCTACCACCCCGACATGCAGCGCGACGCGCGCCTCGAAGACCTGCACGACGTGCTCGAGGCCATCTTCATCCGGGTCGGCGAGGCCTGGGAGGTGCTCGGGAACGGCAAGAGCCGCGCGGCGTACGAAGCGCGGCTGGGCGTGAAGCCACGCGTGATCACGAACCCGGCCGCGGCCCCCCAGGCCGGCGTCACGGAGCCGCCCGCCGCAACCGAACTCGACGCCGAGCTCGAGTACGCCTCGAAGCTCTCCTCGGAGGACTTGCTCGTGCATGCCAAGCGCCTGATCCGCGGGGAGCGCTACTGGGAGGCGATCCGCCTCCTCGAAGCGGCGCTGCCCCGCCTGCAGCCGCGACGTCAGGAGCACCGGGGCCGCATCCTCCTCGCCCGCGCCTACGCCCAGAACCCCAATTGGAAGCGCAAGGCGGAGGAGACCCTCCAGGATGTCGTGCGGGAGGACCCCGCAAACGCCGACGCGCACTATGAGCTGGGAGTCCTCTACAAGGCTCGCGGAGCCACCGCGCGCGCCCACGCGATGTTCAAGAAGGTGGTGGAGCTCAAGCCCGACCACCGGGCCGCGGCGGCCGAGATCGGGGCGCCCGCTCCGCCCGCCGGAAGCCTGTTCCACCGCCTGTTCAAGCGCGGCGGCGGGAGTTAGATGAACAGATGTTCGTCGTCTTCGGGATGGCGGCGCCGGGGAGGCGGACCGTCCGAGGGCGGGCCGGCGAACCGTGTGAACACCTCGATGCCGCGGCGCACCGCGCGCGCCAGGGCCAGCGCTCGGGCCAGGGGGCGCAGGGGACGAGCCACGAGCCGCTGAACGGTGCTCGTGGCGTCCTCGACCTTGTCGATCGTGTCGACGAGCAGCAGGTCGAGGCGGCGAGCCTGCAGCGTGGCGAGATCGCTGATCTCCGCCGCGTTCCGGGTCACCCGATCGAGGTTCTGGAGAGCGGGCACGAGCTCCTTGTCGAGCTTGTCCTGCAGGCCGTCGAGACGATGGCCCAGACGGCGCCCGGTCACGGCGAGCCCGATGATGAAGCCCGCCTGCACCAGCGCTGAGGCGGCAATGATGCCGAGAAAGACGACGGCCCAGGTCTCCATGGCAGGCTAGATCTTTTCCTTCTCCTCGCGATAGGCCTGCTTTCCGGCCTCCACCGCGGCGGCGAGCCGGTCGCGACGCTTCTCGAGGGCGTCGCGCTGCCGATCGACGTAGCCCGCGGCATCGTCGAGCTTCTGTCGGCTCTTGCTCACCGCCTCGTCGCGAAGGCCGCGACCACGCTCGGACGCTTCTTTCCACCTCTCGCCGAGGATCTCCCGCGTCTCCCGCCCCGACCGGGGCGCGAGGAGAACGGCGGCGGCCGCTCCCGTCAGCGCGCCGACCAGGAACGACAGGATCACGCCTGCCGCCCCACCACTGCTCCGATCGTCATATGACATGTTGCCTCCTCCCGGCGATGAACGTCCAGCTTAGAGCACCCTCCCCACGTCGCGCAAGGTGACTCGGATATACTGGCAGACGCATGCCCGCCGTTCTCGCCCTCGTGGACGACCTCATGTTTCAAAGCCGCATCCGGGAAGCAGCGCGGCGCGCCGGAGTGGACGTTCGTGCGGTGCGGCGCCCCGCGGACCTCGAAGCCGCCGTGCGCGAGGGCGGCCGGCTGATTCTGGTGGACGCCGACGACGCCCGACTGCCCTGGGCGGCCGCCCTGGCCACGCTGCGCGAGGTCACCCCCTCGCCGCGCGTCCGCGTCGTCGCTTTCGTGAGCCACGTCCACGCCGACCATGCCGCGGCCGCCCGCGCCGCGGGCTGCGACCGCGTGCTCGCGCGCAGCGCGTTCGTCCAGGAGCTGCCGGCTCTCATGGCCGCGGCAGCCGCAACCCCGGACCTCCGGGAGGAGACCACACCTTGAACCGAATCGTCGGCCGTCTCCCCGCCGTGCTCCTTGCCTCGGTCGTCCTCTCCTGCGGAGGGCAGAAGACGCCCGACCCGCCCGCCGCATCACCCCAGGGCACCGCGGACTCCGCCGCCACCCTGCCCCCCGGCCACCCGCCCATCGGGACGAGGCCACCCTCGGAGGGCGCCGACGTCGCCACCGGCGGCTCGGTGTCGGGCACGATCGGCGTCTCCGTCGAGCTGAAGGGCCGCACCGCGAAGAGCGACGTGCTCTACGTGATCGCCAGGAAGAACGGCGGCACGGTGGCCGTGCGCCGCGTCGAGAACCCGAGCTTTCCCCTGGAGTTCGAGATCTCCGGCGCGGACGCGATGGGAACGGGGGTCGCCTTCGACGGACCGGTCGATCTGGTCGCTCGGCTCTCGAAGTCGGGAGACGCCATCGCCAGCGCGGGCGACCTCGAAGGATCGACTTCGGGCGTGGCCGTGCCCGCGACGGGCGTTTCGGTCACGATCGACACGGTGCGGCAGTAGCCCCTCGTTCCGTGCGCGTCCTTCGCCCGTCCTGCCTCGCGATCCTGCTCTTGGCCGCGGGCGGGGCGGGGCCCACCGACGCCTCGGAGCTGGCCCGCATCGAGGTCCGACAGCTTCTCGACCCCGTCCGCCGGATGGGGGGAGACGCCGTCGACGATCCGACGCTCCTCGGGGAGCCCGCCGTTCGCGTTCCCGCCTCCGCCGAGGGAACCGGGCTGCGCTTGTCGGCGTCGCTGCCGTGGGACAAGGCGCGCTTCCTCGTCCTGACCGCTCGAGTCGACGGCGAGCACGTCGGCGAGCTCCTGGTTCGGTTCTTCGCCAGGGACGAGGAGGAGCCGCGCCTGCGGGTCGCGCTCGGTCTGTTTCCGGGCCTGCCCACGCGGCTCGCCCTGCCGCTGTCGGTCCTCGACGGGCAGACGATCTTCCTTCCCCGCACTCCCGGCTCGCTCAAGGGCGTGGTCACCGGGCGGCGCATCGCCAGGGACGAGATCGATCGTGTCGAGCTCCAGCTCAAGAAGACGACCGGGGCGCAGTCGCTGTACCTGGGTGCCCTCTCGCTCTCGACCCAGCCCCCGCGCTTCCCCGTGCCGAGCCGGCCTCTCGTCGACGATCTGGGCCAGTGGAACGGCAAGGCGTGGCCGGGCAAGACACTCGACGACGCCTATCTCGGGACCGACATCACGGTGTGGCTCGAGCAGGCCCGGCAGGCTTCGTGGCCAGAGGGGTTCTGCCGGCAGGGCGGCAGCCTCGATCGACGGTTCAGGCCCAGCGGCTTCTTTCACCTTCAGCACGACGGCACGCGGTGGTGGCTGGTCGATCCCGACGGCCACGGCTTCTTCAGCCTCGGGCTCGACGCGGTGCGCCCGGGAGAGACCACGGCGATCGTCCCGGGGGCGGAGGCGCTCTACGGGCCCCTGCCTCCCCGGTCGGGTCCTCTCGCCGAGGCGTGGTCGAAGGGAGACGACAGAGGGGGGCTCGAGTCGTTCTCCTTCGGCATCGCCAACCTCGTCCGCTCCTTCGGGCCCCGATGGCGACGAGAGTGGACGGACATGACGCGGGGCCGCCTCGTGGCCTGGCGATTCAACACCGTGGCCAACTGGTCCGATCCCGACTTCCAGCGCTCGGCCGGCCTCCCCTACGTCATCCCGATGCCCCGATACCCGCAGACGCCGGTCGCGATCTACCGGGACTTCCCCGACGTTTTCGCTCCGGAGTTTCGCGAGCGAGCCCGGGAGTACGCGCGGCACCTCGAGGCGTTTCGGGACGACGAGAACCTGATCGGCTACTTCATGGGCAACGAGCCAAAGTGGGCCTTCGGGGAGAACAACCTGGCCTCCGAGATGCTCGAGGCCCAGCCGGGGAGCGCCACCCGACGCGAGCTCGCGCGCTGGCTCGCCGAGCGCTACCACGGGGATGCCGAGGGGTGGGCCCGGGCGTGGGGGCTCTCTCTGCGCCGCTTCGAAGACGTCGTGACCACGACCGTCCCCCGGGCCGCCGCGCGCTCGGAGACGGCTCGGGTGGACCTGTGGGACTTCTCGAAGGAGATGGTGCGCGCCTTCGTTCGCATCCCCGCCGAGGAGTGCCGCCGCGTGGACCCGAACCACATGAACCTGGGCCTGCGCTATGCGGGGGTGTCGTCCGAGCTCGTCTACGAGGCCGCGGAGTGGTTCAGCGTCTTCACGATCAACGCCTACGAGATGGTGCCCCCCGAAGAGACGATCGCCCGCATCGCGGAGCGAACCAGAAAGCCGGTCCTGATCGGGGAGTTCCACTTCGGTGCCCTCGACCGCGGGTTGCCCGCCACCGGGCTGCGCGGCGTGGCGTCCCAGGCGGAGCGCGGCGTCGCCTACCGCCGCTACGTGGAGGCGGCGGCGGCCAACCCCAACGTCGTCGGCACGCACTACTTCGTCCTCAACGACCAGGAGGTCCTGGGGCGTTTCGACGGCGAGGATTTCCAGATCGGTTTCGTCGACGTGTGCCAGCGACCCTACCGCGAGCTGGTGGAGGCGGCCACGCAGACCCACGAGGGGATCTACGACGTCATCGCGGGCACGCGGAAGCCCTTCTCCGCCGAGGCGAAGGAGATCCCGAGAGTGGGTTTCTAGCCGTTGAAGTACAGATAGGCGGCGAGGATCAGGACCAGGACCATCCCGGACCAGAACACTTCCTTGCCCGCCCAGCTCGCTCGCGACTCGCGCCGGTGCTCGTCGCTGAGCGTCCCGAACGTCAGGTCCTTGATGTGCTCCTCGGACGGCGCCTCGGACATGTAGCTGACCGCGATCATGACCGTCACCGACGCCACGAACACCAGGAGGCTGTAGTACTGGAAGTAGATGTTGTTCACGATCCAGAGGAACGAGCCGTAGGGATAGCCGGTCTCGAAGCCCGCCATCTTGAGGGTGACCGGGGTGTCCACCGCGAGCCGTAACAGGCCGAGCGCGAAGCCCACACCGAGGGCGGAGAGAGCACCCTTGGCGTTCAGCCGCTTCATGAAGACCCCGAAGAAGAACACAGTGAAGATCGGCGGCGCCAGGTACCCCTGGACGCTCTGCAGGTAGTCGTACAAGCCGCTCGCGCCACGGATCACCGGGATCCAGACAAGACCGATGAGCACCATGATCGTCGTGGCCACCCGCCCGATCCACACGAGCTGGTGCTGCGACGAGCCCGGCCGCAGCTTCGAGTAGAAGTCCATCGTGAAGAGCGTCGAGCTCGCGTTGAAGACGCCGGCCAGCGAGCTCATGAGGGCGGCGAGGAGCCCCGCGACCACCAGGCCGCGGAGGCCGACGGGCATGACGTGCTGCACCATGAGGGGAAAGGCGGCCTGAGCGCTCGCGGTCACGACCTGTCCGTTCTGATCGAGCAGCGCCGCGGCCAGGCCCGGTGCCTTCCCGGACTGGGCGAGGGCCACCGCCAGCATCCCGGGGATGATGAAGATGAAGACGGGCAGGAGCTTCAGGAGGGCAGCGAAGATCGCGCCGCGGCGGGCCTCCCGCTCGTTGGGGGCCCCGAGCGCGCGCTGAACGATGTACTGGTCGGTGCACCAGTACCACAGGCCGATGATCGGGGCGCAGAAAAGCATCCCCAGCCATGGGTAGTTGCCGTTGAAGTACCAGGCGATGCGGCCGGGCTCCATGACGGGGGCCCAGGTGCCTTCCATGCCCGCGGGCACGAGGGGCTTCCACAGGTTGAACATGTCGGAGGGCAGCGTGGCGCGGAACGCGCCCCACCCCCCGATCTTGTCGAGCGCGAACATCGTCAGCACCGCCGAACCGAGGACGAGGATGGCGGTCTGCACGGCCTCGGTGTACGCCACCGCCCGCAGACCTCCCAGCACCGTGTAGAGGCCGGTCAGGATCACGACCAGGAACGAGCCGATCCAGAAGCTGTCGAGAACGTAGCCCCCCACCGGCACCCGCAGCTCGGGAAGCAGCGTCCCGAAGACGATGCCACCGGCGAAGATACCCACCGCGATCTTGGTGAGGACGTAGGCGACGAGCGAGATGAGGGAGAGCACCCACCGCGCCGTCGCCGAGAAGCGCTTCTCGAGGAACTCCGGCATCGTGAAGACGCGCGAGCGCATGTAGAACGGCACCATGACCCAGCCGAGGACGAGCAGGCACCACGCGTGCAGCTCGTAGTGAGCCATGGCCACTCCGCTCGTCGCCCCCGACCCGGCCAGACCAACCAGGTGCTCGGAGCCGATGTTCGAGGCGAAGATCGACGCTCCCACGATCCACCAGCCGAGGTTGCGGCCGGCGAGGAAGTAGTCGTCGGCCGTGTCCTTGTTCTTCCGGATCACCCACCAGGCCAGGGCGAACAGCCCCGCGAAGTACATGCCAATGACGATCCAGTCGAGTGTGGCCATGGCTCCTCCGTGGTCTAGCGACGTTGGCTCCGCGGAGTCTACCCGAAAGCCGACGGCCCCGGTGCGCCGCTCCCCGATCGCCACGACGTCCGGCTACGGAGCGCTCGCTGCCGAGGCCGTGTCTTCCTTGTCGTTGAACAGAGCGGCGAACAGGAGGATCACCAGGAACGCCATCACCGCCGGGACAAGCCAGATCGAGGTCCACTGGTGACCGGCGGCGGGGTCGGTGGCCGACACCTGGTAGGCCTTGACGACCAGCCCCGAGATGAAGGTCCCGATGAGCATTCCCACTCCGTAGGTCACGAGGGTGATGA
>Ga0326597_10008201_pt1 | contig 14115 bp, 4 predicted proteins | sample RVTome_12_FD_203789 | JGI IMG/M metagenome (GOLD analysis project Ga0326597, IMG submission 203789) | Soil microbial communities from uranium-contaminated site in the Upper Colorado River Basin, Wyoming, United States - RVT100D185 | ecosystem: Environmental > Terrestrial > Soil > Contaminated >... | reverse complement strand
TGGCGCCCCAGTTGCAATCGAAGTCGGCGCAGGTATCGGCAGGATCGAAAATCGACGTGACAAACCAGTCCAGGTCACCGTCGCCATCGACATCGCCAATGGCCGAGCCCATTCCGTTCTCGTCGGTCCCTGCAGTCCATGCGGCCGTTACGTCTTCGAACGATTCGCCCGAATGATTCAGAAAAACTTTGCTGTTGCCAAAGTCCGAGACGATGAGCAGGTCCAGCCATCCATCGTTGTCGATGTCGGCAAAGCCGCCCGCGAATCCCCACACCACGGCCGATTCGAGCGTCAACTGAGAAGTGATGTCGCTGAATGCTCCACTTCCATTATTCTCCATGAACACGAGACCGCCGGAAGCGCTCCACTGGAGGATCACCAGATCGAGGTCGCCGTCATTATCGTAATCGCCCAAGAATGTGCTGGTGACATTCCCGGACGGCCCGACCTCTACCGCGCTCCGCGTGAACGCAACGTTTCCTGACGATCCAGCGGCCGAGTACACATCGGCCCCGTACCTACTGGCAAGCAGCACAAGGTCGGCGCGTCCGTCTCCATCGACATCGCCCGTTGCACAACCGGAATAGTTGAGTGCCGGACCGAGTTCACTTTCAATCAGAGGCTGGCCGGATGACACGTCCAAGACTAAGGACGGTGCGGCCGCACGAGTCATCACCAGGCGTGCGTCCGGTCCGCCGCCAATATGACAAACGCCGCCCAGCATGAATGGAATCTCGTCTCCCAAAGGGCTGCTCAACAGCTCTTCCCATTCTGCGTGCAGCAAGCGAGCGTCCGGTTTGTCGAGAATGGACTCGAATGCCGTCTGGGTACGTGCGGGCTTCGCAAATAGCAGCAGGGCGATTAGAAAAATGGGAACGTTACGTGAACTCATCGGTTTGTACGCTCTTATGCCCCTCCCCAAAGGATCTCATCCGGTCGACATGATCCATAATTCATGGCCGGTGCGGTACGTCTTCCTTCAAGCACGACCTTGCAGAACCCGACATCGCTTGTTGGCCCATCGACGTACCTCATGGCCGGCGCCATGGCACGCTCCAAGGTTGATGCGTCCACCGGCGAGCTATTCGCATGCCCCGTTGGTACACGTTTCGCCGTCTTCACACGCCGAATCGCAGTCGCCGCAATGTTCCGCATCGGTTTCGGTATCCACGCAGTCGTCACCGCAACAAGTCTCGCCGTCGGGGCAGGTGTCGTCTTGGTTGATACAGCCCAGCAAATCGTCACACATCCAATCGCCACAATCCGAGTCGGCCGGGCAGTTGGAGTCGCTCGCGGTGAAAACACAGTCGTCTGTTTTGGAGCAGGCATCGTCGGTGCAGTCGACGCCGTCGTCGCAGTTGCCGTCATTCTCAGTGAACACGCAGCCTTGCGCCTCATCGCACCGGTCATCGGTGCATTCGATCCGATCGTCGCAACGAGAATCGAATAGTACGGTCACGCAGTCTGCCACGGCGTCACAGGTGTTATCCGTACAATCGAAGTTGTCATCGCAGTTGGCGTCGTTGGGCGTCGACTCGCAGCCGCCCACGCGGTCGCAGGTGTCGTCGGTGCATCCGACACCATCATCGCAGCGCCCGTCGTTGGCCGTGAATACACAGCCCAAGGTGGTGTCGCACGTGTTGTCGGTGCAGTCGACCTTGTCGTCGCAACGGTCGTCCCGCGTCACGTTCAGACAACCATCGGTCGTTGAGCATCGATCGTCCGTGCAGTCGAATCCGTCGTTGCACTCTGCGTCGCGCGGTTCGTTCTTACATCCCTCCCGCAGGTCACAAGTGTCCTTGGTGCAATCGATACCATCGTCACACAAGGTATCATCCGCTTCATGACGACAACCGCTCTGGTTGTTGCAGATGTCAATGGTACACTCGACACCGTCGTCGCAGCATTTGCCTTTGCAACAGCCGGCGCCCTGGCATACCGCCGCGCACCCGCCGCAACCGTCATCGAGTTTCGCATTGGGACGGCATACGCCTGCGCAGCAGGCCCCGTCGCACTTTTCGTTGCACTTGCCGCAGTGCTTGGGATCGGTGCTGACATCCGTGCAACTGTCGCTGCAGCAGCGCTGGCCGCCTTTGCACTGCTTATCGATCTCGCATTCCGTTTCCGGTTCGCCGTCCGCGTCGTCGTCCTTGTCGCTGAGGTCCGGGATTCCATCTGCATCGTCGTCGGGATCGATGGTGTTTAGGAGCCCGTCTCCGTCGATATCGATGTCGATGAAGTTGCTGATGCCGTCACCATCGACGTCGAAATCGCTACCATTGGGTATTCCATCGCCATCGATGTCCGGACCATCAAACGGATCGTCCGGATCGTTCCCGGCCTCAAGCTCTTCAAGGTCGGTGCTTCCGTCGTTGTCACTATCGAGCACCGCGAGGATGGCCACGCAATCGGAAAAGGGACATGACGTCTCGTCGCCTTGGAATCTACCGCGTCGTACGACGCAATCCTCACGTGTCGTCTCTTCACAGGTTACGAATAGACAACAAGCCCCGGTACCGGCAGGGGAAGCCTCGGATCCGCCGGACATCGATGGGAATCCGGCGGGCGATTCGGCCCCGTCTGGTACCGGCGGAATGATGGACTCCAGACCCGGGCAACCCGCAGTCAGAGCGATGGTCAGGGCAGTCAGTATGCCGATTGCAGGTTTCATGTAGGGCTCTTCGCGGTAGACAAAATAATAACCTGCGCGGCCCGCAGGGTCCGGGCCGCGCACGGTCGGTGTTTCTGGTTTAGGCCCCGGACACCGTAATCTTCATGGTGATATTGGCGCCGTCATAGCAACCATTAGCACTACCGGATCCAGCGGAGCTCGGCGCAATCGTTTTTGTGCTTACGCCATCTGTCAGCCCGTCGACACCAAACACAATCGTGCCGAGATTCCAGTTTTCATCGGAGCTTCCTCCTTCGTCTTGCTCGTTAACCAGGCCGGAAATCGAGAAGGATTCACCCGGCCGTAGGATAAACGTGGTCTGGTTACTTCCGAAATTGAAGAGCGCGTTACTACCCAGGTTGGCCGAACCGCTGACCGTCGAAGTTCCCGTAGGTCCGTTGACGTTGACGGTGAACACAAAATCTCCGTCGCCTCGGAAAACTCCGTCACAATCATCATCACCGGTCATGAAGCTGTCGATGCTGACGGTCACCGTCTTTCCACAGCCGTCGGCCTGGGGATCGATGGAAGGATCATCGACCTTGCCATCACCGTCCGTGTCCGGGTTCTGCGGGTCGGTGCCCTGTAGTTTTTCAGCACCGTCGTTGATGCCGTCGCGGTCGGCGTCTGATGAGAATGGGCTGGAAGAAACCTCAATCGGCAACTGCTCATTGTCGATGCAGGGGACGATGACAAACGTGTCAAAGATCTCGCTTCGGTCGTCAAGGCCGTCCCCATCAGTATCCGCGAGCACAACGCTCGTTCCGAACGGCTCTTCAATCGGATCGAATGTGCAACGTTCCGCACCCCCGCAGAGCCGCGTGAACTCGCGGAAGGTGCCGACGTTGACACTAAACGGAGAATCGGGATCGAACTCATCCAGATCGAGCAGGCCGTCGCCATCGGTGTCTTCACTGGTTGGGTCGGACCGAATAAGTTTCTCCAGTAAGTCAGGGAGCCCGTCGAAATCCGTGTCCGGTTCAAATCGATCCGACACCACAAACTCGCACTCCATCGGCGGGGCAAACTCATCATCTACTGGTATGAAAGCACCCAATGCGTTGCGGCAGAACAACCCGTCCCGGTTGGAGAACCCGATAAACCATCCGTCAATCTCCTCAATGTTGACCAGCCCGTCGAGGTCGTTATCTCGGAACTTGGAGGCGTCGCTTGCGTCGTTGGGGTTAGCCCCCAAAGAAGCCTCCGCGCCGTCGAACAGGCCGTCACCGTCGGTATCGCGATTGAGCGGGTCAGTCGCAAACAAGGTCAAGTGCGGTGCTCCGATCACGTCGTCACCCATGGGTGTCGTATCCAGGACACCGTTGGGTCCGGGACGCACGAGCACGGCCCCCTGATCCACCATGGCACCCAGCGTTTCGTCCAATTGGACGGTCAGGATGCTGGAGGAGAAGCAATCGGTAAACACGTCACCAATGGTAAAGAATGTGGGAATGGTGGTTCCCCCCGGCCCCGGTCTGGTCCCCGGGAAGATGGCCGCGTTTCTGATCTCAAGCGGGGTCGGAAGAAAGCTCAGTTGGTTAATGTCAAAGTCGAGAGAGAACGAAACCTCCTCGAACGGGCCATCCACGCAACTTCCACAAGGGCAAACTCCGTCTTCGCAGGGATCGCCCGAGCCCCGAATCAACAGGACGTCGTCGCCCACGCACGAGCCGTCACCGCATAGTGAGCAGTCAATAACGCACGCGCCGGTCGGGCAACTCGAGCAATCCAACCCGCCCGGAACGAAGGCCGCCAACAATTCATCTTCGGCAGCCGTGATCACGTCATCGCCCGTTGCGGTAGAGTCCAAGATACCATTGGCACCCGGGAAAATCCTAGACCCGACGGTGACATCGTCACCCGACCGAGTTGAATCCAGCGTGTTGTCCGCGCCGGGTTCGATGATTGAGTCGGCTACGCTACTGTCAATCACGTTGTTGAGACCTGAATCGATAACGACGGCACCGGCACTGGCTGCACTTCCGACAGCGATCACCTGCACGTCATCGCCGCCGGCGGTGGTCTCGGCGATCCCGCCGCCGCCGGTCGATTGTCGAACGACTTCGGCACAGGCATCCGGACGCCGAACGGGATCACCGCCGGAAGCCGCGCAAATCCCCGGTGAAGCCGCCGCCAACATAGCATCGGGCTCACCATCGCCACCGCATTCCACAATGAATTGCCCGGGGTTGGTCGCCTGTGCGAGCCCGACGAGTTGCTGATCATCGCCCAGCGCCAGCGTGTCGCCGTAACCATTGGGGATCGGAACGATGTCGTCTCCCGTGGCCACCGTGTCGAGAATGCCGTCGGCGCCCGGACTGACGATGACTTGCCCCGGAAGAACCGGATCGCCCGGTGCAACCTCCTGGACGTCGTCGTTGAGCGGGTTCAAGTTTGCGTCGAGCGGGACCATTGAATCGGCTATCAGGTTCCCTCCGCTGTGCGGCTCGACGATGTACGCCCCACGAAACGCGTCATCACCACCCAGTGAGACTGTATGGAGAATCCCATCCGAGCCGGCCACGATAATCGCTGCGCCCGCCGATACCGAATCGTCAAAATCGAAGAGTTGTACGTCGGATCCGTTCGCAACCGTATCCACCCTGCCGTCACCCCCGTCAACGATGTACGCCAGCGGCTCGACCACCCCGCGACGCGTGGCCGCGTTGCATTGCGGGTCGTCTTCACGAACGGTCACGAAGAGCGACATCGTCTCGTCAGGTGACAAAAACACGTCGGTATGATTATAGGCGAAGGTATGCGGCGTATTGCGCTGTACCACGGCGTCCTCGGAAAACGTCGCGACCACTCCGGAGCCCTTGGTGAGGCTGAAGTCGAATTGATATTCCCCAGGTAACAGGTCGTCACAGGCATCGCCGGACGCATCGAAGCTCAAGAACGAAACCCCAACCGTCGTGGACGATGAAGGGGCAGCGCCGATCTGTATGTCATCGCCCTGGCGAGTCGTTTCCGAGGCTCCGTTTCCACCATCGAGAATCAACATGGTGGTTTCGAGGACATCGTCGCCTTCGGGAATGCTGTCGATGACACCATTGAGTCCCGGAACTATGAATGAAGGATTTGTGCCCGGCTCGTCGTCACCAACGAGCGATGTATCCAGGGTATTGTCGGCACCAGGACTGATGATGGCCGATTGATACGGCACAACATTTCGAATCAGAACACCATCGCGGCGCAGGATCTGGAATCCCCTCACCTCCGCCTCATCACTTAGCTCATCATCATCGGTGTCCCGCTTTCCAGGGTCGGTACCCAGGTTCTGCTCCTCGTCGTCAAAGAGACGATCGGAATCGGTATCCGGAAGAACCGGGTTGGGGAACGAAAGGTAGTTACTAACGCCGGCCACATCGATCTCCCAGCCGTTTCGGACTTCGTCGAAATCCAGAACCGAGTCGAAATCAAATACGACCGGATCACAACCCGGCTGACCATCGCCGAAGGGACATCCGTCCGTGTTGTCGTCGCGGTCCGAACTTCCGTAGAGGAACTCCTCTCGGGCGATGAGGCCGTCGTCGTCACGGTCCTGCACGAAGGCAAGCGATACTTCGTCACCTGAGTGCAACCGGATGTCATCGAAGTTTACGTCCGGTGCAATATCCTGCGGGGCAAGCAGCACCCAGAAGCGTTTTTCCGCCAGGTTGTTCTTGACACCCTTGATTCGCACGACTCGCTCGACGGACTTGCACGCACCGCCGGGGCAATCGGAATCAGAATCGCACCCCAGCCCCGGACCTTGCAGGACGTCGTCGCCCTCCGGCGTTGTTTCCAGCACACCGTTGGTACCTGGGAGTAACTCCGTTCCGGAGATGGTGTCGTCGCCCTGTGCCGGGGAGGTGTCCAGCACGGCGTTGGCTCCGGGACCGATGAGCACGCTGGTGTTACCGTCGCACGCACCACTTACGGCCGTCTCATAACCGGTTACGGTGGCGAGTACGTCGTCACCGTTTGGCGGAGTCTCGAATACCCCGTTGGGACCCGGCGTTACCATCACACCATCCGGGAATGCCCGCTCGCATTGACCGGGCACGACCTGAATATCATCGCGCGATGCCCGCGTGTGAGCGCATCCGTCACCGCCGTCGATGATCTTGGTTCCCGTCGGATCCTTCTTGTCGTCACCCGCGGGAAGCGTATCGAGGATACCGTTCGGTCCCGCGAGGACGATTACGCCATTGATTTGAACCGGCGGGCAAACCGGCACGACAACTTGCACGTCATCACCAATCGCGGCCGTTTCACCGCAGCCGTTCGAGCCAATGGTGATGGCATTGACCGGTTCATTCTTCTTCATTCCCAGGATGTCTTGCAGCACGAACGCCATCGATACGCCGACAGGCGCAGCATTGCTGAGATCGCAGGAACCGTTGGGGCAGTCCGCGTCTTTACGACAAAAGTCGCCTCGGTTCGTGGAGAACGCGTCGCACTCGTTCTGGTCGAACCGACCGTGTGTCGTCACTCTGAATCGATCGACCTCACCCGTACCGTAGTCCATGATCAGACCGGCCGTCCGGTCGTTGACATCCTGGCTCAGGAACGCAAAATTCCTCCCGTCTTCATCTACGATGTCGAAATTCGCCACCTTAAAAATCAGACCGCGCGGGTTCTTCATGAGATCTTCGACCAGGCTGGGGAAGACCTCCCGGTTCTCAAACACAAACGGGCCACGTTCTTGGACGAACGGACCGAGCGAAACGTCGAGATCACCTCCACCCAGCAGCTCCGAGGCGGGAAGGAGCGTGGCGACGGGCCTGAACGAACTCCTGTCAAAGGGATTCTGGAGCAGGCCGGTTAACTCGATGTTGCGGACGGTGAACGGGATGTCCCCTTCGCTGTTGATGGTGACCAGCACTTGCACACTGGCCCCTTCGACGGTGCGTGTAACCGCTTGCGATACGTCGCGGGACACGCTCGTTGACAGTGATTCCTGGAATTGTTGCTGGGTTTCCTGCGTCGACGATTGACTGGCCGTGAAAGTGTTTTCCCTCGTGTATCCGTAGGACAACCCGACCTTGACGCTCTGCTTCGGAGTGATTCCAAACTCTGCGCCGAATTCACCGCTGACCTGGATGGCATGTTGGTTGGTGGATGAGTCACTTGTCGAGAAGGTTTTCGAATCGCTTTGCGAAAGGGTCGCCGAGGTCGATTTTTCGACCGAAGAGGACTCGCCTTGGGTGTTGGTAAAGGCGAATCGAGTGTCCAGGCGGAGGGCGACCTGGCCGACGGAAATACCCGGGTTCGGCAGGTCGGCGATACGGGGATCGCGATTGCCGAGCGGAATCTCCTCGTTATCGAACAGACCGTCGCCATCGGTATCTGCAAAAAGCGGCGAGGTCTTGAAGAAACCCAGTTCGCTCGCATCGCTGAGCCCGTCACCGTCCGTGTCCTGATTGGTCAGGCTGGTTCCCCATACGAAAACCTCATCGAAATCGGGTACGCCGTCTGTATCCGAATCAGCACTTCGCGGATCAGCGAACCGCGTCCGTTCGTCGAAGTCGGTCAGGCCGTCCCCATCGGTATCAGCCAGATTAGGATCGCTGGTCACCTCACGGGAGTCCGTCTCGCCGCCGACTCGGGTTATGACCATCACGTAACCGCGGGTTTCTTCGTTGTCGGTCAGACCGTCGCCATCGGTATCCACGATGTCATCACCCGACGGCGGCGTGCCCGGAAACTCCGCCTTGGCCGGATTGACCAGGATCTCCGGCGGCGCAAGCTGATTGCCTTCCAAATCCCGAACATTGACGACCGTAACTTCATAAGTGACTTCGTTCTGCGACGTGGTTCGTAGTTCAACGGCCGTGCGGTCCGGACCCAGGAAACGAGGGCTGAGGGTGCAGGTTCCATTCGTGCAATCGGCGTCGTCGGTGCATTCATCACCTTCATTGTCGGAATCACCATCGCATCGATTACCCAAGACGCCCAGTGCCCCGACCTCGGCATTCAAGTTGACCTGAACAATGGCGTAGTGCGATGCCACCAAGGCGCTATCGCCCATGGGCTTACTAAACGTGACAACCACCGAGGTGTTTCCCGTGGAAATCGCGCCCACCACGCGCGGGGGCGAGAAGTTGATCGGCGCAAGACTATCAAACGTGGCAAAGTCGGGCTGGCCAATCGGATTTCCAGCCTTATCCACTACGTTGGATACCGTAACGGTATAGGTTACGCCCGCTGTTTGCGGCAGTGTGGTGAGCATGACTTGGGTCTCGTGCATCGCGGTTTCCGCGTCCATGACCGTCAACTCCGGGCAACCGGGCTGCCCCAAGCACGAAGTCGGGAAAATGCTGAAATGAGACGTGTTGGCCGGCTCGCCGCCCAGCGGCTCACTAAAGAACACCGCTACCTTCGTATTGCCAAGAACGACCGCACGTTCCACGAACGGTCCAACCGAATCGACGGGCGGAATACCCTGGAATGTGTGTGTATTTCGCGTGGGATCGACCCGCCTACCATCTGTAATGCAAAGAGAGTACACGCAGAACCCACGGGCCGTTTCCCGGATCTTGAATTCGTCAATCCGCACGTCATTGCCAAACACGGCCACGGACTCGAATAAAACGCGCCCTTTACCCGCGGCTTCGCCTATGTAGGCGGGGATTATCTCGCTTTCGGGAATCGTCAAGTCAAAACCAGCGGCACCCTCTGTGGAGGCGAAGAGTACGGGTTCCTCATCTTCAAAGTCCATTTCGTTGAGCCCCAGAATGAAACGGTCCGCGCGAAACGGGCGGTCCAACGAAAAAATCAACTCCTCATTGGATCCCGCGCCTGTTCCCGTGATGCTACGTTGGTTCGAGTCGCAATCGACTCCGGCACCGCACGTGCTGGAGGTCACTTCGGCCTGCACGCCGGCGGCATCCGGATCCAGCGGAGCACCGGGATCAATATCCTGCCGTGCGCTTAAACTAAAAGGTGCCACATGTCCGTCAGTTGTTGTGATCGCTTGGGCGTCCGTGGTGCATAGCAGAGGCTGACCTGATGACGAATCGTTCAACAACGCAAATTGCCCATCGCTGCAAGTGAACCGGGACTTCACGTTGGTGGTCGTGATGGTGTACGCGATATTATTCTGCTGCGAGGTGGTCAGCACGACGCTGGTGCCATCCGGATCCAGGGCCGCTCCGAGAATCGAAATATCGATGTCCGTATTCCCGTCGGGATCGACGATGGTGTAGAAACTGGTGTTTTCGGCGATCTCTCGGTCCATGGGCTCGCTGAACGTTACCAGCACGGACGTACTGCTCAAAGATACGGCGCTCTCTATGAACGGCTCGCGCGTTGAGGATCCGAAGAAGCCAATAGAACCGACGGGAACCAAGGCCGACGACGTATTTCCGGCCAAAAGCGTGGAGACGAGTTGATACTGCACCTTGCCCTGGGCATCAGTTGTGAGAATGACTTGACGCCCGTCTTCGCTTAGTTCCGCGTCGTTCACTGACAGAGTGCTGCCATCCGGTGACAAAATGGTATAGTTCGATGCCACCTTGCCCGCCGGTCCCGCGGGCTTAGCAAGTTGAACGTCTACATAGTGGTTGCTTCGGGCCCGGGCCGACACAAACGCCGGCAAAGGCTGCGGCGCTTGCGCGTCAGGTTGTAGGTTTACATCACAACCCGATGGGATGAATAGGAAAACGATGGCAACGACTGCCAATACTTTGCGCGGAATCGTGTACATGATGGCTCCCTTCCCGCCGCGTTTCCGACGCAAACGGCGAATCGTGTGTAAATAATCCTGGGACAGCCCAGCCCCCCGGCAACGTAGCAACCAAGAGTTGAGCCGTCAAGGGTGGAACATAGGCACGTTTCTTGTCAAAACGGAAATCCGGGCAGGAGCCAAGCCCACACTGCACCTCGTATGCGACAAGCCCAGCACGAGTTGGTGCGAACCATCAAACAATGGACTCGAGGCAAAAAAAACCATGTGCAGTACGGCATCGCGCGGTGTGATAGCGGGTCAATATCAATTTTTGTGGAAATTGAATGAAGGATCGGGCATCCTCCAAGTCGATTTCGAGATACTCTTAGCAGGTTGACGCCCGATCTCTAGGAAACGAAAGAGGAGGCGTATTGTCAAGCTCTCAGAGGCAAGAGAATCAAAGACACCCAGTGAGGTCTTGAACGATCAATTCGAAGCGCTGGCCCGCGAAGGCACCCGAGAGATGTTCATGGCAGCGTCCGGCGACGTTTTGGACGTGTACCGAAATCGCGGCTTCGTAACAGAAGTCGGTGGAAATGAACTCTATCATCGCGAGCACAGGCTGGCTGGCTTTCCTACGGCTCACGCGTTCAAGTTACCCAGTAGCTCCGGGCTCGGTGTGGGAGACGCGTATACTCGTGCGACGTCAAGGTTCGGCAGAGACGCCGATTGCTCTGAGGCCTGCAGGACACGATGCAGTTACGTGGTTATGTTACTCAAGTACCGTAACGAATCCCGTTATGATACTTTTCATGCCCAAAGTATAATAACGGTCATTTCGACGAAGTCAGGTGTACAATTCTGGTTATTGGGATTCATATGTCGTGGGTAGGATCAGCGAAATCCATAGATGTGGCCCTGTGGCGTTGGAGCTACATTTCGGCCCAACGAATGTACAGGGATACCGCATTATTGATGGATCAGAGTACGCTCTTTCTACCGCTTCTCGATGGCCGGGACCGGTCTTTCTGCCGGACCTGAGTAGTGGCTTAGCGGGCGGTAGAGGCGATTGTTTTGTGCCTGCTCGATGTAGTGCGCGCACCAACCCGTCATGCGACTACACACGAACAACGGCGTGTACAGATCGAGCGGGAGGTCCATGAGGAAGTAGGTCAGCCCGCAGGGATAATCGACGTTGGGATAGATGGGGCGCTCTTTGTTGACGATCGGGTCTTTGATGGCGTCGTAGATGGCCACCAATTCCTGCTTGCCCTTGACATCCGCCAGCTTACGCATCTCGGCTTCCAGGATGCGGGCACGATGGTCGCCGTTCTTGTAGACGCGGTGCCCGAAGCCCATGACCTTCTCTTTACGCCGCAACGCTTCCCGCACCCAATGATCAGCTTCCTGGGCGGACTTGAAGCGTGATATCAGTGCCATCGCCCGTTCATTTGCACCGCCGTGGAGCGGACCCTTGAGCGCCCCGATCGCACCGCAAATGGCCGACACCATATCCGATGTGGTCGAGCCGATGACCCGCGCGGTGAACGTGCTGGCGTTGAACTCATGCTCCGCGTAGAGCACCAAGGTCAGATCGAGCAGCTTGGTGGATGTCTCATCAGGGTTAGATCCGTGGCACATGTACAGAATCTGCGCCGCATGAGAAAGGCCGGATTTCGGCTTGACCGGCTCACGACCGTTGATCAAACGAAAGCGAGCGGCCACCACGTCAGCAGCGACGGCCACCAGCCAAATGGAACGCGCCCGCAGCGCATTCACCCCGTCGCCCTCGACCGGGTCGAAGTGACCTGCCATCGACACACCGCTGCGAAGCACGTCCATCATGGGCACGTTGCGCGGAATAGACCGAATGGCGCTTACCACTTCCGGCGGCAGTCCGTGAAAACCGTTCAGCCTGTCACGCAATCCTGCCAACTGATCCTTCGTCGGCAAACTGCCATGGATCAGGAGATGAGCCACTTCCTCAAAACAAACCTGCTCCGCCAAATCAGCAATGGCGTACCCTCGGTACAGCAGTTTTCCCTGATCGACACAACCAATTTCCGTTTCTCCGGCCACCACACCTTCCAGGCCGGGCTTAATCTCTTCGGTGCTCATGTCTTGGTTTCCTTTTGAGAATCGGGTGCTATTTGGGGGCCTGCATATCATATTCAAGCAGGGCGTAGAGCTCCTGCCGAGTCTGCATCCGCTCTACGATTGAAATCTGAGATCGCTCGGTCTTCAACACCCGGAGCGCATCCTGGGTGGTCTTCATCGCCAATCGCTGAAACGTTACCGGATAAATAACGATGTTGTATCCCATCTCGCCGAACTCGTCGGCGGTCAAATAAGGCGTCTTGCCGAACTCCGTCATATTGGCCAGCAAGATGGTGTCCACGTCTCGCGCGAATCGGGCGAACTCATCCTGATTCTGTAAGGCTTCTGGAAAGATGCCGTCGGCGCCGGCTTCGATATACACCTTCGCCCGACGAACGGCCTCGTCGTATCCCACAACGCCTCGGGCATCGGTACGCGCCAGCAGCAGGAAATCGGAGCTGGTCTTGGCCGCAGTCGCCGCCGCGATTTTTTCGGCCATCTCTTCCGCAGGAATGAGAAGCTTTCCGTCTAGATGTCCACAGCGCTTGGGAAACTCTTGGTCCTCGATATGGATGCCGCTGACGCCGACGGACTCAAGCACGCGAACGGCACGTGCCACATTGTGTGGTCCGTCGCCGTAACCGGTGTCGGCATCCATGATGATCGGAATCGACGTGGCTGCGGCGACGTGTGCGGCGTGATCGCGGGCTTCGGTCAGCGTCATCATGCCCACATCCGGCAGGCCGCCGACGGAATTCGCCAGCACCGCCCCGGACAGGTACATCGCGTCGAACCCCTCGCACTCGATCATCCGCCCGGACAGCGCATTGAACGCCCCCGGCATCATCACGACGCCGTCGGCGATAAGCTGACGAAGCTTGGATGACCGATCCGAGGGTGAAACCATCATGGGGTATCCTTCACCGAATAGCGCGACAATCGCAGCCGATTCGAACCCTTCATCATGCACAAAAAACGCGGATCGGCAAGGGGAGAACGGGGTGGTTATTAAGAAAGAGGCATTGTCTTCATTGAATCACCGGGCCGTTCGCCGCTTGATCGCTCGTTCGATGTAGGGAATGGCGTCGGGCGTTTTGCAGGCCGTTTCACCGTGGTCCACGTCGACCTTGCCGATGCGTTTCGCGGCGGCTAACGCCGGTTTGGTCAGGGCCGACTTGTAGATGCCGATCGCAATCAGCGCCATAATCATGGCGTGCTTGGCGCGGTTGGCCGAAGCGTGAATCTCCTTCTCGATGGTCTTCAAATAAGACCGACAATCGGAGACCGAAACATCCACGCCATTTACCAATGATGACCCCAGCACCGAATAGCCTCCTTGGCGAACGTATTGTTTCTTGGACGCCATCCAAGCCTTCATTTTCGCTTCCGCAACGGGCGACTTGGCCACTGCCCCCGCGACGCAGTCCGCCAACAAGTAGTAATCAACGTCCTTGATCCAGCGCTGAGCAAGTGCTCCATTAATGGCACTCGCATCGGCCACCATAGTCGCCAGGGTCCGCGCATCGACGTTGCCCGAATCCCAAAGTCGCAACGCCAATTCGTGATCCACTTTGATCTTCTTCGCCAACGCTTTCAGATTCGCAAAACTTACACCGAATAGATTCTCACCCGCACCATGACGCTTGTACACCTTCACGTTTTGAGCGGTTCCCATCTTTTTTAGGGCGGTCAT
>Ga0326597_10008200_pt1 | contig 14115 bp, 10 predicted proteins | sample RVTome_12_FD_203789 | JGI IMG/M metagenome (GOLD analysis project Ga0326597, IMG submission 203789) | Soil microbial communities from uranium-contaminated site in the Upper Colorado River Basin, Wyoming, United States - RVT100D185 | ecosystem: Environmental > Terrestrial > Soil > Contaminated >... | reverse complement strand
CTGGCGCAAGAGAATTGCGCGATGGCGAGATTGTGGTCGTCGGCCTGGGCCTCCCGCAGGTGGCGTCCGTTCTGGCCAAGCGCACGCATGCGCCCAATCTTACCTCGTTGCTGGAGATTGGCGTGGTGAATACGAACCCCATTGACACGCCCGCCGGCCTTGCGGATTCGCGCATATTTCACGGGGCCACTTGCTGGAGCGGATTTCTGGATATTCTGGGAATGAACCTGCACCGCGGGATCGTCGATGTCGGATTTCTTGGGGCGCTGGAGTTCGACCGCTACGGCAACATCAATACTACGCTGCTGAAGGAAGATTCCGGAAAAGTGCGCTACTTCAACGGCAGCGCAGGCGGCAACGATGTGGCGTCGCTGGCAAGGCGCGTGATGGTCATCATGCGCCACGAGAAGCGAAAGCTGCCGCGGGCTGTCTCACACCTGACCAGTCCCGGCTTTCCGGGCGGAAAAAGCCGCGTTGAGCAGGGCCTTCGCGGCAGCGGCCCGCACCGCGTCATCACTGACATGGCCGTGCTTGGTTTTGATCCGGAAACTCGCGAGGCCATGCTGGTTTCCGTTCATCCTGGAATCCGCGTCGAGGGAGTGCTGAAGAACACCGGTTTTCCGCTGCGCGTGCCGGAGAACGTGCCCGAAACGCCACCGCCCACGGCGGAGGAACTGCGACTGTTGCGCGAAGAGATCGATCCCAAACGGGTCTATCTGAAGTGAGCGTTCGCGGTCTCTGCGAGTTTTTTTCATACTGGAAAGCGAGGGAACATCTTGATCTACGACATTGAATTAAACTTTGCGGCCCATTATCCGGCTGCGGGGATCGTGGAACTATCTCCGCTAATAGAACAGGCCGGCTTTGGCGCCTTCTGGAAAGGCGAATCAAACAGCACGGACCCGCTGGTCTTGATCTCCGGAATTGCGGTGCGAACCCAGAACTTGAAGTTGGGACCGGCCATTTACCATGTTTACGGCCGCAGCGCCGTAACTATGGGAATCCAGGCCGCCACGTTGCAGGATCTCTCAGGCGGAAGGCTTCTGCTCGGCCTAGGGGTCGCCAACAAGACGATTGCAGGCTGGCACGGAGGCACTTTCGACCGGCCGCTGCAGCGCATCCGCGAATACGTTGAGATTGTTCGCAAGGTTGCGGCCGGCGAGCGGGTGGAATACAAAGGGAAAATCTACGAAACTGGACAGCGCTTCCAGCTTTCCTGGAAGCCACAGCACCCGACCTTCCCCATCTACCTGGCCGGCCTGGGCCCGAAGATGACACATCTGACCGGTGAAATTGCCGACGGCGTCTTCATCAATATGGCCATCCCATCGAAGATTCGTGAGATCGCCGGGCGGGTGCGCGAAGGCGCTGTGGCCGCCGGGCGCGATCCCAACAAGATTGACATCTGCGCCAAGGTGCGCGTCACGCTGCATCCGGACCGCGCCGTGGCCCGATCGCGCCTGCGCCAGGTGCTGACGTTTTATAACATCGCCGACTTCTATAGCGACATGCTGAAGGCTTCGGGCTTTGAACCGGAGGTCTTAACGGTCCAGGAGGCCTTTCGCAAAGGCGGGTTCAAAGCTGCGCAGGAGCAGATCACCGATGCGTACATGGACAAGCTCCCGGTGATCCCCGCCACTTCCATCGAGGAGATCAAAGAACGGCTGAAGCCGTTTGTGGCAGCGGGCGTTACGCGCATGGTGGTCCCCTACGTGCCCGTCTCGGAGCCGGTGATCGATGACGCCCGCCGCTTCGTAGAAGCCTGGGGCAAAGCTTCTTAGCCGATACGGAAAGGTGAGACCGGATCATGGTGTACGACATCCAGATCAATCCCACTGGGGACGATTACCCCTCCGCTGGCGTTGTGGAGCTGTCGCCATTGATGGAGCAGGCCGGGTTCAGCGCGTTCTGGAAAGGCGAGGCCAACAATACCGACCCGCTGGTGCTTTGCTGTGCAATTGCGGCGCGCACCCGGAAGCTGCTGGTCGGCACCGGGATCTATCACATCTACGGCCGCAGCCCGGTAACCATGGGAATACAGGCTGCGACGCTTCAGGACCTTTCCGGCGGCAGGTTCCTGCTGGGTCTGGGCGTCGCGAATAAGACCATTGCAGGGTGGCACGGAGGAATCTTCGACCGGCCCTTGCGGCGCATCCGGGAGTACGCTGAAATCGTTCGAAAAGTGGCTGCGGGGGAGCGCGTCGAGTACAAAGGCGAAATGTACGACACCGGAAGCCGCTTTCAGCTTTCCTGGAAGCCGGAGCATCCGCGCTTTCCGATCTACTTCGCCGGCCTCGGACCGAAAATGACCCGGCTCGCGGGCGAGTTCGCCGACGGAGTGGTTATCAACATGGCGCCCGCCTCGCAGATTCGGGTGATCGCCGGGCGGGTGCGCGAAGGGGCCGCGGCAGCAGGCCGCGACCCGGACAAGGCGGAGATCATCGCCAAGGTCTGGGTGTCACTGAACCCGGACCGCAAGCTGGCGCGCTCGCGCCTGCGTCAGGTGCTGACCTTCTATAACATCGCGGATCACTACATCGACATGCTGAAAGCCGCGGGGCTGGGTGCGGAAGTCACCGCCGTGCAGCAGGCGTTTCGCCAGGGCGGGTTCAAATTGGCGCAGGAGCATATTACCGATGCCTACATGGACCAGTTGCCGGCCATCGCGGGCACTTCCATCGCTGAAATTAAGGAGCGGCTCCAGCCGTTTGCCGAAGCCGGCGTGACGCGCCTGATCATCCCTTATGTGCCGGCGACCGACCCTGTGCTCGATGATGCCCGCCACTTTGTTGAAGCCTGGGGCAGAGAATCTTAGAGGAGGACTCATCTCATGTGTGATTTTGCCGCCGATGCCGAAGCCGCCCGCCAACTGCTGGTAGGCCGGGTTCTCACGGTCGAACGCGTACGCCAGCTAAACGCCAAGGATTATTTCTACCAGATGCTGAAAGATAACCCGGAGATTGTGAAGATCCATCCCGGGATCGAGAACGACCTGCTGAAGAACGCCATCGATTGTCATATCCATGCCTATCCGGATTTCGTCCATCGCTCGCAGGACATGATTCAGATCGCCGTGGATGCATCGAAAGCGGGCATGCGCGCTCTCGCGTTCAAGGACCACTGGAACCTCAGCGCCAACGCTGCTTATCTTGCGCAGCGCCACATCGATTCGCTGGTCGAGCGCGGCGAGTTGACGCATCGCGTGCAGATCTACGGCGGAATTGGCACTTGCCTCGGGATGAATCCAGACGCGGTGCGCATCGCGCTCCAGTATCCCAACTGCAAAATGATCTGGTTCCCGACGTTCACTTCGTTTGGGTTCTGGCGCGGCGCCGGGCGGCGCGATTCGGGCAATCTGGAGAAAAATGATGTGCGCCTGGTGAGCGACTCCGGCGAGGTGCTGCCGGAGGTCATCGAGATCATGGAGATGGCGGTGGCGAAGAAAGTCGGCATCGGATTCGGGCACACTGACTTCAAAGAGTTGCTGCCACTCGCCAAGATGGCCAAGAAGCTTGGTGTGCGCGCCACGCTTGACCATCCCCTGCTGGAACTGAACAAGCTCCTGCTCGAAGAGATGAAGGAGCTGGCCGGCCTCGGCGTTTACGTGGGCACCTACTGCCAGCCGATGATCCCGAGCCTGTACCAGCCGGTTGCCGATCCGATGGAGACTATCAAGACCATCAAGGAAATTGGCCCCGACCGCTGCATCATCGGGAGCGACTTCGGCCAGGTGTTGCACATGGACTCGATCGACGGCATGCGCGTGTTCATCCGCGCCCTGCTCGGCTTCGGCATCAAAGAAGCGGACGTGAAGAAGATGTTACAGGACAATCCGGCGAAGCTGATGTGGCTGGATTCGCCGGCGACGGACTTCGCCGATATTTACAGTCACGCACCCGCAGTGTAAACCCTCAGGGACGCGGCCAGTGCCAGGGTGCGGCGGGCGCGCTCGACGATGGGCAGATCAATGAGCTGGCCTCCGAAGGCGATGGAGCCTTCTCCGCGGGCGCGGGCTTCGTCAAACGCCGCGACGACTTTGGTGCAGTAGTCCACTTCTTCCTGGCTCGGCGTGAATGTGGCGTTGATGGCGTCAATCTGCGAAGGATGGATCGAAGACATTCCGGTGAAGCCCAGGCGGCGCGATTGCAGCGCGAAGCTTTTCAACCCTTCGGAGTCTTGGATGTCCGGCCAGACGCCGTCAACGGCCTGAACGCACGCGGCAGCAGCGGAACAAACGAACGCCGAGCGCGCATAGAGCAGGTCGCGAGCTTCTCCTTCACGCCGCAAAGGCAGTCCCATCTCCTTGCCAAAATCTTCGGCGCCGAAAATCAATCCAACGACGCGTGGCGATGCGGCGGCAATAGCCTGCGCTTGGAAGAGTCCGCGGGGACTCTCGATGGCGACTAAGAGACGAACGCTCCCGCGCTGCATTCCCTGCTCCGGCTCCTTGTGATCGAGTATCTCCTCAACCGTGTCAACCTGTCCCGGATTGTCCACCTTAGGCAGGACCAGACCCTCGAGACCCGGTCGCACCACGGCCCCCAGGTCGGAGAACATGCGCTCATGGCCGACCGCGTTGATGCGTACGTAGCGCGCGGGCGTGCGGGTCGCGGCGCCGACCGTGGACCCTTGTCTCGCAATGGCATCGAGAGAGGCGGCGATCATCTGTCGCGCAGCGTCCTTCTCCGCCGGGGCCACGCCGTCTTCGATGTCTAGCATCACTGCGTCGAGGTTGGCGATCCCGAACGACTTGTCGATCATCTTCTGCCGGTGACCCGGCACAAACATCCACGAGCGCAATAATTTGGTATCACTGGTCAAGCGAAAATCCCCTCGTGATGCGGGAAAAGCCACCGCTCCCTCGCGGTCGCGGCTCGGATTAGTACGACTTGGGCATGCCGAGGACGTTTTGTCCGAGGAATGCAAGCACCAGGTTGTTGCTGACCGGTGCGGTCATGAACAGCCGAGTCTCGCGGAATTTCCGCTCCACGTCATAGTCGCGCGCGAATCCGTATCCGCCAAAGGTATTGAGGCAAACATTGGCGGCTTCCCAGGAGGCTTCCGATGCCAGGAGCTTGGCCATATTTGCTTCCGCGCCGCATTTTTCCTGGGCCTCGAATTTGGCGGCGGCGTGGTAACGCATCAGGTCGGCGGCTTCGATGTGAGCGTAGGCCTGCGCGATGGGAAACTGGATGCCCTGGTTGGCGCCGATGGGCCGTCCGAACACCACCCGATCGCGCGCGTAGTTCGAAGCTCGTTCGATGAACCAGTGGCCGTCGCCGATGGCTTCCGATGCAATCAGGATTCGTTCGGCGTTCCAGCCGTCGATGATATAACGAAAGCCCATGCCTTCTTCGCCGATCAGGCTGTCGGCCGGAATCTCCACGTCGTCGAAGAACACCGTGTTGGTGTTGTGGTTGATCATCAGATCGAGCGGCTGGATCTCCAATTTCCCTTTCGCGCTCCTCATATCGATCAGGAAAACCGACAGTCCGCGCGTCTTATCCTTCAATTCGTCGTAGGGCGTGGTGCGGGCCATCAACAGCATCAGGTCGGACTGTCTGGCGCGGGAGATAAAAATTTTCTGGCCATTGATCACGTAGAGGTCACCCTGGCGCACGGCGCGGGTTTCGAGCCGCGTGGTATCCGAGCCGGCGTTCGGCTCGGTAATGGCAAATGCCTGGAGGCGCAGTCGGCCCTCGGCGATGGCCGGCAAGTAACGCCGCTTTTGCTCGTCGCTGCCGTGCCGCAGCAGCGTGCCCATGGTGTACATCTGGGCGTGACAGGCGCCGGAGTTGCCGCCGGAATGGTTGATCTCCTCGAGAATGATGCCTGCCTCGGTGATGCCCAGGCCCGCTCCACCGTACTCTTCCGGAATCAGAGCAGCGAGATAACCGCTCTGGGTCAGCGCCAAGACGAACTCCTCGGGGTAGCGTTCCTCTTTGTCAACGGCACGCCAATAAGCGTCTGGAAAATCCTTGCATAGTTTGCGAACTGCATCGCGGATCGCTTGCCGGTCTTCACGGGCTTGTGGGCTGGGGTGTGGGCTGGGGTGCGTTTCCATAGCTTGTCCTTCGGTGCGAGGCCGTAGTATATAGGATTGCTATTGCGACGCCAAATCAAAAGTGCATTCTTAGATAGGGAGGATTCCGATGCCTGTTAAGCCGGGTTGGGAAGGGCGATACTTTGAGGACTTCGTGGCCGGAGACATTTACCAGTGCCGCCTGGGACGAACGGTTACCGAGGCGGACAACATCTGGTTCACGTTGCTGACCAACAACACGAATCAGATTCACTTCAACAATGACTATGGCAAGCGCACGGAGTTCGGCAAGTGCCTCATCAATAGCGCTCTGACGCTGGCGATCGTCGCCGGGATGGGCGTGGCCGATGTCAGCGAGAACGGTTTTGCCCTTGGGTGGGATGAAATCAAACTGCCAAACCCGTTGTTTGCGGGCGACACGCTCTATTCCGAGTCCGAAGTCTTGGAAAAGCGGGAATCAAAATCCAAGCCGCAGTGGGGCATCGTCAAAGTGCGCACGCGCGGGCTGAACCAGGACGGCAAAGTGGTGATTGACTATGTCCGCAGCGTGATGGTGTGGAAACGTGCCCACGCGCCGCAACACAATCTGTTCCCGAAAAGGCAGGCGGATGCCTCCTGAGCACGAGCGCCAAGGCCAGCGGGCGTTGTCGGGGATCCGTGTGCTGTCGCTCGAAGCATCGGTCTCCGGCCCGCACTGCAGCCGGATTCTCGCTGACATGGGTGCCGAGGTCATCAAGATTGAAAAACCGGGAGAAGGCGATCTCATCCGGCAGTGGGACACGGCCGTTCACGGACTCTCTTCCGGCTACGTTTGGTTGAACTACAACAAGCGCAGCATGGCCATCGACGTCAAGAAATCCGCCGGGCGCCAAGCGGTACAGAAGCTGGCGGAGCGGGTGGATGTGTTCATCGAAAACTTCGCTCCCGGCGTCGCAGAACGGCTGGGTTTAGGCGCGGCGACGTTGCGCGCTAACCATCCCCGCCTGATCTACTGTTCCATCTCCGGCTACGGCCAGGACGGGCCGTACCGCGACGTGAAAGCCTACGATCTACTGATTCAAGGCGAGGCGGGAATTATTGCCTCTACTGGATCGCCGGATCAGCCCGCCAAGGTGAGCGTTCCCATCGCGGATCTGGCCGTTTCGATGTACGGGGTGACCGCCATCCTGACCGCGCTGATGCAGAGAGAGCGAACCGGCGAGGGCCAGGTGATCGATGTCTCGATGTTTGAATCGATACTTTCCTGGCTGGCCTATTTTCCGCATCACTATTGGCATCGCGGCGAACAGATGGAGCGTGTCGGAATGCGCCATCACTTCATGACCCCTTACGGACCCTATCTTGCGAGCGACGGAGTGTACGTGAATATGGCTGTCGCAACGCCGCAGGATTGGGACGTGTTTTGCCGCAAAGTGATCGAGCGTCCGGAGCTGCTCGAAGACTCCCGCTTTCACACTTCGGAAAAGCGGCGGAAAAATCGCGCGGTGCTGGAGACAATGCTGGAAGAGATCTTCCGCACACGCCCATCGAAGGAATGGCTCCGGCGTCTGGAGGAAGCACGGCTTCCCCATGGCCTGGTGCGTGGTATTGCAGAGGTGCTGGCGCACCCGCAGGTTCTGTCGCGGAAAATGATTGCGCAGGTTGAATCGCCCGTCGGCCCCGTGCCCATCATCGCCAGCCCGCTGCATCTTTCGGCGAGTTCCGGGCGGCTCGACCCCATCCCGTTGCTCGGCCAGGATACCGATTCCATCCTCAGAGAGCTCGGCTACACACAGCAGCAAATCGAACAATTCCGTCTCGACGCCGTCATCTAGCTTACAGGATTCGTCACGGGAATCTTGCTATCGGATGCGGCCGTGGAAACGACCGGCGCCTGGCTGGCCGTTCGATGCAACGCGAGATAGCAGGCAGAGCCCACTACGTTGAGCAGCGCCAGAAACAGAAAGCCTCCCCAGTACTCCCCGTCCAGAGCGCCGATCAGCTTGCCGAAGGCCCACGGGCCGATGGCGGAGACGATGCTGCCCACACCGCTGTAAATCCCGGTGCCGCGCGCCACCGCCTCCGGCCGGACGATGGTGTGCAGCAGCGCCCCGTTCAGAGCCGCGATGCCGCAGGGGACGGCAATCAGGGCGGAGAGCACTACGGCGCTGGCCGCGGCCGGCAGCAATTGGGCCGCCGGCACAACCAGCACCACGAAAGTCAAGCAAGTTCCCGCGGCGGTCAGCGCCCGCCGCATGGTCCGGTCGCCGATGTAGCCTACCAGGAGCGTCCCCGCCGTGGCCAGAAAGTAGCCGACGGTCAGCCACACGCTCATGCTCTGGCGGGAGAGGCCGCGCTGGGAGATCACGAAGCTCGGTGTCCACTGAATCATGGTGAAGATGGTCGTTGTCGAAATGATCATACACAGTGTGATGAGCCAGAACGTCGTGCTTTTCAGCAGGTCGCGGAAGCTCATGCGCGCCACCGCGGCTGCCTGTTTCCGGTGTCCTTCAATTTCGGCAAGTTCCTGGGGCTTCAGCCGCTTCTGGTCGCGCGGCCGGTTGGCAATGAAGGAGAAATTCAGTAGCGGCGTCAGCGAGAACGCCGCCAGCACTACCATCATGCCGCGCCAGTTGCTCGCCAGAATCAAGGCAGTGACCAGCGGGACACCCAGCGCCGTGCCGAGTGTGGGACCCATCAGCCAGAAGGCCTGCGCGCGGGAGTGCTCCTGCGCCGGAAACCAGCGGTTGGTTAGGGCATTGCTCACTGGCCACATGTTGCCTTCCGCGACGCCCAGCAGAAAACGGGCCAGCAGCAGCCCCTGAAGGCTGGAGGCGCTCGCCATCATGAACATCACTGCGCCCCAGCACACCGTCCCGGCTATCAGACATATCCGCGGGCCAAACCGGTCCACCAGAAAACCCCAACCAAACATGGAGACTCCGTACCCGATGAAGAAGGCGGACATAAGCCCGCCCAGCTCGGCGTAGCGGCCCTGGAGTTGCAATTCATTCAGGAAGCTAGGATCGGCGATCACCAGCGAGATATTGATCTTGTCGAACTGCCCGATAGTCCACCACAACAGCAGGCTAGTGGCCACCATTCCCCAACGCCAGGTCCCGAGCAGCCGCCAGAGATTCATTTGTTCCTTCGCCGGTGTCATCCGAAGCTTCCTCCTCCTCACCATCCGCAGAGTATGCGGCTCGTAGCATTGTATTCTAGCCGCAAACGCTTGTTGAACTTTCGAATCAGTTCACCGCCACCGTCAGGGCAGGCTGGCTGCTGACCCCGCCGATATGCAGCACCACAGGAATCGCGGTACCCGGAGCGACCCCCAGGGGCACGCGGGCATTGACCTGCAACAATCCGGCAAAACCGGGAGCGGTGCCAGCGAAGCTGACCTCAGCCTGCAAACCGCCTATGGTCACCGCCACCGGCAGAATCGGGACGGGATAGGGAAACGTCGAAAGCATACCATCTTCTCCCGGAGGATTGGTCTGGCCTTCGCCGGTGGCGAAGATCATTACAGTGGAGTCGCGGGCTGCGGGATTCAAAGGCGAATTCACAGAAAGATTTGCGTTCAAGATCGCTCCCTGATCCCTTCCTCCCGCCAGAGCGAAGATGCCCGGAGACGCGGCGGCGACTTGGATGATCAATGGATTTGACAACCGGCCTTGATATTCGACCTGCACAGTGCAACTGGTCTTATTGGCGACGGCGTAGGGAACTTGCGCATTGATCTGATCTGCTCGCACGAAAACCAGGGGCGCAGCTACATCGTCGAACCAGACGCGCGCTCCGGCGAGTGAAGTGCTGATCCGGCCGGTGGAATCAAGCTCGCCGATAGCGCCCTGCTCCGGACCGATGCCTGCGCCGAAGATGGAAACCAGTTCTCCCGGGGCGATCGGACCATAAAGGTAGCTGGCCGCATTGACCGTCCCGCCGATGGCGGCGACGGGCCCGGACCCGTCGCTGACGATTTGAAGCACCGAGCCGCCGTAGTCGGCCACATAGAGCTCGCCCTGTTCATCTTCTCCGAACGAGCTGATATTGCCGCCCGTTCGAAGCAATTCCTCGTTGCGCCACTGGCCGTTGGATAATTCGCTAAGCGCCCACAGGATACCGCTTCCAAAATCAGCGTAGAGGTATTTCCCGGCGAGAGAAGGAATGGCATTCCCGCGATAGACATACCCGCCGGTAACGGAGCTTCCGAGGTCGTGCCCGTATTCAAGAATCGGGAAGGTCAAACTTTGGGTATTGCAATTGGCGGCTGGCGAAAAACAGTGAGCGCCTTCCATGATGTTCCAGCCATAGTTTGCGCCCTTCACGATGATGTCAATCTCTTCGTAACGATCCTGGCCAACATCCCCGGCGAAGAGCCGCCCGGTTGCACGGTCGAATGAAAATCGCCAGGGATTGCGGAGGCCATAGGCGAAAATCTCATCGCGCCCTGGCTTATCGAGGAAAGGATTATCCGCGGGAATGCCGTAGGGAGCGGTGGAATCCACATCGATTCTCAGAATTTTTCCAAGCAGTGTGTTGAGACTCTGGCCATTTCCCAGCGGGTCGCCGCCCGAGCCGCCGTCGCCTGTGGCGATATAGAGGAACCCGTCCGGGCCGAACGCCAGCATGCCGCCATTGTGATTCGTGAATGGCTGCGGAAAAGTGAGCAGGATTCGTTCCGATTCCCGGATCGCAACATTTGGATTTCCACTGGAGACTCGAAATTCCGAAATGACTGTCTCAAGACCGCCCGGACCGTTTCTCGTGTAGTTCACAAAAAGGCGGCCATTGTCGCGGAAGTTCGGGTGGAAGGCAAGCCCGAGCAGACCCAACTCCCCTCCAGGGCGGACCTGGCTTTGAATATCCAAGAAGGATGTGGGGAGCAAGGAATTTCCGGAGAAGATTCGAATGCGCCCGGCCTGCTCGACAATGAACAGCCGTCCGCTGCCATCTCCCGAGGCAGTGACATAAACCGGACTCACGAGCCCGCTGGCGATGGTCCGCAACTCGATAGCTGCCCGTGCATGATCAGCCGGCAATACGAGCAGACTCGCAAGCAACAGAGCAGTAAATGTCGCTCCGTGAAAAAAAACGTTGCTGCGGATTTTCCCCGCTGGCTGAATGCTATCCTCCTGTTCAGTTTCCGGGGGTTCAGATTCTTCCAGTATGCCACGTTTGCAACGGAGGTTGTGCTTGCTAAGATAGGTCTGGAGCATCCCCAGACATTGTGAGTTCCCAAATCCCACTCGAGAGCAACGGCGAAACGCAAGACCCCAAGAACTCCTCCGCCAGCCGTCTGTTTTTGCTCGACACCATGGGTTACATTTTCCGCGCCTACCATGCGCTTCCGCGGCTGACCAACCGCGCCGGCATCTCTACTCATGCTGTATACGGGCTCAACAGCATGATCAAGAAACTGGTCGATGCCTATCACCCGGAGTATGTCGCGGCAGTCTTTGATCTTGCCGGTCCAACTTTTCGCCACGAATCGTTCGCCGACTACAAAGCCAACCGCGCCGAGATGCCGGAGGACCTTGTTGAGCAGCTTCCCTACATCCACCGCCTGCTCGAAGCGCTGCGCATCCCGGAGCTATCGCACACGGGATACGAAGCGGATGACGTCATCGGAACGCTCGCGCGACAGGCCTCCGCGGAGGGTTTGGAAGTGGTGGTCGTTTCCGGCGACAAAGACATGCTGCAACTGGTGAAGAATCGCGTCGGGGTCCTCAACCCGATGAAGGATACGCTGTTTGACCGCGCCAAAGTGGAGGAGGCCATGGGCGTTGCTCCGGAGAAAATTCCGGACTTGATGGCGCTGATGGGTGATGCTGTCGACAATATTCCCGGCGCGCCGGGCATCGGGCCGAAGGGCGCACAGGAGCTTATCCAAAAATTCGGGAGCGTGGAAGCTTGCCTGGAACACGCCGCGGAAGTAACTCGCAAGACCTATCGCGAAGCCCTGGAGCAGCACCGCGGTCAAATCCTGCTGAGCAAGAACCTTGCGACCATCGATGTCAACGTTCCGATGCAGGTCTCGCTCGGCGAGCTTCGCCCGCGCGAACCGGAGATCAATCTACTGCGCGAGCTGTATCAGGAACTCGGCTTCACCAGCCTGGTCCGGGACCTTCCCGCGCCGGACGGGACGGCCACGGAATACGGCGTGATCGCAGGCGAATCGGAATTGAGAGAGTTTCTGAAATCGCTGCCGAGCGATTCTGCTGCCGCGTTTGCCGTTCGAAGTGAAAGTGCTTCCGCAGAAGCCGCCAGGAACGGAGGACTCAATTTCGATTCCGCAACGGAAGCGGCGGTCGCTCCCAGGGCAGGGCTGGCATGCACAATTCCTTCGGGATTGGTTCCCCTGCTCAAACAGTGGCTGGAAGATGTTCAGAGCCTGAAGGCCGTCCACGATTCCAAATCCGCACGGCTTGTTCTTGGCAAGCAGCGAATCGGCCTCGCAGGCGTGCGGCACGACACGTTTCTCTACTCTTACCTGCTGGACGCCACCGAGGGCGCCCACGACCTCGCCAGCGTCGTCGAACGCCGCATGGGGGCGCGGCCGTCAGAGAGCATCGCAGAGCAAGCGGATTGGGTGGCGCAACTGGTGGAGATGCTCATGCCGGAGATGCGCGAGTGGGGTTTGGAGCGCGTCTATTCGGAATTAGAGCTGCCGCTCGCTCCGATCCTAGCTGAGATGGAGCAGGTTGGCATCCGCCTGGACCGCAGACCGCTCGAAGAGCTGTCCAGCCGCCTTGAGCGCGAATTGGAATCATTGAGAAAGCAGATCTACCAGCTAACCGGCGCGGAGTTCAACATCAATTCGCCCAAGCAACTCGGTGAGGTATTATTTGAAAAGATGGGGTTGCCTGCCCCGCGGCGCCGCGGCAAGACCAAAGCTCTCTCAACAGCAGTGGATGTGCTGGAAGAACTCTCCACCAAGCATGAAGCTCCGCGACGAGTGCTTGAATTCCGGCAGCTCGCGAAGCTCAAGTCGACTTACATTGACACCTTGCCGCAGCTGATCCACCCGGTTACGGGACGTCTGCACACATCGTTCAATCAGGCGGGGACGGCGACGGGCCGGCTATCTTCGAGCAACCCCAACCTGCAAAACATTCCCATTCGCACGGAGCTGGGACGCGAGATACGAGCTGCCTTTGTTGCCGAGAAGGGTTGGGTCCTGCTCTCGGCGGACTATTCACAGATCGAGTTGCGGCTGCTGGCTCACTTGACCGAAGATCCGCTTTTGATCGAGGCCTTCCGGCGCGACGATGACATTCACGCCCTCACCGCATCGGCGGTATTTGGCGTGGCCCCGGAAGAGCAGACCGCCGAGCATCGCCGCCGCGCCAAGGCCATCAATTACGGGGTTGTGTACGGCATCAGCCCGTTCGGGCTGGCGCAGCAACTCGGCGTCAGCCAGGAGGAGGCGGGACAATTCATCGCCGGTTATTTCAGCCGCTACCAGGGAGTCGCCAGGTTTATCGAAACAACTCTGGAGGAAACGCGGCGCACAGGACAGGTCCGAACGCTGTTCGGCCGGCTGCGGCGTATTCCGGATATCCGAAGTAAAGATGCCAATGCGCGCGGTTTTGCCGAGCGCACCGCCGTGAACACGCCGCTCCAGGGCAGCGCCGCCGATTTGATCAAGCTGGCGATGATTCACGTCGACGGCGCATTGAAGGAGAAACAATTATCTGCCCGGATGATTCTGCAAGTGCATGACGAACTGGTGCTGGAGGCGCCGGAAGCGGAGTGGAAGCAGGCCGCCGCCCTGCTGCGCGAGAGGATGGAAAATTGTTACCAGCTTCGCGTCCCGCTGGTCGCCAGCGTCGCCGCCGGCCCCAACTGGCGCGACATGGATGAACTGTAGAGCGGTCTTGGAATCGGTAGACTGCTCGTCTCCGGCCAGCGGAGCGCGAGGTGTGGATCTCGGCACGCTGGCAATCGGAGCTTGAACCGATCCTGGCCACCGGCGTATGATCTGGTGGAAAGGTAAAAAGAAAATCTGGCTTCGTGATCGGTCGCGCGCGTTTTGGCGTCGTTTGGGAAGTTCCTTCCTCCGGCCGTTGGCATGACCTGCCTGCAGCTCC
>Ga0326597_10008199_pt1 | contig 14121 bp, 17 predicted proteins | sample RVTome_12_FD_203789 | JGI IMG/M metagenome (GOLD analysis project Ga0326597, IMG submission 203789) | Soil microbial communities from uranium-contaminated site in the Upper Colorado River Basin, Wyoming, United States - RVT100D185 | ecosystem: Environmental > Terrestrial > Soil > Contaminated >... | reverse complement strand
ATCGTCTTCCTCGTCCCGGGGCTCGGCTCGCATCGACTCGACGGCTCGAGCCTCGCGTTGGCGGAGATGGCCTACGACCGCGGCTTTTCCGTGGCGATCATCAGTAGCGCGATGAACTGGGAGTTCATCGAGACCGGCGCGAGTGTTCCGTTACCCGGCTACACTCCTGCGGATGTCCAGGACGTGCACTTCGCACTCGACGCGATGTACCGCGACCTCGAAGCTCGGTATCCGGCTCGGCTCGGGCGGCGCGCACTGATGGGTTACTCCCTCGGCGCCTTTCACGCCCTCTTCGTCGCTGCCGCGGAGCGCGAGAAGAGCCCACTCGTGGGCTTCGACCGCTACGTGACCGTGGATGCGCCGATCCAACTCCTCACGGGTATGCGGAAGATCGACGCCTTCTACAACGGACTGAGTGCGATTCCGCCCGCGGAGCGGGAAGAGCGGGTGCAGGGCCTTCTGTGGCGCACGATCGAGATCGCGGAGCAGGAAGACGAGCGGATCAGCGATTACAGCCGGTCGAGCCTCGCGGAGCAGCGCAGAGGTCGGCTCCGCCCGCGCGGTGCGCTCCCCTTCAGCGACCTCGAAGCGAAGTACCTGGTCGGTCTCGATTTCCGGCTGTCGCTGGTGGACATCCTGGGCACCCTCCAGGATCGAGAAGATCTCGGCGTCCTCCAGACCGAGCGCAGCTTTCTGCACCGCGAGTCGTCCTACGTCGAGATGGCGGGCTACAGCTACGAGGCATACATCTATGCTTTCGTACTGCCCTACTTCAGCGAGCGTCTCCATCTCGTGTCGGGCATGGACGAGCTGATCGCGCAGAGCGACCTGCGCTCCGTGGGAGATGGATTGCGCGGCAACGCGAAGATCCGCCACTTCGCGAACAACAACGACTTCCTCGCCTCGTCTGCGGACGTCGACTGGCTGACGGAGACGCTAGGCGCGGAGCACGTGACGGTGTACCCGACCGGAGGCCACCTCGGGAACCTATACAAGCCGGAGGTCCAGGCGGAGATCATGGATTCGATCGCGGATCTGCTGGACTCGGGAGACTCCGGCCCTCTCCCCTAGGAGGCGACACAAGCGAGAGTCGCGCTCTGCGCCCCCGCGCCATCACCGTTGCCGAGTGCCCGCAGCGAGGTGCAAAACTACTCAAGTTTCGGCTTCGTAAGGCTGACCTAGCCTGAAATATCGGGTCCCGATACTTCTGGCTGGGTCGGACGCAGATCCGCTCGCGCTCGACCACCTGCTGAAGTCCTACGCCCTCCGCGACGACCACTCGGTCCGTACCTCACGAATACCCGATTCGTTCAGGCGATCTACCTCCATCCGAGCATGTCCCTCGTGAGCCAGGAACGCGATCCCGCGATGTGAACTCTCGGTTCTCTCTTGCGCTCGACGCACGGACGCAACTGAGCCGGGAGGCCGCTCAACCCCACCCACTCACGATCCGTTTCGAGTGCATCGAGACGAGGAGATGACGATGAGATCCCAGGAAACTTCGACCAACACCCCCGGCCACAATGGTGGAGCGCTCGGGCGAGCCGTCGACCATACCACCGTTGGCACGCATCAAAATATTGATTCGGCGAGCAGCAGCGGGCAACCGGTGGTCGATCGAATGACAGCCGGTGCACACGAAGCCGTAGACAAGGTTTCCAGTGTCGCCAGCCACGCGGTCGAGACACTCGGCGTGAAGGGCGATCAGATCAACGCTGCCGAGCAGAGACTCGTAGCAAGCACTCGCAAGTACGTCCAGGAGAACCCCGTGACTTCGGTAGGGATCGCGGTTGCCACCGGGTACATCCTCAGCCGCATATTCTCCTCTCGATAGGAACCCGAGCCATGGAGACGACAGAAGGGGCGAGGGCGAGCCAGCCCGAGGCGCGCGATGATCGTGTCGCGCAGGCCTTTACCCCGCTCGACGATGCAGTCGAGTTCGCCCATGAGTTTCGCGCTGCGCTGCACGATCAGTTGCGTCTCGTGAGCATCGAGGCGCAGCTGGCCGCACGGAGTCTGACGACGATCGTCGCGGCGGCCATCGGGATCGGAGGGCTTTTGGTTTCTGCGTGGTTGGGACTGATGGCCGCGGGAACCTACGTAATGATCGGACGGGGACTCGAACCCGTCGTCGCCATGCTCATCGGTGTCGCGCTCGACCTGATCGCGTTGCTCGTGCCCTACAGAGTGATTCGTCGCAAGCGCCGCAATCTGGAGTTCCCCGCAACGCTTCGCACGCTGCAGCCGGCGTCTTGACGTAGCGGCGAAAGGAAGGCCGCATGATCTCAGCCGAAACCCGTGAAGCATCGCTGCCACTGGAGGTCTAGATCCATGCAGTCGAGCGACGGCTTTTCGAACGTCGCCAGCGCATCTGGAGTGCAGCCGCGAGAATCCGATCGCGCGCTCGCATGAGCTCTCCGGGGATGATCACCGCGGCAATGGGGTTCGGTGTGTTCCTGCATCAGAGCAGGGATCGCCGAGCCTGGTCGTTTATGACACTTCTGAATGGAGTGTATACGAGCAGCTCGCTGGTAATGACCCTGTCGTCCTGGATGAGCCCCGCACGGAGAACCCCGGTGAGTGCCGAGACTCACCAGTCCCAGTAGTGACGGCATGGCGAGCCCTGCGCCAGGTTCTCGGATCGTCCCTTCGGTTGCGAGCGGGCCACTCCTGAAACAGTGATGAAGACACGACCGATTCCCCTCTATCTGGTCCTCCTGGCAGGGGCAGTATTCGCGTTCATCCAATCGGTCTCCCTGCTTGCTCCTATTCTTCTATCGCTCTTCTTCGCCTTGCTGATCTCACTTGCAGCCAATCCCGTGATCGCTCGCATACGGGCTCGCACAGCTGACCGAAGGCGAGCGACGGCGCTGGCCGCGGTGACTCTGGTTGGCGTCATCGTCTCGACCGGTTGGGCTTTCTTCGGGCCGATGCAGGGATCGCTCGCAATCGTCGCGGAGGCGCTGCCTGATTATTGGGAGCGTCTTCAGAAACCCCTAATCAAGATGGAGCAAAAGGCCTTGCTCTCCGAGGGAAAGCTCCAGGCGGAAGTCACCGCCGAGATCTCGCAGGACGCCGCGGCTCTGGGCGAGACTGTGAGCGCGCAACCAATTGCTGGATCGCCCCCCGCCTCCGGCCGCCCATGAACCGGCAAGCATTCGTTCCGGCTTGAGTCAGGTGCTCCCGGACGTGGCCGGCAGCTTTACGACCGTGGCGTTCAACGGAGCTCAAATGCTGGTCGTTGTCGTGACGGTGTTCTTCGGCGTGATCTTCACGTTGATGGACCCCCAGTGTCCGTCAGGTCGAGCCTAGGGTTCGCGTCGGCAAGCACCCCGAGCCGATCGTATGCCCGGCTACAGGTCTCGGCGATCGCATCGATGACCGTCCCGAGCGCGGCCCGCTCTACTTTGATGACAAGCAGCTTCGAGGCCTGGCGCTCCTGTCCGAGGGTCTCATAGAGGAGCGCGTAGCCGTGTCCCGAGGACGCGTGCGTTTGCTGTATTCCACACGGCGCTCCCGCGCTGGCGCACCCGAGCAAAGCGGCCGTGAAAACCGAAGCGAGTACCCGGCTCAGCGGTCTGCCCGCAGCAGCACGGCCCTTCTTCTCAAGGTCGAAGACATCGAGATGCATTGGCTCTTCGAGCCTCATCGGGCCCTCATCCCCCGCCGCGAGATTACGGATTCTCCCGTGCGCGTTTGGGGCGGGCGCGGCGGAGGCAAGCGGTCGGCGCCCGGCTTGCTGTGCGATCCGCGCCGCAAACTAGTTCGTGATGTCCTCATGCACCTCGTCGACCTTCTCGCCGACCTTGCGGGCGGCCTCCTCGACCGGTCCTTCGCCCCGATGCGTGATGTCGTCCACCGCATCATCCACCTTCTCCCCGGCCCTCTCGAGCGGACCCTGTTCATGGCAGGCCAGCCCACCCGACGCCACGCAGAGCGCCACGCCAATCGCAATCAACCCATTCATCGGCTTCAAGACTCTTCTCCTTCTTCGTGGTTCAGTCTTCGAGGTCACGCGCGAAGCGCGCACCCTTCACCAAAACAGTAGTGCCGCTGGAGCCGGCATGTCGTCGCATACGTCGCGCGCTGATACAAATCCAGGTACACGCTCGACCGTGTCACGGCGGTCCCTGGGCCGTGTCGGTGTCGATCGCATGTCGATGTCCGTTGCTCGAGCGGCCGACGTAGGCGCCGAGCAGCAGCGCGATCACGATGGCCGCGATCGCGATCAGCAATGCAACCAACCAGCCGATGATGCCGAGGACGAAGGCCTCGATCAGCGCCGTCACCGCGATGCTCGCGCCGAGCAGGAGCAGCGCCGTCGCGGCCCAGGACTGCTCGCGCCAGACACCGACGGCGGCAAAGATCGCGAGCGTCGCCTGTAGCGGGAACGCAAGCAACAGCAGCAGCGACGCCGGCATGGGCAGCATCGCGATTGCGTAGAACGCGTGGTACACGCCGTATGCGACGAGCGCGATCGCGATCAGCAGCAGTAGCGTGCGTCGTTCCATCGAGCACTCCTACAATCGGCCCAGCAGGAACAGAACGATCAGGATCAGGACCACCGTGCCGACGATCCCACTCGGCGCATAGCCCCATTTTCTGCTGTGCGGCCAGGTCGGCAGAGCGCCGACGAGCACCAGGATCAAGACAATAATCAGAATCGTGCCCAAGCTCATGGATGTTTTCTTTCAATGGTGCTGCATAGCGAGGAGCATGCCACAGCACGTGTGACGCCCGGGGGTTCTACCCTTTTCCACGGACGGTTGAATCAAGTTTACTTCTTCCTTCGAGAGCTGCTCGACTATTCGCGCCTTCCTCGGGTTATGAAATCGCGCGATATAATCGAAGGCCTCCGCTCTGCGTGGCCGCGTACGTTCTCCGCCGCCCGGACCGGGGTGATGCGACGCGGGGCCGGGGTGAGCTGGCCGCCTTGCTGTGAGCCTCTTTCGGACTGCGCACGGGACCATGCCTGGGCGCGGCGTCGCGTCGCGCGGTCAGGAACCGCGCGCGTGCGCCGTCGTGAATCGCCGCAGTGTCGCGTGCTTCCTCCGGCTCGACGAGTCCGACCGCGCGGCCGAAGTTCTTGAGTACGCCGAGCACGTTGCTGCCGAGCGCCACGCCGCCGCCGCCGATGCCCTCGCCCGCCGACTTCGCCGCGCCGATCAGATCGCCGTGAACGACCCCACCGATGATGCCGACGGCACCTTCAACGATCGCGCTCCCCGTCTCCCAGACGACATCGCCGATACGACCGAGCCGCGAGAAGGGGAGCTCCAGGAGTGCATATAGCCCGCTCGAGCGATCGAATACGGGATCGTCGAACCGGCCGCCGAAGAGCAGCGTGAGGGGCCGTGAGCGCTCCGGCGAGGTTGCGACCGTGGCTCCGCGCTGGATGACCCCCTCGCGAACGTCCATCGAGACGACCAGGTCGAGGTGGTCGACGCCGAGGCTGGCTCGCTGCGTTGCGTCGACGTAGCCCGGGAAGGAGTCGAGGTCGATTCCGGTAAGGGCCGCGTGCGCGACGAACGTAGGCCCCCGGCTGCTGGACGACGTCGACCAGTGGACGATCGAAAGCGGTGCGGGCTCGCGGTCAGGCTGCTCGAGGTTCGCATCGATGGTGATCTGCCCGAACAGGTCCAGGCGCGCTCCGCTGCCGGTCTGCATGTCGAGGACGGCGGCCTCGATGTCCAGGATGCGGAGCGACACCTCGTGCGTGCGGTCGTCCCACTCGACTGCTCCCCCATGAACGGTGACCTCTTCCCACAGGGTCGCCGGCCTCGGCGCCGCTCGGCTGCCCTTTCCCCGCTCGAGGATCCTCCCGGCGTTCGTGCGCCCGTCGGCTCCGAGATGCACGCGAATTACTGGATCGTCGAAGACGACGCGTTTGAAGATGGTGCGCCCCTCGTAGAGCGGACGAAGCGAGACCCGCACTTTCACACGCGTCGCGGTCAGGACTTCCTCCTTCCCATCGAAGAAGTGAACACCGTGATACTCTGCCGCGCCATCTACGATGGACACGTTCCGCCGCTCGGCCGTCACCGTCAACCCGTAATGCGCCAGCAGCCGCGGCACGAGCCTCGTGTAGACGTACCACGGTGTTGCGAACCAGGTAGCGGCGGCGATCGCGGCGAACACCGCGCAGGCGACGAGCCCCCAGCGGGCCCAGCGAGATCGCCTCGCAAACCATCTCCGGGTCGAAGCGTTGGTCTCGATCATGATTTCGCCGATCCGAGCGGAGCCGAAATGACGCCAGGAGGAAAAGCAGTTCCCCGAGGATCACGAACCCGAAGTACGCGGCATCCACCTGGGGCGTGATGCCTGCTTCGGTAAGACATCACCACGATCATCGGCGATCTTGCTTGCTGCAACGACCACGCCGCTCGACACCGATATGCAGGGGCAAAATCTGGCGCACCTCTTCGATTGCGTCCGTACGACCCGGAATGGTGTTAGGCGTGTTCGGAAGGATGAGTTCGGACTCGACGCCTTCGATGTGTGCGCTCGCATATTCCACCACGCCGTCGCTACCCTCCCCGATCGGTCCAGTGCCCAACACCGCAATGATCCAGTGTACAGCGTTCTCGGGTGAAGTCGGAATCGCTGCCAGTCCTTTGCTGAAGGGTTCGCCTGGCGTAATGTTCTCGATGCAGGTCGCCAGCTCGGCCTTGGTCGCCTCGCCGCGTGCCAGCGGCTCCACGATGCCGCGGCGGGTCGCGGCGGCGAGGGCGCGGAGGGCGCGATCGACGTGGCATGCGTCCGTCCGGGAGCACATCGCCGACCGGGACTGCCTCAAATGCACACTTTCAGCGCGCCGAATCCCTCGATCCAGGAATGTCGGGGATCTCGGATTGCGGTCATGCTAGCTCGCGACTTGGATCATAGGGTGAATCGTATGTCGACTCTAGTGATGGTCATTCTGCTGGTCTTCCTGCTTGGCGGTGGCGGATGGGGATACTCGCGCTGGCGCAGATAACGCTCGCGGAGACCATACCTCAGGCGGAATACGCCGACGTGAGATCGCTAAACAAGGGTGTTGTGCTGCTGGACGGAGCGGCGGAAACGCTGACTGCCCATTTGCATGCACTTGAGTGGCGTGTGAAGTGCCTGGGGTGCGGCGCGTCGCCAGCTCTGCTGGCTCGCGAATCCTTGCCGCCTCCAGCATTGGATGCTACGGCTGCGAGCGGCGGTGCGAATTCGGTCGCGATACCAGGCCACTGATCGCGGCGCCCGCGGCGACCATCGCGAACAGGGCGACCCCAAAGCCCTTTTACTAACAGGTCCCTTGTATAGTCTACACCGTGTGTTAACCCGGGTGCATGAAGACGATCGATGGTCGCACGCTGTCCCATGAGGTGTCCGAGCACATCCGCGTAATGGCGGTCCGTCGCGTTCGCGCCGGCGAGCGGCCGAGCGCCGTGATCGGAAGCTACGGGCTGTGTCGGACGACGATCTACAAGTGGTTGCGCGCGGCGCGCCGGGGCGGCGAGAAGTGCGGCGCGACAATCAGGATGGAAGTCGCGTGACGGCGAATCTGAGGTCGTCGCCAAACCCCAGATTTCAGATCCGATAATACCGGAATCTGAGGATCGCCAGCGGCTGACGCCTTGGAGATCATGCCATTGCTTGACTTGATCGATGTCCGCGCAACTCCTGCGCGATGTATAGGGTCATGTGAAAAGGGTCCGTCATGAAGAGAACAATCATGGTCGTGGTTCTCGGCTTTGGTGTATGGAGCGCACCCGCATGGGCGATGCCGTTCAAGGGAGACAAGCCGCCTGGCGAAGCGGCACGCGAAGACTGGACCGGGGCGAAGCACGACGACCTTTTGCGCGGCCTGCTGCGCTTCGAGACCTCCAACGGTTCGGGCAAGCAACCGAAGGCTCACTTCAAACCGAGCAAGTGGGTGGGGGGTCACCCGGGGTCGGTCACGCGCCCGAACGGTCACAAGCCGAACCCGGACTGGGTCGCGCCTTCGAACGATCACAAGCCGCATCCGAACGCGCAGATCGCGGCGCCGGTCCCTGAACCTTCTGCGCTGATGCTCTTCGGGGTCGGGTGCCTGATGATGCGACGCGCGCTCGCCCGGCGTGAGAGCCGCGCTGAATGAATGCGTAAGCCTCTCCCTTGGGGATATGCGTGAGATCTCCCCTTGGGCATATGATTCCAAGCGGTGCCACATCACGAGTGAGGGAGGAGTAGAATGCTCGAAACCATCGCGGTCATCTTGATCGTTTTGTGGCTGGCCGGCCTGGTGTCCTCATACACGATGGGCGGGTTGGTTCACATCCTCTTGGTCATCGCGGTGGTGGTGATACTGGTTCGTGTTCTTCAGGGTCGAAGGCCATTGGGATGATCCGACGATGATTCCATCCCCGTGCTGCCTCGCATCGACGCGGTTTCTCTGCAGGAGGCGACGAGATGAACGCAGTCAAGATTGCTGGAATCGCGCTGATCGCGGCCGGTGTCCTGGGGTTGCTGTACGGTGGCTTTAGCTACACCCAGGAGACTCACCAGGCCAAGATCGGTGATCTCGAGCTGTCAATGAAGGACAAGGAGACCGTGAACGTCCCGGTCTGGGCTGGCGTGGGCGCGATCGTGGTCGGCGGGCTCCTGCTGGTGGTACCCAACAAGAGCTAGTGGCTGCGCCTCAGCGCCGCCGGTTCGGCGCGGGAGAGTCCGCACATTCCGTGCGCGATCTCCCTGGATCCCGCGATACCAACCGCCTGCCGTTCACGTAGAGTGAATCTGCAGACCGATGCCTCGAGTCGAGAGATGTCGGTGACGCGCGACAGTTCACCCTGATAGGAGAAACTCCATGATGAAGCATTCACCGATATTGGCGGTTATCGCGCTGCTCGCGCTTGCTTGCGTGGGCCCGCGCGGCGAAACGGGACCCCCGGGTCCCACAGGCATGACGGGTCCAGTGGGTCCCATCGGCGCGACGGGCTCGCAGGGCCAGCCCGGCATCGCCGCGTCGCCGGCCTCGACAGGGTCTGCGACGGGCTGGACCTCGCTCCGGGACATCATGTTCGATTTCGACACAGCGAACATTCGGCCTTCCGAGATGAGCAAGATCTCCGACGTCGCGGCCTATTTGAGCCAGCATCCTTCCGTCCGCGTTGGGATTGACGGCACGACGGATCTGTTGCGCGGTTCCAACGAATACAACGTGGCCTTGAGCCAGCGTCGCATTTCGAATGTTCGTGACGCGCTGATCCGGACCGGAGTTTCGGCCGACCGGATCGAGACGGGCCGTTTCGCGGTGGCGCGGGTCAAATGCGATGACTCCACCGAACCGTGCTCGCAGCGCGAGGGGCGAGTCGAAGTAATGGGCCGCAGCAGCTAGCGCCTCGGCTGCGCGAAGCGTACGGGGAGAAACGACCGCGATCGACGACAATTCGACCGCACAAGTCTATACGGTGCCCGTCCCCCAACATCCGTCATCGGATATTACGGAGCACGCGGAGCCCCCATTCCGCTCCCCGTACGCGCCTGGTTCGATCGGGCGCGTCCGGCTGGGGACGTATCGACCGCGCACGGGTCCGCGGATACCTGTGTGGCGCTCGCGACGGGAAGTGTGCGCCAACGCCTCCGCTGGCTCGATGAGCACCGCAGCGCGTAGCTCGCCAGTGCATCGCGCACAGCGCCGCTTCTGGCCGTACGGCCGTACGGATGGAGGGCCGGAGCTCCAATAGCGCGCAGGTCGGTTGGCCGCGTACGAGGCGACGCTTCCGAGCCGCTGCGCCCCCGATCCCTGCGCAAGCCGCGCTGACCCCGTACCCCCTAGCGACAGCGCTCATCTTGCAGGAGCGAGGTATAACGCCTCCTCTTCAAATTCTTTGATCAAAAGTATTGAACGACGGTACGCTGACCTGTGCCGAGGAAAATTCGGATGCGGAGTTTGCTTTGGATTCTTCGTGCGGGTGTCTCGTTGACCGTGGGTTCGCCTGCCAGTGCGCTCATCACGGTGGGGGCTCTCGACACGCCGGGCAGCGCGATTGACGTCGAGGTGGTAGGGGATCTCGCCTACGTGGCCGATGGCTACTCGGGACTGCGTATTCGACGTCTCCAACCGTCATGGCCCTCTGGGTCTTGGCGGCGCTGTGAAGCCGCGGTCATTCAAGGGGTACATTCCGGGCTGGTTTGGATCTGAGTTCGAGGAGCTGACGAATAACGGAAACCGCGAAATTGTCGCAGAGTGGATATACGACGGCACAACCGCTGCTATCACAGGTAAGTCGCTCGGTCGGGGGATGGTGGCTCGCCACTTTGGTGAACGTCAGGCAATCAAGATGCCGTCTTTCAATCGTCGAATGCCCATCGAAGACTTGATTATCCTCGTTGACTACGTTCTGATGCTACGTAGTTTTGGGGCTCTTCGGAGTTTCGAGTGGGTCTCCGAGGGGAGCGAAACGTACGTGATAGGCGCTCCGAGGGCTGTCGAAGACGGTCTGGGAGAGGCCGGGGCGTGAGCGATATCCTGTTGGAATGTCAAACAAAACGATCGCCGCACATTGGGCTCAGCTGATTGGCGTACAGCCTCCCTGGGAGGTCCGCGAGGTCGAGCTGTCTCACCGGGACCAGGAGGTTCGCATCCACGTGGTTCGGGGCCCTCGCCCCCGTCTCCGGTGTCCGGAGTGCGACCGGGTCTGCGGGGGATACGACACGCGGGAGCGTCGGTGGCGTCACCTGGACACGATGCAGTACCGGACGATCCTGATTGCTCAGGTTCCTCGTGTGCGGTGCGAGGAACACGGTGTGCAACAGGTCGCCGTGCCGTGGTCGGATCCGCGTTCCCGGTTCACGGCGTTGTTCGAGGCTCTGGTGATCGACTGGCTGCGCGAGGCCAACGTGTTGGCGATCTCCCGTCGTCTTGAGCTGTCGTGGGCGCAAGTGGCGGGGATCCAGCGGCGCGCTGTGGAGCGCGGGATCGCGCGTCGGGAGCAGGCTTCGCCGACCGAGATCGGCGTGGACGAGACCTCGTTCCAGAAGCGGCACGAGTACGTGACGGTGGTGCACGACATCGAGCAGGAGGTGGTGGTGCACGTCGCGGACGGTCGCACGCAGGAGGCCCTCGAGGCGTACTTCGAGAATCTGGGTTCGGAGGCGTGCGAGGCGCTCGAGCGGGTCGCGATGGACATGTGGACGCCGTACATTGCGGCGACGCGCGCCACGGTGCCGAACGCGGACGAGAAGATCGTGTTCGACAAGTTTCACATCGCCAAGCACCTGGGGGATGCGGTCGATCGCGTGCGACGCCAGGAGAATCGCGAGCTGGTCTCGCACGGCAGCGATCGGCTGAAGGGCAGTAAGTACCTCTGGCTTCAGAACCCCGACCGGATGAGCGGCTCTCAGTGGCGGGAGTTCGCGCCGCTCCGGGACAGCCGTCTCAAGGTGGCTCGCGCGTGGGCGATCCAGGAGGCGGCGATGCTGATCTGGGGCTACGCGCGCCGCGGCTGGGCGGAGCGGATGTGGGCGAAGTGGTACGCGTGGGCGATCCGATCCCGGCTGGAACCCATCCAGCGCGTCGCCCGGATGATCAAGAAACACTGGGAAGGCGTGCTGAATGCGGCCACGACGACGGTTACGAATGCTCGTGCCGAGGCGATCAACAGCCGCATCCAGTGGGTGAAGCGGATGGCGTGCGGCTTCCGCAACCGCGAGAACTTCCGCAACGCGATCTACTTCCACCTCGGCGGTCTCGGCCTCTATCCCGAGGCCCTCAAATCAGCCCACACGAAAGCGTGAAGCGGCAAAATCCGATGCTGCCCCTTGGCCGCGATGAACAGCAATCCGTCCGAGTCGACGGCGACGCTCCATGGAGAGCTCAAATTCGCAGCAAGCGCGTGGGCGTTCTCCGGCCCACCGCCTGCAGCGGTATTGATTACCTGCGCTTCGGCTGCTCTCGGCAAGGCAAGCCAAATGATAATCCCGAGAGCGTTCCAAACGACGGGACGTCGTCGCAATACGATCTCCTTGGACACCAGCAATCGATGAACAGTCGAGAGTGCGTTCGCGGCGCTAAAATTACTCGCACGCGCATCACCCGCGAGCCCTCATGGTATCCCATGCTTTTCGGGCCGAATTGTCAAGCAAAACGAACATCTCGATAGAGCCCCGGCGGTCACGAGCGCACCCACTCGTGTGACTTCATTAGGAGGTGAGGAGTGCCCAGCCGTAAACCTGCTTCCGGTGGCAACCCGATTCATGCGGCTCGAGCCTTCACCTGCCCCACCACGAGGATCCTCCGCGGCATTGACCGATCACAGGCTGTGGCATAGCGCCTCTCACTACCGGAACCGGTTGCACGGTTGCGGCGCGCAGCAGTCGGATAAGCCCCTCCCCCACCTCGATTGAACGACAGCCCTTCGCCCTCGTTTACACCGACCCGTGTGTGGGGATTCTGTGGGGGAATTGCACGAACGAGCCCCATCCAGCACAAACAGAATTCGGGCGTAAGCGCGCAACTTCTCGGGAATATTGGAGAATCCCCGACCGCCGGATCCACTCTCATAACCCGGAGGTCGGGGGTTCGCGGCGCAGCTTCGCTGCGCAAGCGCTTGGCGAGCGAAGCTCGCCCGCGAATCACTCCCCCGCTACCACACAAGCCCTCGGAATCGAAAGGTTCCGGGGGCTTCGCGCTTTTACCGTTGTCCAGTTGTGGGGCCACCGTCGCGTCGGTTCTCGCGGCGTCGTAGCGAGTCGGAATCAAACCTCGCCGCACTCCCGGTATTGTCACGGAATCGCTCAGGGATTACGGGAGGCTCCATTCCTTGATCGGATGGAAGGTGATGCTCGACCTGTGATCCGACCGGCTCAGATAGCCGCGACTTTCACGCAGTGAATCGGGGGCAGCGAGTCGAACACGCACTCCCACTCCTCCCCTCCGTCGCGCCCGATCCAGAGCTGGCCCGTCGTCGAGCCGAAGTAGAGCGCCGGCGATTTCAGGTCGTCGATGTCCATCGCGTCGCGCAGGACTGTGAAATAGCTGTCGTCCTTGGGCAGCCCCTTCCGCAGTCGCATCCAGGAGTCGCCGCCGTTCTCGCTCCGCCACACCGCCGGCTTCGCATCGGGACAGGTGCGCGTCAACGGCTCGAGTGGCAGGACGTACACGGTGTCGGGGTCGTGCGGGTGCACGACGATTGGGAAGCCGAAATCCGACGGAAGTCCCTTCGCGATCGAGCGCCAGGTCGTGCCGTGGTCGTCGCTCCGGAGCACGCCGATGTTCGGGCGCGGTCCTCCAGGGCCGTCCCAGTTGGCCCAGCCCCCGTGATTTTGCATATACAGGCGTCCGGGGGCGTCGGGGTGGCCGGCAATCTTGTGAACGCACTGGCCGAAGTCGGGGTAGGGATCGGGAGCGAAACCCGCTCCCACTCCCTCGTTCGACGGCCTAAAGCTATTGCCCCCGTCCTCGCTGAGATAGTGACCGCCCGTCGAGATGCCCAGATGCAGTCGCTCGCCGTCGGGGAGAATCGTGTGCATGCAGAGGCCCCCGTTGCCCGGCTGCCACTGCCGAGCGTGCTCGTGGTTGCTGATCGACTCCACCATCTCCCACGAATCGCCGCCGTCGCGGCTGCGGAAGAGCGCGGCCGGCTCCACCCCGCACCACAGCTCGCGCTTCCTCGCTCCGGGCGCGAGCGACCAGATGTTCGCGAGGGCACGCCCGTCGTCCTTCGGGAACTCCGGCGCGGACTTCGTCTCTTCGAAAGATTTCCCGAGATCCTTCGAGCGCAGGATCTTCATACCGAAGAACGGGTCGCAGGAGGAGGCATAGATGCGCGGTGTCCCCCTCGCATCGACGAGCGCCGAATAGACGTTCACGCCGGGACCGAACGGGCCGCGAAGTTTGAATCGGCGGCGCTCCTTCGCCGCCTCAGCGACGAAGAGGCCCTTCTTGGTTCCGATGCACAGAATTACGCGGTCGGCCATTGTCAGCCTCCTGAAACTGCCGGAAGGATCACGAGATCGTCGCCGGGCTTCAGCTTCGTGGCAAGGCCGTCGAGATCTCGTACGTGGTCGCGATTGACGAAGAGGTTGATGTGCCGGCGCACGGCGTTGGTCTCATCGCAGACCCCCCGGTACAGCGTCGGATGCGAACGCGACAGCTCGTCGAGCGCC
>Ga0326597_10008198_pt1 | contig 14122 bp, 10 predicted proteins | sample RVTome_12_FD_203789 | JGI IMG/M metagenome (GOLD analysis project Ga0326597, IMG submission 203789) | Soil microbial communities from uranium-contaminated site in the Upper Colorado River Basin, Wyoming, United States - RVT100D185 | ecosystem: Environmental > Terrestrial > Soil > Contaminated >... | reverse complement strand
TATTACCGGCTGCGACCGGGACGAGGGGACTGACCGGGTTCAGAGTACTGGACACGATCTATGGAGCGCTAGGCCCCGCTCTGCCCGATCGCGTAATGGGCGCCTCCGACGGCGGGTTATCTCTCGTTACCATCGGTGGTGTCCGGGTCAACGGGGAAAGGTTCTCGGTTGTGGAGCTAATTTCCGGGGCGTGGGGAGGCCAAGCAAAGCACGATGGCCAGGATGGTGTTCCGAATCTAGGGGCGAATGTAAGCAATATTCCCGTAGAAATGCTCGAATCGTCTGTGCCGGTGAGGGTTGAGAGATATGGCTTTGTACCGGACACTGGCGGCTGCGGGCTACATCGGGGTGGGCTATCGCTCGACCGAGAATATACGTTCCTGGAGGAGGCGGATCTCAGCGTTCGGTCTGACCGCGCTGAGATTCTCCCCTACGGACTCTGTAGTGGCCTCCCCGGTACGCCTTCGCAGAACTGGTTTGAATCCGCAGGCGAGCGAACACAGATGCCGTCTAAGTTCTCCCGTCGCGTGTCCGCCGGCGACAGGTTCTACCACAGGACCGCCGGTGCCGGCGGCTGGGGCAGTCCGCTGAAGCGCGACGCTGGGGCAATTGAATTGGACGTCCGGAACGGGATTCTTAGCGTCGAGCGGGCCTTTGAGGTCTATGGAGCCGTCTTCGATCACGGTGGTGAGGCGGTCGATCATCCCGCTACCGACCTGGAACGTAGTAAACGGGCGGGCGAGGTCGACGATGGTACAACCACAAATGCGCCCACCCCTCTCAAGGTCCGAATGAATCCGGTCGAGTTCGAATGAGTCAAGAGTTTCTGCTGGCTATACGATCGCCCGGCGCCCGGCAACACCGTGTTTGACATTATCGTGAGAAACGGCTTGTTGGTCGACGGCGTCTCAGACGACCCGGTGAACACGGACATTGGAATCGTGGGCGACCGAGTCGGCGAGGTTGGTCATATAGAAACTGATGCTCGCCTTGAAATCGACGCGAGTGGACTTGTCGTCGCCCCAGGGTTCATCGACATCCATAGCCATTCGGATTACACACTCCTAATCGATCCGCGAGCGGTGAGTGCGATCCATCAGGGTGTCACACTCGAGGTCGTCGGCAACTGCGGTCACGGCTGTTTTCCCTTGGGAGACCCCGTGGTCGCCAAGAAAGCGATATATGGGTATTCCGACACCCTCCCGATCTCCTGGTCTTCGGCGGATGAGTATTTCACGTTACTAGAGAGTGTTAACCCCGCACTGAACATCGTAAGTTTAGTCCCTCATGGGCAGCTACGAATGGCCGTTGCCGGTTTCTCCGACCTTCCTCTAACCAACGCGCAGCTGCGCCTAATGAAGAACGCACTATCCCGATCTCTTGAAGAAGGAGCTTGGGGCTTATCGACAGGGCTGGAGTACGCCACCGAGTCGGGTGCAAGCGAGAATGAGATCGTTGCTCTCTGCGCAGCACTACGGCCACGCGATGATCTGTATGCCTGTCACACCCGCTTTCGGGACCAAGGGGCACCCGAGGGAGTGGACGAAGCCATCCGCACGGCGCGCACCGCCGGCGTGCGCTTACAGGTCTCGCACCTTGTACCTCGCAGCGGCGATACGGACACCGCGGAGTGCATCTCTTCCGTAGAGAAGGCGCACTCTGCGGGCTTGGATGTCGCGTTTGACATGCATACGCGGCTCTTCGGGTTTACTTATCTCTACTCCGTTCTTCCGCCCTGGGTTCATGCCGAAGGCGAGGGTCGACTCACCGAACTCCTACGTGATGACTCAGCTCGTGAGCGCATGAAGGAGTTCCGCAGTATCTTGAGCGCTGGGGGCGATTGGAATCGAGTAGTCCTGCTGGACAGCCGAGAGTATACCGAGTACGGACGCCGGTCGATCGCATCCATCGCGTCGGAGCGCAGACAGGATCCGCTCGACTGCGTATACGATCTTCTGTTGGGCGCTCAAACACCCTCCTCGCTCATGGTGCTGATCGACTGCCACAGTGAAAACCAACAAGAGTTTGCTTTCTCCCACCCGCTCTCCATGCCGGCTTCCGACGCAACGACCCTTGCTACCGAAGGACCCCTCAGGTCGAATATTTTTCATGGTGCCTACACTTGGGCTGCCTATTTCTACCGTTTTGCCGTGAAGCAGCGTCGATTCCTTAGTCTCGCACAAGCGGTCAAACGACTAACTAGTGTTCCTGCTGAACGGCTGGGGTTGATTGGACGAGGTTCGCTCGTTCCGGGCAACTACGCCGACCTAGCAATATTCGATCCGGAGGATTTTGCAGAGCGAGGGACACGCTTCGAGCCGAATCAGACGGCGCGCGGTATGGTGCATGTGTTGGTTAACGGAGTACCGGTGATGCTGGATGGGACTCTTACCGGGTCTCGGTCTGGACGCGTGTTAAGGAAGTGACGTCATTTGACTCGGCGCATGTAACAAGCGCGTCGAAATCGGGCCGTGGCGTTTTGTAGTCTCCTGGAGGTGCGTGCCCGTGCGATGGAGCGAGATCCGTTCTGTAGAAGTGGAGGCTGCTCACCCAGGGGAGTCCCTGATTGCGGGAAGAAGCTATGTCAGCCTCTCCTCAAACGACTACTTGGGCCTCGCGAACGATGAGCGTGTGCTGGAGGCAGGGGTGTCCGCGCTCTCAGTGTTTGGTGCCGGATCTCGGGCAGCCCGGTCATTTGGCGGCAACACCTCACTACATCGACAACTCGAAGACGAGCTAGCCGAGTTTATCGGCGCCGAGGCTGCCCTCCTGTTCGGCTCCGGCTACTTGTGCAACGTCGGCACTGTTACCGCATTGGTCGGCGTCGGTGACGTCGTACTGAGCGATCGCAATAACCACGCGAGCATCATCGATGGTGCGAGGCTCAGCGGGGCGGACATCAGAGTGTTCGAACACATGAACATCGCTGATCTTCGTGTGAGTATGGAGGCGGATAGGCAACATGGCGAACGCCTGATCGCCGCGGACTCCGTCTTCAGCATGGATGGAACCATGGGGCCAGTGCCCGATCTAACAGCCGTTGCTAGGAAAGAAGGCGCGATGCTCCTTCTCGATGACGCGCACGCGGTGGGTGCCTGGGGATCGACGGGGCGAGGGAGCTTGGAGTACTTCGGTATCAGTGGCGGGTTCACCGCCATGGTCGGGACGTTAGGAAAGGCTCTTGGCAGTGCTGGCGCCTACGTCGTCGGTGACAAGCGGGTGATTGAGCACATCGCCGAGACCGCCCGAACCTTCCTCTTCACGACTGCCCTATCCCCATGTGACGTCGCTACCGCTCTCCAATCGTTGTTGATCCTTCGATCTGAGCCTGAACGCATCGAGCGGTTGTGGTTCAACGCGACCTCACTGCATGCTGGACTCCTCGACTTGGGTTTCGACGTCCCGCAGCAAGCGACACCAATAATCCCCGTGTTCCTTGGTGACGGGGACCTGACCTCTGATGCGGCACGCTACCTTCGGCGGGAGGGCGTTCTGGTTGGGGTTGCGACCGCTCCTTTTGTCGCTCCAGGACGGGAGCGACTACGTATTATCGCTTCTGCCGGGCACACTCCGGATCACATTGATCGAGCTCTCCATGCTTTCTCCCGCTTGCACAGTGCCTCGACTCGCTTGAGGGACGCGGCCTCCACCGACGGACTATTGGCGGGGCTGACGGATGAATGACTTGTCCCGTCGCTCAGGAATTGGCTTCCCTGAAACAGCGGGCGCAGCCAAGGTTTCGCACCATCACAATCCGAAATGTCAACCGGGCCACGGGTCCGCCGAAAAGTGAGGACCTTCTCCACCCTGCTCACTGTCGAGTTGTCGTCCGATGTCAATGAGACTCCGCTGGAGAGCCAAACGCACGGCGTCTGCTGCACCTATCGGATCGCGAAGCACACAAGCCTCGTAGAACGCATGAGACGTCTCTTGTGTCTCGTCGAATCGTTCCTCGCGCGCAAGCGTTCTGCGATTGTAGCGACCCGCCCGCTTGAAAAGACTCTGAGCGGTCATCAGCACCTTCGGGCGCGAAGCAATCTCGTAACACGCCTCCCGGAGACGCCAACCAGTATCGAGGGTTGCGTCCATTTGGCGCAACTGCACCACATTGTCGAGTTCGATCAACACCTCCGACATCCGATGAATCTGTTCGTTGGTCAGTCGCGGCACTCCGAGGTGCGTCAGCCAATGCTCATATGCGATTCGTGCCAAGTAAATCTCTTCGAGTTCATCACGGGACAAGGCTGTAACATGCGCCCCAACGTTCGGCTTGATCTCGACTAACCCCTCCTTGGCTAGGTCACGCAAGGCAGCTCTCACGGGAGTAATGCTGACGCGGAACCGAGCCGCGAGCGGTCTGTACTGGAGGCGGGTACCTGGCTCAAGATCCCCGGCGATGATGAGATCGCGCAGGTCCTCCGTCAGGCGCCGTTCAATCGTCCAACTGTAATCTTCTGGTGGGATGGTGTTCAAGCGGACTCACTCAGGATGCGACTGGTCTTTGATCTCCACCTGCCTCGCCGACAGGCCAACTCCGAAACGGTTCGAACGAGACGATTGCATCATACAACGGCGCACACGCCCGCTTGCCGCGGCAGGATCGACCGTACGGAAAGACCCAAGTCACCTGGAAGCCGGCTGTTGCCGGTCCAAGTCGGCAATCCGAAGGACGTCTCTCGCAGTTGGGCGAGCGTGGGCCGGTATGCTGAGTGTCAAAGGAGATCGCATTGCCCAGAGGTCAAGAACTCATCATCATCCTCGTGGTGCTCGTGCTGCTCTTCGGCGCCCACAAGCTTCCGGAGCTCGCCCGCTCGCTCGGTGCATCCGCCAGGGAGTTCCGCAAGGGCGTCCACGAAGGATCATCGTCCGGCGACGCCACGCCGAATACGTAGGAACTCCGCTGCACTGTCAGCCGCGGTTTCTACGAGAAACCGTTTGGGATAGGCCCACTCTTTTGAGGGGCTGGGCTGTGTCGCAGTTCGTTCCCCCTCCCACCCTCCCGAGAGAGCACTCCAAATCCCCGCCACGTACGTCAGGTCTTGGCGGTGTCAGACGTAATCGCTGCCAATTCCATCGGATACTAGCCCGCTGACCGCACACCATCACCACGCCGTAGAAAACCTGTTTTGTCGCGGTTGACACGGGTCCAGCTGACCGACCCCCTTCCTTCATGGGTCAGCACACACTAGATCGAATGTTCGAACACCCCCAGGGCAGCACCAAGGTCCGAAGCAACCGGGTCAGTTGACCAGCCATAGTGTCACTTCGCTTCGGCATTTATGATAATTGTTTCTAGCTTGCTCAACATCGTATCGACCGTTTCTACGACGAAGTCCATGTCGCTATCGCTCATGATGTACGGTGGCGCGATGTGAAAGATGCCCTCGGACATCCGCGCTGCAGCGCATCCGCTCTTGAGTAGAAGGCGAGTCATCTCGCGTGCGATATCGTACTTCCCGCGAAGGCCCTGCGCATATGACACCCCCGTGGCGGGATTGACTAACTCGATCCCGATCCAAAGACCAAATCGCCGAACGTCGCCCACAATATCTCGCTCGGTGGATCCCTTGATCCGGTCGAGCAGCTGCAATCCCACTCGTTCGGCTACCTCCCACATTCGATCGCTCGTATAGATTCCAAGCGCCGCCGCCGCTCCTGCGGCCGAGGCACCGTGTCCTCCATAGCTTTGAACCGAAGGAGAACCCACATCCCGCCCAAAGGCCTCGTAGACATGATCGCGAACGATCATGGCGGCAACTGGTGCATAACCGGCGCTCAATGACTTCGCGACGATCATCACATCAGGTACAACGCTCCAACGTTCTATCGCCCACATGCGGCCACTTCGACAACACCCCGTCAGCGTCTCGTCCGCCATCAGGAGTACGCCATAATCGTCGCATATTTGGCGCACTCGGGGCCAGTAGTCGCTGTCGGGGATGCGAAACTCCGTTATCGACACAGGTTCGCCGATAACAGCGGCAATGGTTTCAGGCCCCTCTAGTTCGATCTTGGTGCGTATCTCCTCAGCCGCATCAATATCCGACTCACCGGTCGGCGGCATAACGTGAACCGCTCCTGGCATGAGCGGGTAGTACAACGCGTCTCTGTGTCGCCGCCCAGACATCGCTTGCCCACCGGTTCCAGCGCCATGGTAAGAACCATAGCGGGAGATGATCTTGTACCGGTGCGCATCCCCCCGCATCCGATGGTATTGCCTAGCAAGTTTGATGGCTGTCTCGGTGGCCTCAGATCCAGAACTCGTCAGATAGACGTGGTTGAGATCTCCCGGCGTAGAGGCGGCGAGACGTTCGGCGAGTTCTATGGCTCCCTCGGTCGTGAAGAAGATTGGTCCAGCGGTTGCCACCCGCTGGGCCTGCGCCGATATGGCCGCTGGAATGTCCGAGCGGCCGTGTCCGAGCGGAGTTTGCCACATTGAGGAACACCAATCGAAGTACCGATCTCCTCTCGTGTCCCACAACCACGGTCCCTCGCCTCGGTCGAACACCCTGAGCATGTCGTGGTCGACAACCTCCGAGAGCGGGCTCTCGTGGATCCAGAGACTCCTGAGAGCACGCTCTTCAATCTCGCTACGCATTGTCACTTTCGCTCCCCGCGCTTGGGATCACAGCTGAACTGGTGCCCGCCTAGCATGGACTCGGTCTGTTCCAAGACTCTTGTTTCATAGCGGAATCATCGGCAGAAGGATGTGGGAGGGGTAGTTGACGTCGTGGTGGATAGTGTTCCGAGCAACCACGGGAACATCAATCTCGTCGCGCGCAGTACCGTTGCCCATGTTCACGTCGTATGCAGGAAAGTCGCTACTGGCAATCTGGAGTCGGATTCGGTGGCCGGCCTTGAACATGTTGCTCGTCGGATAGAAGAGCTCCTGTCTGATATGAGCGCGATAGGTGACCCCCGGGCTAAGCAATTTTCGTTCCTCGAATCCTTCGATATAGCTCGCTCGGATGACGCCGTCGGCGAGATTCATAGCGTACCCGTGTGGATAATCATCATTGCTGGGGTACACGTCGATCAGTTTGACGATAAAGTCGGTGTCGACGGCCGTCGTATCGAACCACAGCGTCGCCTCGATCGGCCCAGTAATTTCGACATCTCGACTTAATGGTTCCGTCTGAAAAGTCAGGACATCTGGCCTTGCCCATAGCGGTAGACTAGTCTCGCAGCCGAAGATTTCGGGGTTCTCGACCTGGTCGTGCGGTCCGTAGGGAACGAAAAGATCGCTGACGGCGGATCGCTGACCGACCACCTTTCGATCCAACACGCTATCTCGAACGAAATAACTCGTTCCGCCGATGGTGGGAACGGGGTTGAGTGGATCGTGAAGGTATCGGGTTGGGTTCGTGGACTCGGGAGGCAACTCCTCGGACAGAACTCCTCCGGGATGAAGGTAGAACGGTGTCCACTCGGTGTTTGGGAGAGGCCAGTCATCTGCCGTGCGCCAGTGACCCCCATGGTCCAAGAGCCCGTCGGAAGTCTGGAGACCGGACCCGCCCCCCATGACGAACACTCGCACGGCTGAACGCGGCTCGGAGGAACGCCCTTGCCCAAGGGTCTCATCGAACCAAGCGAGCTGCAATTCGCTATATGCAGCTGGTCCTAGCTCTGCCTCAGGCCCGAAGTCCACATCGCCTAGCGTCCGTTCGAAGTCGCGATGCCCCCAGGGACCCATCAGGAGATGGACTGGGCCGTCGATCTTGTCTTTGAGTATCGTGAAGAACCGGTCTTCTCGGTACAGGTCGTACCACCCCGCGACAAACAGCGCCGCTGTGTCGCCGAATAGATCAGCGTAATGTTCGGTTGACCAGAGCACATTCTGCCGCCAGAAATCAGAGCGTGTCTCCCTTGTCTGCATGTCCTCGAACCATAGATCAACGTCCGGTACTGGAGTGAATGGATTCAGCCCCTTCCGAAATGGCAGCCTTCCGAGCCAGGCCGGTACATCGGCGAATTGGTCGCGAAGCGTTCGAGCGAGCAACGGATCCTTGAGCGCCTCTGGTGAGGTGCAAGCGAATAGAAATTCTATGGGCAGCAGATAGTTGAGCGAGTTGCCCGCTCGACGGGCGCCGTGTAAGTAATAGTCCGGCGGCGCCTTTACGTGGAACATCGACTTGAGACGCGTTGTGCCCGAGCATGCTGCAGCGCACTGTACGGCTGCCGGATATGACAGGCCGGTCATGCCAATCGCACCATTCGACCATTGCTGTTCCGCTATCCATTCGAGCGTATCGTATCCATCCTCAACCTCATCGCGTCCGTGATAGTGGCTCCCCTCGGACGTGTAACGGCCCCTGACATCCTGGATCACTACGGCGTACCCGCGATTCACGTACTCAGGGACGTTCAGTTCAGCGTGGGGCGCACTCTTGTCATAAGGCGTTCGTAGGAGCACCGTTGGCAGGCTCTCCTGAGCCCCTGTGGGAAGGTGAACGTCCGCCCGTAGGACGGTCCCATCTCTCATAACCATTGGGACATCCCGAATGCTTTCGACCTCTGTGCTCTGCGGGGTTACGGCCATGGTTGCGTCTCCTGTCTCAATTGGGCCATGTCTCTCACTTGGGAACTTTGGGACCAGGGTCAGAAATCTCGCGCCAACGGTGACACGCCACCTCTCGGCCACTCGTAGTGATTTCAATCGGAGGTGTCACCTCGCGGCAGAGGTCAACCGCGAACTGGCAGCGAGTGTGGAACCGACAACCGGGCGGCGGATCTCGCGGACTCGGCATTTCGCCTGACAAAGTCGCCACATCATCGACGACGCTCGAGGTGTCTCCCATCTCCGGTCGCGCACTAAGTAGCAACTGGGTATACGGATGAAGAGGTTGTTCAAACACGAGCCGAGCCGGCCCGACTTCTACAATTTCCCCGAGATACATTACGGCGATGCGATCAGCCAAGTAGCCAGCCACCGCTAGATCGTGTGTAACAATCAGGTAGGCGAGACCAACCTCATCTCTCAGGGCAGAGATGAGGTTCAGCACGCTTGCAGCGGCCGAAACGTCGAGTCCGGATGTAGGTTCGTCCGCCACAACGAGGCGAGGCGCAAGGGCTAGAGCTCGGGCTATACCGACTCGTCTTGCTTGGCCGCCAGAGATCTCATGCGGGAAGCGATGCAATAGGTCTGCAGGAAGATCAACCGACGCCAGTAGTTCTCCTGCGTCGCGCCGCCCTTCCCGGGGTATATCGTGAATCCGGTATGGCTCTTCGACCGTCTCTTTGACGGTGAGTCGCGGACTCAGACTCCCATGCGGCTCCTGGAAGACCATCTGCATCTCGCGACGCATCTCCCTTAACGACCTACCGCGAATGTGGGTGATATCCCTCCCATCAAACGTGATTCGTCCGGATTTAGGCTCCAGGAGACGGAGGATAGCTTTCGCCAACGTCGTCTTCCCAGCGCCCGACTCGCCAACCAGGCCAACGATTTCCGACTTCGCTATGCGGAGGGTTACCCGGTTGACCGCTCTTAAGCCCGTCGAGGTCCCCCTGCCCTGGGCGGATAGGCGTCTCCGACCCTCAAACTCCACAATCACGTCCTCGGCAGCGACGAGTTGCAGAGCGAGGCTCGTCATGAGACGACTCCGTCAGAATATAGCGATTCCGCCTGGATCCTATCCGCAAGCCAGCACCTAACAGTCCCTCGCCCCAGGGATTCGAGTGGGGGCTCGTCTTGATGGCATTGGTCGACGGCGTATGAACATCTTTCGACGAACTTGCAGCCATCGGGAAGATTCGTCAATCGAGGCGGGCCCCCCGGGATCGCCATGAGCATTTTCCCTCGCCTGCCCGTAGTGGGCAGGGCGCGCAGCAGCGCTCTGGTGTAAGGATGCTTCGGGTGTGCGAAGACCTCATCAATCGGCGCCGTTTCCACGACCCGACCAGCGTACATCACAACGACTTTGGTGCAGATCCGTGAGACAACGCCGAGGTCATGGGTAATGAGAAGAATCGACGTCGAGCGCTCGCGATTGAGGCGCCGCAACAAATGCAGAATCTGGGCCTGTAAAGTGACATCTAGGGCAGACGTAGGTTCATCAGCAATCAATAGGTCCGGCTCGAGAAGCATCGCCATCGCGATCATCACCCGTTGAAGCATCCCACCGGAGAACTGGTACGGGTAGTCGTTGATACGATCAGCGGCATCGGGAATGCCCACACTCGCGAGAGCCGCCACCGCCCTCGAACGAAGCTCCTTAGTCCCGTATTTCGGCCCAGCCCTCCGAAGATGGGCCTTTTGGACGTCAATCATCTGAGTAGCGATAGAGAAGGTTGGATTGAGGCTCGCCGACGGGTCCTGGAAGATCATGGCGAGCCCTCGTCCCCTAACTTGCTGTAGCGCATCTCGATCCATACGCGTCATATCCTGGCCCCTGAAGAGCACCTGCCCCGATTCGATACGTCCGTTGGATGGCAACAGGCGTGGAATAGATAGGCCGAGGGTTGACTTACCAGAACCCGATTCCCCAACGATCCCCACAACCTCGCCGCGACCCACCTCAAGAGAAAGGTCGTGGACGACCTGCACCTTCCGGCTTGAGTCCAGCTGATAGCTAACGTTTAGCCTATCGAGTACCAGGATCGCATCACTCATAACTGGCGCATCCGCTGATCACTCACAAGGCTGGGATCGACCAGGTCTCTCGCAGTCTCTCCCACCATCGTAAAACCGAACGTGGAAACCATCAGTGCAAGACCGCTCCATATGACTGCCCACGGCGAGACGCGGATGTGCTGGAAGCCGTCAAACAGCATCAAGCCCCAAGAAGGGGTAGGCGGCCTGACGCCCAAACCCAAGAACGACAAACCTGCCTCTACTATTATGGCTTGCGACAGGTTCATTGCATTGATCACGAGCAGCGGCGGCAGCACGTTCGGTAAGATGTGGCGCCAGATCGTATATCGTGCAGTCGCGCCGAGGCTCCTCGCAGCTGATACAAACGCTCTATTCTTCATGTTGAGCACGAGCGCTCGCGTGATTCTGAGGTATGACGGAGTGAATGCAAAAGCGATTACAAGGATGAGACTCGTCTGAGAGGGGGGGAGTACTACCAGAAGCGTCAGCGCCAGTACCAGCGTTGGGAACGCTTGCAACGTGTCGGAAACTGTCACGATCAGGAGGTCCAAGCGACCTCCGAAGTAGCCTGATGGAACTCCAAGTGCGAGGCCCATGACTAACGCCGCGGCTACGGACGGGACCGCCACCGCCATCGACACGCGACCGCCGTGAATGATTCGGCTCAAGATGTCCCGACCAAGATGATCGGTGCCCAACCAGTAGTCCGCACTTGGTCCCGATAACCGTCGCGGCACGTCTTGTGCCGACGGAGTGTAGGGCGAGAGCATCGGAGCCAAGATCGCCACCGCAAGAAAAGTGGCGATTAAGATGACGCCAATCAAACCTTCTGGCCGCCGGGTCATCTCGCGCAGCAGATTGAGACCGCGCGCACCCGCCCGATTTACGTAGCGCGCGCTTGTTCGGTTCGGTTCGGCACCCACGCTACCCTCGACGCTCATCCTTGCTCCACCCTGACCCTCGGATCGATCAACCTGTATATAAGATCGGCAACGAGATTGACTACCACAAATATCAGAACTACAACAAATATGGCGCCACGCGCTACTGGAAAGTTCCGCCGCTGAATACTGTTGACCAGTAGTGAGCCAAGTCCCGGTCGCGAAAATATCACCTCAACAAATATGGCCCCCGTGAGGAGTGATCCCACAGCCAACGCAAGAAAGGCGATCATCGGTATCGCCGCATTACGCAAGGCGTATTTCAGAAATACTTTCCGCTCGGATAATCCGAACGCCCGTGCCGTGATCAGGTACTTCTCATTCACAACGTCAAGCATATTGGCGCGTAACATACGAGCTATCAGGCCGATCCATGGCGTTGCCAAGGCAAAGACGGGGAGGTATAGATGTCGAACATAGGCACCGACATTGCCGGGTTCTCCTATCCCGAGCGATGGTGCCACGCCAAGCCAGACGACGAAGATCAGAAGCAAGATCAATGCACCGAGGTACGCCGGAATGGTCCACGCTGCCACCGCCACCACACTCAGAAAGCGGTCAACGGCGCGACCGGCATTGGCAGACGCGACGACGCCGAGAAGCGATCCGACAAAAAACGAGATGATCAGGGCCGAGAAGCCGAGGATTAAAGTATGGGGCAAGACTGCGAGGAGTTCGCCGGTCACAGGACGGAGGCTCACAATGTTCGTTCCCAAGTCCCCTCTAAGCACTCCGCTAGCGAATTTCACGACTTGGGTTGCAACGGGATCGTCCACCCCCATCTCCGCTCTGAGCCGCGCAGTCATCTCCGGGCTGCCTCCTCCCAGGGACATTCCGCCGCCCGCCGCCAGCGGATCCCCAGGTATCAGTCTCACGAGTAGGGCAAGTGCAATCAGGACCAACAACATAACTACAACCGCCGACAAGAGCCGGCGTGCTAGATAGCCGGTGAGCATATTCAACCCCTACCCAGCGGTGGTTTAGCCTGCGACAGAACGGGTGCGCTGCCGATACCTTGCCGAAAGATCTGCCTTCGGGGCCCCGCGTGGCGGCGCCCGATACTGGCCCACCTCACGTGCCGACTGCCTTGCAGGTGTCAGCTAGTGATCTTGGCATTAAGTGCCATTCCCCTCGAGGGAGACGGGTTCAGATGCTCCCACCGAAGAAGTGGTATAGCGGGAATCCAATCGCATGGAACGATGGCTCGATTGTGTCACGGCCCGCGTACCACTGCGTTACCGTCGATACGAGGATCTGGGGCATCTCTTCATCAAAGATTTGTTGCATCTCGACGTAGATTTCTTCTCGTCTCGCCGGATCCGTTTCGACCAAACCCTCCGCCCAGAGCTCGTCATAACGCTCGCTCGACCAGAAACTGGCGCTCGTGGTCCCGATGCGAGAAGAGGTAAAGAGCAATGTAGTATCGGCGGGATCGAAGCCGAGATATATAGCTGTCGAGTAGTGGAAGGCGGAATCCGCGGATGGTGGGTCCTGTTGCCGATACTGTTGAACGGCGGCAGAGTCCACCACGCGGACCACTGTGTTGAACCCTACTTCACGTAGTTGCTCGCTGATGATTTCTGCAGCGCTACGATGGACCTGAGCTTGCTCAACGAGAATCTCCAACTCGTCAGTCGGGGCACCGCCAGCCTCGAATAGCTCCCTAGCGCGCTCAAGATCTCGCGTGTAGACGGGCGCTTCCGGCCAGAACCCGAGCATGCCTTCGGGGAGAAGGAAGTTTGTTGGCTGACCACGGCCAGCCAGAGCACCGTCGATAATCTCCTGTGAATCGATACCCCAACGGACCGCTTTACGCAGGTTCACATCTGAGAGAAGGCGATGCTGGACATTCATCCCCATATAGTTCCAACCGAGAAGGTTCGACGGGTCTACCCGAAATCCGTCCACGCCTTCAAACTGACCCACACTGGTCCCTCCCAGCCAGGAGTAAGTGAGTTCGCCAGTCTCTAGAGCAATGACGGCGGGATTGTCGTCGATGACCACGTTGTAGACAATTTCGTCATAGCTTGCGATCGGTGCTTGGTCGCTCGCAGCTCCGCCGTACTCCTCAAACCTTGCGAGGGTCAAACCTGAATCCGGCTGAAAGGATTCTGCGATGACTCGATATGGACCGGTGCAGATCGGAGAAGCCCTGAATAGATCCCCCAAGTCGTTCACGGCGGCCTGCGATACGATACCCGAGGACCACCGCGCCAGTGTTGAAGTCGCGAAGAGAGCATAGGGCCCGGTCAGACGGATCACTCCGGACAGTGGGCCCGTTACTTCAACGGACGCGATCCTCCCTAGGCCTTGGTCTCGAGAGACGGCAAACTCCGAAGCCGCCGCTCGTTCAAGGCTAAACTTGACGTCTTCGGCAGTTACTTCGCCGTAACCTCCGTGAAACGGTATACCCCCCTTGAGGGTGAATTCATATGCGAGTCCGTCGTCTGAGGCATCAAGCGATTCGGCGAGAACGTTGACAACGTCCGCTGTACCGGGAATCCAACCTACCAAACTCTCAACAACCGGCGCGAGTGTCTGGAATTCAAGGAACGTGGGGATCTCCATCGGATCGAGCACACCGCTG
>Ga0326597_10008197_pt1 | contig 14122 bp, 13 predicted proteins | sample RVTome_12_FD_203789 | JGI IMG/M metagenome (GOLD analysis project Ga0326597, IMG submission 203789) | Soil microbial communities from uranium-contaminated site in the Upper Colorado River Basin, Wyoming, United States - RVT100D185 | ecosystem: Environmental > Terrestrial > Soil > Contaminated >... | reverse complement strand
CGGCATGCGTCTCGCGGATGTTGGCGAGGAACTTGTTGCCCAGGCCTTCGCCCTTGGACGCCCCCTCCACCAGCCCGGCGATGTCCACGAACTCCATGGTGGTGGCAAGCACCTTGCTCGGCTTGACGATCGCGGCCAGGCGATCGAGGCGCGGATCGGGCACTGGCACCACGCCCACGTTCGGATCGATGGTGCAGAAGGGATAGTTCTCCGCCGCGATCCCGGCACTGGTCAACGCGTTGTAAAGAGTGGACTTGCCCACGTTGGGCAATCCCACGATGCCGCACTTGAATCCCAAGGCAACGCTCTCCGTGGCTGAGTGGGGTAAGGGCCCGTTCCAGAACAACTTCTACATTCGGCCGCCTCTGAGCCGCCGCTGCGGCGTTGCGTTTCTTGGCAAGGACGCTGCCATTGCCGGCGAAACGCGCCTTGCAGCGACGACTCAGCGACACCCTCGGCGTGACGAACTCATTCTGGCACGGGCCCTAACGGCGCACCGGCGCCGTGGCGATCACGCGCTGGCGGCGCCGCCGTCAGGCTGCCGGTGCAAGTCGTTCATCACCTGCTCCAGCCCGTTGACGATCATGTCGTCGAAACGCCCGGCGGCGCGCGCGACGGCATCGTCGATCAGCGAGCGCTCCTGCGCGCCGGGTCGCGTGAGCACGTAGCCGATCACCTGTTCCCTGTGCCCCGGATGACCGACGCCGATGCGCAAGCGGGCGAATTGCGGACCACCGAGTTGCGCGACGACGTCACGCAGCCCGTTGTGACCGCCGTGGCCACCGCCGCGCTTGAGGCGCACCGTGCCGGGGGGCAGGTCGATCTCGTCGTGCGCCACCAGCACCGCGTCGGCCGGAACCGAGTAGTACCTCGCCAGCGCGGCGACGCTGCGGCCCGACTCGTTCATGAACGTGGAGGGCTTGAGCAGGCGCACCAGCGCCGATCCCAGCCGCAGTTCGGCCACCTCGCCGAACACGCGCGGCGCGCCGCGGAACTCGGCGCCGTGTGCCGCGGCAACCCGCTCGACGAACCAGAAGCCCGCATTGTGGCGGGTGTCCTGATAACGCGCGCCCGGATTACCCAGACCCGCAATGACACGGATGCCGCTGGCCACCGTCGCTGGACTCGCGGACGCGCGCGGCGCGTTGCCCGCCGAGCTCAATCCTCCTTCTCGTCCTTCGTCCCGACCACCGGTACCTCGGCACTGACCTCGCCGTCATCTTCCGCGCCAGTTTCGAGTTCGTGCGGCATGTGCACGGTGGCCACGGTATGGTCGTGGGCCGCGTCCGACACGTCCACCGCGAGGCTCACCCGGTCAGGCAGCGTGAGCTGCGAGAGATGGACGCTTTCGCCCAGCGCCATCGCCCCCAGATCCACCTCGACGAACTCCGGCAGATCCGCCGGCAGACACCTGATCTCGATGTCGTTGAGCATGTGGCTGAACACACCGCCCGCCTTGGAACCCGGCGATTGCTGCTCGTTCACGAAGTGCAGCGGCACGCGCATGGTCAGCGCGTCGGTGGCGCTCACGCGCAGAAAATCCACGTGGGTCACCTCATAGCTCGCAGGATGACGCTGCAGATCCTTGACCACCGCCTGCACCTTCTCACCACCCACGGAAACCGTCAGGATGTGCGAGAAGAAAGCCTCGTGCTCCAGATGCTTGCGCAGTTCGTTGGCCTTCACCGAGATGTTCTCGGGGTCCTTCCCGGTACCGTAGATCACGCCGGGAACGCGCCCGGTGGTGCGCAAGCGGCGCATCGCGCCCTTGCCGGTCTCATCGCGCTTCAGTGCGCCGACTTCGAATTCGTTCATCGTGTTGTCTCCGCTGCAATCGTCAATTCAAGACAGTGGCACTCAGTCCATGAACAGGGTGCCGATGGATTCTTCCTCGTGGATGCGCCGGATGCTCTCGGCGATGAGTTCCGCGATGCTGAGCTGGCGAATGCGCCGGCACTGCGCGGCCTGCGCCGTGAGCGGAATGGTGTTGCTCACCACCAGTTCGTCCAGGCTCGAGTTCTCGATGTTGCTCACGGCCTTGCCCGAGAGCACCGCGTGGGTGCAGTACGCCACCACCCGTGTCGCGCCATGGTTCTTGAGCGCCGCGGCCGCGTTGCACAAGGTGCCCGCCGTGTCCGCCATGTCGTCCACCAGCACGCAGCTTCGCCCCTGCACGTCGCCGATGATGTTCATCACCTGGGCTTCGTTGGCGCGCGGGCGGCGCTTGTCGATGATGGCCAGGTCCGCATCATCGAGCCGCCTCGCGATGGCGCGGGCACGCACCACGCCGCCGACGTCGGGCGAGACCACGATCAGGTTCTCGTACTCGTGTTTCCAGATGTCGCCGAGCAGCACCGGGGATGCGTAGACATTGTCCACCGGAATACTGAAGAAGCCCTGTATCTGATCCGCGTGCAGATCCATGGTCAGCACCCGATCGGCGCCCGCGGTGGAGACCATGTTCGCGACCACCTTGGCCGATATGGGTACCCGCGAGGCACGCGCGCGGCGGTCCTGGCGCGCGTAACCCATGTAGGGCATCACCGCGGTCACCCGCCGCGCCGAGGCGCGCTTGAGCGCGTCGATGAGCAGCAGCAGCTCGAGCAGGTTGTCGTTGACCGGGTGGCAGGTGGGCTGCACCACGAACACGTCCTTGCCGCGCACCGAGTCGATGATCTCGACCATGACCTCGCCGTCGCTGAAGCGATCGACCACGGCCTTGCCCAGCGGCACGCGCAGACGCTCGACCACCTCCTCGCTCAGGGGCGTATTGGCGGTGCCCGAGAACACCATCATGGTGCTGTCCGCCCGATGGCGTTCGCTCGCGTAGCGATCATTGGTCATGCCCGACATTTCCATTCAAACCCGCTCGATGATCCCCGCTGCCCGCGCACGGGCCAGATCCGCCGGGGCCGGCACTAGATTGGCTGGGGTGCCAGGATTCGAACCTGGGATCCCGGGATCAAAACCCGGTGCCTTAACCACTTGGCCACACCCCATCACTGTGACGGGGAAAGCACATCCCGGGTGCTGTCCCACCGCGCCGAAGACACACTCATCGGCCTGCTCCATCGTGCCCGCACCGCGAGCTGACACGATGCCGGCACACCCCCTGTCCGCTCCGCGCCCGCCGCGCGGACGGGGCACTGCTCAGCCAGATGCCTGCGGCACCGCGGCGTCCATCGCCGCCAGCAGCGGGGAGCGGTCCACCCCGGCGGCGACGAAGGCATGCAGGCCCGGCGGCGCGCCGCGCAGCGCGCGCTCGGCGGCGTCGCGCGCATCGAAGCGCGCGAACACGCATGCGCCGGTCCCCGTCATGCGCGCTGGCCCTACCGCGGCGAGCCAGCGCAGTGCCGCCGCGACGCCGGCTTCGCGCGCCAGCACCACCGGCTCGCAGTCGTTGCGGGTGCGCCGCCATACCCGCTCCAGCCCAGCCTGGGTCTCCATCGCCCACGGAAAGCCGGCTATTTTCAAAGGCGTGCTATCACGTGTCAATGAAGGTGCCGCAAACACCTGGGCCGTGGACACCCGGGCAGCGGGGCAGGCGACCAGGTACCACTGCGGCGCCAGCGACACCGCGCGCAGCACCTCGCCCACCCCCGATGCGAAGGCGCTGTGGCCGCGCACGAACACCGGCACGTCGGCGCCCAGCGCAAGACCCAGGCGCGCCAGCGCATCGACCCCCAGATCCAGGCCCCACAGCCGATCCAGCGCCACCAGCACGCTCGCCGCGTCGGAACTGCCCCCGCCCAGACCACCGCCCAGCGGCAGGCGCTTGCGCACGCGCAGCCGCGCGCCGCGGGCGACCCCGCAGTGCGCGGCCAGCAGGCGCGCCGCGCGCACGGCCAGATCATCGTCCTCGGGCACGCCGGCAACGCTGCCCTCGCGCCGCACACCGGGTGCGCGGGTCACGATCACGCTCACCTCGTCGCCCACGTCCAGCAACTGGAACAGGGTCTCGATGTCGTGGTAGCCGTCGGCGCGCCGGCGCGTGACATGCAGGAACAGGTTCAGCTTCGCCGGCGCCGGCACGAGCAGCGCGGTCACCGCAGCCGCTGCATCACGAGCCCACCTGCCAGCGGCTGATCAGGAAACGTGCCCGGGTCTGCTCACGCTCGATCGAGAGCCGCGCGGGCAACGCACCGCCCTCGCTCGGCGCGTACTCCGCGTAGCGCACCTGCCAGCCCGCCTGATCCAGTTCCAGCAGGCGCCCGGCGTCATCCAGCGCCGTGTGGGTCACCGCGTGCTGCGGTGCGGGCCGTCCGGTGAGCCAGTAACGCAGCACCGTGATCGGTACCCGCGCGCCGAGTTCCTGCTCCAGCAGGCTCTCGGCGGTGGCAGCGCTGGCCACCCGGCCGTCGGCGGTGCGCAGCCTCACCCCGGCGCCGTCGCCGTCGATGCGCACCGCGCCCTGACCGAACGGGCCGCTGAGCTGGATGCGGTAGCCCGCGGCGTCCTGGCGCCACAGCAAGGTGGCATTCCAGCCGTCGCCCGGCACTTCCACCGCGACGCGCCCCGCGGCATGCCACTGCGACACGCCTTCCAGCCAGTGCTGATGGGCTTGCGCCGCCGCGAATCGCTGCGAGGAGTCGACCGACTCCGGTGCCGCACACCCCGCCAGCCACGCCGCGAGCAGCAGCACCGCGCCATCGCGCAGCGCGCGCGGCATCGATCGCGGGGCGGTCACGGGAGGGTGCACCCGGCGCCGCCGGCCGGCATGCGCGGCCGCGTTCAGCGGCGAGCAGCCGGTGCGCGGCTCGTCGACCGCCGCGAGCGGGTCCGTCGAGCGGCAATCACAGCCCGAAGCGCTTGATCACGTCCAGCAGGCGCTTGTCCTCCGGCTGAGCCTTGAGCGCGGTATTCCAGACCTCCTTCGCGCCGTCCCGGTCGCCCGCGACCCACAGCACCTCGCCCAGGTGCGCGGCCACCTCGGGGTCGGCCTGCATGGACAGTGCACGCCGCAGGTGCTTGATGGCCTCGTCCAGGCGGCCGAGCCGGTACAGCACCCAGCCCAGGCTGTCGACCACATAGTGATCATCGGGCTTGAGCTCGTGCGCGCGCTTGATGAGATCGTGGGCCTCCTGGTAACGCTCGGTGCGATCGGCCAGCGTGTAGCCGAGCGCGTTGAGCGCATCGGCGTTGTCCGGCTCGCGCGAGAGCACATCGCGCAGATCCCGCTCGACCTGCTCGATACGATCCATGCGCGCCGCCAGCATCGCGCGCGCGTACAGCAGGCCGCCGTCCTGCGGGAACTCCTGCAGCGACGCGTCGTACACGCCCATCGCGCCGTCCAGCATCTCGTTGCGCGTGAGCACCTCGGCCTCGGCACGATAGATGCGCACCGACTCCTGCCGGTTGCGCCCACGCAGTGCGTGCAGGTGCTCGCGTGCCGCGCGCACGTCGCCGCCTTCGGCCATCAGCACCGCCGCGCGCACCTGCGCGTTGATGTGATGCTCGCCGCGATCGACACGGCGGTAGGCGTCCAGAGCGCCGGCCCGATCCTCGCGGCTCTCGGCGATCTGGCCGATGTAGAACCAGGCCGTCTCGCGGCGCTCCGGAACATCGGTGATCTTGCGGAACTGGGCCTCGGCCTGCTCCAGGTCGTTGGTCTGCAACAGCAGCAATCCCAGCGCATAGGCGATCTCGGCGTTCTCGGGCACCGCCTGTGCAAGCTGCTGGAACTGCACCCTCGCCTCGTCGTAGCGCTTGGCATCGACCAGCAGCCGCCCGTAGGTCAGCCGCGCGGTGTTGGCCTGGGGATGATCCGCCAGGAATGCCGCCAGTGACTCGATCCCCGCCTCGCCCTTGTTCTGGCGCTGCAGGAGCTGGGCATGGAACACCGCCGCGGCTTCGTGGTCAGGCTTGATCGTGCGCACGCGCTCGAGCGCGAGCAGCGCCTTGTCGAACTCCTCGAAGCGCCCGAGCAGTTGCGCAAGTGCGTACTGGGCCGCGGCGCTGCCCGAATAGCCGCTCACCAGCGCTTCCATGACCTGAATGCTGGCGCTGCGCGAACGCTCGCGGGCGAGCATGCTGGCCATCCGGTTGAACACGTCCTCGTCCACCGCGGCGAGTTCCTGCACCAGCCGCGTCAGCACGTCGGTGGCCTCCTCCAGCCTGCCCGCACGCACCAGCAACGCCCCGTAGACCTGCCGCGCGTCGTGATCCGGCTGCGCGGACGCGGCCCACAGGCGTGCCGCTTCCAGGCCGCGCACCTCGTCACGGGCATGCACGGCGATGCGCACGGCGCGCTCGGCCACCGCCGGATCGCCGGTGCGCCGGGCCACGTCCAGATAGTTGTCCAGCGCGAGATCGAGCTGGCCGCGCCGCCCCGCGAACTCCGCCACCAGGACCTTGTACATGGCGTCCACGTCGACCGGCCCATCGGCTACCGCGGAGACCTGGCCAGGGGGATCCTGCGCCTTGACCGTGGCCGGCGCGGCATCCTGGGCGACCACGCTGGCCGCGGCGGGGGTCGCGCTGGAATCGGCGAGCATCGGGCCACGCGCGCCGGGCGCGGCGGCGCAGCCGGCAAGCGCCACGCCGGGCAGCAGCATCAGAGCCAGGACAAAGGACTGCGTCGTCATGATGGTGACCTCGTCGCGAGCGACTCCCCCGGGAGGCTGTTCACGACTATACCGCGCGGCCAGTCGGCGCGCGAAGACGGTGCCGGACTTGTGGCCGCCGACACCAATGGCACACGATCGGCCAATTCCCCTCGTCATGCCCACAATGCGTCCACGCATCCCATGAACACCTCGATGCTCGCCAAGCTCGAGACGCTCGCCGATCGACTCGAGGAAGTGCGTTCGCTGCTGGCGGATCGCGGCGTGATCGGCGACAACGTGCGTTTTCGCGACCTGTCGCGCGAATACTCCGAACTCGAGCCGGTGATCAACTGCTTCGAACGCTACCGCGAGGCGCTGCGCGCGCAAGCCTCGGCGCAGCGCCTGCTCGACGACGGCGATGCCGGGATCCGGGCGCTGGCCGAGGAGGAAGCCGCCACGGTGCAGGCGCGCACGCACGCGCTGGAGGCCGAGCTGGGGCGCCTGCTGATCCCGCGCGACCCGGCCGACGAAGGCAACATCTATCTGGAGCTTCGCGCCGGCGCCGGGGGCGACGAGGCCTGCCTGTTCGCCGGCGACCTGCTGCGCATGTACAGCCGCTACGCCGAGCAGCGCGGCTGGACGATGGAACTGCTCAGCGAGCACGCCGGCGAGCACGGCGGCTACAAGGAGGTGATCACGCGCATCGTGGGCCGCGGCGCCTATGCGCGTTTGAAGTTCGAGTCGGGCGGACACCGCGTACAGCGGGTGCCCGAGACCGAGTCGCAGGGGCGCATCCACACCTCCGCGTGCACCGTGGCCGTGCTGCCGGAGATGGACGAGGTGCAGGAGGTGGACATCAACCCGTCCGACCTGCGAGTGGATACCTACCGCGCGTCTGGCGCCGGCGGGCAGCACGTGAACAAGACCGACTCGGCGGTGCGCATCACGCACCTGCCCTCGGGCCTGGTGGTGGAGTGCCAGGACGAGCGCTCGCAGCACAAGAATCGCGCGCGCGCGATGTCCTTGCTCAAGGCACGCCTGCTCGCGCAGGAGCGCGCGCGCCAGATCGGCGAGCAGGCCAGCACCCGCAAGCTGCTGGTGGGCAGCGGCGATCGATCGCAGCGCATCCGCACCTACAACTTCCCGCAAGGACGCGTCAGCGAACACCGCATCAATCTCACGCTGTACAAGCTGGACGAGATCCTGGCGGGCGACCTCGACCAGATCCTCGAGCCGCTGCTGGCCGAAGATCAGGCCGAGCAGCTCGCGGCGCTGGGGGCGTGAGCGACGGCGCCCGCTCGGTGCTCGCGTCGCTGCGCGAGTTGCGCGCGGTGCTCGGCGCCGCGGATCCCGGGCAGGCGCGCTTCGAGGCGGAACTGCTACTGCGCCGTGTGCTGGACTGCAGCCGCGCATGGCTCATCGCGCACGGCGAGGACGCGATCCCCGATGCGGCGCACGCGCAGGCGCTGGCCCTGGCCCATCGCCGCGCCGGCGGCGAACCGATCGCGCACATCCTGGGCCGGCGCGAGTTCTGGTCGCTGGATCTGTGCATCACCGCGCAGGTGCTGATCCCGCGCGCCGATACCGAGTTGCTGGTGGAACGCGCGCTGGCGCACCTGGCGCAAGCGAGCCCGGCACGCGTGTGCGACCTGGGCACCGGCAGCGGTGCGGTGGCGCTGGCGCTGGCCGTGGAACGCCCGCGTGCACGCATCACGGCCAGCGACAGCAGCCTGGCTGCGCTGCGGGTGGCGGCCGCCAACGCCGCGCGGCTGGCGCCGGGCCGTATCGCCTTCGTCGCCGGCGACTGGCTGACCCCGTTCGCCGCCGGCGCATTCGATCTGGTGGTGGGCAACCCGCCCTACGTGGCGAGCGGCGATGCGCACCTCGAGCGCGGCGATCTGCGCTTCGAACCCCGTGCCGCGCTGGTGTCCGGCGCGGACGGCCTCGATGCCATCCGCTGCATCACGCGCTGCGTGGCGCGCTGCCTTCGCGGCGGTGGGTGGCTCGCGCTGGAGCACGGCGCGCAGCAGGGCGAGGCGGTGCGCGCGGCTTTCGCCGCGGCCGGCCTCGTCGCGCTGAGCACCCACCGTGACCTCGCCGGCCACGAGCGCGTGACGCAGGGCCGCATGGCGAGCGGCGATTGAGCCGATCCGGTGCAGGTCCTGGACCGATCGGTACCGTGCAGCTCGCGACTGCTACGATGCGCGCATGGACGCGAGCGAACGCGAACGCTACAGCCGGCACCTGTTGCTGCCCGTGATGGGCGAAGCGGGGCAGGAGCGGCTGCTGGCGTCACGGGTCTTCATCCTGGGCGCCGGCGGGCTCGGCTCACCGGTGGCCATGTACCTGGCCAGCGCCGGCGTGGGCCACCTCACCATCGCCGACTTCGATCACGTGGACCTGTCCAACCTGCAACGCCAGATCCTGCACGGCACCCCCGATCTGGGCCTGGACAAGGTGGCCTCGGCACGCGCCACCATCGCGCGCCTGAACCCCGGCGTGCGGGTCACCACGCTGAACTGGGCACCGGACGACGACGAACTGGCCGAGCAGGTGCGGCTGGCGGACGTGGTGGTGGACGCCTGCGACAACTTCGAGACCCGCTTCACGCTGAACCGGCTGTGCGTGGCCCAGCGCACGCCGCTGGTGTCCGCCGCGGCAGTGCGCTTCGAAGGCCAGGTCAGCGTGTTCGATTCGCGCCGCGAGCACAGTCCCTGCTACCGATGTCTGTACTCCGACGAGTCCGCCGAAGGCGAAGCCTGCTCCCAGGTGGGCGTGCTGGCGCCGCTGCTGGGCATCATCGGCAGCGTACAGGCGGTGGAGACCATCAAGCTCATCACCGGCATCGGCGAGACGCTCACCGGCAGGGTGGTGGTGGTGGATGCGCTGAGCATGGACTGGCGCACGCTCAAGCTGCGCAAGGACCCGGCCTGTCCCGTGTGCTCCGCCGCTGCGACCTCGCACCAGCGCGCCGCCGGCTGAATGCGATCGCCTGCCGGACACCGGCTGCTGCGATCAGGCCGCCTCGGGGATGTCGCGCAGCACCGGCGGGCGCCCGCGCGCGGGTGCCGGTGTACGGCGCCGTGAGCGCGCGATCGAGATGCTCAGCACCAGCACCGGGACCAGTCCCGCGGCCACGATCGCGAGCGCCGCGGTGGATGCCTCTTCGAGCCGCTCGTCGGAAGCCAGTTCGTATGCCCGCACCGCGAGGGTATTGAAGCCGAAGGGTCGCAGGATCAAGGTCGCTGGCAGCTCCTTCATCACGTCCACGAACACCAGCAGCACGGCGGTGAGCAGGCTGCCGCGCAGCAGCGGGGCGTGCACGCGCAGCACCACCTCGTGCGTGCGGTACCCGAGCGAGCGCCCGGCCTCATCCATGGCTTGCGTGATGCGCCCGATGCCCGCTTCCACGGTGTTCAGCGACACGGCCAGGAAGCGCACCATGTATGCGAACAGCAGCGCGGTCACGGTGCCGCTGAGCAGCAAGCCGGTGGACACGCCGAAGCTGTCGCGCATCCAGGCATCGAGGGTGTTGTCCAGCCACGCGAACGGCAGCATCACCCCCACCGCGATCACCGTACCCGGAACCGCGTAGCCCAGCGACGCGACCCGCACCGCCCCGCGCGCCAGCGGCCCGGGCCGCAGGCGCTGCGTGTAGGCGAAGACGAGCGCGAGCAACAGCGCGAGCAGCGCGGCGCCCGCGGCCAGCGCGACCGAGTTCACGACCAGTTGCGCGAAGCGATCATCCACGTTCTCGCGCCAGCTGCGCAGCGTCCACGCCAGCAACTGCGCCGCGGGCAGCACGAAGCCCAGCAGCGGCGGCAGCGCGCACGCCGCGAAGGCAGCGGCGGCAGCGGCGCCGCCGAGGCGGCGCGTGACGATGGGACGCGAGCGGCTGCCGACGTGGGTGTAGCGCGCACCGCGACGCGACCAGCGCTCCACCAGCACCAGCGTGAGCACGAAACCCAGCATCACCGCGGCGAGCTGCGCCGCGGCGCCCGCATCGCCCAGCCCGAACCAGGTGCGGAAGATGCCGGTGGTGAAGACCGCGACACCGAAGTGCTGCACGGTGCCGAAGTCGGCAAGTGTCTCCATCAGCGCGAGCGAGAGGCCGGCGATGATCGCCGGCCGCGCCGCGGGAAGCGACACGCGCATGAAGGTCTGCAGCGGGCCGCAGCCCAGCGTGCGTGCCACGTCCGTCGCCGCCGCGCTCTGTTCCAGGAAAGCGCTGCGCGCGAGCAGGTAGACGTAGGGGTACAGCACCAGGGACAGCATCACCACGGCGCCCCCGAGCGAGCGCACCTGCGGGAACCAGTACTCGCCGCGGGTCCAGCCGAAGGTGCCGCGCAGGGCCTGTTGCACGGGACCGGCGAAATCCAGCGAGCCGGCGTAGGTGTAGGCGATGATGTAGGCGGGCATCGCCAGCGGCAGCAACAACGCCCATTCCAGCATGCGCGAGCCGGGAAAGCGGCAGCTCACCGTGAGCCAGGCCGTGCTCACGCCGATCAGCAGCGTGCCCACCGCGACCCCCAGCATCAGCACCAGGGTATTGATCACGTAGTCGGCGAGCACCGTGTCGAACAGGTGGCGCCACACCTGCCCGGCGGGCTGCAGCACCGAGGCTGCCACGACCAGCACGGGCACACACAGCAGGCCGGCGAGCACCGCGGTGCTCGCCGACCATGGATCCACGCGGCGCCTCAGCACCGCGCGTCGCGACCGGTACGGGCAATCACTTCCAACCCGCGCGATCCATCAACTGCACCGCGGGGTGGTTGTTCAGTCCCAGCCGGCTCAGATTGAGATCATCTGCCTTGTACGCGCCGAAGCCAGCCACGGTCTCGCTGAGCTTGACCCCCTCGCGCACCGGGTACTCGTTGTTCACATTGGCGTACCACTGCTGGGACTCGTCCGTGACCAGGAACTCGAGCAGGCGAATGGCGTCATCCTTGTTCTTCGACGCGGCCGTGACCCCCGCGCCGCTGACATTCACATGCGCGCCGCGCCCGGCCTGGTTCGGCCAGAACACCGCGATTCGCGACGCGGCCTCGCGCTCGCCGGCGTCCTTGGAAGCGATCATCTGCGCGAGGTAATAGGTGTTCGCGATCGCGATATCGCACTCTCCTGCCGCGGCGGCCTTGAGCTGATCACGATCCCCCCCGCTCGGCTTGCGCGCGAAGTTGCCGACGAACCCCTGCAGCCACGCGAGCGTGTCGGCCTCCCCGCGCGCCGCCAGTATGGCGGCCACCAGCGACTGGTTGTAGATGTTGTTCGAACTGCGGATGCAGATCCGCCCCTTCCAGCGCGGATCCGCCAGGTCCTCGTAGCTGGACAGTTCACCCGGCGTCAGCTTTCCCTTCACGTACATGATCGGCCGCGCGCGCAGCGACAGACCGAACCAGTGGCCCTGCGGGTCGCGGTAGGCAGCCGGCACGGCCGATTCGAGCGCCGGGCTGCTCACCGACTGCAGCACGCCGGCCTCCTTGGCCGCGTGCAGGTTGCCCGCGTCCACCGTGATCAGGATGTCGGCCGGGCTGTTGCGCCCTTCGCTGCGCAGGCGCTCGAGCAGCGGCCCGGCGTCCGCGGTGACCAGATTCACCTTCACGCCGGTGCTGGCGGTGAAGCGATCCAGCAGCGGCTTGATCAGGTGTTCCTTGCGCGCCGAGTAGATGTTCACATCGGCGCTGGCGGGGGTGGCCAGCGCCACCGCGGCGGGCAGTACCAGTGCCGCGGTACCCGACCATGCGGCGAGCATGGCAAGGGAGCGGCGTGGCCGCGGAGGCGGGGATCGTTCAGACATCGGGATCATGGAGCGGGTCTCCTCCGGTGGATGTGGTCGGAAAAATCGGGTTCAGAGTCGGATCAGGCGCCGCACGGCAGGGTGCAGGACAGGTCGGCGCGAAACACGCCGGGGTGCCGCAGCCGGCACCGTGCGCCGGCACGCGAGCACCAGCAGCTTCTCGGCGGCTTCCAGGTCGTCCAGACGTTGCTCAGGCATGGCCGTTGTTGCAGGTTCGTGTGCGGAGTTCTTTATAAATCGGAATGCGAACGATTTGCAATACCTTTGTTATCCGACACATCACGACATGGCGCGGGAACAACGGCAGGCATGTGAGGCGTCAGCGGCTGCCGCGTTGCGGGCAGGGAGACTTGATGCAGTGGCCGTAGAGCACCAGCGAGTGCTCGCCGATGCGAAACCCGTGTTGCGCCGCGATGCTCTGCTGGCGCGCCTCGATGGCCTTATCCGTGAACTCGAACACCTTGCCGCATTCCAGGCACACGATGTGGTCGTGGTGCTCGCCGGAGTCGAGTTCGAACACCGAGCGCCCGCTTTCGAAATTGTGTCGGATCACCAGTCCGGCACCCTCGAACTGGGTCAGCACCCGGTACACGGTAGCCAACCCGATCTCCTCACCGGCTTCCAGCAGGGCTTTGTAAACGTCCTCGGCACTCATGTGCAGATCGCTGTTCTGCTCGAGGATCGACAGGATCCGCAAACGGGGCAGCGTGGCCTTCAGGCCGGCTTTGCGCAGTTCGCCACTGTCCATGATGAGCAGCCGTCCGGGACGCGGTGCATGGCAGCAAAGAGTAGCAGCCACACCGCCCTCAGGCACCCTCCGGCGCGCGGCACATGGCCGCCACGGCCGCGCCATCGATGCGCTGGGCACGGGCAAAGCCGGTCACGATGCGCGCCTCGCGTGGTTCGAGCCGGAACAGCACGAAGTCGGGCAGGTGCCGCACGGTCGCGGCGGTGGCGCCGAAGCGCGCCTCCAGCGCATCCAGCACCGCGTGCCACACCGCGCTGCCGCGTGCCTGCTCCGCGACCGCGCACTGCAATGTGAGTCGCGGGCGCGCGAAGAGTTCGGGACTCGCCGCCTCGTCGCGCGCTAGCAGCACGCAGGCTTGCCGGCATGCGCGCAGGTTGGCGGTGTGCGCGGCCAGCGCGCTCACGTACACGAATATCGCCCCATCGCGGCACACGAAGGGCGCGACGCTCGCGTGCGGCACGCCCTGCTCGCTCACGGTCGCCAGGTGCACGCTGCGCATGTCCACGAGCAAGGCCGCAGCGGCCGTCAGGTAGCTGGCCGATCGATCGCCGTCCACTGATCCGTCTCCTTCGCGCTCAAGCATACGCGTCGCCGCCAACAGGCTGGTGAAAAAGCACATCCTGTGCTTTTCACCTCGCTGCGCCGAACCAATCCGCCGGGAGCGGATTTGGTCGCACGAAGTGCGCCCGCAGGGCGGATGCATGGATGCATCCCGACAGACGCGGTCTCCGGCTTGCTCCATCCATCAAGCACTTACGTGCTTCATGGATGCCGGTGCATCCATGCACCGGGCGCAGGCCGGCGCAAGCCTGCATGGGAAAAGCTGCGGTGCCGTCTGGTGCCAACGGCGCCGCCGCGGCCTCGGTTAGGATCGCGCGAGCGGCAGGAGGAGGCATCCATTGACCGTCACGCGCCGGCGCATGGAAGCGCTCATCGACACCCTGTGACGCAGGCGGCGCGCGCCAGCACGATGTTCACGCCTGGTGCGGGCTCCTGATAGGATTCCGCAGCGCCGGGCGCACCGGACGG
>Ga0326597_10008196_pt1 | contig 14122 bp, 12 predicted proteins | sample RVTome_12_FD_203789 | JGI IMG/M metagenome (GOLD analysis project Ga0326597, IMG submission 203789) | Soil microbial communities from uranium-contaminated site in the Upper Colorado River Basin, Wyoming, United States - RVT100D185 | ecosystem: Environmental > Terrestrial > Soil > Contaminated >... | reverse complement strand
AAGCCGACGGCGAGAGGGAATGTGCGGAAACTTCTCCGTCAAATTCCTTGCACCGGCCACTTGACAAACACTGCTTCATAGATGCCCCATCCTTCGCGCCGCGCGTAGGGCAGGTCGAGGACCTGCCTTAACCATTGCCTGGGTGCCTCATCCTTCGCGCAGCGAAGCATGGGGTCGCGATGATTGAGCGCCGGAGTTCCACGAACCTCTTCCGCGCGTCGATACGCCGCCGTTCCCGCGCCACGGTCGGTGGGCGCACCCCATTCCGCAGGGCGCGATTGAACAACTCGCGCACTGCTGTACAAGACGAACCTGGCCTGGGCAGCATCCGTTGCATAGTGGCCCGAAAAAACAAGGGCGATCCTTTTCGGGCGGAGCGGGCCCTTCTGACGGCGCCACCGGCTCCACCGATTTGCCACCCCAATTGTGATGCACCCCGTGTCACACGCCCCACGACCTGGCGCTTGCGTTGCACCGCGATTTGCGGTAAACCAGCGCGTGATGCAAGAGACCATCGACACTGCCATTGAAACGCGCGTGCGCGAGAGCCGGCGCTGCGACGTTCAGCCGCGCAAGCAGCCGCAATATCACATTATCCTGCTCGACGACGACGACCACACGTATGACTACGTAATCGGAATGCTGCGCAGGCTCTTCGGCTGTCCGTCCGAGCGCGCCCTGCAACTCGCCACCGCCGTGGACGAAAGCGGTAGCGTCATACTGGACACCACGACGCTGGAACGCGCCGAACTGAAGCGCGACCAGATTCACGCGTTCGGCCGGGACTGGCGCATTCCGCGCTGCCAGGGCAGCATGAGCGCCTCGATTGAGCCGGCCGAGGCCTAAGCCGCGTATGTGCCTACCGTAGTGCCGTCCCCACTTTGGAAAAGGGTTATGAGTTTGGCGCCGCGCCGCCTCCCCCCTTGGCGAGGGGGGACGGAGGGGGGTCAAAGGGATAAGCACTAACCTTCCATGACCCGTGCTTCGCAGAAACGGCGATTAAACGCCCGCGCTAGACATGTTTTAAGCCACCCGCCGGTTCAATATTCGCACTTCGTTTGACACGCACCTATAATGCCGTAGGTTCACACGCAAGGAGGCCCCATGCCAACCGAGGTAGTGCAGATTGATCCCGCTTCATTCGACGAGACGGTGGTCCAAAGGGCCGTCGACGTGCTCGCGGGCGGTGGCCTTGTTGCGTTTCCCACGGAAACGGTCTACGGCGTGGGGACCAGGGCCGACCGCCCTTCGGCGGTAGAACGGCTGCGCGCCCTTAAATCCCGGGCCTCGAATAGGGCGTTCACGGTCCACATAGGCTCGCCCGATTTCGCCGCGCACTTCGTTCCCCAGATTTCAGGAACGGCGCGCAGCCTGATCCGCAAGGCCTGGCCGGGGCCGCTCACGCTCATCGTCGACGTTGCGGACCCCTCCGCCGCGCCGGCGATGGCCGGGCTCAACGGGTCGGCGCGCAATTCGATTTATTACAACAACACGGTCGGGCTGAGGTGCCCAGACGACCGCGTGGCCCAGGCTCTCCTGCGTGCGGCCGGGGCGCCGGTAGTGGCCGCCAGTGCCAATCGCGCGGGAAACCCGCCTCCCCACAGCGCCGATGCCGTCCTCAAAGACCTGGGCGGCCAAGTGGATCTCCTGATCGACGCCGGAACGACCCGCTACGCTGCGCCGTCGACTATCGTACGCATTCAAGGCCGCAGGACCAGCGTCGTCCGCGAGGGCATCCTCGACGCGCGGACGGTCAAGCGTTTGTCTACGCTGCGATTGCTGTTCGTCTGCACCGGAAACACCTGCCGCAGTCCCATGGCCGAGGCCTTGACTTCGAAGATAATCGCGGAGCGGATCGGCTGCGACCCGTCCGACCTGGCCGCGGAGGGCATCGAACTGTGCTCGGCCGGCACCAGCGGGGGGAGCGGCGGCGCGTCGCCGAACGCGGTAAGTGTGATGGCCCGCCGGGGATTGGACATTTCAGGGCACACTTCCACCGCCCTCTCGGTTGAAAGAGTCCAGCAGGCCGACTACATTTACGCCATGACGCGGTCGCATCGTGACCGCGTGATTGAATTGGTGCCGTCCGCGGCGGATCGCGTGTGGACGCTGTTGGACAACGAAGACGTAAACGACCCGGCCGGCGGCAGCGAGCAAGAATACCATGATTGCGCGGACCTTATCGACAAGGGGCTCCGTGCGCGGCTTGAGGAGTTGAGGTTATGAAGGTCGCACTTTCCAGTGACCATCGTGGGTTCTCCGCCAAGGAACACCTGAAAATCTACCTGTCGGCGGCCGGCCACACGGTTTCCGATTTCGGCTGCGACAGCCCCGCAAGCTGCGACTATCCCGATACCAGCCTCGCCGGGGCCAAGGCCGTTTCCCAAGGCGAGGCCGACGCGGGCATCTTTTTCTGCGGCACGGGCATCGGAACCTCCATCGCCGCAAACAAAGTGCGCGGAATACGGGCGGCGCTCTGCCACGACGAGCTTACCGCCGAGCTTTCCCGCCGCCACAACAACGCCAACGTGCTGTGTTTGCCGGCCGACCTGCTGGGGGAGGAACTCATCCGCCGCGTCGTGGACGTCTGGCTCCGCACCGACTACGAGGGCGGGCGCCACGATCGCCGGCTGAAGAAAATCGCCGATTACGAAATGAACGGCCAGTGCAAGTAACGCCGCCCGGGCGGCGGGCTATTCGCCCTGCGCTAAAAGCTCGCGAAAGGCTCGCTCGTCAACCCGATGCCTGAAGACCTCTTCCCCATTCAAGTGTACGATGGGGATATCGTTTCGATACTTTTCATGCCATTTCTCGTTGCCCGGCGCTGATATATCCACGCATTCCAGCTCGAAATCCGCCGATCGACGGACGCGCCGCACGATGAACAAAGCCGCCCCGCATAGTGAACAGTTCTCGTGCGTGAAAAAAGTAACCCGGTTCATCGCCTCGGAACGACCAGCGCCTTGACAACTTTCCCGGCCGCCACGTCGTCCAGTGCGTCGTTGACCTGCGCGAGCGTATAACGGCTAAGCTGTATCGAGGACCACATCGTCGCCGCGCGCTCGGTGCCCAGCATCTCGATCGCCCGGTGAAAATGGGAATAGTCCGAGCCCCAGCAGCCGCGCACGTCGAGATGTTTGCGGTTCAGGTCCATATGCGGGTTAAAACTCACCTCGCCGTGATCGGTGTACTGCCCCACCACGACGGCCGTCCCCGCGTCGCGCGTGAGCCGCATGGCTTCCGTAACCGCGGCCGGGTCGCCCGTACACTCGATCGTGACGTCCGCGCCGCGTCCGCGCGTATGCTCAAGGACCCAGTCCTGCCGTTCGCTCTCCGAATGGGAAGTGAAGTTCAATACCGCCCCGGCGCCCATGACGCGGGCCGACTCCAGCCGGTGGTCCGGCGCGCCTATACAAAGCACGGCTCCCGCGCCGCGCAGGCTCGAAAAACCGATGGCCGACAGGCCCACCGGCCCGGACCCCAGAATCAGCACGACGTCGCCAAACGAAATGTCCGCCCGCTCGACCGCGTGCAGGGCCGTGGGAAGCGAACACCCCCCGGCCATGTACAGCTCATCCGCAACGCCGTCCATCCGTAGGCAGAAAGTGCCCGGCTTTACGTAAACGCGCTCCGTCCAGCCGCCGGATGGGCCGTCCTCCACTCCGTAGGTGATGCCGTACACCTTGCGGTGCGGACAGCGCGTCGTGGCCTTGGCAACCAGGCAATGCCAGCACGCGTTGCACGTGCGGTGTACGTCGAGGAAAGTGGCGCGGTCACCTTCCGCAAAGCGGCCGCCGTTCGCGTCGAGCAGCCTCCCGCGAATCTTCTCGATTACCCCAACGGACACGTGCCCCGGAACAATCGGATAGGGAACTCCCGCGAGCCGTCCATCACGCAAATGTACGTCTGTGCCGCAAACCTCGCTTAATTCCACTTTCAGGATTGCGGAGTCCGGCTCGAGATCGGGAATCGGCAACTCGCGCAGCTCGATCGCGCCGCCCGGCCGGGGCATCACCGCCGCGAGAGTTGTCGAACTCGTGGCCATCTTGAATCAAATTCTCGCGCTAACGCCTCTTCGGCGGTGCCTTGATCGCCAGGTGCAACTCGTCAAGCTGCGCCTGCGACACCGGCCCGGGCGCGTCCGTCAGAGGGCACACCGCGCGCTGCGTCTTCGGAAACGCGATCACGTCGCGAATGCTGTCCGAGTGCGTCAGCGCCATCGCCCAACGGTCCAGCCCGTAGGCAATCCCGCCGTGCGGCGGAGCCCCGAACCGCAGCGCCTCCAACAGAAACTGGAACTTGACCCGCGCCTCCTCCTCGCTGATCCCGAGCAGCCTGAACACCTTCTGCTGCACGTCCTGGCGGTGGATTCTTATGCTCCCCCCGGCCATTTCCATCCCGTTGAGCACCAAGTCGTAAGCCTTGTCGCGGACCTTGCCCGGGTCCGTATCCAGAAGCGAAACGTCCTCGTCGAGCGGGGCCGTAAACGGATGGTGCGTGCTGAACCAGCGCTGCTCCTCCTCGTCCCACACCACCAGCGGGAAATCGACCACCCACAGCACGTTCCACATGTTGTCGGGAATCAGATCGAGGATCGACGCGAGCCGCGTCCGCACATAGTGAAGATACTTGCACACATTAGCGAACGTACCGGCCGCGAAAAATATCGTGTCTCCGGGGCCCGCGCCGGTCTGTTTGCACAGCGCCTCGCCCACCGGCTGAATGAATTTCGCGATGCCCGTAGCAAGCTCCGGACCGGCCGCACCCGCCGCCACCTTGACGACCGGCAACCCCCCGCCGCCGATGCCCTTGATCTCCTCGCCCAGCCCGTCGGTCACCTTTCGCGTCAGCCGCTCCCCGCCCTGGGCCACGAGGCATTTCACCGCGCCGCCCGCCGCGAGCGCCTCTCGAAACACGTTGAACTCCGTCCGTCCCGCAAGCTCCGAGATGTCCGCAAGCTCCAGCCCGAAGCGCGTGTCCGGCCGGTCGATCCCGAACCGGTTCATGCACTCCTCCTCGGAAAGCCGCGGGAACGGCGCGGGAATCTCGATGTCCATCGTCTCCTTGAAGATGCGCTGCACGCACCCCTCGACCATCGCCATAACGTCCTCGCGCTGTACAAACGCCATCTCCATGTCCAACTGCGTGAACTCCGGCTGCCGGTCGGCGCGCAGGTCCTCGTCGCGAAAGCACCGCACGATCTGCGCATACCGGTCGTACCCCGCGATCATCAGCAACTGTTTGAAGAGCTGCGGCGACTGCGGCAGCGCGAAAAACGAGCCCGGCTGCACCCGCGACGGGACCAGATAGTCCCGCGCGCCCTCCGGCGTGGACTTGGTAAGAAACGGAGTCTCGACCTCGATGAATCCGTGCTCGTGAAAATATTCGCGGATCGCGCGGGCGATGCGGTGCCGCATTCGCAAGTTGCGGTGCATCTTCGCCCGGCGCAGGTCCAGAAACCGGTGCTTTAGCCGCGTCTCCTCGCTTACCTCCTCGTCGTCGCCGATCTGAAACGGAAGCGGCGCGCAGCGGCTCAGCACGTCGCACTCCGTGATCTCGACTTCGATTTCTCCGGTGGCGAGCTTGGGGTTCACCCATTCTCCCCGCCCGACGACCTTACCGGTCACCGCGATCACGTCCTCGCTGTGCAGGCTTCGCGCGGTCTTATGGGCCTCGGCCGCATGGTCGGGGTTGAACCGCAGTTGAGTTATGCCCGTGTTATCACGAAGATCGATGAACGTCATCCCCCCGTGATCTCTCGACGAGTTCACCCAGCCCGCCAGCGTGACCGCCTTGCCGGCGTCGGCGGCGCGCAGCTCGCCGCACCGCTGCGTCCTTCTGTTGTAAGCGACTGTCAAGGTCTTGCTCCCGATCGTCTCCACAAACGTTCTACCGCAGCTAACAATACCGAGCCTGGCAAATCCGAGCTTAGCAAATCCGAGCCGCGACTGCCTGCCTGTGCGTGCCCGCTCGCATACAGGTGAGGGAGCGACCCTCCACCTGGCAAACCCGCGCCACCACCACATTTTTCCGAGCCGCGACCGTGAGGGAGCGATCCTCCACCTGACAAACCCGAGCCACCACCACATTTTTCCGAGCCGCGACCGTGAGGGAGCGATCCTCCACCTGACAAACCCGCGCCACCACCACATTTTTCCGAGCCGCGACCGTGAGGGAGCGATCCTCCACCTGACAAACCCGAGCCACCACCACATTTTTCCGAGCCGCCTGTCTGCCGACAGGCAGGCGGCTCGGATACAGTGCGACGAACTATGCTAACCCGCGCTCGCCGGCGGCTTCTTCAGCCTCGACCCAGCGATCGTGTCCGGTCGCGTAACGCGCCTTCTTCCAAATCGGGACGTCCTTCTTCAGCGTGTCCATGAGCCAACGGCACGCCTCGAAGCTTTCGGCGCGGTGCGGGGCGGCCACCGCCACCATGACTGAAACTTCGGCCAGCCCGACGCGGCCCAGTCTATGGACAATCACGACCTTGCCAAGCTGCCAGCGGTGCTTGGCCTCGCGCGCCATTTCGGCCAGCTTGCGGCGTGCCATGCCCTCGTAGGCTTCGTAGTAAAGATGATCCAGGGAGCCGTGGCGGGCGTCGTTCTCCGCCCGCGTTGCACCTTCAAACGTGGCTATGCCGCCGAGTGCAGGATCGCCTGAGATAAACTCGCGCACTCGGCCCACGGGGACCGCGGCGCGGACCAGTTCCACCCAAATGCCGCCGTCATCGTTTCCCCCGGAGACGGGCGGAATCATCGCCACCTCATCGCCGGCGGCAAGCGGTGCGTCGTCCGCCGCAAACTCTTCGTTTACGGCGAATCGGCTCGTGGGAAGCGCCCCGCGAAGGTCTGGGAACCGCTCCGACAATGCTGGACGAAGGTCGCCGACCGTCGCCCCCGCGTTAAGCGCCAGCGACACGCGGTCCGTCTTCGCGAAATCTCTGGCCGGGCCGAAGAAAATGACTTCCACATGGATCATTTCAAGTTTCGCAAAATCCAAACCGGGCCACGGTGCGGACTTACTGCAAAAGACAGCATCGCCTCGGCCGGAGTCATCCGTGCGAACATCGCATTGTCACGCTCGCAATGTATTGCAATATAACGCCGGCGCGAGGCGCGATCCATATTGCGGTCTCCAGCGGGGATTGCGGCGCCGGTGTTCCGGCGCTTTTGCGAAGAACTTGTGTGAGAAGCGCCTTTTCCGAGCCGCCTGCCCGTGCGTGGCACGCAGACGGACGGCTCGTAATGTGTGAGCCCGGTTTCACACCCGTTCTGAGCTGGGACGAAAGCGCGCAGCGATATGGCGGCAGGCCGCCCGGTGGTGTACGCTGCGGTTCGTTTCGGCGCGCGACGTCGATCGGCGAACCGCTCGGCGAATCCAAGTCGGCCGCCGGCCGAACCGAACGAACGCCGGCAATTCGGCGTGTTTCATGCAAACAAGTGCGGACAACGCATCGAGTCGGCCCCGGACCTGGCGCGCCGCGGGCGTCTGGATGATACTCGCGGCGGTCGGCCTGGCCGCGGTGGGAATCGCGCTGGCCCTGCGGCAGGCACTAGACCTGAGCACTAGACTCATGGAACAGGCCCGGCAGCGCGCAGCGTACATCGCCGACGAGACCGGAAGAAGGCTCGAAGATTCCGTGCGTCTGTCGCTGGCCCGTGCCGCGGAACAGGCTACGGGCGGCACGCAGAATGCGCTTGACAACCCGGCGAACCTGCCGGAATGGGTCACGGCGGTTTTCGTATGGGAAGGCGAGCCGCTGCTCGGTTGGGCCGGCCCGGCGCATCAATTAACGCGCGGCGACGAGTTGCGTAGGGCGTGCGTGGGCGTCGTTCCGCGGGATCCAATGGGGGTTGCGGCCGCCCGCGTCGAACTGGTTATGGCCTCGCCGGATCAGGACTTTCCCACCGTCGCGTGCATGGCGATGCCTCCCACAGACGGCCGCGCTCGCGTCCTTGCGACGGCAATCGAACCGCAACGGTTTCAAACGGAGGTTCTCCAGCCACTCCAGGTGAGCGACGGCGAGTTGGAGCTAGTGACTCGGCGTCAAAATGCCAGGTCCGGGCGGTGGTCAGAGCCGTTGACCGGGCCCGGACGGCATTGGGTAATCCAACCCAGCGAGGCGTTCCTCGAGGCGCAGCGTATGGCGCTAATGGGCCAAACGCTTGCCTTTGTGGGACTCACCGCGTTGGCGCTGGCCACGTTGCTGGCCGCCATGTGGTACGTCGTGCGCGTCGCCCGGCGGGAGTTGACCCTCGCGGAGATGAAGTCGAGCTTCGTCGCCGGCGTCTCGCACGAGCTCAAGACGCCGCTGGCGGCCATACGCCTGTTCGCGGAGACGCTGCAATCCGGGCGGGTGGCGTCTGAAGAGAAGCGTAACGAGTATTATGCGATTATCATGCGGGAGAGTGAGCGGCTTACCAAGCTCATCGACAACATCCTGGACTTCGCCCGGATCGAGGCGGGACGGCAGGAGTACGTCCTCGATTCCCAGGACGTGGAGACGATCGTGCGCGAAACGTACGACGCGTATCGCGGCCAGCTCGACCACGACGGATTCAGACACTCTTTGACGGTCGCGGAAGGGCTGCCACGGGTTGATGCGGACCGCGACGCCGTCGCCCAGGTGCTCGTAAACCTCATAACCAATGCCGTAAAGTACAGCGCCGACGAGAAATACCTGGCGATAGACGTAGCCAACGACACGCGGCGCGGGAGGCGCGGAGTGCTGATCTCCATGCAGGACCGCGGCATAGGGATAAAAGCGGAGGACCGCGCCCGGCTGTCCGAGGGCTTCTTCCGGGCGGCGGACGGCCGGGTTCGCCAGAAGGGCGGAACCGGTCTGGGCCTCGCACTCGTTAGACACATCGTCGAGGCGCACAACGGAACGCTGGAAATGGAATCACGTCTGGTCAAGGGGAGCACCTTTCGCGTATTCTTACCGGCGTCGAGATCGACGTAGCGGAGAAAACTGGAAATGGCACGAATCCTGATTGCAGAAGACGAGAAAGAGCTCGCCAAGGGCCTGCGCGACAACCTGGAGTTCGAGGGCTATGAAGTGGCCGTGGCGGAGGACGGCGAGGCGGCGCTGCGCGCCGTGGACCAGTCAAGCCCGGACCTGGTCCTCTTGGACATCATGATGCCCAAGATGGACGGCCTGGAGGTCTGCGACCGTATCCGCCAAAAAGGCCTGACGATTCCCATTCTCATGCTGACCGCGAAGAGCCAGGAGATTGACATAGTGCGCGGCCTCGAGGTGGGCGCGGACGACTACGTCGTGAAACCGTTCAGCATGCGCGAGCTGCTGGCGCGGATCAAGGCCGCGCTTCGCAGAACGGAAGCCGGAAAGGGCCTTCCCAGAATGCTGCGCATCGGCGAAGCCGCAGTCGATCTGGTCAAGGGGCGCGTAGAACGTGGCAAGGAAACGAGCAGCCTCGGTCACTTCGAGCTTCAAATCCTCAAGTTGCTTGTGGAATCCGCGGAGCAACCGGTCGAACGCAACAAGCTCCTGGACGTGATATGGGGGCTGGAAGGCTTTCCCGCGACGCGTACGGTTGACAACCACATCGTGAGTCTTCGGCGAAAGATCGAGCCTGACGCCAAGCACCCGCGCTACATCGTCACGGTCCACAGCATCGGCTACAAATTCGTCCCTTAAACGAAAAAGGTGTCAGGATGATTTTTTTGCCATCGGGAGGCGGGGTGGTAGGATCGCGGCATGGGGCGAGCGCGGCGAATTACGGAGCCGGGCGTCGCGTATCACCTGCTGAATCGGCGCGTGATGCGCCTGGCGATGTTCGAGAAGGACGCGGACTACCTGGCCTTCGAACGGGTGCTGACTCAAGCGTTAGGGCGTCGGGATGCCCCAAACCTGCTGGCCTATTGCCTTATGCCCAATCACTGGCATCTCGTGGTGGTCGGGGGCAACCACACGAACCTCTCGACGTGGATGCAGTGGGTGACGGTGACGCACACGCATCGCTGGCACGCACATCACCAAACGACCGGCGAAGGTCCGCTTTATCAGGGGCGATTCAAGAGCTTTCCCGTCGAGGAGGACGCTCATTTCCTGGCCGTCTGCCGGTACGTGGAGGCCAACGCCGTGCGGGCCGGCCTGGTAGATCGGGCGGAGGACTGGCGGTGGTGCAGCCTGTGGTCGCGGCGGAATGGCAGCGGGGCGCTCCAAGCTCGGCTGGCCGCATGGCCCGTAGACCGGCCGGGAGGCTGGCTGGCGGCGGTCAATCGCCCGCTGGGCGAAGCCTCCCTCACTGAGATACGCCAGGCCGCCGCGCGGGGCACGCCCTTGGGAACCGATCGGTGGCGAACCGGCATCGCCGCCCGCCTGGGGTTGGACCTCACCCTGCGACCCCGCGGCCGACCGCGCAAGCACCCTAAAAATTCATCCTGACACCTTTTTTGCGCCGACAAGATTTGACACATCTTTTGGTGACTGAATGAGAATCCGGGCTACGTCCTGCGTAATATACTTATTGGACATGGGGCTTCCACCGGAGAGCTCAAGTGACCACCAACGCCAAGAATGAAGTTCATTCCGTACGTCTCGAACACCAGACCCGCCGGCTGCGCAACCTGCTCGCCGATGCCATATGCAGGGGCTGCCCGCGGCAGGTCAAGACCAGGCTGGAACACAGTCTGACACAACGCTGGGCCCTGCTCGAAAACGCACGTAAACCGAAATGCGCATCCTGAGCCGGTTTGACGCACCGGCATAACCGATGCAGGTCGGGTGAATTCACGTTTACCCGGCCTGCATCACCTCCTCAATCCGCGCGCCGCCGCATCGCGACGCTCGGCGGCGTAACGGCGGCTTGCAATACTACCACGTGTAGTGAACCGTGTAGCGAATCGTTACCTCGCCGTCCTTCGGAACTTCGACGGGGAAGTGGATCGTCCGCGAGTCAACCTTGTCGTACTTGTGAGAAGCGTCTGTGATCTGCCAATTCGTCCAGCGGTATAGGTTCTCTTTGACGATGACGTTGACGGCGTCGTCCTTGTGGTTGCGGAGCGCGATCTCGACGGTCTCGTCCATCCAGTTGCGGTGCATATCGACCTTGAAGTCGGTCTGCTTGCGTTCTCCGACGACGTCGAACGCGCTGCCGAGCTTGATGAGGACTTCTTCGTCCTTGGGCGTATGATCTATCGTGTCCTCGCCGATGAACTCCAGGGAGCCGTCGGCAGGGTCCCGTTGGCTGACACGAATTCGGCCGGAAGGCAGCGGCATACCCATTCCTATCTTCTCTTCATTCTTGAACCGCAGGTAGATGTCCACCTTTTTGTTGGACTGGACGCCGAAGTTGCGGTCGACCATGGGGCTGCCATAGACGGGATATCGCTGGACCAGCCCGTAGTAAACCAACACTTTTTCGCAGGGAACGTCACGTGCGGCCGGGAAGAGTTCGATCTGCTTGGTAGAATTGTCCGGCAAGGTCGTCGGCCGCCCAAGCGTGTAGAGGTGATATTCGAAGAAGGCCTTCTCCTCGAAGCCTGCGGCTCCGGCCATCGCGAACTCCGCTTCGACGTAGCGCTTGCTTCGGGCGCGGGACAATTCAGGCTGCGGTGCGCGATGAACGTCGCCGGCAATGAGCTTCAACCGCGCATCGCCGTAACCGGCGCCTGACTGATTGACGATGCTCACCCAAGCCCCCACGTCGAGGAGCCCGCTGTTGGCGTCCTTGCCCTCCGTGAAAACGATGTTGTAGTCCGCCCACCACGTAATCGCCTTAGTCTCGTAGGTGACGCGCACGTTCTGCGGCCCGGGCTTTGCGGTAACAACGTCCCAGACCAGGGTCGGCCTTGTGATAAGGCCGCCGGGAAGATCGGGAAACCGCACGCCCGCGTAGCCGTTGATCACGCGGACGCCGCCGGCCTCCTCGCGCAGCAGCAGCCCGCCGGACGTGCTGAGCAAGACACCCGTGATCGTCTCAACGCCGTCGCCTTGGACCTGATCCACGGTAATCTGCTGATCCAGATACCTCTCCATCAGCTTGTCCGTGCTCACCAGGTCGAACTCGAAGCTTTGCTCCAGCACCCGGGTCCCCGCGGGATCGCTGAGCGAAACGAACGACACGGTCGTCGGATCTATCTGCGACGCGACGTCGGTAAAGCGCAGCCGCGTGCGCTCCGAATCGATATTGACCTGACGGTCCTGCTTGACGATTGCGTATCCGGGGATCAACTGGCGCGACTGGATCACGCTGTACGTGCCGCGCATCCCTGGCTGATACACCTCCGGCGGAATCGCGCCCGGCGAAGCAGTGCTGTAGATAGTGAGCGCCGTGGCGCTGTCGTCGGCGCGCTCCGCGGCCACCGCGGCGACAGTTAGAAGCGCTGCCGCCAACGGCGCCAGCACGCCCGCTTGCAATAGAACTTTCATGTTGACTTCCTTTCCGTGAAGGGCGTTCGTGGATCGGTTCCGGATCGGCAATCCCTAACAACTCCTTGGACGTGCGACGGGCCCGGAAGTTCCGGCGGCTCCCGGATCACCGTGCGCAAGCCTGCCATGCTCCGGAGCCGCCGGCCTGAGCCTGTGCGATCGTGCGCGGTCGACGATATCGCAACATTGTACACGTCATAGAGGGCCCGGATTCGCTAGCACTTTTCAATCCGCTCCCGGCCGCCCATATAGGGCCGCAGCACGTCCGGAATCGTCACGGACCCGTCCGCGTTCTGATAGAGCTCGAGAATCGGTATGAGCACGCGCGGCGAAGCAATCACGGTGTTGTTCAACGTGTGGCAAAAGCGCACCTTCTTGGCCGCGTCGCGATAGCGGAGCGTAAGCCTTCGGGCCTGAAACTCGTAGAACCGCGACGCGGAGTGGGTTTCTCCGTAGCTCTTCCGCGACGGCATCCACGTCTCGATGTCGAATTTCTGGACCTGCCCCATGCCCAGGTCGCCCGTGCAGACGTTGACGACGCGATACGGCAGCTTGAGCGCGTGCATCACGTCTTCGGCGTTCTGTAGAATCTCGCCGTGAAGCCTCTTGCTCTCTTCGACGTCGTTGCGGCACACGACGACCTGCTCGACCTTGTCGAACAGATGAATGCGATACAGTCCGTGGGTGTCTTTCCCGGCGGCGCCGGCCTCGCGCCGAAAGCACGTGCTGACCGCACACGACTTGATCGGCAGGTCGCCCTCCGCAAGAATCTCGCCGGCGTGCAGTGCCGTAAGCGGCACCTCGGCCGTGCCCACGAGCGACAGCTCGTCGCGCTCACACAGGTACGCCTGGTCCCGCCCGGAAGGGAAGTACCCCGTGCCGTACATCACTTCTTCCTTGACGAGGACCGGCACCGCCATCGGCACGTAGCCGCGCTGAATCATCAGGTCCTGTGCGAAACGCAACACGGCCTGGTGCAAAAGGGCCCCGTCGCCGCGAAGCACGTAGTTGCGCGACCCGGCGAGCTTGACGCCGCGTTCGATGTCGATGATGCCCAGCTCGGCCCCCAGCGCGACGTGGTCCTTGGGCTCGAACTGGAAACACCGCGGCTCGCCCACCTTGCGCAGCTCGACGTTTTCACTCTCGTCTTTTCCGACCGGCACGTCCGCGTCGGGCGGCTGCGGGACCGTGAGCATCAGCCGCTCGAACTCCTCGATGAGCGGACCCTCCTCTTCCTCCAATGGTCTTATCCGGGGCTTGATCTCGGTAAGCTCGGCTTGCAGGAGATCGGCCTCCAACTTGAGGTCCGACGCGCTCTTGCCATCCGCGATGGCGGCCCGGTAGGCCGGCGACTTGGGATTGCGCAGCAGACCCACGCGCTGCCCCGCCTCACGCACGCGCGATCTGTAGCCGTCTAGTAGTTGTTGGAGCTCGCGGCGGCGGCGGTCGACTTCCAGCAAACGATCAAGATCGCACGTAATGCACTTGTCGGACGCCGCCCGCCTGATCGAGTCGGCGTTATCGCGAATGAATTTTACGTCGAGCATGACTTCGCCCGCATGTCAGCACCGCAACGCTTGGGGGTCTCTCAATCCACCAGACGGGTGGCCCACCTCCTGTGGAGGTGGGGGACACGATGACACTAACGGCAATGCGAAGCGTAGCTCATCGGCTCCCCCAGGTCCAAAGGACCTGGGCCACCCCCCGCGCGAAATTCGCCCCGTC
>Ga0326597_10008195_pt1 | contig 14122 bp, 15 predicted proteins | sample RVTome_12_FD_203789 | JGI IMG/M metagenome (GOLD analysis project Ga0326597, IMG submission 203789) | Soil microbial communities from uranium-contaminated site in the Upper Colorado River Basin, Wyoming, United States - RVT100D185 | ecosystem: Environmental > Terrestrial > Soil > Contaminated >... | reverse complement strand
TCTGACTGCCACCGATGTGGTCGTAATGCATGTGGGAGTAGATGACTGTCTCGACCGACTCCCGGGCAATCCCGAGGGCGTCGACGGCCTGAGGCATGAGCCCGGCTGTCATACCCTCCTGGGTGAGCTCCCCTATTCCGGCGTCCATCATGACCGTGCGATCACCATCGGTGATCAGATAGCACCCGAAGTTCATCCGAACCTTTCCATCGTCGCCGCGTTGGTGGAACCGCCAGTCATGATCGGTGGCAGCACCGTGATAACCGTGCGGATCACGCCAATAGAAGCCATCCTCGATGACGAACAGGGTGTAGGAGCCACAGTCGAGTCTCCAGGTCATGAGCGGATCATGCCAGATCGAACCGTGGCGCCGACGGGGCAGTTCACATCGAGGAAGTCGGTCAATCGATCATCAAAGAGAGATCTCATCGAGCGCGGTCCCGAAGTAATCGCGAGGCTGGTAGATCGCCGCGATCTCGCCGTTGTCGCTCATGTCTGCCCACGACTCGACCGGGAATTCGATGACTGCGATCGTGGCCGTCTTCATGACCACGGAGCTGCCCGTCAAGGTGGTCACGAGCCTCGACCAGGTTGGTTGGTGCCCGATCATCATCAGCCTGCCGACGTCTGGCGCACCCGAAGCCACGACAAGGGCGGCATCCGGACCGGTCCCATAGAGGTTCGGGTCGAGGCGAATGGCAGCGTCCCATCTTCCTGCTTCGACCACGTGCTCGGCCGTTGAGCGAGCCCGGAGCGCCGTGGAGCTGACCACGAGGTCGGGCTGAGCACCGTCCTCGGACAGAACCCGCCCCATGAGACGGGCGCTGCGCACACCACGATCGTTCAGGGGCCGGTCGTGATCTGCCTCATAGCGGGCATCCCAGTCGGACTTGGCATGCCGCATCAGAAGGAGGGTCTTCATCCATCGCGCCCGGTTGTGGCATCAGACGAGCGGGAGTGCCCGGTGCGGCCCTTGCCCAACTCGGCCTGACGGATTGGCCCCTCCGGCCCTACGATCGAGCAGCTCAGAGACCCAGCTCTGCCCGCAGCTCGTCGAGCTTGGAGTTGGCCTCTGCCATGTTGACCGCCTTGCGGAGCTCGTCCTCGGCACCTTCGGGTGTCGCCTCGTGAAGCTCAGCTTTGGCCATGGCCTCCGCCTTCCGCTGCTCGATCTTGTCCTCGACCCTGTCGAGGCTCGGAAACTCATCGTCGATGCTGACAGTCATCGATTGAACGGCGTTGTTGACAGCTTCTTGCATCTTGGCCTGTTGGAGACTCCCCAGCATCTCCATCCGCTTGGCTCCGAGCTCCTGGAGCTTCATCGCATTGGCCTGCACGGCCTCCTTGGCCTTGTCGGCCTGAGTCACCGCCGCCCCGAACTGCTCTTTAAGCGACGCGAGGTTGTTCTCGGAAGCCTGGAGCTTCATGGCGAGACCCTGAGCGGCTTGCGTCCACTTGGCGACGCCGGTCTCGTCGCCAGCGCCCTTGGCCCCGTCGGCCTTGAGCAGGGCCTGCTTTGCCATCTCCTTGGCGTCCCCGACCGTATGGGCTGCCCTTTCGATCTGGCCCTCAAGCTGTGTCTTGTGGGCGATGACCTTCGCCGCCTGGTTCCTCAGGTCTTGGTCACGTGACTTTGCCTCGTCGATGGCCGACTCGAGCTCGATCTCGGGGTCCATCATGTCTTCGGACGTGGACTTGAACCACGACTTGATATAGGCCCACCAGCGCTTGAGCATTGGGGATTCTCCTTGTGAGTAGGCGGGGAAGTCTAGGCCTGATACCCAACGCCACAGCACGGAGTTCAGCCCCCTCTGCGCCCTCCACCCCGAAACCGACCCCCGCCGCCGGTACGGAACCCACCGCCCCTACCTCCACCACCGGCCCATCCTCCAGGAGATCCTCCACCGAAGAAGCCACCACCTCGACCCCTGCTCATGCCTCTCATGGCCATCATGGTCATGAGCATCGTCATCAAGTCGTTTGACCCTGAGCTGCGCCGCTGAGGCCGTCGATCGTATTCCGGCACCGGCTCGGCGCCGGAGGGTATCGGTGTGGCATCGCCGCCACCGGGTGGGATCGATGACGGTGGCGCCGGAAGGGGCAACACCGGTTGGGGCGGCTCGGGCCTCGGTGGCTTGGGCTTGCCGTCGAGGATGGCCTCGGCACTGTCGAGCTCCCAGATGGCGGTGTCGAGATCCTCGCCGACCTTCATCATTTGCTGCACAGTCGTCGCCTTCTCGGCGGCGTCGGTCGCAGTGGTGTAGATGGCCGAGGCTCGGGCGTAGTGCTCCCTGACCTCGTGGCTCTCCGAGACAGCGACTTCGTCCTCCATCTCGAGGATGTCATTGGCGACCTCGTTCAGTTTCTCCCTGGCGAGTGTCCTCACCTGCTCCAGCTGGCTGGACGCGCGCTTTGCCCGGCCACGACGGGACACGAACATCAAGACCAGGGACAACCCACCGGCGATGAGCAGGATCCAGAGAAACGCGGCTCCGCCGCCCGACGATCCACTAGGACCGTCGTCCGCCCCACCGCCGATGCTCCCACCGGTCAGGGTCCCGATGAACAGCTCAACGACCTCGGTGTCAGACCCACCTTCGAGGGACGAGTCGACCGCGTCGTTCATCTCCTCCACCGACCAAAACGACCCATCGCCGGCGAAGCCCACCGTCTGCGGGGCAATGGTCACGACGTAACCACCACCTTCGAGCAAATCGAGGGTGGAATCGGAGAACGTGGTCGCTCCACCGGGCGGATCCTCGGAGAGCACGACCAAGTAGAGACGGCCGCCGGCCGCCCGCCCCTCGAAGACGGCGTCACTCACCACCTGCTCGGAGACATCCGATCCGCTCTCGATGTAATAGCCGTTGGCCACGAGCTCGGAGACCACCTCTCTGGGTGTGGCGGCCACGAGGAGCAAGCTCGCGACAGCCAATGAGAGAAGACGTCTCATCACAGCGAGAGTAGTGACCGCCGAGCCTGGCCAACCCGGGCGCCCGGCCCTCGCGCTCGACGTCATGTCCGTGCCGCCGGCGCTGCTTGACTCCATATGGTGTGCAACGATGCCTGCTGACGACGGCTGTCGGCCCATCAGATTGGTTGACTACATCTGGTGTGCAACGATGCCTGCTGACGACGGCTGTCGGCCCCTCAGATTGGTTGACTACATCTGGTGTGCACTCATGCCTGGTGAGGCCGCCGGCGCTGCTTGACTCCATGTAGATGCCCAATCGATTGGCCCGCTCCACCTCTCCCTACCTGCTGCAACATCAGAACAACCCCGTCGACTGGTACGAATGGGGAGAGGATCCATTCGAGGAGGCTCGGCGTAGGGATGTGCCGATCATGCTCAGCGTCGGCTACGCGGCGTGCCACTGGTGTCATGTCATGGCCCACGAGTCATTCGAGGACGCCAACACGGCTGCGCTAATGAACGAGCGATTCGTCAACGTCAAGGTCGACCGGGAAGAGCGCCCCGACGTCGACTCCATCTACATGGAGGCGGTGCAGGCGATGACCGGCCAAGGCGGGTGGCCGATGACTGTCTGGATCGACCACGAAGGTAGGCCGTTCTTCGCGGGGACCTATTTCCCCAGCCAACCCCGGCACGGCATGGCGAGCTTCACCCAGGTGATGGATGCTGTCTCCACCGCCTGGCATGACCGGCGTGACGACGTGGCCGACCAGGCGCGTCGTCTCGTCACCGCCATCTCACACGAGCTGTCACGCTCGGATCTGCCCGACGAGGCCGGTCTTGCCGCGGCATATCGCCAGATCGAGGCATCGTTCGACCCGGTCCACGGAGGGTTTGGTGGCGCACCCAAGTTCCCTCAGCAGCCGGTCTTGGAGCTCCTGTTGCGTGTCCGCGAGGAGAGTTGGGCCACGCAGGCGTCCCGGATGCTGGTCAAAACCCTCGATGAGATGGCGGCGGGGGGCATCCACGACCAGATCGGTGGCGGATTCGCCCGCTACTCAGTCGATAACCACTGGTTGGTGCCTCATTTCGAGAAGATGCTCTACGACAACGCCCAGCTCGCACGTCTCTATCTTTGGGCAGGCGTGGAGCTCGACAGAGCCGACTTCCTCGACGTCGCCCGTACCTCTCTCGATTACATGATCCGGGACTTGCGTCATCCGGCCGGTGGTTTCTTCTCGTCCGAGGACGCCGACTCCGAGGGAGTGGAGGGGAAGTTCTACGTTTGGACGCCGGCAGAGATCCGGGCCGTCGTTGGAGAGGGCGCCGAGGATGTCATCGGCTATTACGGCGTATCCGATGCCGGGAACTTCGAGGGAGCCAACATCCTCAACGTGGTGGGGGACATCCCGGCTCAGGTCCTCGATCGGGCGAAAGCCGCTCTGTTGGAGGCAAGGGCGCAGAGAACCCGCCCCGGTCTCGACGACAAGGTGGTCACATCTTGGAATGGTCTCGCCATTCGGGCATTGGCCGAAGCCGGCGCAGCTCTCGATGATGTGGTGTACCTGACCACGGCAGCGGACACGGCGCGATTCGTCGTCGACAACCTCTCGGTCGACGGGACCTTGATGCGCTCATGGCGAGATGGCCGCACATCGGTTACCGGTTTTCTCGACGACCATGCGGCAATGGCGGTCGGGCTTTTCTCCCTCTACGCCGCGAGCGGTGACGAGCGATGGTTCGAGACCGCCATCGACTTGGTCCGCGGCCTCGACCGCTTCGCCCGACCGGACGGCGGCTTCTACAGCACCGCGTCGGGCACTGCTGAGCTGGTGAAGCGGCCAACCGATGTCACCGACAACCCGTTGCCCTCCGGCAACGCCATGGCCGCCGAGGCCCTGATGCTGGCAAGCCTCTACACGGGCAACGAGATGTGGCGCGAGATGTCAGAGGTCGCGATGGAGTCGGTTGCCGTGCTGATGGATCGGCACCCATCGATGGTGGGCCATCATCTGTCTGTGCTCCATTCCTCTCGACGGACCAAAGAGCTCGCCATCGTCGGCCCGGAGTGGCGGAACCTCGCTCGCATTCACTGGGCCCGGTTCCGGCCCAACGTTGCCCTGGCCGTGTCAGCCGGTGGGACGACAGCCGTGCCTCTCCTCGACGGTCGGACCGCGACCGAAGGCGCCAAGGCATTCGTGTGCCAGGGCTTCATTTGCGACCTACCCACCGACGATCCCGTCGAATTGGCCGCTGAGCTCGGTTAGCGGCCGCGCACGACGTGACGGAATCATCGAGTTGACGATCGGGTTGGAACTGCTATGCCCAGCCTCTCCCTCAATCACGCGGTCCTCTTCGTCGGCGACCTCGACCGGTCGGTGGACTTTTACACCCGGGTGCTCGGCTTCACCGTCGCCGCCGACGAGAAGCGATTCAACGCGGCTTTCCTGAGGGCCCCAGGCTCCGACAACCATCACGACCTCGGTCTGTTCCAGACCCCGGCTCAGAAGCCACCACGTGGGTCCGTTGGCCTGTACCACCTTGCCTGGGAGGTCGGGGACATCAAGGATCTGACAGCCATCCGCTCCGACCTTGAGGACGCGGGCAGCCTCACCGGGCAGTCCCACCACGGTGCCACCGTGTCCCTCTATGGGGCCGACCCCGACGGAAACGAGTTCGAGATCATGTGGATGCTCCCCAGGGATGCGTGGGGCGAGTACGAGGGCAAGGGCGTCGTACTTCCTCTCGATCTGGAAGCGGAGATCGCACGCTGGGGCTAGTGGTGTGTTGCTAGGCGACCGCCTGGGCCCGAATCATGGCGCCCCTCATCACTTCTTCCGGATAAGGGCCGCCCACCGACGCCTCGTCCAGGCTGATCTCACCAGTCACGAACGATGTCGCCAACTCGGCGACCGCCACCAACTCCTCGTGCTGGGATTGGACAAAGGACCGATCGACGATATCGCCATGCCCAGGGACCACGACTCCGGGCAGGTCGGCTGTCGCCCGCATCAGGGTCAACGGCCAGGCGACCGGGTGGCTGTCACCGAAGGACGGGGGCGCACCTTCCTCCACGAGGTCGCCGAGGAAGCCGACGGATGCGTCGAGAACACGGACGACGATGTCGGCATCGGTGTGGGCCAGCCCGTGATAACTCATCTCGATGGTGCGACCGATGTCAAGCGACGCGCGCTCGGAGAAGGTCTTATTCGGCGCCTTGATCACAACCTCATCTATGAGCTGATGTGTCTCAGGTGGCAGCCATTGCTTGGCCGCGGCCTTCATCTCCTCACCCCGGACCTCCAGGGCTATCTGGCACAGCTCATGGCCCCAGACCACGGCCGCGTCGAAGCGAGCGTTGCCAAAGCAGTGATCCCAATGCCAATGAGTGTTGATGACCCAGCGCACCGGTAGGTCGGTGAGCCTTCGCAGCTCTTCTCTGAGCTCGTCTGCCTGACGATGTGAGGCTCGGGTGTCGACGATCAGCACACCGTCGACGCCAACGACCACACCGATGTTCAGGTCGAGAGACTCGTATCGCCGCCGATACACCCCGTCGCCGAGCTCATCGAACATGACGCCCGACGATAGGTCGATCGATCGCCCCGCCGCGCCTGCCCTGGGGGCGGGGACGATTCTCCGTGTTTCTCGTCCAAAGTGCAAGTTGAAGTCAACTTGATGTCACCAGGTACCATCTGAGGATGGAATGGCTGACAATCGGAGAGCTGGCCTCACGCTCGGGTGTGGCCACATCAGCCCTCAGGTTCTATGAGACCAAGGGGCTGATCGAGTCCGAGCGCACCGACGGAAACCAACGTCGCTATCCCCGGGCAACGTTGCGTCGCGTCGCATTGATCCGAGCCGGTCAGGAGGTTGGGCTCTCCCTCGCCGAGCTGGCCAATGCGTTGGAGCGCCTCCCCCACGACAAGACCCCGACCAAGACCGACTGGGAGAAGCTGTCCAATTCGTGGCGTTCACGTCTCGACGCCCAGATCGCCGAGCTGATGGCGTTGCGAGACGAGCTGACCGACTGCATCGGGTGCGGGTGTCTCTCCCTCACGTCATGCGCGATCTTCAATCCAGGTGATGTCGCATCGGACCTGGGCACCGGGCCTCGCTACCTGCTTGGCGATAGCCGAGCCGCGGTTACGTCGGACGCCTGAAGGGCATCGGCCGAAGCGAGCACATATGCGACCCAGAGGGCGTCCGCCAGAAAGAGATGGACCAGCTGCATCCAGACCGGGACCCCAAGGGCGACGTTGACCGATCCGGACACCAGCATCAGACCCACGAGTATCGGCAACGCCTTGGCTGCAGTCGGGCGTCTGCTGTGAGATCGGGTCCAAAGCCACCAGCTAATTGCCGCGGCAAGCACAGCGAGTACCGGGTGAATGACCCGCAGACGGGTCAAGAAATGAGCCTCATCCGAGAAGTCGGCTCCAATGCCCTCGTCGGGGAAGAGGGTGTCGGCCAAAGCAGTCACAGCTCCTGAGGCGGCAAGGAGGACCAGGGCAAGGCCCCCGAGGATCACGAACCTCGCCACCCTGGGGTTGTGGCGAATGCTGACACGCCCGCCGCCAGACAACCAGAAGATGGTCAACGCCAGGGAAGCCAGTAGAAACAGGGTATTGACGAGATGGAGGGGCACCGAGATCGCTCGGGCGACCGATGTGTCCTCCGCCACCCACCGGGCAAGCACGATCATCGCCCCTATCAGGGCCTCTCCGGCGATGGCGATGGCGGAAAGCACCACACCTGTCCGGGCCGGGTGCCCTCGGACGGTGCCCCTCCAGACGAGGATGGCCAGACTGGCCACCAGGAGGATGGCGATGAGACTGACTAGACGGTGGGAGAACTCGATGGCCCGTGCCCCCTCGAGCTGGGGGACGAGCTCACCGCCACACGTCGGCCAGGACCGGCCGCATCCTGCTCCGCTCCCCGTTGCGCGCACGAATGCGCCCAAAACGATGACGCCTACGTTGAACACGAGGACCAGCCAGGCGTAACGGGTCAGCATTCGCATCGCTGCCACAGGTTAGGAACCGCTGGAGATAGGCGATCCCGTTATGCCATCATCGCATCATGAGCCGAGCAGTGATGATGGCGTGGGAGGACGGTTACTCGTTCGCCGGGGTCCTCACAGCCATAGCGGCCGCCGTGGTAACCGTGGTGATCCTGGTCACCTCCGGCACCGACGACAACATTTAGCCTCGCAAACGATGGAGATCCTCGACAACGTGGTGGCCGCCATCGGCAACACTCCAATCATCCGACTGTCCCGTCTGCATGACCCGGGAAACCTGGTGGCCAAGGTCGAGTACACCAATCCCGGGGGCTCGATCAAGGAGCGGATTGCGGTGACGATGATCGACCGGGCCGAAGCCGAAGGCCTGCTCAAACCGGGCGGGACGATCATCGAGCCGACATCGGGCAACACCGGCGTCGGCCTCGCCCTCGTGGCCGCAGTCCGGGGATATCGATTGATTTGCACAGTCCCCGACAAGGTGTCCACGGAGAAACAGGACCTGCTCCGTGCCTACGGCGTCGAGGTGATCGAAGCGCCAACCCAGTATGGGCCCGGCCATCCCCTGTCCTATTACGGCGTCGCCGACCGTCTGAGCCAGGAGATCGAAGGCTCGTTCCAACCAAATCAGTACGTCAACCAGGCAAACCCGCAGGCGCATTACGAGACGACTGGTCCGGAGATCTGGCGCCAGACCGACGGGACCATCGATGTCCTCGTCTCGGGTGTGGGGACAGGTGGAACCATCACCGGAGCCGGCCGGTACCTCAAAGAGCACAAGCCGGAGATCGAATTGGTGGGCGCCGACCCGGAAGGCTCCATCTACACCCAAGGACCGGACGGTGACGTCCATCAATACCTGGTCGAGGGTGTTGGCGAGGACTTCTACCCCGAAACGGTCGATCTCGACCTCATCGATCGCTTCATCGAGGTCAACGACGCCGAGTCCTTCGCCATGCCCCGTCGTCTTGCTCGGACCGAGGGGATTCTCACCGGTGGTTCCGGCGGAATGGCGGTGCACGCAGCTCTTCAGGTGGCTACGGAGGGCCACGATCGGCTGGTCGTCGTCATCGTTCCCGACTCGGGTCGCGGCTACCTGTCGAAGGTGTTCAACGACGACTGGATGACCGAGCATGGCTTCAACACGTGAAAGGGCCCCCGCCGAGCGGCGGGGGCCCTTTCAATCGATCGGCCCCGACGTTTCTCCCTGGTACGTCGCCGCAGATGGACAAGGTCTGCGATAGCCAGAGCCGGGTGGTCCGAGTTTGTAGTCGCCACCTGCCCCGTTGGGACGAGTGGCCCTGTGGTCAGCGCCACTCAGCGCTCGGCCACCTCCAGAGTCCTAAAAGATAAATGCAAGTTCGGACCACCTCCTTTCTCTGGTGACGCAAGTCTGCCACAGATTCGGTGATGGTGAAATGGTTTTTTGGTCGGCTACAGGCGCAGGTTACCGAAGAACTCGTCCCACCAATCTCCCAGGGCTCCCAGACTCTCACTGAATGCCCAGAGGAACGCGATCACCAGGGCAACAGCGGCCACCAGGGTGGCCAGCGTCCGAACCCGATAGAGCTGTCTCTGGGATTGCTCCTCCACGTAGGAGAGGTCGGCCAGTGACGGGGTGGGCGGAGTAATCTGATATGGCTCTGGCGGGGTCACGAATGCTTGAGCGACTTGGGGAGACGAGACGATGGGTGGGGGCGGAGCCGGCTTCGGTCCTCGGTCGAGGTCTTCGTCGAGACGCGGTGACGGCTCCGGCAGATCGAACACTTCGTCGAGACGCGGTGACGGCTCCGGCAGATCGAACACTTCGTCGATCTCCGGTGACGGCTCCGGGTGGTCGACAGCCCGGTCGATCCTCGGGTCCGGCTCCATGCCGCGCTCGGGCGGATGCAGAGTCGCCAAGGCCTGCTCAACCGTCGGGCTGGTCTCCACCACGGGGAGGTCGACTCCGGCCTTCTCGAAGAGCTGACGCTCGTCCACTGCGAGGATGGCGGCGAGAACCGCCAGGATCTTGGGATCGTTTGGTTGAGTGGTGTCACGCTCCCATGAGCGGATGGTGCTGGTCGACCGTCCTACCAGCTCCCCCAACTTCGCCTGACTGAGACCGAGCTTGGTCCGTCGATAGCGAACGGTCCGGCCGAAGCTTCTTTCCGGCATGCCGCTTAGAGCGTATAGGCGGTGCCCACGGTTCCCAAACGTCGGCCATCCTCAGGCGTGCCAGCCCACATGAGGTCGAGTCCGCTGACATCGAGGACCCCCTACCCTCCTCTGACCACCCGGGAGGCGTACGGACGCCTGGTGGGTCCCCCGGTCTTCAAAACCGGTGAGAGGCTGAACAGTCTCTGGCGGGTTCGATTCCCGTCCGCCTCCGCCATCCCATATTTTTTTCTTGTTTTAAAGGGGATTTTCGGGGTCTCGTCCCCAGCTCTAGCCCGTTCCCAAGTCCGTTTCCACCACCGGGTGTCCGTCAGGTGTCCGCCGAAAGTCCGTCTCAGATCGGCGATCCATTTCAGAGTCGAGTCGCCGGTGAAGCGAGAAGTGACCGTTTTCCGCGCCGCGTGCTGCTACCACTACGAAACTCAGATCGCTCCGCTAACCACCTCGGCTGCTGTTGGCGCTAGCCAAATGCCGGCACGTCACGTTCGAGCGTGTGCCCTGGTGCGTCGTAGTCGACTCGGTGGATGCCGGCCATCTGGTGGTCGTTTCGGGCCCGCCGAACCCGGCCACCCAACCAACCCGGGCTGGGAAGCAGCGGCGTACGTGGAGCCAGCGGATCATCGAGTCGCTCAACTCTCCGCCGACCGCCGAACAGGTCCTCCGAGCCATCGCCCAACGCCGCTCACTGGAGAGGAAACTCGAACATCGGAGGCAGGGGTTCGGGCTGACCATCGGTCCCTGACCGCCGCCACGCACCGTGGCTTACAGACGTGTCCGGAAATGCCTGCGGTTTCAAGGGGTAGACGCAACACCTTTGGGAGAGTTAGGACTCTCGATGGAGGTGATGTATGGCACGGTTCACAGAGCCGGAGAAGACGTTGATCTGGGATCGGTATCGGGATGGTGATCCGATCCGGCTGATCGCCCGGCGGATGGGTCGTCAGTCGTCGTCGGTGCGGACGCTGCTGTTGGGGTCGGGTGGGGTTCGACCACCGGATAGACGGCGCAGTCGGAGACACTTGTCGTTTGATGAGCGGGAGGAGATCTCTCGGGGTGTCGCTGGGGGTGAGTCGTGTCGGCGGATCGCTGAGCGGCTGGGCCGGTCTGCTTCGACGGTGTCTCGGGAGCTGGTCCGTAATGGTGGCCGCTATGGGTATCGGGCGGCTCGAGCTGACCGGACGGCCTGGGAGCGGGCTCGGCGACCGAAACCATCCAAACTGGATGCCGACAAGATGTTGACGTTGCTGGTGGAGGCCAAACTCCGAGCCTGGTGGTCGCCACAGCAGATCTCAGGATGGTTACGTGAGACATACCCTTCGGATCCGGTGATGTGGGTGTCACATGAGACCATCTATCTGAGCTTGTTCATCCAGTCCCGGGGAGCGCTTCGTCGGGAACTGACCAAGTGTCTCCGTTCGGGTCGAGCCATCCGCCGGCCCAGAGGAGCTCCCAAGAACACCGGTAAAGGTCAGATCCGAGATCCGGTGATGATCACCGAACGACCCGCCGAAGCCGAAGACCGGGCGGTGCCTGGACATTGGGAAGGGGATCTCCTGATGGGAAAACGCATGTCGGCTATCGGCACACTCGTCGAACGCCACTCCCGGTTTCTGATGCTGTTCCCTCTCTCTGAGGGACACACCGCCGAAGCAGTCCGTACTGCTCTTGGTGAGACGATCCAGCGGCTGCCCGACCAACTGTGGCGGTCACTCACCTGGGATCAGGGCAAGGAGATGGCCGAACACGCCACTTTCACCATCGACACCGGTCTGCAGATCTACTTCTGTGACCCCAAGAGTCCATGGCAGCGAGGAACCAACGAAAACACCAACGGTCTCCTCCGTCAATACATGCCCAAAACAACAGACATGGCCGCCCTCACCCAGGGCGACCTCGACGCGATCGCCCTGTCGCTCAACACCAGACCTAGACGAAGCCTCAAATATCAGACACCATTACAAACACTCGCCCGGGGCGTTGCAATGACCCCTTGAAATCGCACCGGATAGCGCGTGGGTGATTGAGCCGAATTCGGGGCTGAGCGCCGCGCGTTATGCGCCGGTTCACCCTGTTTCAGAAGTCCTCGATCGTCGATGAACTGATGACTAGGTCCTCCGTACTTGACAATCGAAGCTTTAGCATTGGTAGCTCATCCAGGTTCATGTGACAGAGAGCCCTATGACCCAGAAGCCGTTCGACGAAATCAAGGCCATCCAGGCGATGGCGGACGCGCTCGATCCGCTGGATGATGACGCGCGTCGGCGTGTGCTCGAGTGGGCTGGCAGCAAATACGGTGCAGCCGTTCCGGATAAGCCGAAAACAGCGGGATCGTCTCCTACACGAAAGGATGGAGCCCAGCCGGAGGGCTTTGAGGACTTCTCCGATCTCTACAACGCTGTTGCGCCGAAGTCGGACGTGATCCGCGCTCTGGTTGCCGGATACTGGTATCAGGTCATCGAAGATCAAGCACCATTCGGAAGTCAGACCTTGAACAGCGCGCTCAAGGATCTGGGTCATGGTGTTTCGAACATCACTAAAGCATTGACGACGCTCCAAAAGCAGAAGCCAGCACTCGCGACGCAGGTCAAGAAGGCGGGCAAGACGCAACAGGCGAGGAAGTCCTACAAGCTCACCAAAGCGGGAATCGACCAAGTCGGGCAGCTGCTGGCGGGTCAGGACGCAAGCGAGTAGCCGAGGTATCCCATGTCGGTCGAATCGGGTGCGTCGCCCTCGATCAGCACGGTCCTCGACTCACTGCCCAAAGGTCTGAGAACCGAACTTGTTGCCGCCTATACGCGGATTGTTGTCAACTACCGGGAGCGGCGGTGGGAGCCAGCCGGGCTCAATGGAGGGAAATTCTCTGAGGTGGTGTACTCGATCCTTCGGGGCCACATCGACGGAAAGCTCCCCAACAAGGCGAGGAAGCCAGGGAACTTCGTAGATGCGTGCCGCAAGTTGGAGCAAGATGGTGCTTCACAGTCGGTCTCAAGGTCTCTTCGCATTCAGATCCCAAGGGTCCTGATCGCGCTATACGAGATTCGCAACAACCGCGGTGTCGGCCACGTGGGGGGTGACGTTGATCCGAACCACATGGACTCGGTAGCCGTGGTCTACATGTCCAAGTGGGTCATGGCCGAGCTCGTGAGAGTGTTCCACACTGTCAGTACGGAGGAGGCTTCGGAGATTGTGGAGGCGCTCGTGGCGCGTGAATCGATGCTGATCTGGGAAGTTAACGGTGTGAAACGCGTTCTGGATCCTTCCATGACCCAAAAGGACAAGACACTCGTCCTTCTCTATGGCGAGGACAAGGCAATAGACGAAGCGATCCTTCGGACGTGGGTGGAGGCGGCGAACTCGTCGACATACCGACGTGACATCCTGAAGAGAGCACACAAGGCGAAGCTCATTGAATATGACGCTGAGAAACAGACGGCGCAGATCTCTCCGCTTGGAATCGAGTATGTGGAGGAGAAGGTCCTCGTATAGCAGCGCTCTGCCATGGCCGACAGGCCGCCGCTAGAGATCAATAGTTCTGTGGCGGAATCGCTCATATCTGAGACCGAGCGATATCGGCACCTCGGAGTTTGCGTGGTTAATCCGCAGCGAACGCGGATCGTGACGGGCACGAGCTGTGGCGATGGAGTCCGCAAATCAGGGTCTTCGGAAGGGCCCGTTAACGTCACCGTGTGCCGGTTGCCATTCTCTCCGCTCTTGGCGCCGAAATCCAGACACTGGTTGACAGTGCGACCGATCTGGAGCGGGCTGAAATCGGAACCTGGCCTGTGTGGTCCGGTGTGATCGATGGCCAAGATGTGATTCTGGCCAAGGCTGGGCTGGGCAAGGTGAACACAGCAGCTCTCGCCGGCATTATCTGGGAACGCCACCACCCCGAGACGATGCTCTTCACCGGTGTGGCCGGAGGCCTCGACCCGAGCCTCGGCATCGGTGACATCGTGATCGGCGAGAGGACAATCCAACACGACTGGGGTGTCATCGCCTCCGATGGGCTCGAGCGTTACCAGGCAGGC
>Ga0326597_10008193_pt1 | contig 14125 bp, 9 predicted proteins | sample RVTome_12_FD_203789 | JGI IMG/M metagenome (GOLD analysis project Ga0326597, IMG submission 203789) | Soil microbial communities from uranium-contaminated site in the Upper Colorado River Basin, Wyoming, United States - RVT100D185 | ecosystem: Environmental > Terrestrial > Soil > Contaminated >... | reverse complement strand
AGGGCACCACGCGCAGTTCGAAATCAGGAAGCGGCTTGCTGAGGCGCAGCCGGTAGGCGTAGGCCGCGCCGCCGCGGCTCTGGAGGTCGGTGAGCTGGAGGTAGTACGGCCCGCCGGGAGGCAGGCGCACGGTCAACAGCGAGTCGGCCTGGTGCGTGATCAGCCCGGCGGCCGGGTCCTCGTGATCGTCGTTCCGGGCCAGCTCGCGGCCTTCCGGGTCGAGCAGGCGGAGCACCGAGTCGAGCGGCGAGTTCAGGCGGCGCGCGGTCACCTCGGCCACGATCGTCTGGCCGCCGTACCCCTTGATCTCGAACAGGTCCCGGTCTCCCGGCGGGTCCAGCCGCCCGTTCACGATCAACGGCAGCCGGAAGCGTTCGGCGCTCTCCGGCTGATCGTTCGGCTCCTGCTCGATGCGCTCGGGGAGCGTGTCGAGCACGAACGGCACCCCGTTCATTAACCGCTGCCCGCCGGCCGCGGTGACCGACAGCAGGCCCGGATCCAGCTCGCGCCCGTCCACCTCGAGCTGCTGCGGCGGGAGATTCCAGCCCGTGACGCAGAGCGGCGTGACCTCGCCCGCGCGGCCGCCCAGCGGGAATGCGCCGGTCACGAATGGCAGCCGGCCGACCTCCAGGCGGTAGACGAAATCCTCGCGGCCGCGGAAGATCGAGTCGCGGACCTCGAGCACGTACGGACCGTCCGCCGGAATCAGGACCGACAGCAACGGATCGGGCTGGAATCGGTAGGCGTCCGTGTAGGCCAGTTCCGCTCCGCGCTGGTCCTTCAACGAGAGCGTCGCCTGGAACCAGCCCGGCACCGCGTCGGCGAGGTAGGGGATCAGCTCGCGGGCGCGCACGGCGACCACCAGGCGATCGCCGGCCCGCGCGTCGATCTCGAACCGGTCGACGTCGCCCGGCAGGATCTGTCCGTTGATGACCGCTGGAAGCTGGTCGCCGACTCCCCGATCCGGGCGCCGGTCATTCGGTTCGGTCTCGTAGTGTTCGGGCCAGTCGCCGACCAGGAAGCGGAGCGGGTTGGAGATGCCCCGGGCGCAGACCAGGCGCAGCTCGCGCGGCCCGACCGGCGCGTCCGCGGCGACGGTGACGTTCAGTGTGACGGTTTCGCCGAGCTGCGCGTTCGGCTGGCGTTTGGGGTCGTCCAGTCTCGTTCGCAAGCGGTTCAGCTCGCGCTGGTCGAGCTTCGCGAGGTCGATGCCGTATCTCAGGAACTGGGCCGCGAGGCGAGCCTCCTCCTCCTCCTTCTCCTGCTCCTGCGCTGGCCGGCCCGGCTGCCCCTGGCCGGAGTCCCGCAGGTCCCTCAAGCGCTGGAGCAGGCCGCCGAGCACTCCCCGGGTCAGGGGCAGCGCATGGCTTCTTACCTCCGCCCGGACGCCGGTCCCGGTGAACCGCGCGGCGCTCGGTTCCTCGAGGTGCTGGCCGCCGACCACGATCTCGTGAACCGAGCCCCGCCTGAGCCCGGCCGGATAGGCGTAGCCGACGTGCGGGTCCTCCTGCGCCGCGGCGGGGGCGCAGAAGAGCGCCGCCAGGAGCGGGGCCTCGAGGCGGGGGCGTCGACTCATGAACGATCCAGCTTGGGCATGATCTCCCGCAGCCGCCCTCCGCCCTGGGCCAGCTCGTCCTCCGCCGGAGTGATGCGGATCTCGTCGCCCTGCGGGTGGCGGATCGTGGCGGCGGGATCGATGCCGAGCAGTTCGTAGATGCTCGCGATCAGGTCCCAGGGGTAGACCGGCCGATCGACGACCTCCTCGCCGGTGGCGTTCGAGGAACCGATCACCCGGCCGCCCTTGAAGCCGCCGCCGGCCACTACCATCGAGAAGCACTGGCCGAAATGCCCGCGCCCGCCGTTCCAGGGCTCCTCCCACTGGACCTTCGGCGTGCGGCCGAACTCGCCGCCCCACCAGACGATCGTGCTGTCGAGGAGGCCCCGTTCGGAGAGGTCCTTCAGCAGCGTGCCCATTCCGCGATCGAGCTCCGGCAGCTTGCCGCGCATCGTCTCGAAATGCTGTTTGTGCGTGTCCCACCCGTTGTAGTTGATGGTGATGTACGGCACGCCGGCTTCCACCAGGCGGCGCGCCACCAGGCACGACTGGCCGAACGTGTTCCGGCCGTACTGCTCGCGCAGGTCGCTTTGCTCCAGCGAGAGGTCGAAGACCTTGCCCGCGTCGCCCAGGATCAGATCGTAGGCCCGCTGTCCGGACTCGTCGAAGGCCGCCAGGTTCGGATCGCCTTCCAGCGCCCGGCCGAGCGTGTCGAAGCGTTTCAAGAGTTCCCGGCGGCGCTCCTGCCGCGCGTCGGAAATCCCCGCGGCGACGACGCCCTCGACCTCGAACCGCTCTCGCGCCGGATCGCCGCCGGTCGCGAACGGTTTGTACAAGGGCCCCAGGAAGCCGGCCTCCGAGAAGCGTCCCTGCGGCTGCGTCAGGACCACGTAGGGCGGCACCAGCCCGGTGTAGCCGGCTTCATACCCCTTGAAGTAGGAGGCCACCGCGCCGGCGCACGGATAGACGATGCCGTCGCCGGACGGGCGGCCGGTCTGGACCATGTAGGAGGCGGTCTCGTGACCGTTCACGCCGTGCGTCATGCTGCGGATGATCGAGTACTTGTCGGCCTGCTTCGAAAGCAACGGGAGCAGTTCGCCGATCTCGGTGCCCGGGACGTTCGTCCGGATCGGCCGGATCAGCGGGCCGCAATAGTCGCGGCCGGCGCCCGGCTTGGGGTCGAACGTGTCGATGTGCGAGGGCCCGCCCCACATCCAGATTTGAATGACCGATCGGGCCGTCGCCGGTCGCTTGGCGAAAGACGCCGCCGCGCGCGCCGCCTTGTCGAGGCAGAGCCAACCGACCGCGCCGCCGACGCCCGCCTGCAGCAGCGAGCGCCTGGTGATCGGCGCCATTTCAAAGGCCTGGGACCAGGAATCGCGCTTCAGGCCGGTCTCCCGCTCATCACGCTGATCGTTCATCGCTGAATCCTCCGGAGCCGGGACACCCGGCCAAGATCGTGTCAATGCCGGTAGAGAAACTCCGCACTGTTCAACAGCGCCCAGGCCAGATCCTCGGCCGCCTCGGCTGCCGCGCCGGACTTGAAACACTCCTCCACGGCCAGGATCTCATCCGGCGTCGGAGCGCGCGAGAGGATGGTCAGGAACAGCTCCTCGGCCTTGTGGCGCGGCGTGCCGCGACCGTTCAGGAGCTTTCTCAGTCCGTCCCCGCCGCCCCCGCCGCCATGGATGAGCTTGTCGCGGACGTGGCTCGAGTTCAGCAGGTGCAGCCGCTGGCGCGCGCTCGGCGCGTTGTCCCGCTCCGATTCCAGGCCGCTGTCGCGCGGCGGCCGCCCGAACATCTCGAGGAACGGGCTGGTGATGCTGCCGTCAGACAGCGCGATCGAACGCTGGGTCTCGGGGATGAAGGTAAACGGCTCGGGGATCGGGCTCTGGTACTGCTCGGTGGTGCCGGTGACCTGGCACAGGGCGTCGGCCAGGACCTCGGCGTCGAGCCGCCGTACCGGGTACGCCGCGAACAGCGCGCGGGCCTCCGGATGATCGCTCCTGCGCACGCAGGAGAATTGATAAGCGGTCGAGTTCAGGATCAGGCGAAAGAGCTGCTTCAGGTCGAAGCCGGACTCGATCAGCTCGTGTTCCAGGTGGGCGAGCAGCTCCGGATTCGAGGGCGGATTGTCGGGCCGGATGTCATCCGGCTCGTGGATGATGCCGCGGCCGAGCAGCCAGTACCAGGCGCGATTCACGATGTTGCGCGCGAACCACGGATTGTCCGGCCGGGTCAGCCAGGCGGCGAACAGCTCGCGCGGGTCGCGGTCCGGAATCAGCGCGATGCGCCGGTTGTCGGGGAGCGTGACCCACTGCGTCCCCTGGGTCCGTCCCAGGTCGGCCAGTCCCGCGGCGTCGAAGTAGACGATCTCCTCCTTCCATTCCCGGGTGCGCTTGAAACCGACGTGCGCGAAGAAGCGCGTCAGTTCCGCGAAGCGTTCCGGCGCCCATTGTTCGACGCGCGTGCCCATGAAGGTCAGCGCCACCGCGCCGGCGATCGACTCGGGCTCCTGTCGCTGCAGGGCGCGGTAGAAGTTGACCTGCGGCACCCGGAAGTTGCTGCCGCTCTTGGTGAGCAGCTCGCGGGCGAAGCGGTCGTACGGCATGTTCTGCTCGATCGATCCGCGAATCCAGCGATGGTACGCCTGCACTGCGTTGGGCCACAGGTTGATCGGGAACTCCGCCTTCACGCGCAGCAGGTCGCCCCATTTGAGCGCCCAGTAATCGGCGAACTCCTCCTGCTCCAGGAGTTGGTCGATCAGCGCGGCGCGCTTCTCCGGATTGCGGTCCGACAGGAAGGCGCGGGCCTGGGCCGAGGTCGGAAGCGTGCCGATCACGTCCAGGAAGGCGCGCCGCACGAAGACGCCGTCCGAGCAGAGCCGCGCCGGCTGGATGCCCCGCTCGATCAGCCGATCGAAGACGAGCTCATCGATGCGGCCGGACGGAACCGCCAGCCCGCCGGTCTCGAACGGGTTGTCCTGCGGCACCGTCCCGCCGGCCGCCGCGAACCCGGCCATGAGCAGACCCAGAAGACGGGCTCGACGGGCTTTCTTCATGTTCGCTTCCGAACGGGAGGAGGGGGATTCCATGAGTCCGGCGATTCGGCGGTTCGGCAGACGGGAATCGAAGCTTTGTGCGGCGCCCATTCTAACGATTGCTGGAAACCGCGCGCAACCACCCGCCGGGCCGCGGGCCGGCTACTTCACGCGCCACTCGTGGATTCCGCCGGCCCAACCGGTTTGCGACTTCATCTCGAGCCGGACCTTGCGGGTCCGCACGGTCTCGAACACGACCCGATTGAAAGTGTCCGGCTCCACTCCATAGGGCGCCTCGGTATGGACCGGCTTCCACTCCTCTCCGTCGAGCGCCAGGACCCGCCAGGACGCCGGCAGCCGGCATTGCCCGATGCCGGTGTCGTCGAACCAGTACACCTCGACCGTGGAGATCTCCCGCGGCTCGCCGAAGTCGTACTCGATCCATTCGGTGGTCCCCTTGTGCGGCCACCAGTGGAAAAACGGCACCTCGTGATCGATCGAGCTTTTCGGCTCGAGCTGATCGTTGACGGCGGTCGGATGGGGGCCGAAGGAGGCCGTGACCCGGGCGCTCGAGGCCAGGCTCGGCAGGCCGATGGGCTGGACGGCGCTCTCGTCGCGCGCGAGCCAGACCGCCATCGCGCCCGCGCCGCGATGCGCCCAGGCGTAGTAGGGGATCGCGGTGAAAGGGACCTCGCTCGAGGTCGCCTGGCCCGCTTCGTCGAGGCGATACGACCTGGCCTGCCCTTCGATCACCTGCACACCCCAGGCACCCGATGCATCCGATGCACCCTCTGCATCCTCTGCATCCTGGAACAGGTCGGGACGGAACGACGTCGCGAGCCGGGCGCCGTCCGGCAGCAGGAGATTGCGGATGTGGCCGCCGGGCACGTCCGGCCACTCCACGCAGTAGACCACCGGCCCGCGCTGCAGGGCCACGCGGCCGCGATCCGCCTCGACCTGTTCGTTCGCGAGCACGCGCCGGACGGGCATCGGCAGGTTCAAGCGCAGCCGGTCGCCCGGCTCAAAGGTCCGTTCGAGGCGCGCATAGCCCTTCGTGACCGCCAGCTGCACCGGCTCGCCGTTCAGGGTCAGCGCCGGCTGCTGCTCGGACTTCCGTGCGAAGCGATACAGGTCACCCGGCACCGGCTCCTCGCGGGCCCAGCCCGGAATGCGGAGGTTCAGGACGAACTCGCCGGCCTGCTCGGGTTCGACCCGGATGTCGATCCGGCCGTCCCAGGGGTAGCGCGTCTCCTGCGTCAGCCGGACCGGGCCGGCGGCGGTGTCGAGCTCCGCCGTTCCGCCGGCGAAGAGGTTCACGAAGATCTCGGCGCCCCGCACGGCGTACGCGTAGCCCGCGACCGAGGCGATGAAGCGCGTGACGTTTCCGGTGCAGCAGGCGCACTGGAACCACGGCGTGCGCTGATGCTGGCCGACCGAGGCGAGCGGGTTGGGGTAGAAGAAGTGCGCCCCGTCGAGCGCGATCCCGGAGAGCAGGCCGTTGTACAACGTGCGCTCCAGCACGTCGATGTAGCGGCCCTCGCCGTGCAGCAGGAACATCTGCTGGTTCCAGTAGACGTTCCCGATCGCGGCGCAGGTCTCGTTGTAGGCGCTCAGGTTGGGCAGGTCGTAGCTCGGCCCGAAGGCCTCGCCCGAGCCGGTCGCGCCGATGCCCCCGGTGAGGTAGAGCTTCGTGCCGGCCACGTCCTCCCAGAGTCGATCGGCCGCGCGCGCGTAGCTTTGGTCGCCGGTCAGCGCGGCCACCTCGGCCATGCTCGCATACATGTACGCGGCCCGCACGGCGTGTCCGACCGCGTGCTCCTGTTCGACGACCGGCCGGTGATCCTGATTGTATTCGCCGCCCAGGGTCCGGCCGTCGAGCGGGCGGCCGCGCACGTCGAGGAAGAACCTGGCGAGGTCGAGATAGCGCCGTTCGCCGGTCACCCGGAAGAGCTTCACGAGCCCCAGCTCGATGACCTGATGCCCCGGCGGCGCCTGGATCGCGTCCGGTCCGAAGTCGTGATCGATCAGGTCCGCGAACGCGAGCGCGACGTCGAGCAGCGTGCGCTTGCCGGTCGCCTGGAAGTGGGCCGCGGCGGCCTCGAAGAGGTGGCCGGCGTTGTACAGCTCGTGGCTGCGGCTCAGGTTGGCGTAGCGCTGATCGCCGATCCAGTTCGCGAGCCGCCGGCTGCCGTTCGTGCGGGCCGTGTAGAGATAGCCGTCGTCCTCCTGAGCGGCGGCGATCCGGGCGATGACCTGGTCGAGGTATTGCTCGAGGTCCGGGTCGCGCTCCAGCATCAGCGCGTACGAGGCGCCCTCGATCGTCTTGTAGACGTCGGTGTCGTCGAACGGGTAGGCGCCGCGCTGCGAGCCTTCCTCGAGGCCGCCGGCGACGGCGAAGTTGGCCAGGCGCCCCTCTTCCTCGCACTTCCTGAACACGTGCGGAATCGTGACGGTGCGGTTGGTCTCGAGGCGGGCGGCCCAGAAGTCGTCCGTGAAGCGAACGCGCGTGAACGGCACCGGCTCGATCGGTTCCCCCGCGCTCTCGCCGGGCTGCGCCTGAGTGCATGGGATCAGGAGGCAGATCGCCGGCAGCCAGTGGATGGTCCAGGTCATGACAACTTCCTCCGTGGATCTCTCGGTGGATCCGGCGACGGCTCGCCCCGCAGGATATCCGCTTCCCCGGCGGTTTTCCAAGTCGAGGCCGCCCGCCGGAATCCTCTACAATCGTGGCCTCCATTCCAAGACGCTGGCGGAGATCGAAATCATGAAGCTGGTCGGAAGCACGTTACTGTTGCTCGGCGCGCTGGCGGCTCCGGCCGCCTCCCAGAGCGAAGGCCGCTACCTGGTCGATCCGGATCTGGACGGGCTGTCGCAGACCGGGGCGGACAAATACGCGGAATTCGTGGGGCGCACGGTCCTGATCGAGTTCTTCGCTTACTGGTGAGGCCCGTGCAAAGGTGCCGTGCCGCACCTCAATGAACTGCACGAGAAGTTCGGGCCCCGCGGCCTGTCGATCATCAGCGTGACCAGCGAGGGCGCCGGGCCGACCGAGAAGTGGGTCGCGGAGAACGAAGTGAAGTACGCCTATGCGTACGACAAGGGCGGCAAGCTCATGCGCGACATGGGCGTGACCGGGATCCCGAACGCGATCCTGATCAATCCGGCCGGCAAGATCGTCTGGCAGGGCGGCCCGGGAGGTCTGACGGACGACTTGATCGAGGAGCATCTCGCGGGCAGCCTGAAGACGCCGGTCTGGGAGTGGCCGAAGGAGGCTTCCTCGGTCCGGACGGCGCTCGTCAAGCGCCAGTTCAAGAAGGCGATCGATGAGGCTGCCGAACTGACCGGCCAGGAGACGGGGGGGATTCAAGAGTCCCTGATCGCCCTGGTCGAGGGGCGCGCGAAGGCGCTTTCGGCGGACTACGAAAGCGGCGACTTCCTGTCCGCCGCCGAGAGCGCCAAGACGATCGCGCAGGAGTGCGCCGGGCTGCCGGCGGGCGACACGGCCAAGGAGATCAGCAAGAAGATCAGCTCGGACTCGGAAGCCAAGCGGGTGATGAAGGGCCAGGCGGCGGTCCGCAAGCTCAAGCAGGAGGAACTCAAGCGGCCCAAGGAGATCGAGGAGGCGATCGCGAAGCTCGAGAAGCTCTCGAGGAAATTCGAGGGCACCGCGGCCGCCACCGAGGCGGACGCGCTGGCCGCGCAGCTCGCGAGCCGCCTGGAGCATTGAGGTCCGGCTCGCGGGCTGACGGGTTCCGCCCAAGGAATCGGGCCGCCGTGCCCGGCAACAGCGGGGAGCGCCTCCGGGTGGCCGCGCTGTGCGCGGTCCTGGCCGCCCTGGTGCTGGGTGTCTTCTGGCGGACGTCCGAGTACGGCTTCGTCAACTACGACGACGATCAGTACGTCTATGACAATCCGCTGGTTACCGGCGGACTGAGCTGGGAGGGGGTCCAGACGGCGGCCACCTACGTTCACTCCTGGACCTGGCACCCGCTGACCACGCTCTCGCACATGCTGGACTGCGAGCTGTTCGGACTCGATCCGGCCGGGCACCACCTGACCAACGTGTTGATCCACGCCCTGACGGTGGTCCTGCTCCTGCTCGTGCTCCGGAGCATGACCGGCGCGCTCTGGTGTTCCGCGTTCGTGGCGCTGATCTTCGCCCTGCATCCGTTGCGGATCGAATCGGTGGCCTGGATCTCCGAGCGCAAGGACGTGCTCAGCGGCCTGTTCTTCATGTTGACGCTCGGCGCGTATCTGCGCTACAGCCGCCGCGTGATCCCGGGCTCGCGCTTCCCGCTCGGAAGCTACCTGTTGGCCCTGCTCTGCTTCGCCCTGGGGCTCCTGTCCAAGCCGATGCTCGTGACGCTGCCGTTCGTGCTGCTTCTGCTCGACTTCTGGCCGCTTGGCCGGCTGCGTTTGTCCGAGCGGCCCGGCGCGCTGCCCGAGGGGCTGCGCCCCGTTCTGCTGGAGAAGCTCCCGTTCCTCGCGTTGTCGGCGGCCGCGAGCGCGGTCACCCTGCGGGTGCAGGCGGGCGTGATGACCGAGGTCGACACGCTCTCGTGGGCGGCCCGGATCGGCAATGCGCTGGTCTCCTACGTCATCTACATCCGCCAGCTCTTCGTGCCCGTGAATCTCGCGGTGGTGTATCCGCACGCGCGCGACGGGCACTCGCTCCTGGAAGTCGGACTGGCGGCCCTCCTGCTGCTCGCTCTCACGGCGGCGGCGATCGTCCTCTGGCGGCGAAAACCGTTCCTGCTGGTCGGTTGGCTGTGGTTTCTCGGCATGCTGCTCCCGGTCATCGGGCTGGTTCAGGTCGGAGTGCAGGCGCACGCGGATCGCTACACCTATCTGCCGCAGATCGGGCTGCTGCTTTCGTTGACCTTTCTGGTCGCGGAAGCTCGCTCCTGGAAGCGGTCCGGCCGCCGGGTCATGGCCGTGACGGCGAGCGTGGCCGTGGCCGCGTCGATCGGTCTCACCTGGAGCCAGACGGGACACTGGAAGAGCAGCGAGTCGCTCTGGCGGCACGCCCTGGCGAACACGAGGAACAACAGCACGGCGCATTCCCAGCTGGGTGTCGCGCTGGCCGAGCGCGGCCTCGTGTCGGAGGCGCTCGAGCAGTATCGGCTGGCGCTGGCCATCCAGCCGGACTACGCCACGCCGCGCTACAACCTGGGCAACATCCTGGCCGGGCGCGGCGACCTGGAAGGCGCCGTCCTGCAGTACCGGGCGGCGATCCGCGCCCGGCCGGACTATGCCAAGGCCCATGGCAATCTCGGAGCCGCCCTGCTGGCGCAGGCTCGAGTAAAGGAGGCGATCGACGCCCTTCGCCGGGCGCTCGAGCTCGCTCCGGACTCCCTGGGAGTGCACCTGAACATCGCGAGAGCGCTGGAGCAGCAAGGGGATCGCCCGGGTGCGCTGGCGCATCTCCGGCGCGCTCTCGAACTGGCCCTGGCGAGCGGTGACCGGCGCCTGGCGGATCAGCTGCGCTCACAGCTCGAGCGTGCCGGCGAAGCTCCCGCGCAGAAGCAGGAGTGAGGACGCCGATGCGACCTCCGCGGAGAAAGCGGCCGGGTCAAGGCGAGTTGCGCAGCAGTTCCCTCAGGACCGGCGCCAGCAGATCGCGCACCAGGACGTGCCCCCGGCGGTTCAGATGGCCCTCATTGTGAAACGGCGCGCGGTGCTCCCGCGCGGCCTGCTCCAGGGCCGCGAGCGTGTCGACCACCTGGAGGCCTCGCTCTTCAAGGCCGGACACCAGCCGCGCATGTCCGGCGATCCGGTCGAGCAGGGCGCGGCGCTCGGGAGCGGTTTGCGCGAGCAACGTCTCGAAACGTGACGGCTCCGCCTGCACCGCGGCGGGAATCAGCAGGACCACCAGGTCGGCGCCCAGCTCGAGACACTGCGCCTGCATCTTCAGCAGCAGTTTGAAGGTGTAGTGATAGGCGAGCTGGAGGAACACCGGGGGCTCGCGTTCGAGCAGCAGCTGGAGCTGGCGGTTCATCGGCACGTGCCGGTCGATCCAGCCCCGCTCCGCCAGGCGCGCTCGAATCGAGGGCAGCAGGAACTGCACCGTCGAGGAGGAGCCGAGCCAGAAGGGAGCGCGCAGGACGCCGCGCAGAAACCGGCTCAGGACGGGGCCCGGCGGCATCGGTTGCATCGGCGGCTGCGGTTTGGCGGCGCCGGGTTGCCTCCGCGCCGGCAGCAGGCCCTCGCGCCGGCCGCCCATTCGGAGGTTGTCCTGGAAGTCGTTGCCCTCGTACAACGCGACGATCACCACCTCCGGTTGCACGCGGGGGCCCCATTGGCGGAGGCGGTCGAGTTGCCCGACCTGGCCGTCGCCCGGGAGCGCCGCAGAGATGACCTGCAATCCCCGCCCCTCGATCACCGCCGATTTCTGCTCGAGCAACTCCTGGAAGGTCTCCTCCAACTTCACGCCGGTCCCGAAGGCCTGCGAGTCGCCCAGCAGCAGGACTCTCGCCCGGTCATCCCGCGCCGCCGCCGATTCGTCCAGGCCGTCGCGAAAGCCGTCGGCGTTGATCTCGATCCTCAGGTTCGGGAATTCGGGGTGGGCGGTCTTCCCGCGGAAGCCGGGCGTCGCATACAGGAGGTCGTCCTCTCCGAGCACCAGGCACACGTCGCCGGCCCGGTCCGGCACGATCTCGTAGAGGTTGGCCGGGAGCACCAGCTGGAAACCGCACTCGATCGCGAAGAGGAGCACGGCGGTCACCGACAGGAGCAGCCCGATCCGGACGGCGCCGCCGCGGCCGGGTCGCGACGCGGGCGGCGCGATCCGGCTGAAGCTGAGGGTCAGGTGGATCAGGAATGCGGCGCAGAGGAAGAGCACGCCGGCGGCCAGCGGGGTGGTGAACGACAGCCAGACTTCGAGCACGCCCAGCCAGAACACCGCCGCCACGGTCAGGGCGAAGAGCAGCCGCAGCGGAGTGTTCATCGAACGGAGCCGCGGGCCGGCCAGGGCCAGGGCCGCCAGAGCGGCCGCGAGGACCAACGCCCGGAAGCCGAGCAACGGTTCGACCCGGAGGGCGGCCACGCACTGCAGGGCGATCCCCGCCAGGACCGGGATCAGGATCCAGAGGATCCAGAGGGTCTGGCGGGAGCCGCGTCGCGGGGACCTCGATTCTCGCGCCGCTTTTCCCCCGTCCGGTGGAAGACGTGCGGCGGTCATGCTCTCAGTCGACCAGTTCGTAGACGCCGTGGCGGTCCGCCTTGAGGCGCCCCTGCCGCGCCAGTTCCTCCCAGACTTCGCTGGGGAACTCGTGCGGCGGCGTGATGCCGACCACGCCGGACTGGTGACCCTTGGTGGTGGCGCCGACGCCGAGGCGCGACTCGTCGTCCAGGCGCGTCATCTTCAGCCGCTTCCTGAACGCCTTCATGGCCCGCTTCAAGAGCGTGCGATCCTCGATCGGCAACGGCCGGCGGTCGGCCGTCCATTCCGCCAGGATCTTCTGGAAGGCCGCCACGTCGCGCGCGGCCAGGGCGGCCGCGACCTGCTCGTCCGGGGCCTCGGTGGTCGCATAGTCGCGCGCGGCCTCCCGCCAGAGCAAGTCGGAGGCAGCCGGTTGGCCGGCCAGCTGCTCGCAGAGGGCGTCCAGCCGGCGGTAAAGGAGAGCGTTGCGTGGTTCGTTCATCGTCCCGATCCAGAGCGGTGCGATCCGAGTCTGGATTCTACTCGCGGATCGGTCACGAGCGATGCCGCGGCGGTTCTTTCTTGTTTCCCCGCCCGGATCGAATGTGGCACGAGGTCCGAATTTCGGCTTCGATAGGATCGACGTGGCGCCTTCGCGGCGGCGCAAGGCGCGTTCGATCGACATTCCGAAATCCACTGGAACTCAGAGGAGACCATCGTGACCGGGAACCATGTCGCGCTCCGCGCCCTGCTGCCGGCACTGCTCGGAACGGTTTTCGCCGCCTGTGACGCGCCGGTGGCCGAACCACAGGCTGCATCTTCGGCCGAGCCACAGGCTGCATCTTCGGCCGAGCCAGCGGCTCAATCGCAGGCCGAACCAGCGGACGAAGAGCCGCGCTCACCGCTCGAGGAGGAGGCGCTGCGGATCACCGGCGCCGTCTCGAAGCCCCTGACGCTCGATCCGATCACGCTTGCCAGGCGCTTCGAGCACCAGGTCGAAATCGTCGAGCAGGTCAATCAGGAAGGGAAGAACCAACGGCTGCGCGCCATTCCATTGCGGGCCGTCGTCGAGGCCAGCGCTACCGCGTTCAAGGAGGGCCGCGAACGGCCCGACCTGGCGTTCGCCGTGGTGGCGCGCTCCCGTGACGGGACCTGTGTCGCGTACTCGTACCATGAGGTCGCACCGCGGGAGGGAAAGAGCGACCTGATGCTGGCGTTCGCCGAGGAGGAAGGACCCTTGCCGAAGGCTCACGCCCCGGTACGGATTCTCAGCGTCGGAAAGGGAGACAATGCGCGGGCGCTGCACTCCGTGGTGGAGATCAAGCTGTTCGATCTCGCCACGACCTGGCGGTCCGAATGATGAGCCTCCCCCCGCTGCTGCTGGCCATCGTCATGAGTCAACTTGCCCCGCAGGGCCCACAGGGTCCCCAGGGTCCGGCGGCCGATCAGCCGGAGTGGGGGCGCTTCAGAGGAAAGAACGGCACCGGCGTCGCGGCCGGGGCGCTGCCGGACCTCGATCTGGAATCGAATCTGGCCTGGCGCCGGGAGCTGCCGCCGGGCTTTTCTTCCCCGGTGCTGGCCGAGCAGGCGGTGTACCTCTGCGCCTACGACGAGCTGGACCTGCTGCTGATCTCGATCGACCGGCAGAGCGGGGAGATCAACTGGCGGAGCGCGTGTCCGAAGCCGTTGAAGGCAAAGTCGCGCGGGCCGAATTCGCCGGTGTCGTCGACGCCGGTGACCGACGGTGAACGCGTCTACGCGTACTTCGACCACTTCGGACTGATGGCCTTCGATCTCGACGGCCAATCGCTGTGGCAGGTGGAGCTCGAGAAACTGAACATTGCGTACGGCGCCGGAACCTCGCCGGTGCTCGCCGGTGACGCGCTGATCATGCAATGCGACCAGGACAGCGGCTCCTACCTGACGGCCTTCGACCGCGAGACCGGGGAGCAGCTCTGGCGCACCGATCGGCCGGGAGTCACTCACGGCTTCTCGACTCCGGTCGTCTACACTCCCGCGGAGGGCCCGGCGCAGGTGATCGTCTCGGGTTCGTACGAAGTGGCGGGCTACTCCGCCGAGAGCGGCGAGAAGCTCTGGTGGGTGGGCGGTCTGGCCTGGCAGGCCAAGTCGGTGCCGGTCGTGGCCGGCGATCGGATCTACCTGCACTCCTGGATGGCGGCGACCGGTGAAATGGGCATTCCAAGGTTCACCCAGTCCTTCGAGGAGGCGCTGGAGGCGTTCGACGCGGACGCGGACGGCCGGCTTTCCAAGGAAGAGGCGCCCGAGGGGAGCCGGGAGCTCTGGTTCCTGTTCGATCTCGACGGCACCGGCTCGATCGAGGCCGAGGACTGGCAGGCGGTGCTGCGCCGCAACCAGTCCGACAGCGGGC
>Ga0326597_10008192_pt1 | contig 14126 bp, 10 predicted proteins | sample RVTome_12_FD_203789 | JGI IMG/M metagenome (GOLD analysis project Ga0326597, IMG submission 203789) | Soil microbial communities from uranium-contaminated site in the Upper Colorado River Basin, Wyoming, United States - RVT100D185 | ecosystem: Environmental > Terrestrial > Soil > Contaminated >... | reverse complement strand
TCGAAGGTGTCGAATGAGAGCTCGCTTTGCTTTGCCTTGTAGTTCCGCGCGGGAACAAAGCGGAACTCTGCCTTGGGGTCGATGAAGCGCCGGATGAGCCACGCGGACGCGATGCGGTCGACGCCGACGTCGCGCCGAGTGACCCACGTGGCGCCTTTGGGGGCAACGGCAGCGCGCGCCGAGCCTTTCGGGGCGGCGCGGCGGGCTGGGCCGACACGTGTGAGCGCGCGTTCTGCATCGGTGCGGCGCGACGCGCCGAAGTAGTCGCGCGCAACCGCCGCCGCGAGTTGTCGGTGCAGCCGAGCCGGCACGTCAGGCGTGCCTCGCGTCGCCGCGCGTGCCGCTTCAATCACGCGATCGTACTCGGCATCGGCGCGCTCGCGAAACATCGTCTCGAGGTCATTGTCGTTGAGTCCGTCGACGAACTGGGTGATGCACACGGCGGCCTCGCCGCCCGCGTCGACGACGTCACGGCGAATCCACTGAAAGTCCTCCAGTGTCTCGTCAGAGGAGGGCAGGACGTAGACCGAGTTCTTGACCGCGACGGCGCCTACGGACTCCAGGCGCCGTCGAATGCGGACGCGAAGGTAATCCGGCCTGGGCGGAATGCTGTGGATGAGCAGCAGCCACCGGCCCGTGGCGTCGTGGCCAGCGGTTGATTCAGTTGAAGCAGGCACGACACAAGTGTATCATTCACACTCCAGATCGCAAGAGGTTGTCCCGATGGCCCGATCGTTCGACCCCCTGCCGGGGACGCTGGTTCTCACGAGAAGCGACGTCGCCGGACTGCTGGACTACGCGACGTGCGAGCAGGCCGTGGAAACCGCATTTCGCCTGCTGGGCGAGGGGAGCGCCAGCCATCCGGCCATCGCCGGCGTACACGTGGACGGAGGCGGATTCCACGTCAAGGCGGGGGCGTTGCGGCTGGAACGGCATTACTTCGCCGCAAAGACCAACGCGAATTTCCCCGCGAACCGCGACCGAAACGGACTGCCGACGATTCAGGGTACGATCGTGCTTCACGACGCCGATACCGGATACCCGCTCGCCGTGATGGACTCCATCGAAGTGTCGATTCGGCGCACGGGCGCAGCCACCGCGGTTGCTGCGCGGCGGTGCGCACGCGCGGAGTCGCGTTCGGTGGCGGTTGCCGGGTGCGGCGAGCAGGGTCGAGCGCAACTGCGCGCAGTGTCGCGCGCGCTGCCGCTCGCTCGCGCGGCGGTTTACGACATCGATCCTCAGGCGGCGCGGCGCCTGGCCGACGAACTTGGTGCGGAACTCGGGATCGAGGTCACGGTGGCTGGCGATTTCCGCGCCGTTGCCCGTGACGCGGATGTCGTGATCACGTGCACCCCATCGGCCGAGTATCTGATTGCGGCCGGTGACATTGCACCCGGGACGTTCGTTGCGGGCGTGGGTGTCGACAATCCGCACAAGCGTGAACTGGCGCCTGATCTCCTTTCGCGGGCGTTGCTCGTGGCCGACGTGCTCGATCAGTCGGCGACCATTGGCGACTTCCACCACGCCATCGACGCGGGCGCGCTAACGCGCGAACACGTGTACGCGGAGCTTGGCGAGATCGTGGCCGGACTCAAGCCGGGCCGCCGCCACGACGACGACATCGTTGTGTTCGACTCAACAGGCATGGCGTTGCAGGACGTTGCCGCTGCCGCCGTGGTCTACGAGCGGGCCGTCGCGCAAGGGGCTGGGCAGCGGTTGCTGATCGGCGGCTAGCTGGCGAACGCGACCGCGCTGGTCGTCCCCTTGCGCAAGCGCTGTCCTCCTTCGACGTATTCAGTATGCCCAATGCGCTTCGCACGCAGACGTTTACCGAATCAGTCATTCGGGGAATGACGAGACTGGCCCAGACGCACGGCGCCATAAACCTGGCCCAGGGTTTCCCCGACTTTCCGATGCCCGAGGCCATGAAAGCCGCGGCCTGCGACGCCATCAATCACGACGTCAACCAGTACGCCATTACGTGGGGCGCGAAGAAGTTGCGCGACGCGATCGCGGGGAAGTACGAGCGCCGCTACGGCATGCCGGTCGATCCGGAACGCGAAATCACCGTCGCGTGCGGCGCCACCGAGGCGACGGCGTCAGTGTTCCTGGCGCTGCTCAATCCCGGCGACGAGGTGCTCATCTTCGAGCCGTTCTACGAGAACTACGGGCCCGACGCGATCCTGTGCGAGGCCAGGCCGGTCTTCGTGCCGCTCACGCCGCCTGACTGGCGTTTCGACCCGGACGCGCTGCGCCGCGCGATTACGCCAAAGGCACGCGCGCTGGTCCTGAACTCACCGCACAATCCGACCGGGCACGTGTTTTCCCGCGACGAACTGATGGTGATCGCGCAGATCTGTATCGAGCACGACCTGATGGTGTTCACGGACGACCCGTACGAGTACATCATCTTCTCGGGCGAGCACATTCCCATGGCCACGCTGCCCGGGATGCGCGAGCGCACGGTGACCATCTCGAGTCTGTCGAAGACGTTCAGCATCACCGGATGGAGAATCGGCTACGCGATTGCATCGCCGGAACGGACGGATGCGATTCGTAAAGTGCACGACTTCCTCACGGTCGGTGCACCGGCGCCGCTGCAGCAGGCGGCGGCCATCGGGTACTCGTTCGACGATTCATATTACACCAAACTGGCCGACGACTACAAAGCGCGCCGCGAGTTTCTGGGAACCGCATTGCGGCGCGCGGGTTTCAAGTTCACCGATCCCGATGGTGCGTATTATCTGTTCTGCGACTTCTCCGATCTAAGCAAGGATGACGATGTGCCGTTTGCGGAATGGCTGACAAAGGAGATCGGGATTGCCACGGTGCCAGGGTCGAGCTTCTATCGCCCGAACGCTTCGGAGGCAAAGCGGTACACCCGCTTTGCGTTCTGCAAAAAGCAGGAGACGCTGGAGAGGGCGGTGGAGAAACTGGGGAAACTGGTGTGACGACAGGTCGGGGGTCGGGGGTCGGGGGTCGGAGGGGGTGGGCGGTGGCGGTGCTGTGTAGCGTTCTTGCAGGCAGCTCCGTTGGCGCGCAGACCACCGAGACGCCGATTCCGTTCGACAGTGCGGGGAGCGTGCGCGCGCTCACGCAGGGATTGGCGGAGCGGCTGCTGCTCGCGAGTCCAGCGTGGCCCGTGACCGGGGCGTTCGAGGAAGCGCGATTGTACGCTGTTTCAGGCGGCGAGTATGTGCTCGTGGTGCAGCTGGCGGGGGGAGTCGTGCGCCGCTATCCGCTGGGTGCCGCCGCGCGGGATGCACTCGGGCGCGCGGTCACCGATGCACTCACGCGAATGGGCCGCGTCGTTGGCGAGGAAGGCGTTCGCACCGTCTCCGAACCGGCGCGCGGCGCCTTCATTCGCAACCAGATGCTGCTCACCGCGCTCGTGTACGCACCGGCGGCGGCGGCGCTGACGCATGACGGCAAGGCAGGCGCCGCGGTATGGTTGCTGGCTACGGGCGGGAGCTACTTCGCGTTGTCCTCGCTGACAAAGCGCGCGACAATTACGCGGGCGCAGAACCACCTCGCCTCCGATGGTGGCCTGCGCGGAGCGCTCCTGACGGACGGACTGCTCCACGCGTTCGGCGTCGACATGGACGCCGACATCGCCATAGGCGCGGGACTCGCTGGCGCTCTGGGTGGTGCGGTGACGGGATTCAGGCTCGGTAAGCGCTGGACAGACAGCGAAGCCAGCGCGACAACCGGCGGATCAACGCTCGCCGCGCTGACCGCACTTGGGATTAGTGGCGTGAGCGGCATCGTCGGCGATTCCACAAAAGACCGGCTCGTTTCCGGCGTGCTGGTCGCGAGTGGTGTGGGCGGCTATGCGCTGGGCAGGCAGTACCCGCGGCGCGCATCATACCGCGTCACGTCGGGCGACATTGGCGTGATGCACCTGACCGCGTTGCTCGGGATTGGCGCGAGCGCGATTCCGTTCATCGACGAACCCGATCTCAACGAGCGCGCGCTCGCGGGGTCACTGACTGCTGGCATGTTTGGCGGCCTGCTCGTTGGCGATCTCGCGCTCGTGCGACGCTACGACCATTCTGAAACGGAAGCGGGGCGCGTATTCCTCGGCGCGATTGCCGGCGGACTCCTCGGCGGCGGCGTACTCGTACTCACCGAGGCAGACCCAAAGACCAGCGTGGCTCTCATCGTCGCCGGTGCAATTGGCGGGACGATTCTCGCCGAACGCGTTGTTGGGCCGCCGCGCGATGGTTCACGCCAGGCGGCGCTCCCGTCGCGGAGCGGCTTGTCGAGACTGGCTTCGCGCGTGGCCCTTGACCCGGCGGGACTCGTGGCCGCGCTCGCCGGTATGCGGGGTGCGTTCCCGGTAGCGCAGGTCCGGTTCTAGAGACGCCAGAGGTAGCTGGCTTTCGCAAAAAAACCGTCGCGGCCGCGACGGAGGTCCTGAAAGCGGAAGCGTTCATCCTCGGTCATTGTCGCGCCGTAGCCGAAGTAGAACAGCGTGCCCGGCGTCGGGCGGTAGCTGAAAAGCCAGTCGGCCTGCAGTTCGTTCAGCGATTCGCCAGCGTCGGTCGTGCCGTCGACACCGATCGGCCGTCCCTGCGCGTCGAGCAGCGGCGAGCGCAAGCGCGACATGTACTGCGCCACGGCGCGCACAAAGATCGCGCGCGTGAGCTGGTATTCCACCTTCACGCGCGGAATTCCTTCGCGCGAAAACCGCGAGCCGTCGCGCTTGCGGTCGAGCACCTGATGCACGTACTGGGCTGACGTGCGAAGGCTGGCTGTTGGACGCAAGTCGACGCTGGCATCGATGCGGGTACGGCGGCCCAGCGTCGCTTCGCTAAAGATCGCGGTCTCGCCGTTGCTCACCGTGAGTGACGCCGTCAGCAAACGGTAGGTCGGTGTTGTGGCGCCGAGGGATGCGCTGTACAGGCTGCCAGTTTCGCCGGGAGTCCCGAAGGGCAGGGTGCCGCTTGGCGCGGTGACCGTATACGCGGCGTAGTTGGCCGGATCGAGCACGTAGAAGTTGCGGGCGATCGATCCGCTGAGCCGCCATCCGCCGCGAAGCGTCGCGCTTGGCCGGATGGACTCCGAGCCTTCGATTGGCGCAGCGCGCGGCCGATCGTAGTCGAGGATTCGGCCCGCGCTGACGAACGCGCTTGCGGTCTGGAGAAGCGATCCGGGCTCACCGTAAACAGTGAATCGGTTCGACGCCATTCCCTCGACGATGCCAGTTCGTTCCACGAAGCCCGTCGCCGCCTCGAAGTTCGGTCCCACCGCCTTGGCGGTATAATGAAAGCCCCAGGCGCGTCCGGTGCGGTCCCATTCCGCCTCGAGGTACGATCCACTCGTCCGCTCCCCCTGCAGTTTGGCCCACGAACCGACGGCCTGAAACTGCGCGTAGTACAGTCCCGAGTGCACGATGCGGACATCGGCGCCGGCAAGCCGGGAGCTGTTGGCGCCTTCTTCGCGGGTCGTGATGACGCCACCAAGTGTCGACTGCGTGCCGAGATCACGGCGAATGCGCGTTGCGGCGAAGAGCGGCGTCGTGCTTCCGTCGCTGGATGTGCTTTCGTCGTCTGCCGCGAGTAAGAGCGCCACATTCGTACCGCCGAGCTTGCCGCCGAGCTTGACCCCGGCGTCGGGCGCCACGATTCGGCGCGTGTAGATCATCCGGTTCGGCGTGTCGAACAGTTCGAGTCCGTCGAGGAAGAACGGACGTTTCTCTGGATAGAACAGCGCGAATCGTTCATTGAGGGCCACCTGGCCCACATCCGCTTCGACCTGAGAGAAGTCGGGATTGATCGTCCCGTTCAGCGTCAGGTTCTGACGGATGCCCCACCGGACGTCGACACTCGCGTCGGCGTCTGACTGGTAGTCCCACGCGGTGGCGCCCTGCGAACCGTCGGCCCGTGCTGTCACCGTGGGGATCGCTTCGAATACCACGCCACGGCGCAGCCCCGTGAGTCCGACGAGCACGCCTGCCTGGCTCAGAAAGCTCGCGCTTGCGCGCACCACCGGCGCCCACGAGTCCTGCGCGCCCGAGTGCTGCACGCGCCGAAGCAGATGGATGCCCCAGTCCTGAACGGAACCGTCCTGATAGCGCAGCGTCTTGAAGGGAATGCGCACTTCGACTTCGTATCCACCGTCGACGAGCCGACCGCGCGACTCGAATGCGAAGTCCGGATTCAGATCGACATTGCCGTCCATCGGATTCATGTCGCGCATGCCGCCGCCCGTGGCGGAGCGTCCGCCGGCGCCGCCGCCGGACTGGTCGCTGCGCGTGCCGTCCTGCTGTACTCCCAGCGGGTTCACGCCGAACACAAATGCGTTGCGGCGGTCGTTGTACGTATCGAGCAGAATCTGGACGTAATCGTCGCTGCCGATGTTGTCGCGATTGGCTCGCGTGGCGCGCACGACGTCGCCGTGCAGCTCGCGGGCGCGGATGCCGAACCAGATGGCGTCGGCCGCGTACCACACGAGCACTTCAGTCGGCTCGTCTGCCGGCCGGCCGTCGACCGGCTGATACTGCGAGAACCCGGTCAGACGCGCCGCACGCGCCCACACCGCTTCGTCAAGCCGGCCGTCGACGACAGCGGCCGTGTCGATGCGCGGTATGGTGACCCGCAGGCGTTCGCCGCGCCCGTCCCACGAATCCTGGCCGATCTGCGCAATGAAAAGCAGTGCTGCAGCCGCGAGATTCACGCTACCGCTCTTCGCCCGTGAGTACGCGCGTCGTGTACACGATGCCGTCCGGCGTGTTGCCGGCGGCAAGGTACCCCGCGATCTGTCTCGTAGTCATATCAATGATTGCGACGCGCGCCTGCTGACTCAGCGACAGGAGCGCGTACCGGCCATTTGGTGTGATGGTGATGCCCTGCGGTCCCGCCGCGGGCACACTGATGCGCGAAATTTCTCGACGCGTGGCTCGTTCAATGAAACGCACTTCGTTGTTGCGCATGTCGGGAATGATCACGGTGCGCACATCCGGCGTGAACAGCACGCGATACGGCCAGCTCACGCCTTCGGCCGCGGTCGTTACTGAACCGGTCGCCGGAATCAGCACGCTCACGCGTCCCGTGGCGTTGCTGCCCACCCAGACTTCGGCGCCATCGGGCGTCACGTTGATCGCTTCGGGCGTCGCGGGCACGGGCCAGCTTCGCACGTACGTGCCGGCGCGAAGGTCAAGCTCGGTCACCGTGCTGTCGCGCATGTCGCCCGTGTAGCCCAGCACGCCATTCCCGGTGACGCCGATCATGTGCGAGCCGCCGTGCCGCGTGGGGACCGCCTTGCGAATCGCGCCGGACTCCACATGTACGACGACCACATGGCTGCTCGCTTCAGACGTAACGGCGACGAGACTGTCGCCCGGCAGAAAGACAATCCCGTGGGGTGACCGGTAATCGCCGAGGTCGATCGTGCGGACGACACGGAGGGCGGGGATGTCCAGCACCGTAAGCGTGCGACGTGTTCCCGGCGGGCCGCTGTAGTCAGTGACCACGGCGATCCGTCCGTCAGAACTCAAGGTGATTTCATGGGGGCCGGGGCCGGTTGGCAGCGTGGCCAGTGTTCGTCCCGAGGCAACGTCAATCACCGTTGCCGTTGACGGCGTTTTGTTCGTGACGACGATCGTTCCGGTCAGACCGGCGACTTGCGCCTCGACAGGCGGGACGAGCAGCACGAGAAGCACGAGATGAACGACGCGGATTGGTTGCATGAGTGGTTATCCGTCTGCAGGCAGTGTCTTGGCTTCGTTCCACAACTCGTCGAGCGCTTGCAGGCCGGCGGTGCGCATGTCGATCGCGCGTTCGGCGGCGAGTCGTTCCATCACTTCAAAGCGGCGCTGGAACTTGGAGTTGGCGCGATCGAGTGCCAACGCTGCGTGGACGTCGCACTTTCGGCAGAGGTTCACGACGGCGAAAAGGAGATCGCCGAGTTCGGCCTCGAGTTCGTCGTGCTGCGGATGCGCGGCGGGCACGCCGTGGGTTCCGAACGCCGTGCCGGGTGTAAGCACTGCTTCGGCTTCGGCCAGTTCTTCGCGCACCTTGGCGGCGGGTCCGGTGGCGTCGGGCCAGTCGAAGCCGACGCCGGCGGCGCGTTCCTGGAGGCGGTGGGCGCGGTGCAACGACGGCAGTCCCGCAGGCAATCCCTCGGCTAGGGTCGTTCGCGACCTGGCCTTCATCTGCTCCCACGCTTCGTGTGCGGTATTTGCGGCGGTCGCCGCATCGCCGAACAACGTCGGGTGCCGGGTCCGCATCTTGTGCACGAGTGAGCCGGCTACGTCGCGGATGTCGAAGGCGCCGCGCTGCTCCGCTATGATCGCGTGAAAGAGCACCTGGAGGAGCACGTCGCCGAGTTCGGAGCGGATGGCCGCGTCGTCGCCCTCGCGAATGGCGTCGTCGAGCTCGTGGGCCTCCTCGTTGAGGTAGGGCCGGAGTGAGGCGTGCGTCTGGGCCGCGTCCCAGGCGTCGCGCTCCCGCAGGTCGCGCATGATGGCAAGCGCGTCCTCGAGCGTGGCTCTCGGCGTGGGGTGGGGAGGCGTGGGTTGCACGGGCTTTTGGACGGCGACTACGTTCCGAATACCGCGAATGAACCACGAATCTAGTACCGCGAACCTGCGCGCCTGGGTCGAAGTCGACCTCGGCGCGCTCGTACGCAATGCGCGCGCGCTCGTTGCGCACGCTCGGGTGCCTCTGCTGCCGATGGTCAAGGCGGATGCGTACGGGCTTGGCGCGGTCGTGGTTGCCCGGGCGCTTGCGGAACTCGATCCGTGGGGGTTCGGGGTCGCGACCGTGCCCGAAGGCGTCGAACTGAGGGCGGCCGACGTTGGTGGCCGCATTGTGGTGTTCACTCCACTGCTCGCGAGCGAATTCGCGGCTGCGCGCGCCGCGCGGCTCACGCCGACCCTTGGAGATCCGGCGGCGCTGTCCGAGTGGCAGCGCGGCGGCGGAGCGTGGCAACTCGCCGTTGACACAGGCATGCAGCGAGCCGGCGTGCCATGGGATGGGGTCGCGGCGGTTTCCACGCTCGTGACGGCGCACGCGCCAGAGGCCGTGTTCACGCACTATCACTCGCCCGAACGAGACGACGGCTCGATGGCGGAGCAAGACCGTCGGTTTGCATACGCGGTTGCCGCACTTCCGGTTCAGCCCTCGCTGACGCATACAGATAACTCGGCGGCGATCGTCCGGCGTGTGAAACAGCCTCACGCGCTGGTGCGCCCAGGGGTCTTTCTGTACGGGGTTGGATCAGGCGCCAATGTGCTCGCGCCGGAACCGGTGGTGAGCGTTCGCGCCCGCATTCTTGAGGTGCGCGACGTTCCGGAGGGCGAGTCGGCGAGCTACGGAGCAACGTGGCGGGCGCCGTCGCCGCGGCGCGTGGCGACGGTCGCGGCCGGGTACGCCGACGGGTATCGGCGGCATTTGTCGAACCGCGGCCGCGCCCTTTTGAAGGGGCGGGAGGTGCGTGTGGTGGGGGCGGTCACGATGGATATGACGCTCTTTGACGTAACGGGCTGTCCCTGCGCGCCCGGCGACGAAGTCACTCTGATCGGCAGCGACGGCGGGATGACGCTCACGGTCGAGGACGTCGCGCGCGATGGCGGCGTGAGCCCCTATGAGTTGCTCACCGGGTTACGGCAGAGGCTGCCGCGCGTGTACCGTCCGGCGCCCGGTGCTTAGATTCCGCGCGTTCCGCGCGGCACTCTGCCGCGTATCTGGTGTTTCATCACCATCGTGACCGTGCCGCTGACCGTTTTGCGCAGTTGCCTGTGACAGGCCGTCGTGTGATTGCCGTGTGGCTTGCCCTTGCCGCCGGTGCGTGCAGCGACGAACTGGCTGGTGGTGCGACGTGTCCGTCGCTGTGCCCCGAGCAGAGCCTGCCGATCGAAGAGGTGGTGCTCGACGCGGTGGCGTTCGACACGACGCTCTCGCCGTTCCCCGTGCCGGGAACGGAAATCGGCGTTCTGGTTGCGTCGCGCGGTGATTCGCTCGACGTGCGCGGCATCTTCCGCTACGACTCTCTGCCGCGCGTGTATCCGGACAATGGAGTCGACCGGCAGATCGTGGACGTCGATTCCGCGCGGATTCGCGTGCGCATCGACACGACACAGATTGGATTCACGGGGACGATCACGCTGGAGGCGTACGACGTGGATACGTCGGCGGCGGATACCGATACCGGCGCGCTCGTACCACTGTTCCGTCCCGACCGTTTGCTGGGAAGCCTGGAGATCAACCGCCAGGAGCTCTTCCTCGATGACACGGTCAACGTGCCGATTTCGAACGCGGTGCTGCGACAGAAAATCGCCGCCCAGCAGCGGCTGCGCGTTGGCTTCCGGATGGTTGGGACCGGCGAACTGATCATTCAGTCCGTCGAGAACGGCCTGGCGCCCGTGCTTGTGTTCGATCCCGCACCGGATAATCCCGACATCAACATTCGCGCGGTGTCCGTGAACTCGCGCACGCCGGTCGGCGATCCGTTCGGCGCGAGCGACCGGCGCGACTACTCGCTGCCGGTGATTGTCCCGCCCGCGCCCAGTGAGCGACTGTCGGCGGGCGGGCTTCCGGCCCAGCGCGCATTCCTTCGCCTGAACATCCCGGCGTACTATCGCGACTCGGTGGTGCTCGTGCGCGCGCAGCTGCGCCTTGTGCAACGCCCGACGGCGGGTGTGGCCGACGGCGATTCCGCGCTGGTCTACCTTGTCGCCGCGAGCAGTTCGCCGACTGTGACTGATCTGACGCGCGTGGCGCTGCTCGCGTATCCGCCGCTGTCCTTCGGGGTGGCGCCGATCTACGCCGCGCCGCGGGACAGCGGCGAACGGCGAATCGACATCATCCTGCTGCTCCGGCAATGGACACTCGACGCGACGCTCCCCGATCCGCCGCAAACGGCAATCTTTCTGCGACGGGGCGACGAAGGACGCGCGGTGGGCCGTCTCGCGTTCTATGGGCTCGACGCACCGGCCGAGCTTCGCCCGCGACTGCATCTGAGCTTTGTACGCCGATCAAGGTTCGGCCTGCCATGATACGTGCACTGATTGTGGCGATCGCGTGTGTCGTCGCGCGTGATGCGAGCGGACAGGGCACCGTCGGCGGTCAGGGTTTCGGATACCCGGTCACGCAACAGAGTGCGCGCGCCGCGGGTAGCGCGGGGGCACTGGCGCCGTTCGATCAGGTGTCGCCGGTGAATCCTGCGGAGCTGGCGCTTTGGCAACGGACCGTGCTGTTCACGCACTTCGAGCCAGAGTATCGCTCGTCGTCGATTGCGGACGCGGAAGTCTCCACGCGTCTTGCCCGCTTTCCGCTGACGGGAGCGGCCGCGCGGCTTGGCAGCCGGGGCGCGATCGGTGTGTCGTTCTCGACCTACCTGGACCGGACTTGGGAAACGGCCGCCGTAACACGCAACGTCGTGGGTGAGCGCGAGGTAGATGTCACCACGCGGTATGCATCAGACGGCGCCATCAATGATGTGCGCGTAGCCGGCGCGTGGGCGTTCAGTGATCGGCTGCGTGCCGGTGCCGGGTATCACGTGTACACCGGCGGCAACCGGATGTCGATCGCGTGGGACTTTCCCGAAACGGAGCCGTTCGGAGACGTTGAGCAATCGTCGACGTTGTCCTATGGCGGTAGTGCAGTGTCGCTCGGCGTGACGTGGCGAGCCCTCAGGCACATCAACGTTGCCGCGCAACAGCGCTTCGGCGGATCGGCCCGGGTGCGCGTCGGCGACACGCTGATCACCAAGGGCGAAATGCCGAACCACACGGGGCTCGCGGTGCAGTACGACGGCATCGCCGGTACGCTGCTTGCCGCGTCGTGGGAGCGGATTGGCTGGACGGCGATGCGGGGGCTGGGCTCTCAGGATTTGCGAGTGCGCGATGCTGACCGCATTTCGGTCGGACTTGAAACGGGCGGACCCCGGGTGGCCAGCTCGCTCGTCGCGCTTCGTCTGGGTTTTGCACAGCGCACGCTTCCGTTCGACGCCGCGGGCAGCAAGGTGACCGAGCGGTTGTTCGCCTTTGGAGCGGGCTACCCGTTTGCGCGGGGCAGGGGCAGCGCCAACCTCGCGCTCCAGCGCGCACACCGCGACGCGGGCGACGCGCGTGAACGAGCGTGGCTGATCGCGCTCGGGTTTACCATCACGCCGTAACGCGATGGCGGACGCTGCGCCGCTCGTGCTGGTGGCCGACGACGTTGCCGCGAACGCCGAGCTGCTTCGTGATCAGCTGGAGTCGCTCGGTTATCGCACGGTGATCGCGTCCGACGGCACCGCCGCGCTGAGCCTGACGTTCGCGGAGCGTCCGGATTTGTGCATTCTGGATGTCGCGATGCCCGCCGGCGAACTTGGTTGCGACGACCGCGCGACCGGCTACGAAGTGTGCCGCCGCATCAAGCGAGACCCCCGGACCAAGCACATTCCCGTCATCTTTGTCACGGCGCTCAACGACACGAGCGACCGCGTGCGGGCGATCGAAGCGGGCGGCGATGATTTTCTCACCAAGCCCCACAGCCGCCTCGTGCTCGGCGCGCGAGTGCGATCGCTGCTCAAGCTGAAGGGAGCCGCCGACGCCCTGGAAGACGCGCTGCGCGTGCAGGGTGAGATGGCCAAGTCGCGCGACGACCTGATGAAGATGATCGTGCACGACCTGAAGACGCCGCTGAGCAGCGTACTCGCGACGCTGGAAATGGTCGTTGACGGCGACTTCGGCGCGATCAACGACGAGCAGCGTCAGGCGCTCGGTGAGGCCGAGGAACGGGCCGAGGACCTGCTGGCCCGCATTGAAAACCTGCTGGAAGTGACCCGAGTCGAGCAGTCGGCGATGACGCTGAACCCCGAGCCGATCGCGCCGGCCGCGTTTCTCGCTGAGATCGTGTTCGACTGGCAGCACCGTCTTCAGCAGGAAGGCGCGAGTGCGGAAACCGATGTGACAGACGACGCGCCGGTCTTCTGCGCCGACAGGGCGTTGCTCAGGCGGGTGTTCGACAACTTGCTGCAGAACGCGCTTTCACACTCGTCGCTCGGCGTCAGTGTTCGGCTCCGCGCCCGTCGCGACGGCGAGAGCATCCTGTTCACCGTCGCGGACAACGGTCCCGGCATTCCGAAGGAGTATCACGAGCTGATCTTCCGGAAGTTCGAACAGGTGCGCGCGCAGGTGCGCGCGAGCACCGCGCCCAAAACGCGCAGCTCAGGCCTTGGCCTGACGTTCTGCCGCCTCGCCGTCGAAGCCCATCGCGGCCGCATCTGGGTGCAGAGCGAGGAAGGGCAGGGGGCGGCGTTTCATGTGAGGCTGCCTGGGGAGACGGACGAAAAGCGAAAAGCGAAGACGAAAGGAGAAGGTGGGAAAGAAGGTTGAAGGGTGAAAGGGAGGGGGCCCCCTCCTCGCCCTCACCTTTCTCCCTTCCCCCCGCTCCTTCATCTTTCTTCTTCGCCTTTCGCTTTTCATCCGCCCCGATGCCTTCCGTTTACATAGAAACTTACGGCTGTCAGATGAACGTCAGCGACTCCGAGTTGATGCTCGGCGCGCTGGCAGCGCACGGATATGTGGCGGTTGACACTCCGCAAGGCGCGGATGTGATCCTCGTGAACACCTGCGCGATCCGTGAACACGCGGAGCAGCGTGTGCTTGGCCGCGTTGGTGAGCTCAAGCGACATATGGGGCCGAAGACGGTCGTGGGTGTCACCGGATGCATGGCGCAGCGCCTGGGACCGCAGTTGCTGCGCAAGGCGAAGCACGTGTCGCTGGTGGTCGGTCCCGATGGGTATCGCGCGTTGCCGCAGCTCATCGAGGGAGCGCGTGGCGGTGAGAAGGTCGTGGCCACCGACTTCGATCTGGAAGAGCACTACGAGGATTTCGTGGCCCGGCGCTTCGACGCGGTCAAGGCATGGATTCCGGTGCAGCGCGGGTGCGACTACCGGTGCACCTACTGCATCGTGCCGTATACGCGCGGCGCCGAGCGCTCGCGAAAGCTTGCCGACGTCGTGCGCGAAACACAGATCGTCGCTGAGCAGGGGCTGACCGAAGTCGTCCTGCTCGGTCAGACGGTCAACTCCTACAACGATGGGACGAGCGACTTCGGTGAACTGCTACGTGCGGTGGGCGCGGTTGACGGCGTGCGCAGAGTGCGTTTCACGAGCCCGCATCCGAATGACTTCTC
>Ga0326597_10008191_pt1 | contig 14126 bp, 10 predicted proteins | sample RVTome_12_FD_203789 | JGI IMG/M metagenome (GOLD analysis project Ga0326597, IMG submission 203789) | Soil microbial communities from uranium-contaminated site in the Upper Colorado River Basin, Wyoming, United States - RVT100D185 | ecosystem: Environmental > Terrestrial > Soil > Contaminated >... | reverse complement strand
GTACGCAGGCGTTGCACGAAGGCTACTACTTCGCGGCCCAGGGCAGGGCCCGCACCTGGGGCTTTGCGGCGCACGATGTCAAGCTCGCGCGCGGCATCGGGGTAGTCGATCCAGTGATAGAGGCAACGGCGCTTTACCGCGTCGTGAATTTCGCGCGTGCGGTTCGACGTGACGACGACGATTGGGGGCACTGGTGCTTTGAACACGCCAAGTTCCGGGATGCTTACTTGGAAATCCGAGAGCACTTCCAGCAGGAACGCTTCAAAAGGCTCATCCGCACGGTCGAGTTCGTCGATCAGCAGCACGGGCGGTTCCTCGCCGCGAAAGTCCAGTGCTTGCATGAGCGGACGGCGCAGTAGAAAGCGTTCGCTAAAGATGTCGCTCGCCAGTGCTTCGCGCGACCTTACGCCGGCTGCTTCGGCGAGCCGAATCTCCATCATCTGGCGGGAATAATTCCACTCGTAGACGGCCGAGCTGATGTCCAGCCCTTCGTAACATTGCAGCCGGACCAGGCGACGATCGAGCACCTGGGAGAGAACCTTTGCGATCTCTGTTTTGCCGACACCCGCTTCGCCCTCCAGGAACAGCGGCCGGCCCATGCGTAGCGCCAGATACACCACCGTCGCAGTGTTGCGGTCAGCAACGTAGTCGGCGCTGCCAAGCAGTGCGCACGTGGCGTCGACCGAATCAGGCAACATGGTGGGCTAGGCTCACAGCTTAGCCGCAGCCTCAACGGCGCGCTGCGCCATCACCGTGATCAGGTGCGCACGGTAATCCGCGGCGGCATGGATATCGGAATTCAGTCCCGCGGCCGGGTGAGCGTACTTCTCGATGGCCTTGGGCGAAAAATCTTTCGCCAGCACTTTTTCCATTTTCTTGACGCGAAATGCGCAAGATCCGGCGCCTGTCACAGCGACGCGTACGCCCGTGGTGGTATCGCAGACGAACACGCCGACCAGTGCAAAGCGCGAAGCGGGATTGCGGAACTTCGCATAGCTCGCGCGCAACGGAACCGGAAAATTGAGGCGGGTGATAACTTCGCCGGGTTTGAGCGCTGTTTCGAACAGTCCGGTAAAAAACTTGTCGGCCGATATTTCTCGCTTGTTCGTGACGATGGTGGCGTTAAGACCGAGTACGCCCGCGGGATAGTCCGCGGCCGGATCAGCATTGGCGATCGAACCGCCCAGCGTACCCAGATTACGCACCTGCCGGTCGCCAATTCCGAGGGCTAAGCGAGCCAGCGCCGGAATCAAGCGCCGTACTTCCCTAGACGCTGCGACCTGCGCGTGCCGGGTCATGGCGCCGATAGATACAACGTTGTTCTCGACGCTAATCCCGGCGAGCTCGGCGATGTCCTGCAGGTCGACCAGCAGGGGTACCCGTGCAAGCCGTAGTTTCAGTGATTGCACCAGGCTTTGACCTCCGGCAAGCATCTGGGCATCTGGAGCTTTGCGTAACGCGCTGACCGCAGCCTTTAACGTCGCGGGACGCGCATAGTCGAATGCATACATGGCTCTGTCTCCTCGATTAGCTGCGAGTCGCTTTGGGCGCAGACTGAATGGCGCGCCAGACGGTTTGCGAACTCGCGGGCATCGCAACATCGCGCACGCCCAGGGTCCATAACGCATCGGTGATCGCGTTCATGACGGCAGCAGGAGCGCCGATCGCACCGGCTTCTCCACAGCCTTTAACACCGAGGGGATTATGCGTACACGCTGTCTCTTTGGTCGCAAGCTTGAAGTTCGGCACGTCATCGGTGCGCGGCAACGCGTAGTCCATGAGGCTCCCGGTGACGAGCTGGCCCGAATCACGATCGTAAACGCACCCCTCCAACAACGCCTGGCCTATCCCTTGCGTGAGGCCACCGTGCACCTGGCCTTCAACGATCATCGGATTAATGATCTTGCCGAAGTCATCGACTGCAGTGAAGCTGTCGATCTTGGTCTCACCGGTTTTCGGATCGATCTCGACTTCGCAGATGTAGGTGCCCGCGGGGAAGGTGAAGTTGGTCGGGTCGTAGAACGCTGTTTCGTTCAAACCCGGCTCCAGCTTGTCGAGGGGATAGTTGTGCGGCACGTAGGCCGTCAGCGCCACTTGCGCGAACGGCACTTGCTTGTCCGTGCCAGCAACGCTGAAACTGCCGTCCTCGAACTCGATGTCGCCCTCAGCGGCTTCCAGCAAGTGCGCGGCGATCTTCTTGCCCTTTGCGACCACTTTGTCGACTGCTCGCATGATCGCGGTACCGCCCACGGCGATCGAGCGTGATCCGTAGGTGCCCATACCGAAAACGATGCGGCCGGTATCGCCATGCACGATATCGACGTCATCCACTGCCATGCCGAGGCGACCGGCGACGACTTGAGCAAACGTCGTCTCATGCCCCTGGCCGTGACTATGCGAACCCGTGAACACCGTGACCTTGCCCGTCGGGTGCACGCGGACCTCGCCCGCTTCGAACAATCCCGCGCGCGCGCCGAGCGATCCGGCGACGTTGGAAGGCGCAATTCCGCAAGCCTCGATATAGGCAGCGTAACCCAGACCGCGCAGCTTGCCACGCGCCTGGGCCTCCTTACGTCGTGCTTCGAATCCGGGCACATCGGCGAGCTTCAGCGCTTCAGCCAGCGTCGCTTCGTAGTTGCCCGTGTCGTAACACAATGCCACCGGCGTCTGATAGGGAAATTTGGTGATGAAATTACGCCGTCGAATTTCCGCGGGGTTGATCTTCAGTTCACGCGCGGCCGTTTCCACCAGTCGCTCGACGACGTAGGTCGCCTCGGGTCGGCCTGCGCCTCGATACGCATCCACCGGCGCCGTGTTGGTGAACACTGCGCTCACTTCGCAGTAGATGCTGGGTGTGGTGTACTGCCCGGCGAGCAAAGTCGCGTAAAGTATGGTCGGGATGCAGGAGGCGAAGGTCGACAGATAGGCGCCCATCGCCGCGGTCGTATGCACGCGCAGCGCGAGAAACTTGCCGTTCTTGTCGAGCGCGAGTTCTGCCTTGGTGACGTGATCTCTACCGTGCGCGTCGGCGAGAAACGATTCGCTGCGCTCGGCGGTCCATTTTATCGGACGATTGACTTGCTTGGTCGCCCAGGTGAGTACGGTTTCTTCTGCGTAGAGGTAGATCTTCGAGCCGAAGCCACCACCGACATCGGGCGCGATCACCCGCACCTTGTGCTCGGGCAGTCCCAAGACGAACGCGGTCATCAGCAAGCGTTCAACGTGCGGGTTCTGCGAGGTCACGTACAGGGTGTAGCTGTCGTCGCCACGACTGTAGGTTGCCAGCGCCGCTCGTGGCTCGATGGCGTTAGGCACCAGCCGGTTGTTGACGAATTCCAAAGTCGTGACATGGGCGGCCTGGGCAAACGCCGCATCCACAGCCGGTCTATCACCCAGTCCCCAGACGTAACAGGTGTTGTCAGGCGCGCTGTCGTGGATCGTCGGTGCGCCTGGTTTGCGCGCGGCAGCCGGGTCGACAACAGCGGGCAACGTCTCATAATCGACGACGATCATCTCAGCCGCGTCCTTGGCCTGATTAAGCGTCTCGGCGATGACCACGGCCAGCTGATCGCCGACGTAACGCACCTTGCCTTGCGCGAGTGGCGGGTGGGGCGGCTCCTTCATTGGCTGGCCGTTGACGTCAGTGATGAGCCATCCGCAAGGTAGCCCATTGACCTTGCCTTCGAGATCGGCGCCCGTGAAGACCGCGACTACGCCGGGTGCTGCGCGAGCGGCCGCGGCATCGATGGAGCGGATACGCGCGTGGGCGTGCGGTGAACGCAGAAAGTAGGCGTAAGTCTGGCCGGGTTGGCTGATATCGTCAGTGTATGTGCCAGCGCCGGTGAGGAATCGATAGTCCTCCTTGCGCAGGACCGATTGACCGATGAGCGGGGCGTTCATGGCGCTATCTCCCCATGGCTGCGGCGCCAGCGAGCACCGCTTTGACTATGTTCTGATAACCCGTGCAGCGGCACAGGTTGCCGTCGAGCCCGGCACGAACATCGGCTTCGGAGAGTTGCGGATTGTCTTTGGCTAGATCGATCGCGCCCATGACCATCCCCGGCGTGCAGAAGCCGCATTGCAGGCCGTGATGCTCCTTGAACGCGGCTTGCATCGGGTGCAGTTCCCCGTCTGTACCGGCTACGCCTTCGATCGTTGTCACATCCGCTCCTTGCGCTTGCACAGCGAGCAGCGTGCAACTTTTGATTGCCCGGCCGTCCAGATGCACGGTGCAGGCGCCACACTGGCCGGTGTCACAGCCCACATGCGTACCGGTCAGTAGCAACTGCTCGCGCAGCAGCTGCGAGAGCAAGGTGCGCGGCTCGATTTCGACCGATACGGGTCTGCCGTTGACCTTCAAGGAAAGTTGCGTCGCCATGGCGCCTCCTGGATGCGAGTTGGCCTGAGTGGGGTCGGTCTCACCGCTGCGGTGTACGGATGCGCGCGAGCCGTGCCAATCGCCTGCGGTGGATTCGTCCTATGCTAGCCGGAAGGCTCGTTCGACGCAATTTTTGTGCGGCGCAACGTCGAGGAGATTCGCTGCATCGAACGGCCTAGACGAAGACTATGCGACCAGGATGTGTCATTGATTCGTCAGCGCGCTGACCTTTTTCTGACATCGTGTCCATGCACTATTTCGGCTAACGCTATCCAGCGTGTGATTCAGTTCACGCCGTGGACTGCCGTTAAGCGTCGATGCCGTCTAACCCGCACGCGGCACACGCCTTGCATTAAGACGAGTGCGGCCGGTGAGCTGGATTGGAGAAACTAAAGGTGGGAAACATGGCGAGCTTGGAGCAGGTGATCGGTCAGTTTCGGCGGATGCTGCCAGAAGAAAGCGCGACCGCGCAGGCGATCGATCGGCAGGAACCGTGGGAACGGATCGCAACCAACGCGGTAGACGACGGTTACATTGAGTTTGCCAACGAACTGGGCAGCTTCATCGAAGTCTGCCTGCGGCGAAATTCCTGACCCCAGCCACTGTGCTGCATTCGTGCGGCGCCCCGGCTGCCCTCGGCATCGATTTCACTGGCGACCGTTTATTAGATGGCGCCCCTAGAACGCGCCTCATAATGTTCCCCCCTTTTCCCGCGCCAGCGGGTTTTTTTTGTTTTGCGCCATAATCGTGGCCTCAGGACGGTAGTGCTGTAGCGAACGACGGCGCCGGCAAACAACAAAGGGGTTCGAAGCGCAATGAAAATTATCGAGGTCAAGCCGCACCCAGTGTCCATTCGCTTGAGCGAGCCGATGTGGACGGCGCATGAATCGACGAGCCACGCGAATGCGATCCTGGTCGAAGTCCGTACCGACGAGGGCATTAGCGGGGTTGGGCAAATCCATGCTGCACCTATGGCGGAGGTGTGCAAATGGGTCGAGCGTCTGGGCGAAGTCGCACTCGGCATGGACCCGCGCGCGCATAGCGAGGTGTGGGACAAGCTGTTCTCGCTCACCAATCCGCGCCCGGGCGCACTTCCGGCTCGCGAAGGCGTAATTGCACCGCTACCCAGGAGCGCACGCACGCAGGTAATGGCGGCGATCGGGGGGATCGACATCGCCCTTTGGGACATCAAGGGCAAGGCAGCTGGGTTGCCGGTCTACAAGCTGCTCGGCGGTGAGAATCGGCCGGTCTTCACCTATGCCACGGGTGGCTATTATCGGGCGAGCGCTAGCGCAACCGCGTGCGCCGACGAGCTCGCCGGATTCGTCGCCAAGGGCTACCAGGGCGTGAAGCTCAAGTGCTGCGGTCTGACCATGGATGAAGAGATCGAGCGCATCCGTGCAACACGCCAAGCCATCGGCGCTGCGCCGCTGCTGATGCTGGATATGAATGCGCCATACGCCGTCGATGAATGTATCCGCTTTGCCAAGCGGGTCGAACCCCTCGGTATTTACTGGCTGGAGGAGGCGCTGCACTGGTATTTGCAGCCCGCGGACTTTCTCAGACTCTCCCAGGCGACACCGATCCCGCTCGCGCACGGCGAGCGCGAGCTGACACGCTTCACGGTGCGCGACTTCATCGCTTCCGGTGCGATTCGCTTTGTGCAATTCGATTCGACGCGCGCCGCGGGCTTCACCGAATCGCTACGCATCGCTCATCTCGCCGAGCAGCATGGCGCGCGCATCGCCCCGCATCACGCTTGCGAGTTGCATGCACATCTGTGCGCAGCATTTCCAGGAGCGGCCTTCGGCGTCGAATCGCATGGCGATCCACAGCGCGATCCGCTTTGGCACGGCATGTATCTGGAGCGTGCGCAGATCAGAGACAGCTACGTGGTTCTGAACGACAAGCCAGGCTTCGGTATCGAGATCGACTGGAAGTTCATCGCGCGGCACAAGGCTTGAGCGTCTGGGGCGAGCATAATGCCAGTCACTTTGGAATATCTGCGGCGCTGCCTATACGTCGTCAATTCTGACCAATGCATCGACAGCAACCACGCCATTGGTGCGCACGATCAGCGGATTGATCTCGGCTTCTAACACCGTCGGTGCGTCAGCGCATGCGAGCAGCGACAGCAGGTGGACGACCTGGGCAAGCGCCTCGAGATCTCCGCCGGGGCGGTTGCGGTAGCCGCGAAGCAGCGCGAGTCCGGGCGCCTCCGTAATCATCTCCATTGCCGTCTGTAGACCGACGGGTGCGAGCCGCAGCGCGTGCCCCCCACAGAGCTCAGCTGGAATCCCACCAAGCCCGACCATCACTACCGGACCGACTTCGCGGTCGCGCCGGTAGCCGACGATGGCTTCGCCGATGCCACGCTGCATGGGCTGCACCAGCACACCATCGATGCGCGCATCGGGCAACCTCGCGCGTATGCGCGTCAGCAGGTCGTCCACGGCCGCGGACAAGGCGCGTGCATCGGGGATATCGAGTATGACGCCATCGAAGTCGGTCTTATGCGGGATGTCGCCCGAAAGAATTTTCGCGGCCACAGGATAGGGCAGATTGACGCTCTCGCGCCCGTCGCGAATCACTTGCGACGGTGTGCAGGCAACGCCGATCGCCGCAAGCATACTCGCTGCCGCACGTTCATTGAGGATGCCTCGTCCATAGCTACGCACGGCTTGGCGTATGCGCGTGATGCGCGCCGGATCAACGTCGATTTCGGCAGTCGGTGGGCGCCAGTCACAATAGGCTCGCACTGCATCTGCGCAGGCTTCTGGCGTGCGAAACGCAGCGACCCCGCCCTCGTGCAAAATCCTTAGCGCCGTGTCCGCGCGCGGGCCGGCAAACACGGCTAGCGGTTTCGCGCCGAGTGGCACAGTGAGAATGCGCTCGCGCATGACTTCCGGCGTATACGTCGCGGCCGAACCTTGAATCGCGACGACTGCATCGCAATGATCCGAGCGCATGAGTTCATTGAGTATCGCGGCGTAAGCGCCGTCATCGGCTCGCCCCATAGGCAAATCGGTCAACGCAGCAGCAGAAATGCGAATCCTGTTGGCCGCAAGCCGGGTGATGATCGCATTGGTCGGTGGCGCCACTTCGACGCCCGCGAGTCCCAGGCGGTCGACGACCATCGCTGCCGCGCCACCGCTCACGGTGAGCGCTGCCACTCGCCGGTTCTTCGGTGGGCGCTGGCCCAGCACGAACTGCGCGGTTTCAAACAATGCCTCGAAGACTTCGATCCGGATAATGCCATGCTGGCGAAAAAATGCCTCAGCGATGTTGTCCGGCCCGGTCATGGCGCCGGTGTGGGTGGTCGCAAGTTCACGCCCAATTGCCGAGCGCCCGAGCTTGAGCGCGATGACCGGTTTGCCTGCCGCGAAGGCGCGCCTTGCTGCCGCACCGAGCACGGGGGCATCGCGAAAGGCTTCCAGGAACAGCAGAATGGCGCGCGTGTCGGGGTCATCGACGAGCAGATGGACGAGCTCGCCGACACCGATGTCGCACTCGTTGCCGACTGAAACGAGCTTGGAGAATCCCAGTCCGCGTTCCTGCGCGCGGGTAACAATTCCCCCGAGCATCGAACCGCTTTGCGAAATGACGCTCAAGCCTCCGCGCCGAAACTCCTCGTGTTCGAACGCCGCGTTCGCTGATAGCGTGACAGCGCCGCTGACGTTCACGATGCCAAGGCAGTTCGGGCCGATGAGGCGCAGACCTGCGGCGCGCGCCATCGCGAGTATTCGGTCCTGGCGGCGTTTTCCCTCGTCACCTGTTTCGGCGAATCCCGCCGTGAACAGCGTTGCTACCGTGACTTGTGCCGCACAGCAATCCTCGATCACGTTGGGTACCGCGGAGGCGGGAACCATCACGAACGCATGATCGATCTTGCCCGGAACGGAGCGCATGGATGGAAAGGCTTTATCGCCGCAGATATCCGCGTATCTGGGATTGATCGGAACGATCGTCCCCGTATAGCCATGCCTGCGCAATACGCGTTGCGGCCGCGACGCCAGCCTGGTTTGATCCGGTGAGGCGCCGACCAGCGCGACCGAGGACGGGCAAAATAATGCCCGGCCCAATGCCGCGCGAGCGAGTGGGGTCTCAGTTGAGTTTAATGTCGCCATCGAAAACGACCTTCGGCAATTTCGCGGATTCGGGCTTGATACGCCCGCTCAGGGCATGTGCAGTGCGGCCGTTGGTTGACGTCCCCTCGAACAGTTTTGGATCGGGGATGTCGCGTGCAGGCATTCGTCCCGACTTGGCCACCCCGCAGGCTTGCACGGTAAGGACGAATTCCTCGGCAACATAGTCGCGGCGAAGTCGGTCGTAGTTTTAGGGCTACGTCCCGAAAAATTCTTTGACTTTATCCATCCAGGACTTGGCGCGGGGGTTGTGGTGGCCTTCATGACCCGCGCTGATTTCCTCGAGTTCTTCGAGCAGTTCCTTTTGCCGCGCCGTCAGGTTGACCGGGGTTTCCACAACCACGTGACAGAGCAGGTCGCCGTGCTGCGCCGAACGTACGCCTTTGATGCCTTTGCCGCGCAGGCGAAAGACCTTGCCGGTCTGCGTTTCCATGGGAATCTTGATCTTCGCCGAGCCGTCCAGTGTCGGGATCTCGATATCTCCGCCGAGCGCGGCGGTCGAAATGCTGATCGGCATTTCGCAATGCAAATCATTGTGATCGCGCGTGAAGACCGCGTGCTGGCGGATGTGGATCACCACATAAAGATCACCAGAGGGGCCGCCATTGGTGCCGGATTCGCCCTCGCTGGAGAGCCGGATGCGATCACCTTCGTCGACACCGGCAGGGATCTTGACCGATAGCGTCTTGTGCTTCTTGATGCGCCCCATGCCCTGACATGCGCTGCACGGCGTCGGGACGACCTTGCCGCTGCCATGACACTTCGGACACGTCTGCTGTATAGAAAAAAAGCCCTGCTGCATACGGACTTGCCCGTGGCCGCCGCAGGTAGGGCAGGTCACCGGTTGCGTGCCAGGCTTCGCTCCGCTGCCATGGCAGGTCTCGCACGCGACCAGCGCAGGAATCCGGATCTTGGTCTCGGTTCCGCGCGCGGCTTCCTCCAAGGTCACTTCCAGGTTGTAGCGCAAGTCTGCACCGCGATAAACGTTCGAGCGCCCGCGTCCGCCGCCGCCGAAAATATCGCCGAAGATGTCGCCGAAGGCATCGGCGAAGCCGCTGAAGCCCGGCCCCTGTCCGGCCGCTGAACTCGGGTCAACCCCGGCGTGTCCGAATTGATCGTAGGCGGCGCGCTTCTGAGGGTCGCTGAGGATTTCGTACGCCTCTTTCGCCTCCTTGAAGTGGCCTTCGGACTTCGCATTGTCCGGATTACGATCCGGGTGATGCTTCATCGCGAGCCGTCGATAGGACTTTTTCAATTCCTCTTCGGAGGCGTCGCGATTGACGCCGAGCACTTCGTAATAGTCTCTTTTTGCCATCGCGGTCGGTTATCTACGGGTCTTACAAACGACGTTCGGCCGAGTGGCGCAGCAGGCTCACGCCCACCGATCCGACTCGGCCTTCCTTAACTTACATGCGTAGTGGCGTTCTAGCCCTTCTTGTCTTTTACTTCTTCAAACTCCGCATCGACCACGTTGCCGTCGTCTTTCTTCGCTTCGCCGCCGCCGGCTGGCCCTTGATCGCTGTCCGGCTGCGCCTGCTGTGCTTGTTGCTGGTCTTTGTACATTTGCTCGGCGAGCTTGTGAGCGGCCTCGGTAAGCGCCTGGGTTTTCGCCTCGATCGCAGCTTTGTCGTCGGACTTGAGAACTTCTTCGGCTTCCTTGAGCGCCGCCTCGATGCTTGATTTTTCGTCCGCCGCGATCTTGTCGCCGTACTCCTTGAGCGACTTTCTCACCGAGTGCACCATGTTGTCGCACTGGTTGCGGGCATCGATCAACTCGCGTGCCTTGCGATCGTCTTCGGCGTGTGCTTCAGCGTCTTTCACCATGCGCTGAATCTCGTCATCGGTAAGCCCGGAACTCGCCTGGATCTTGATCTTGTTCTCCTTGCCCGTAGCCTTGTCCTTGGCCGAGACGTGCAGGATACCGTTGGCGTCGATGTCGAAGGTGACCTCGATCTGCGGCATGCCGCGTGGCGAAGGCGGTATATCGGTCAAGTTGAACTGGCCCAGACTCTTGTTCGCGTTCGCCATCTCGCGCTCGCCCTGCAGCACGTGAATAGTGACCGCTGTCTGGTTGTCGTCCGCGGTCGAGAACACTTGATTAGCTTTGGTCGGAATCGTGGTGTTCTTCTGGATAAGCTTCGTCATGACACCACCGAGCGTCTCGATTCCAAGTGACAAAGGAGTGACGTCGAGCAGCAGCACGTCCTTCACTTCGCCCTTTAACACCCCGGCCTGAATTCCGGCGCCGACCGCGACGGCCTCGTCCGGGTTTACGTCCTTGCGCGGTTCACGGCCGAAAAACTCCTTCACCTTGTCCTGCACCTTGGGCATCCGCGTCTGCCCGCCAACTATGATCACGTCCTCGATGTCGGCGAGTTTGATGCCCGCGTCCTTGATCGCGGTGCGGCACGGCTCGATGGTGCGATCGATCAGGTCCTCGACCAGGCTTTCGAACTTTGCACGCGTGATTTTCACCGCCAAGTGCTTCGGCCCGCTCGCGTCGGCTGTGACATACGGCAGGTTGACCTCAGTCTGTTGCGACGAGGACAGTTCAATCTTCGCTTTCTCGGCGGCGTCCTTCAGGCGCTGCAGCGCGAGGATATCTTTGCGCAGGTCGAGTCCGCTGTCCTTCTTGAATTCGTCGCACAAATACTCGATCACGCGCTGGTCAAAGTCTTCGCCGCCGAGGAAGGTATCGCCATTGGTCGAGAGCACTTCGAACTGGTGTTCGCCTTCGACTTCCGCAATTTCGATGATCGAAATATCAAACGTGCCTCCGCCAAGGTCATAGACCGCGATCTTGCGATCGCCTTTTTTCTTGTCCATGCCAAAGGCGAGTGCTGCTGCGGTGGGTTCATTGATGATACGTTTGACTTCCAGTCCGGCGATGCGGCCGGCGTCCTTGGTCGCCTGCCTCTGCGAATCATTGAAGTACGCAGGCACCGTGATGACTGCTTCGGTAACGGCCTCGCCAAGATAATCTTCCGCAGTCTTCTTCATTTTCATGAGCACTTGCGCAGAGACTTCCGGCGGCGCCATCTTCTTGCCGCGCACGTCCACCCAGGCATCGCCGTTGGATGCTTCGACGATAGTGAAAGGCGAATGCTTGATGGCCTTTTGTACCTCGGCATCCTTGAAGCGGCGGCCGATCAGGCGCTTCACTGCATACAGGGTGTTCTTCGGATTCGTGACCGCCTGGCGCTTCGCGGACGCACCGACCAACACTTCGCCGTCTTCCGCGTACGCAACGATCGAGGGCGTGGTGCGCGCGCCTTCGGAGTTCTCGATCACTTTGGGTTGCCCGTTTTCCATAATGGCCACACACGAGTTGGTGGTGCCGAGGTCGATTCCGATCGTCTTTGCCATGGCTGATATTCCTATTTAGCGATTATGTTCTGCGTGCGCTGCTGCTATTGTCCGTCTGCTAGGCTCGCACTCAACTGAATGAAGAGTTTGGGATCTTTCCGGTAATTTCAAGTTTCCGCGCCTTTTGCCTTGGCTACGCTCACCAGCGCGGGCCGCAAAACGCGGTCATGGAGCGAATAGCCTTTCTGCAGCACCTGCACGACCGAGTTGGGCGTCGCGTCGGTTTCGACCACGCTCATGGCCTGATGGCGGTGGGGGTCGAATTTCTCTCCGATCGGGTTGATCTCGGTGAGGTTGAATTTCTCGAAAGCCATCATGAGCTGTTTGAGCGTGAGGTCGACGCCGTCGCGAAGGGTCTCGACCGTGTTGTTCTGCGCGGCCAGCGCCGCCTCGAGACTGTCTCTGACCGGCAACAACGCGCTAGCCAAGCTTTCGACGCCGAATTTGTGGGCATTTTGGACGTCGATCTGGGCGCGCTTGCGGATATTGTCGGACTCGGCTTTCGCGCGCAGCCACGCATCGTGGTGCTCCTCGGCTCGCAGTTCAGCCTGACGCAGAAGCTCTTCCAGACTGGGGGCAACCTCCTTGACCTCGGCGTCCGGCGTGCTCGCTGCCGGCTCCTCGAGCCCTTTTTCTCCTGCTGGCGCCGATTCTCCAGCACCCTGATTTTGAATGGAATCCTGCATAAATCCTCTCCTGGCGACCCTCTGGCACATGGCGCCGTGGACGCTGCTTTTCAAGCCCAAGGCGGGCATTTAATTCCCCGAGGCGCCCAGACGGGTGCGATACCGTCCGTCTGCACGCGTTGATATCGGGGCCGCTTGCTATCAAGCGCTAGACGAAGCGAAGACGCCGGCGGTGTCGGCTGATCGAGTTTCAGGCTCGATCGTGCACGCCCGACTAGTTTTTCGCGCCAAGTGCCAGCGCGCGTTCGCGTGTTCGCTGAAGTTCTTCCTTCGCCGGAGCCTCCATCCAGCCGAGAAGGTTCTTGAGTGCGATATCGGCAAGCGCCTTCAGCCAATCGTCGCGCTCGTTGAGGCAGGGGATGTAGTGAAACGTATCGCCGCCTGCTTCCAGAAACGTCGTCTTGCCCTCCAGGGCGATTTCTTCGAGCGTTTCCAGGCAATCGGAAACGAATCCGGGACATATGACGTCAACCCGGCCGGTTTTCTTCTTGCCCAGATCGAGCAACAGCTCGCTCGTGTAGGGCTTGAGCCACTCCGCACGTCCGAAGCGGGACTGAAATCCAATGCGGGTGCGCTCATTCGGCCATTGCAGTGCCTCGATGAGCAAGCGTCCCGTTTTCTGACATTCGCAATGGTACGGGTCGCCGCGATCGAGGCTGAAGCGCGGCACACCGTGAAAGCTGATCACCAACTGATCCGGGCGGCCAGTCCCCATCCAATAGTCGCGCACGCTTTGTGCGATGGCTTCGATATATCCCGGATGATCGTGAAAATGTTTGACGAAACGCAGCGCCGGCACGTTGCGCACCCGCCTCAAAGCGCCACTTAACGCATCCCATACCGAGCCCGTCGTGCTCGATGAGTACTGCGGATACAACGGAAATGCGAGGATGCGATCGCAACCTTGCGCTCTGAGTTCGGCCAGGCTCTGGCCGATCGAGGGAGACCCGTAGCGCATTGCCCAGCGCACTTCGATCGGGGCCCTGGTACGCGCGCCCAAATAGCCCCGGAGCATCCGCGCCTGGCGCTCGGTATGCACCTTAAGGGGTGACCCGTCGGTCGACCACACGGCGGCATATCGCTTTGCCGAGGCGCTCGGGCGTGTGCGCAATATCGCTCCGTGCAGGATCGGCAACCAGAGCGCGCGCGGGATCTCAACGACCCGCGGATCGGACAGAAATTCTCTGAGATAGGTTCGCACCGACGCTGGAGTCGGCGCCGCGGGCGTGCCAAGGTTTATCAAGAGCACGCCAGGTTGTGAGGCGCCGCCGTGCTGGTGTGGAGGCTCCGGGTCGTAACGCGGCATTACTCACTCATCGTGGCGTACGCGGTGGGATAGCGCACTGCTAATGAGCCTCGCCGTGATATCGACAATCGGGATCACGCGCTCGTAGGCCATTCGCGTCGGCCCAATTACGCCGACTGTGCCCACGACTTGGCCATCGACTTCGTAGGGAGCCGTTACCACGCTACATTCATCGAGCGGCAAAAGTCCGGATTCGTTGCCGATGAATATCTGCACGCCGTTCGCACGGCTCGACAAATCGAGCA
>Ga0326597_10008190_pt1 | contig 14126 bp, 17 predicted proteins | sample RVTome_12_FD_203789 | JGI IMG/M metagenome (GOLD analysis project Ga0326597, IMG submission 203789) | Soil microbial communities from uranium-contaminated site in the Upper Colorado River Basin, Wyoming, United States - RVT100D185 | ecosystem: Environmental > Terrestrial > Soil > Contaminated >... | reverse complement strand
CTGTGTCCGCCGCGTCCAAACGTGCAGTCGACATAAACGCCGTCCGCCCGCACTTTCAGCTCTTCGACTGCACGCTCCAGCAGGACGGCGGTATGTGAGCCCAGGCTCACAAAGAGAAACCCTCCAGTTCGGGCGGCAGTCCGCCTGCACCGAGACGGCCCGCGCCGTCGATCAGCTGCTCCCAGTTGTCCTTGTTCCACAGCTCGAACTTTTTCCCCTGGCCCACCAGCACGACGTTTTTTTCGAGCTGCGCGAACTGGCGCAGGGCGGGGGCGATCAGCACGCGCCCGGCGCCATCCATGGCGACGTCAACCGCAAAACCGATCAGGCGGCGCTGGAGATCGCGCACGCGCGAATCGAGATTCGACAATCCCTCGAGCTTCTGCTGGATGAGTTCCCAATCGGGCACGGGATAGATCAGCAGGCAACGGTCCGCATCAGCCGTAATGACCAGGTGCCCGCCGCACCGTTCGAGCAGCGTGTCGCGGTGCCGCGCCGGCACCGCGAGCCTGCCCTTGCCGTCCAGATTGAGCTGCGCGATGCCCCTAAACACGAGCCTCCCTTGGCGCGTGGGCAACGCCGATTCCGAAATCGGAAAAGGACGCCGTTTTTTCCCACTTTCTACCACTTCTACCCACTATATTTCAAAGTCTAGCGCACGGTCAAGCGGGCCGGAGACGTTTTCTTTTTACGGGACAAAGACTTATGAGGGATAATTCAGGCACACGCATAGCACGGCTCTGAAACAAAATTGAGCCCTGAAAACAGCGTGATAAACGTTGAATCAAAAGTGAAATATCAAGAAATTTCCGGGCGGGGCGGAGGAGCGGGACGAAAAAACGCGTGTTGCGGTACTGCAACACGTGGGGATAACGAAGATCACCGAATAAGGAGAAGCTGGCCGGTAAGCCGGGTTCTGTAAAGAGCTTGTCGCTCCTGACAGCCATTCCTCTAGGCCTTGAATTGCTCCAAGGCTCAAGCCACCTACCCGCAAGCTCGGCGGGTCGCGTCGTCGCTTGCCTACTTGGTGTTGCTCCGGGTGGAGGTTGCCGCGTTTCACCCCGCCCAGACCCGCGCTTTACGCGCGGAACCCCGGCGGACTCGTCTCTGTGGCCCTGTTCCTCGCCTCACGGCGGACGGTCGTTAACCGTCACCCTACCCTTTGGAGCCCGGACTTTCCTCTCCGTATCCGAGGATACGCAGCGGCTGTCTGGCCAGCTTCAAGGGGGTATTGTACCAGCGTAGCGGTCGGACCGGCTCCAGTGCGGTGCCGACGGTGGTATTCCCGTAAGACACCGTCGCGGCGCAACGCCCCGCGCGCATTTTCAGGAGCGCTTTTGCGCGTCGAGCGCGCGCGCGGCGGCGAGCACACGCTGAAGGTGGTGGTCGCGTACGCCCAGCTCGCGCAGATGAGCCACGGTGCGCGCGAGGTACTCAAGATTGGCGCCGCGCGCGCCACAGCAAGTGGCGATGCGCTCCGCTATCTGCCGGATGGAAAGTCCTCCCATGTAACTGCCGTGCTTCGGGTCGGCGATGAAGGCGAGCGCGTTGACATCCTTGTCGGGCAGGCGTGTCCTCAGAAATCGGGGTCGGTAAACATGGCGCCGCATCTCGCGCGCCCATAACGCTTCCAGCGCCGGCCTTACGTCGGATTGCGCCAGCAGGAACGCAATGCCGCGGCACGCACCGCCGCGATCCAGTCCCAGTACCAGCCCCGGGCGCTGCGGCGTACCCCGCCAGCGATTGGAGGAGATGCATAGCGCGCGGTGATAGCCGTAGATCAGTGCGGGCGCCCACTGCACGTAGGGAAAGCCCGGATCCCACATGAGCGACCCATAGCCGAAGATCCACAGGTCTCCGCGAGGTATCGCGAGTCCCGAGTGCTGCGGCGCTGAGGGAAAGACTGTGGCGAAGACCGTCATTGCCGTTTTACAACGCCTGAGCGCACGCCGCGATTACACCATCCTCCATCGAATGTCCGAGTCCCCGCGGAAGGGGACAAGCCGGTCCGCGCCGAAAGCCATTTCAGCCGGCACGCGCCAGGGCTCCTCGACGAGGCGGATGGTGCCGGTATTGCGCGGCAGACCGTAGAACTCGGCGCCGAAACGACTGGCGAAGTTCTCGAGTCGTGCGAGCGCACCGGCCGCGGCAAAAGCCTCCGCGTAAAGCTCGATACCGGCATGGGCGGTGTAGATGCCGGCGCACCCGCAATCCGCTTCCTTGGTATGGCGTGCGTGCGGTGCACTGTCGGTACCGAGGAAGAACTTCGGATTGCCGCTCACCGCCGCCTCGATCAGCGCCTGGCGATGCTCCTCGCGCTTCAGCAGCGGCAGGCAGTAATGATGGGGACGCACGCCATCTGCGAATAACGCGTTGCGATTGAGAAGCAGGTGGTGCGCGGTGATGGTGGCGCCCACGTGTTGCGGCGCCGCCAGCACAAAGCGCACGGCTTCGCGCGTGGTGACGTGCTCCACCACGACGCGCAAATGGGCGAAACGTTCGATGAGCGGCGTCAGCACCCGCTCCACAAATGCTTGCTCGCGATCGAATACGTCGACACCCGGGTCGGTCACCTCACCATGCACCAGAAGCGGCATGCGGCACGCTTCCATCGCCCGCAACACGCCGTAGCATTTGCCGAGGTCGGTCACTCCCGAGTCGGAGTGGGTGGTCGCGCCCGCGGGGTAGTACTTGACCGCGTGTACCGCGCCGCTCGCCTTCGCCTTGTCGATCTCGTCGGGGCGCGTGCTGTCGGTCAAATAGAGGGTCATCAGCGGCTCGAACGCAACGCCATTGGGCAACGCTGCGCGGATGCGGTCGCGATAGCGGATCGCGAGTTCGGTGGTAGTCACAGCCGGTTTCAGATTGGGCATGATGATCGCACGTGCGAAACGCCGCGCACTGTCCCGCAGGACGGCGCTCATGTGCGCCCCATCCCGCAGATGCAGATGCCAGTCGTCGGGCCGGGTGATCGTGATCTCGTTCATGCGGGATCGGCGCTAATTCTTGCCCGTGAGCTTGAGCGCAAGCTCGTACAGCCGGTTTCGCTTCGCTCCGGTGATTCTGGTCGCAAGCTCGACCGCCTGCTTGAGCGGCAACTGGGATAGCAGCGTTTCGAGCGTCCGTTGCGCCTCCTCGCCGTCCGCCGCTTTCGGCGCTGCACCCTCGATGATGAGCACGAATTCTCCCTTGCGCCGGTTGTCTTCGGCGTTCAGCCAGTCTGGCGCCTCTTCCAGCAGGCAGGCATGGATCGTCTCGAACATTTTTGTCAGCTCGCGCGCAATGACCACCTGGCGCATCGCGCCCAGCATGGCGCGCATGTCAGCGACGCTGCCGGCGATGCGATGCGGCGCTTCAAAAAAAACGAGTCCAAAGGGATAGGCGGCGAGCCGGGCCAGTTCGCGGCGGCGTTCCGCGGCGCGCGCGGGCAAGAAGCCGTAGAACAGCACATGCGGCGCGGCGATGCCGGCCGCGGATAACGCCGCAACCACCGCACTCGCACCGGGAACCGGACTCACCGTATAGCCGGCGGCGCGCGCAGCGGACGTAAGCCTCGCGCCAGGATCGGAAACGCCCGGCGTCCCCGCGTCGCTCACCAGTGCCACGGTTTTGCCTTGCGCTAGCAGCGCGAGCAACGGCGGCACGGCGCGGATTTCGTTGTGTTCGTGGAGCGCGGTCAGCTTTGCGGCGATGCCATAGTGATTGAGCAGCTTCGCCGTGACCCGGGTGTCCTCTGCCGCAATTACCGCAACCGACTTCAGCACATCGAGCGCGCGCAGACTGATGTCCCGCAAGTTCCCAATCGGGGTGGCAACTACATATAATGTTCCTTTCGGTTCCCCGGCGGTCGTGCGATGTGCTGCGGCGTGCTCCATCGTGGGTTGTTCGTCTGGTCGCTTACGGCGCTACTATACGGAGGTGCGGCGGCGTTCGCCAGCGAAGCGCAGCCCGCCGGGTCGAACGCTGCTCCACGCCCCGATCTTCCCGCCGCCATTCCGCTCGAGCCTGCGATTCCGCATGTAGCGTTACTGGTCCCGGCGGGTTCGAGTGCCTTAACTCACGCCGCTGAAGCGGTCAAGCTGGGATTTCTTACGGCAGCAAAGATTCAGGGCGGCGCACCGCTGCCGGTCCGGGTTTACGCCACGACGGACGACACGGGAAATGTCATGTCGAATTACCGCCGGGCGCTTGCCGCAGGCGCGCGTCTGGTCGTCGGACCGCTCACGCGCGACGGGGTGACGGCGGTGGCATCAAGCGGGCGCGTCGCCGTTCCCACGCTCGCGCTCAATGTCCTGGATGGCGCGTATCCGCTCCCGCCCGGTCTCTACGTGCTGAGCCTGCAGGTCGAAGCTGAGGCACGCCAGGTCGCGCAACTGGCCGTGAATGACGGCCGCCTCAACGCGTTCTCGATTACCGGCGACACACCATTGCTTCGCCGCATCCATGAGGCTTTCAGCGCGGAGTTCACCCGCCGCGGTGGCAGGATCGTAGGCAAGTATGGCTTTACCGCCAATACCGCGGAACTTGGCCGCATCCGGCAGTCGATCGGGGCCGACCGGGCCGACATGGTTTTTCTCGCGCTCGATTTTCCACAGGCACGGCTCGTGCGCCCGTACCTGGGGGCGCTGGCTGTATATGCCACTTCCCAGGTCCATCCCGGCCGGTCCGCTCCGCTTGCAGGATTCGATCTCGCCGGCGTGCGTTTTCTCGACATGCCGTGGCTGCTGCAACCGGATCATCCGGCGGTCATGGTGTATCCGCGTCCGGATTTCCGCGATGCGCTCGACCTCGACCGCCTCTATGCGCTCGGCATCGACGCATTTCGCGTCGGGCTGGCACTCCTCAGGGGTCAGGGCAGACTTCCGCTCGACGGCGTCACCGGCCACTTGAGTCTCGGCCCTGATAACCAGTTTGTGCGCAAACTCACCGGTGCGCAGTTTGCCGAGGGAAAACTCCTCATCTTCGCCGGCCATCAATGAACCGCCGGGGCGAAGCCGCTGAAGCGCTTGCTGCTTCATTCCTGCGCGCACAGGGGCTCGTCATTTCCGAGCGCAATTATCGCTGCCGTTTCGGCGAGATCGATCTCATCGCGCGCGAGGGGGCGACGCTGGTCTTCGTCGAGGTGCGCCAGCGCCGGTCGGATGACTTTGGCGGCGCTGCGGAGAGCATCACCGCCGCCAAACGCACACGGCTCCTGGCCGCAGCGCGTCACTATCTCGCTCGCCACCGCAGCGTGCCGCCGTGCCGTTTCGATGCGGTGCTGATCCGTGGAGAACCGCCGCGCATCGAGTGGATCAGGAATGCGTTTGGAGAATGAGTATGCTGCTGTGTACAATAGCGTCGAATTCAAGGATACCCATGGACCTGATCAGCCGGATCAGCGAGAATTTTTCCGAGAGCGCGCATCTCAAGCTGCAGAGCATGGACGCGCTCGCCGGCCCGATCGCGGCTGCCGCAAAGCGCATGGTGCAATGTCTCAACAGTGACGGCAAGATACTCGCCTGCGGTAACGGCGGTTCCGCCGCAGACTGCCAGCATTTCTCGGCTGAACTTCTGAATCGCTTCGAACGGGAGCGCCCCGGCCTCGCCGCCATCGCGCTCACCACCGATACCTCCACGCTTACCTCGATTGCCAACGATTACGATTACGACCAGGTGTTCGCCCGGCAGATTCGCGCGCTCGGTCACGTCAAGGATCTCTTGGTTGCCATTTCGACCAGCGGCAACTCGCGCAATGTGATCGCGGGGATTCAGGCTGCGCACGAGTCCCAGATGGGGGTGATCGCCCTCACTGGCAGGAGCGGCGGCAAGATCGGCGAAATGCTGCAAGCCACCGATATACACGTCTGCGTTCCCGCCACCAGCACGGCCCGCATTCAGGAAGTGCATCTTCTCACTCTGCACTGCCTGTGCGACGCCATCGATTGTCTGTTACTGGGAGTCGAATAAATGCACCGCATCGTCCTGGTTTTTCTGCTCGCCGTTCCCTTCATCAACGGTTGCGCGCCACTGATCGTCGGCGGAGCTGCGGCCACGGGCGTAGTGATGGCTGAAGACCGGCGCACGGTGGGAACCATCACCGAGGATCAGGCGATCGAATTCAAGGCATCGAACCGCATCGGCGAAAAGGTCAAGAACGGGCACGTCAACGTGACCAGCTACAACCGCATGGTGCTGCTCACCGGCGAGATGCCCGACGCTGCGGCGAAAGCCGCCGCCGGGAAGATCGCGCAGGCGGTGGAGAACGTCAGGAGCGTGTTCAACGAATTGCAGATCGGACCGAACACCGCTTTGTCGGCGCGGGCCAACGACACCTACCTGACCTCGCTGGTCAAGGCACGCTTTGTGGACGCACAGCGCTTCAGCCCCGTTCATGTGAAGGTGGTCACCGAAGCGAGCGTCGTCTACCTGATGGGCCTGGTGATGCGCAAGGAAGCCGACGCCGCCACCGAGATTGCACGCACCACTCGCGGCGTGCATCGAGTGGTGCGCGTCTTCGAATACCTCGACTGAGCGTTTCTGACGCATGAACCTCACGTCGACGCATCGCCCGTAGCGCTTCGCGTGCCGTCCGTCCCGGATTTCGAAAGCAAGATCTGCGCGCCGGACGCGCTCCCCGCACGCCTGGAGAAAATCGCGCGTCCGCTGGTATTCACCAACGGCGTGTTCGATATCCTGCACCGCGGCCACGTTACCTGTCTCGCGCGGGCGCGCGCACTGGGCCAAAGCCTGGTGGTGGCGCTCAATTCCGATGCGTCGACGCAACGCCTGGGTAAAGGTCCGGACCGGCCGATCAACCCGCTCGGCGACCGGCTCGCGGTGGTGGCCGCATTGGGCGCAGTGAGCCTGGTGACCTGGTTCGAGGAGGATACCCCCCTCGCGCTGATCCTCGCAGTGCGGCCCGACATACTCGCCAAAGGCGGGGACTGGAAAGCGGATTCAATCGTCGGCGCAAGAGAAGTCCTGAGTTGGGGTGGCGCCGTGCAGTCCATCCCGTTCGAACACGCCCGTTCGACCACCGCCGTGATCGGGAAGCTCAAGTACTGAGGAGGTCGGCTACGCGCCTGCGGGCGGACAGGCGACAGCCTTCATGCGGGTGCCTGGAAAATCGCGCTGCAGCTCGGCGAGCTTGGCGACCGTCGTCTCGTTGGGCTCGCGCACGAAATAGGCAATCTGCTTGAGAAAATTCTCGCGCCGCTCGGCAACCGCCGACTGCACGCCCTTGGCGCGCAGCGCTTCCAGGAAACTCTTCGCCGCAGCCTCGTTTCTGAAGATGCCGAGCGAGATCGCGTTGCGCCACGGCGTGGCGTCCTGAACCACGAAGAATTCCGTGATGCCGAGCGCCGCCAGCTGCCCGATGCGCCGGTCCAGCTGGGCCTTGCTCTTCACCGGCGGCAGGTAGACCCAGTAGCCGCCCGCATCGGTGACCGCGCGCTGCACCAGCGTCTCGGGCAAATCAAGCTTCGCGAGCGCAGCGTCGGCCCGGGCGACGTCAGGACCAGCCAGCGCGCCCCATTCGATGCACACGGCCGGTGCTGCTGTCGCTGCGCGCGCCGGCGCACCGGACAGCATGTTGCCTGAAGCGGCAGCGCCCTCGCCCGGCTTGAGCGATCTGATCTTCTCCGGACTGACCTGCAGCGACGTGATCGGACTCTCCGCGAGAGCCCGCTCGCGCGCCGTCAGGCTATAGGCAAAAAACGCCAGGTTGGCCAGCAGGAGTAGCAGGAAAAGTGTTCTCATAGGTTGGGATCGCAAGCGCTGCGTGAAGTGCTCACGCCGAATGATCCTGCGCGATGCACACCAGCCCCTCCAATACCAGATTATCCACGACCTCGAAGCGGGCGTTAAGCCGCGGCGCGAGCAACCCCGCCGCGCCGCCTGAAAGCGCGATGAGGGCGCTGCCCTCGCCCGTTTCCGCCATGAACCGCAACATGCGTTCGATGCTGCCGACGAGCGCGTTCACGGCGCCGCTCATGATCGCGTCTGCGGTGCAATCCGGGAAATAGGTAAAGCGTCCTTGCTCAAGCTTGAGTAGAGCGGTGTTGCGGGCGAGCGCCGCGCGCATGAGATCCAGGCCCGGCACGATGAAGCCGCCGAGAAAAACGCCCTCTCCGGAGAGTGCATCGACGGTCATCGTGGTACCGGCATTGGCCACCACGCACGGGCCCTCGAATAGGTGCCAGGTCCCGATCAATGCCGCCCAACGATCCGGGCCGAGCTGTGCCGGATCCCCGTATCCGCTTTTGACGCCGCACCGTTGCGCTTCGCTTTTTATCCAGTGCGGTTCCACGCGAAATTGAACCAGCGCTGCCGCGATGTGCTCCTCCACCGCACTTCCCGCTACGTTGGAAACGACGATCCTGTCCGGCGCCGATAGTCCCGCGAGCGCCGCCCCGAGCGTGGCGGCTTCCGCACTGGGCACCCACGATTGGCGGACCCAGCGTTGGCCGTCGGCCCAGCCCCACTTGATACGGGTATTGCCGGCGTCGATCGCCAGTATGTTCACGCCCCTTGCCTTCCTCTTTCGATCGGGCGCGTCGAGCGCAAGCTCACCTCTCCGCTGTGGTAGCGCCGCAGCCCTGCGCGCGCAGCCACGATCAGCGCGCCGTCCAGGTCCACGCCGCGCACGGCGCCGCTCTCCCGTCGCCCGTCGGGCAAAGTTACGCTAACCGTCCGGCCCTGCCAGGCATGGTGGCGCTGCCACTCGGCGCGCAGCGGCGCAAAGCCCTCGCGCCCAAAAGCCTGCAGAACGGAGATGAGTTCGATGAGAACGCCGGCCAGCACGGCGTTGCGGTCGAGCATCCGCCCGCACGCAGTTTCCAGATCGGTGGCCGGCTGATCGATTCGGCGGCGCACCGCGGCTGACAGGCGCACGTTGACCCCGATTCCGATCACGGCACAGCTCGGTCCGAGTGCATCACCCTGCATCTCGATCAGAATACCGGCGAGCTTGCGGCCGCGCCACACCACGTCATTGGGCCATTTGAGACCGGCCCCGGCGACGCCGAGCGTTTTGAGCTCGCGCGCGAGCGCGATACCCGCGGCGAGGCTCAGGCCCGACAGGAATCCGGCGCCCTGCGCGAACCGCCACACCATCGAAAACGTCAGCGCGCCGCCGATGCCGGCTTGCCAGGAGCGTCCCAACCTGCCGCGTCCCGTCGTCTGCCATTCCGCAGCGATTACCGTTCCGCTTGGCGCATTCGCCTGCGCGCGCTCGAGCGCCAGCGTGTTGGTCGAGCCGACGCTGTCCGGCAGTTCCAGCGTAAGGCGCCGGGCATGGCGCCCGAGATGGCGCGTCACTTCCGTCGCATCGAGCAGCGACAGCGGCTGCCGCAAGCGGTAGCCGCGGCCTCGCACGCGGTAGATTTCGAGGCCTGCCGCCTCCAGTTCCCGCACCGAATGCCAGACGCTTCCCCGCGATACGCCGAGCGTTTCCGCCAGGATTTCGCCCGAACTAAAATCGCCGGCCGCGAGCAGCTTGAGAACGCGATACGTTAAGGGTTTCATGATCAAAAAATGGGATTCCATTGCATGATAACCGCACGCGGTGGCGCTCGCCATATTACGGGACTGGACCGCGCATAGAGCGCGGACACACAATATGGCTCACCATCTCACCATAACGAAGCGGAGGCGCCGATGTACGCCGTGATCTTCGAAGTCAAGCCCAAACCCGGCCGCGAGCGGGATTATCTCGCCATTGCCGCGTCCCTGCGTGGCGAGCTGGAGAAGATCGACGGCTTCATTTCCGTCGAGCGTTTCGCGAGTCTCTACACCGAAGGCAAGCTCCTGTCGCTCTCGTTCTGGCGTGACGAGGCGGCAATCGAGCGCTGGCGCACGCAGGTGCAGCATCGCGCCGCGCAGCGACGCGGGCGCGAAGAGATTTTTGCGGACTACCGCATCCGCGTGGCGAGTGTGGTGCGCGACTACGGCATGACGGACCGCACCCCGGCGCCCTGGGCAGCGGGCGGCATCGGCTAAAATAGTGCTTTGCCCGGGATCGAGATGTCCGACAGCGCTTCCGACAGACCGAAAAAGCACGCGCCGCAATCACCTGCCGCGTCCAATTTCATTCGCACTGCGATAGAAAACGATCTCGCGAGCGGGAAGTACGCCTCACGCACCTGGGGCGGCCGGCCCGGGCCGGCAAAGACTCACCGCGCTGCGCCGAAGGATCCGGCGCGAATCCGCACCCGCTTTCCGCCGGAGCCGAACGGCTATCTGCATATCGGCCATGCGAAATCGGTCTGCCTCAACTTCGGGCTGGCACGCGACTACGAAGGCGTGTGCCACATGCGCTTCGATGACACCAACCCGGAAAAAGAAGAGAAGGAGTATGTCGACTCCATCCTCGAAGCCGTGAAGTGGCTCGGGTTCGACTGGGGTGAACATCTTTACTACGCGAGTGACTACTTCGACTTCATGTTCGAGGCGGCGGAGCATCTCATCGAGCGCGGCCACGCGTATGTCGACCAGCAGACCGCGGAAGAAATGCGTTTGAGCCGCGGCACCCTTGCCGAACCCGGCCGGGACAGTCCGTGGCGCGACCGTCCGCCCGGGGAGAGCTTGCGGTTGTTTCGCGAAATGGGCGAGGGCCGGCACGCCGAGGGCAGCATGGTGCTGCGCGCGCGGATCGACATGACCTCGCCCAATATCAATCTGCGCGATCCGGCAATCTACCGCATCCGCAAGGCAACGCACCATCGCACCGGCGACAAGTGGTGCGTCTACCCGATGTACACCTACGCGCATCCGATCGAGGACGCGCTCGAAAACATCACGCATTCGCTGTGCACGCTCGAGTTCGAAGACCAGCGCCCGTTCTACGACTGGCTGCTGGAACGGCTCGCCGACGGCGGCCTGCTGCTGCGACCCGCGCCGCAACAGATCGAGTTCGCGCGGCTGAACCTGACCTACGTCGTGCTTTCCAAAAGAAACCTCGTTGAATTGATCGAAGAGCGCCACGTGGAAGGCTGGGACGACCCGCGCATGCCGACCCTCGTGGGTGCGCGCCGGCGCGGCTACACGCCCGAGGGATTCCGTCTTTTCGCCGAGCGCATCGGCGTCGCCAAGGCCGACTCCTGGATCGAGTATTCCGTTCTGGAAGACTGCATGCGCGAACACCTGAACGAAACCGCTCAACGCCGCGTCGCCGTGCTCGATCCGATCAAGCTCGTGATCGAAAACTATCCCCGGGATCGGCAGGAAGAATGCCTCGCGCCCAATCACCCGCAGCAACCGGAACTGGGAAAACGCATCGTGCCGTTCTCGCGCGAACTGTGGATCGAGCGCGAGGACTTCACGGAAAACCCGCCCAAAGGCTACTTCCGGCTCTTTCCGGGCAGCAGCGTGCGCTTGCGCTACGCCTACGTGGTGAAGTGCACGGGCTGCGAAAAAGATGCGCAAGGCAACGTCCTCGCGGTGCGCTGCGAATACGATCCGGAGACCCGATCGGGCACGCCGGGCGCCGAGAAGGTGAAGGTCAAGGGCAACATCCATTGGGTTTCGTCGACACACGCCTATGCCGGGGAAGTACGCCTGTACGATCGTTTATTCAAGGTGGCCCAGCCCGGCCATGAGCGCCATTTTCTCGGCGAGCTGAATCCTGATTCGAAGCGGATTATCACCGCACAACTGGAGCCCTCGCTGCTGGACGCGGCGCCGGAGGAGCGCTTCCAGTTCGAAAGACACGGCTATTTTGTCGCCGATCGGCATGATTCGCGATCCCGGCAGCCGGTATTCAACCGCGCGGTATCGCTGCGCGACTCATGGTCGGGTTCTGCCGCTCGCAAGTAGCCTGCCGCGTCCGGGCGGAAGTTCCATCTCCATCCCACGGCGCCGCCGCTTGCAATGGCCGGCGCGGAGGAGCACGATAGCGACCAGAAAAATACGCTGAAGATCTGCTAGAGGAGGAGCTCCATGTCACTTCTCGACCGCCTCGATGTGCTGCGGAAGGTCATCGATATCCTGCCCGTCGGTGTCTGGATCATGGACGATGCGGGCAAGATTCTTTACGGCAACCCTGCCGGGCAACGCATCTGGGGCGGCGCGCGCTACGTCGGGCTGGACCAGTTCGCGGAATACAAAGGATGGTGGGTCGGCAGCGGCAAGCGCATCGCGACCGAGGAATGGGCCGCGGTGCGGGCGATTCGCAGCGGTGACATCTCGGTCAATGAGGAAGTGGAAATCGAGTGTTTTGACGGCAGCCGCAAGGTGATCCTCAATTCGGCGCTGCCCATTCCCGGCGCCGACGGCGGTGTTGCCGGCGCGATCATGGTCAATCACGACATCACCGAGCGCAAGCGCGCGGAAGATCAGCTGCGGGGCATGGTGGATCGCGATCCCCTGACCAACGCCTACAACCGGCGCTCGCTCTACGATTTTATCGACGGCGAGATTCATCGGCTGCGACGCTACGGCGGCGGATCGCTTTCGGCAATCATGTTCGACGTCGACCACTTCAAGGACATCAATGACGATCACGGCCACGTGGCTGGCGACCGCGTGCTGGTCGCCATCGCCGACCTCGTGCACGAGGAACTGCGCGGCCTGGACCGGCTCGCCCGTTACAGCGGAGAAGAGTTCCTCATCATTGCGCCCAATACCACCGCGCAACGGGCGATCGTGCTGGCCGAGCGCCTGCGAACGCGCATTGCCGCAGCCAGCTTCGACACGGTGGCGCGGATCACCTGCAGCTTCGGAGTGTGCGAATTCAATGGGGACGAAGACGCGGACACGCTCGTGCGCCGCGCCGACGATCTGATGTACAAGGCGCGGCGCTCGGGACGCAACAGCCTGGTTGCGGAATAAAAGGCTTGCCGGCGCGGTCGCCGGATAATCAGCGCCGCGTCTTCAACAAGATCGCCGCCAGTAGCGCGCCGACGGCCACGGCCACACCGAGCGCCCGCCAGGGGTTTTCCCTTACGTAGCCGTCGGTCGCGCTCGCGGCATGCCGCGCCTTGTCCGAAACCGCCGTCCCCGCCTCGCTCAATGTCGCCTTCGCCTCGCCGAGCTTCCCTTCTACCTCCGCGCCAGCTTCCCGCAGAAGATCTTCGGCTTTGGCCGCCATCTCGCTGAGTCCGGCCACGAGCTTGTCCTTGCGGGTATTGGTGTCCGATCTGAGCAGCGTTCTCATCACACGTCTCCTGGAAAATTAACGGAAATCAATGCATGCCGGCACGCAAATTCCGTACCTTCGCGCCGCCCGCGGCGTCCCGCTCGGACGGGAAAAAACCGTGCCGCGCCTTCCGCCTCGCGCTATGGCGAACAGACTGTAAGAACCCTGCAGGATTTGCGAAGGCTGATGTAATACTTACCGAATTTCCTCCACTTTGCGCGCCTCGAGATCGCCTTCTTTCGGCGCCGTCATGAAAATCCGCCTGCTGCGGCATTGGCGCCTGCGGACATTTCATCCAGGAGCGGCAGTTTCACCGTAAAGCAGGCGCCCGCTCCGGGCTCACTTCGTACGACTATTTCGCCGCCGTGCGATTCAACCACCAGCCGGGCGACATAGAGCCCGATGCCGCTGCCGCTCTTCTTGGTCGTGAAATAGATCTGGTCGATCTCGTCGAGCAGTTCCTCGGGAATGCCGGCACCGCTGTCGGCGATCCTCACGCTTGCGTTTGCTGCTCGCGTGTCGAGGTCGATCGCAAGCCGCCCGCCCCCCGGCATCGCTTCGAGGCCGTTTATGGCGATGTTGAGCAAGGCCTGCTTGAGCCGATCACGGAAGCCCTGCAGCGAAACCGCGCCTTCCGGCAGTTGGATGCGCATTTCGACCCGCTGCCCGCGGGCCTGCGGCGCAAGCAGCACGACGATCTCGCGAATCACCTCCCGCAGGTCGAAGACGCGGGCCACGGCGTTCATGGGCTCTTTTTGATCGAGCATGGTTTGCAGAATCCGGTTCAACCGCGCGAGTTCTTCCCTTAACACTTCCACGTGGCGATGCCGTCGCGTCACACCGTCGGCTCCCGTATCGTGCCCTGCCGAATCCGCGAGCAGTTCCAGGGTGAGCTGCATGGCGTTGAGCGGGGCCTTGAGATCGTGCGCCAGCACGCGGTAGACGTGCACCAACGAGCGCATCCGGCTCGCCAGCAGTAGATCGGTTTCGAGAATATCGCCGGCCTGGC
>Ga0326597_10008189_pt1 | contig 14127 bp, 14 predicted proteins | sample RVTome_12_FD_203789 | JGI IMG/M metagenome (GOLD analysis project Ga0326597, IMG submission 203789) | Soil microbial communities from uranium-contaminated site in the Upper Colorado River Basin, Wyoming, United States - RVT100D185 | ecosystem: Environmental > Terrestrial > Soil > Contaminated >... | reverse complement strand
TCCAACCGCCCGATTCGCGGGTGTCGCGGCCGACGAGCAGCCGCGGGGCGCCGCCTCCGGGCGGCAGCGCGCGGACCAGCGCCGCCCCGAGACGGCGTACGGTCGGCGGATCGAGGGGATACCGGCCGGCCCTGCCGCGCACGCCGTCGGTGCCGAAGAGGCGGGCCGCCGGGGCGTCGTGCGGCCGTGCGGCCCCGCCGTCAGTCTTTGGCACTGGTGACACGCACCTGAATGGCGGAGGGTTCGATGTGCGCGACGCCCGCGTTCGCGAAATCGGTGACGTGCACGATGAGCGTGTACTCTCCGACGCCGAGGCCGGCGAGATCGACAAACGCGATCACCTCTTCGACGTCCATGCGGTTCAGCCCCTCTCGGCTGCCGCGCACGACGACGTCGACGGCCGGCGGAATCGCCTGCGCCGTCAGCGTCGGGCCGACGTTGCGCAGATGGACGGGCCGATTCCGCAGCGTGCGCTCGCGCGGACCGGGCCGGATTTCGACGCTCACCGTCGCGGGCCGCGGGGTCTTGAGCCGAAGCGCGGAATCGAGGAACCCGACCGTCACGCTCTCCGTCACCGCCGTGCTCGCGCCGGCGATTGACACCGGCTCGGTCACCGCTTCGGTCGCCTGCTGGACCGCCCCTTCAGGCCCGATGACCTCGACGGTCGGAGGATCCACCGTCACGGCGCCCACGACGTAGCCCGGCTCCGGGTCGCCTTCGACCGCGGGAACGATTGGCAGCCTCCGCGTGGCCACCGGCTCGAAGACCATGGCGATGCTGGCCGGCGTCACCTGCACGACTTCCACGCCGAAGGGCGTTCGAACGTGCTCGGGCGTGAGCTGAAACAGCCGCCGCCCCGGACGCGCCGCGTGCAGGTCGAGGACGGCGACGATCTCGCCGGGCACCGCGCGGCTGAGCGTGTCCGACGATCCCCGCACGCGCACGTCGACCAGCGACGGCGGCTCCGCCTGCAGCTCGAGGCCGACCGGGAACTGCTGGAGCTCCAGCGGCACGCGCAGCCCGCGTTCGACGGTCTCGTCGCCGGCGACGGCCATCCACAGCAGGACGGCCAGGCCGAGCGCCAGCGCTTTCAGACCGACATGGCGGAACGGTGAGAAGGCCATCGTTACGTGTACTGCACCCGGGAATCGTGGGCATCCGGTGCTTTTCGCGGCGGGCGCTGCAGCACCAGCGAGATCAGTCGCGCGCGCAGCGTGTCGGTATCCAGCCGGCGCTCGATCTGGCCGTCGGCGACCAGCGAGATGTTGCCCGATTCCTCCGACACGACGACCGCGAGCGAATCGTTCTCCTCGGTGAGGCCGATCGCGGCGCGGTGGCGTGACCCGAGCTCCTTGCTGAGCTTGGGATTCACCGTCAGCGGCAGAAAACAGGCCGCGGCGGCCACCCGATCGCGCTGCACGATGACCGCCCCGTCGTGAAGCGGCGAGGAAGGCTGAAAGATGCTCACCAGCAGATCGTACGTCAGGACCGCGTCGAGCGGGATTCCCCCCTCGATGTAATTGCGCAGCCCAATCTGCCGCTCGATCGCGATGATGGCGCCGATGCGCTGGGCGGACAGCATGCTCGTCGCCACCACGATCTCCTCCACCGATTCCTCGGCCGACTCCTCCCGGGCGAAGTACCGGAAGAACGGTGCGCGCCCCAGGTGAGCGAGCGCGCGTCGGATGTCCGCCTGGAACAGCACGATGAACCCGAAAACCAGGTATCCGGCGAAATTGCGAATCAGCCAGTTGACCGTCTCCAGATGCCCCCAGCGGGATCCATAGAAGAGCGCCACCAGCACACCGCCGCCGATCGCCATCTGAACGGCCCTCGTCCCCCGAATCAGCTTGAGGACTTCGTACAGGAGCACCGACAGCACGAGGATGTCGACCACATCCCACCAGTCCATCGGCGGCCGTCTGAGCAGTTGGTTCAACCAGGTGGTCATTCGAACAGATCCAGCTACATCCGCGTGTGAGAGTCGCGGCCCGCGATCAGCCTGTCGCGTCGGTCCCGTCCGCGTGCCGCCTGATCTCCTCGGCCACGCGGACCACCTGCGCCATGGCGGCAACCGCATGCACCCGCACGACATGCGCGCCGGCCAGGACCGCGGCGGTCACTGCGGCCGCCGTGCCCCAGTCGCGCTCCGCGGGCGGCCGGCCGCCGACCGCGTCGCGCAGGAAGGACTTGCGCGACGGACCGACGAGCAGGGGCCGATCGAGCGCCGACGCAAGGTCGGCAAGCCTCGCCAACACACCATAACTGTGCGCTGCCTGTTTGGCAAACCCCACGCCGGGATCGACGATCAGGGCGCTCAGGCCGACCCCGGCGGCCGTCGCGATCGCCATGGCCTCCTCGAGCTCTGCGGCGACGTCCGCGACGACATCCCGGTAGACCGCCTCCTGATACATCGTCTTGGATCGGCCGCGGGTGTGCGTCAGGATGAGCGCGGCGCCCGATTCGGCCGTGACTCCCGCGAGCGACGGGTCGTACCGGAGTCCGCTGATGTCGTTGACGAGGAGCGCGCCCTCGGCCAACGCCGCCTTCGCGACCTCTGCCTTGTAGGTATCAATCGAGATGGGGATCCGGAGCCGCCCCGCCAGGGCGCGGATGACCGGCAGCACCCGCGCGCGCTCCTCGGCGGCGGAGACCGCCTCGGCGCCCGGTCGCGTGGACTCACCGCCGATGTCGAGGAGGTCGGCCCCGTCGGCTTCCATCTGGAGGGCGACGGCGACGGCGTGCGCTACGTCGGCGAGAGGGGCGGCCTCGGCGAACGAGTCGGGCGTCACGTTGAGGATCCCCATCACGAGGGGACGCTGCCCCAGGTGAAGCGTGCGGCCGCCCGCCAGCGGGACGGCGTAGCTTCGGCGGGAAGGAAAGGTGGCGGCCGACTCTACTCCTGCGGAATGGGCTTGTTCATCGCCGGGACGATGGGCGCGCGCTCCTTGTGACGCGGGCGCGTGTCGTTCTCGCCCGCTTCGTCGGCGGCGGCCGCGCGCGCGGCGACCGGCTGCGGGTCTTCGAGCGGCAGCCCGGCGGCCAGGCGATTCACCTGCTCGGCGTCGAGGACCTCGCGCGAAAGGAGCGCGTCGGCGATCTTCACCAGGGTCTCCTTGTGCTGGCTGAGGAGTTGGCGCGATCGCTCGAAATTCTGGGTGACGAAGCGCTTCACTTCCTGGTCGATCCTGAGCGCCGTGTCCTCGCTGTAGTCCTGATGCTGGGCGATCTCGCGGCCGAGGAAGATCTGCTCCTCCTTCTTGCCGAAGGTGAGCGGGCCCATCGCGTCGCTCATGCCCCACTCGCACACCATCCGGCGCGCCAGCTCGGTCGCGCGCTCGAGGTCGTTGCCCGCGCCGGTCGTGAGGCTGTCGAGCGTGATCTGCTCGGCGATGCGGCCGCCGAGCAGGATCGCGATCTGATCGTTCAGGTAATCGCGCGAGTAGTTGTGCTTCTCGTCGGCCGGCAACTGCTGGGTAAGGCCGAGCGCCATGCCGCGCGGGATGATCGTGACCTTGTGGATCGGATCCGCGTGCGGCAGCAGCACCGCCAGCAGCGCGTGGCCGGCCTCGTGGAGCGCGGTGACCCGCTTTTCGGCGTCGCTGATGATCATCGACCGGCGCTCCGATCCCATCAGCACCTTGTCCTTCGCGAACTCGAAGTCGTGCATGCGAACGACCTTCTGGTTGTAGCGCGCCGCGTTCAGCGCCGCCTCGTTCACCAGATTCGCCAGATCCGCGCCCGAGAAACCGGCCGAGCCCCGCGCGAGCACGCCAATCTCCACATCGTCCGACATCGGGATCTTGCGCGTGTGAACGACGAGGATCCCCTCGCGTCCCTTCACGTCGGGCCGGTTCACGACGATCCGGCGATCGAAGCGACCGGGCCGGAGCAGCGCCGGATCGAGGACGTCGGGCCGGTTGGTCGCCGCGACGAGGATCACGCCTTCGTTCGACTCGAAGCCGTCCATCTCGACGAGCAGCTGATTGAGCGTCTGCTCCCGCTCGTCGTGTCCGCCGCCCAGGCCCGCGCCCCGGTGGCGGCCGACGGCGTCGATCTCATCGATGAACACGATGCACGGCGCGTTCTTCTTCCCCTGCTCGAACAGATCGCGGACGCGCGACGCGCCCACGCCGACGAACATCTCGACGAAGTCGGAACCGCTGATGGAGAAAAACGGCACGTTCGCCTCGCCCGCCACCGCCCGGGCCATCAACGTCTTGCCGGTGCCGGGAGGGCCCATCAGCAGGACGCCCTTCGGAATGCGCCCGCCGAGCTTCTGGAACTTCTGCGGCTCCTTGAGGAATTCGATGATCTCCTGGAGCTCGTCCTTCGCCTCGTCGACGCCCGCCACGTCCTTGAACGTGACCTTCTTCTGCGAGCTCGACGAGAGTTTCGCCTTGCTTTTGCCGAACGACAGCGCCTTGTTGCCGCCGCTCTGCATCTGGCGCATGAAGAAGATCCAGAAGCCGATCACGAGCAGAAACGGCGCCCAGGAATACAGCAGGGACGCCCACGGGCTCGCCGTCTCGGCCTTGGCATTGATGACGACGCCGCGGTCGATCAGCTTGTTGGCGAGCCCTTCGTACTGGCCGGGAGCGTAGGTATGAAACGTCTCGCCGCCCTTTTCCACACCCGTAATCTGCTGGCCGGTGATGACCACGCGTTCGACGCTGCCGGCCTCCACCGACGCCATGAACTCGCTGAAGCTTCGCGACTGATCGTTCTGCTGGAACTTCGTCGAGACGTTCCAGATCACAACGCCCACCACGAAGAGCACCAGCCAGAACAACAAACTCTTCAACGTCGAGTTCACCAGGGGCCTCCCAGAAGCTTAAGTCTCAAGATTAGCACGGCTTGCGCGGGGTCCGTAACTCGAAACTCGGCGTCGATCGAGTGCCCCGCGACCCAGACGATCCGGTCCGATGCGTCCACCACCAGGGGGACCGCGTCCCGGCGCTGGCGGGCGACTTTCCGATCCACGAAGAAATCCTGCAGTTTCTTCTGTCCGCCGAGCCCGAGGGGCCGAAAGCGGTCGCCCGGGCGCCGATTTCGAACTGCCAGCGGTCCCAGGCACCGGTCGAGCCGGACCGTGGCGACGCTGGCGTTGCCCAGAACTGCACCGGCCGAGGGGGCCGTCTCGGCCGATACGACACATCCGGCTTCGACGAGCGCGACCTCTCCTGGAATAGACAACGAATATCGAAAAGAGTTCGCTGGTGCCCCGCTGGCTCTACTCGTTAAGACGACATCCGACCCAACCCGTTGCATCCGCTGCCCCGGTCCGTCGATCGGGGGGCCGCCGTGGCGGCCGAGCCGCAGCGCCTCCTCGACGTGCGCGAACGAGACGGGGTGCCCCCCGGAGGCCTCGGTCATCGCCCGCTGGACCACCAGACGGGCGAGCGCCACCGGCAGGGCGCTGAGCGCGCCGGCGTCGATCCGCCGCACCCGCCCCTCCCGGCGGCAGACCGCGACGAAGAGGTCGTCGGTGGCCGCCTGCATCCAACGCCAGTCCTCGCGCGCGATGGCGGCCTCGTCGGCCAGGGTGTCCACGATCGACGGGTTGAAGCGTCGCTCGAGCAGCGGCAGCAGCTCCGCCCGGACCCGGTTCCGGGGAATGCCGACGTCGTCGTTGGTCTCGTCGTGGACGTACTCCACGTGGAGCGACTCGAGGTGGGCGCGCAGCTCGGCGCGGCGGCACTCGAGCAGCGGACGAATGATCGTGCCGTGGCGCGGGTGCATGCCGCCGAGGCCCCGTGCGCCGGCGCCTCGCAGCATCCTCAGGAGAAAGGTCTCCGCCTGGTCGTCGCGCGTGTGGCCCACCGCCACGACGTCGGCCTCGAAGTGGCGCCGGGCCCGCTCGAAGAAGGCGTGGCGCGCCGTGCGGGCGGCGTCCTCGAGCGATCGCCGCTCGGTCCGCGCCCGGGCGCGGACGTCCTCGCGCTCCACGAGCAGAGGCACCCCGAGCGCCGCGGCGGCCGCGCGGCAGAACCGCTCGTCGGCGTCGGCGGCGGGGCGAAGCTGGTGATTGAGGTGGGCGAGCCCGGCGAGCCGAAGCTCTCCCGCCGCGTCGAGCGCCCGCAGGAGGTGCGCCAGCGCGACGGAATCCGATCCGCCCGACAGCGCCCCGACCACGCGCGTGTCGGCCCGCGCCAGATCGTGCTCTCGGAGGCTGCGCCGGATCCTGTCGAGAAGCGGCATCACGTCACGAAGGGGAGCGGGCGGTGTCTGACCCACAAAATGGTGCCGGAGGGCGGACTTGAACCGCCGACCCCGCGCTTATGAGACGCGTGCTCTCACCAACTGAGCTACTCCGGCCGGAACCACGGATCTTATCATCGCAGCCGCTGCTCCAGCTCAATGAGGGCGGCGGCCAGCAGCGGAATCATGATCTCGTGATGCCCGATCAGCGAGTATCCGCGGCCGGTTCCCGCGGTCGGCCGCGTGACGACGTTCGTGTGGGGCCGATACAGCCGCACGAAATCGAGGTTGACGGTCGTCAGGTCCGTCAGGGCGATGCCGCGGTTTCGAACGAGGGCCACCGCCTTGAGGAATACCTCGGGCAGCACGACGGCCGATCCGCAGTTGAGGTACACCCCGCGCTCGAGCCGCGCGACGTTGGCGACGAGATACCGGAAGTCGCGCAGGCTGCCGGCGCCCAGCGCCTCGCCGGACGCGGCCGGATGCATGTGGATGATGTCGGTTCCGATGGCGACGTGGACGGTCACCGGAATGTTCAGCCGGGCCGCGGCGACGAGCAGGCTGTGGCGCGCATATTGCGGCTCGTGATCGACGAGAAATCGCCCCACGGCCTGGCCGATCCCCAACCCGGCGGCCACGCCGCTCGTGATGGCGCCGTTCAGCAGCCGGCCGGTCTCCTCGGCCATACCGAAGCGTCCCGGCCCGAGCGATTCGTCCACGTCCTCCGATGTGGCGCCGGCGAGCGCCACTTCGAAATCGTGGATGACCGCCGCCCCATTGGTCGCGACGGCGGAGACGAAGCCGCGCTGCATCAGATCCACCAGCACGGGACCGAGCCCGGTCTTGATCACGTGCGCGCCGATCCCCCAGAGGACCCCGCCGCCCGCCCGCTTGGCGTCGACGATCGCTCGACTCACGGCCCTGAAGTCGGCGGCGGCGAGCACGTTCGGCAGCGAGTCGATCAGACCGCCGACGCTGACGCCGGCCTCGCAGGGCCGCCCGAAATCGGCGGCCCTGGCCTTGCTCGCGCGCGACTTGAGCGGATAGGTCTGGATACCGGACAGATCGAACTCTTCGTACGGAAATGGCATGGGGAATTTTCGCGGCCCTCACAATATCAACATCGCGTCGCCGTAGCTATAGAAGCGGTACCGCTCCGCGACGGCGGCCCGGTAGGCCGCCAGCACGCGCTCGCGCCCCGCGAAGGCGCTGACCAGCATCAGCAGCGAGGAGCGCGGGAGGTGGAAGTTGGTGAGCAGCCCGCGGACAACGCGAAACTCGAACCCCGGATGGATGAACAAGGCGGTCGTGCCCGAGCCTGCGATGACCCGCCCGCCGTGGCGTGCGGCCACCGCTTCGAGCGCGCGCGTCGTCGTCGTCCCCACGGCGATCACGCGCCGGTTCTCATCGAGCGCGTCGTTGATGACGGCTGCCGCCGCGTCCGAGATCTCGTACTGCTCCGCCTCCAGCTGATGGTCCTCGACCCGCTCGGTTCGAACCGGCTGAAAGGTTCCGTAACCGACGTGCAGCGTGATCTCGGCCGTCCGGACGCCGCGCTGTCGGAGGGTCTCGAGCAGCGGCGCCGTGAAGTGCAGTCCGGCAGTCGGCGCCGCGATGGAGCCCCGCCGCCGCGCGAAGACGGTCTGGTAGCGATCGCGGTCCGCGGCTCGATCCTCGCGCTTGATGTAGGGCGGCAGCGGAACGTGGCCGATGGCGTCGATCACCTCGTCCACGGCGGAGCCGTCGTCCGTTGACAGGCGGACGATCCGGCGCCCGTGGAACCGCCGCTCCAGCACTTCCCCGTGCAGCGTGCGCGATCCCTCGAAGATGACCCGGGCGCCCGTCTTGAGCTTCTGCCCCGGATGCATGAGCGCCTGCCAGAGCTGCGAGTCGGCGCGCCCCTCGTCACACCGCGCGACCAGCAGACATTCGACGCTGCCGCCGCTCGGGACGCGCCGGCCGAGCAGCCGCGCCGGGAACACCCGCGTGTCGTTCACGACGAGGAGGTCGCCCGGGCCGACGAGCGCCGGCAGCGCCGCGACGTGCGTGTGGGCGATCGCGCCGCTCGCGCGGTTCAGGCAGAGCAGGCGGGCAGCGGTGCGATCGGCGGCAGCCTCCTGGGCCACGAGCTCCGGCGGGAGATCGAAGTCGAAGTCGCGGACATCCATCCCGCGCTCATGTTAGCGAATGTCCGGGTGAAGCCGCGCCGGTGCCCGCCGTCCCGCAATCGGCCAGCTACAGATACTTGCCGAGATCGAATCGGCCGTTGGCCGCCAGCAGAGGCTTCCAGAGATCCCCGATCTTCCCCACCCGCGCCGCCATGTTCTTCACGGTGAAGTTCTCGGTGCGCGCCCCCCGCTCGATCTCCGCCCAGGTGACCGGCGCCGAGACGGTCGCATCGGGCCGCGGGCGGACCGAGTAGATCGAGGCCAGCGTGCGGCCCCAGGCGTTCTGGTTGTAATCCACGAGCACCCGGCCGCGCGGGCGCTTCGCGACGCGGTACTCGGCGGTGAGGAGCGACGAATGCCGGGCCGCGAGCTCCCGCGCCAGCGCCTTCGCGAACGTCCACACCTGCTTCTGCACCGGGCCGCGCACGATCGGCACGTACACGTGCAGCCCTCTCGAGCCGGACGTCTTGACCAGCGACGGCATCGCGAGCGCGTCGAGCGCCTCCCGCACGATCAGCCCCGTCTCGCGCACGTGGTCGAACGTCGCTCCCGGGGCCGGATCGAGATCGAAGTGCAGATAGTCGGGCCGGTCCACGTCGTCGCAGCGCGCGTACCACTGGTTCAGGTCGATGCAGCCGAGGTTGACGACCCACAAGAGCGAGGCGCGATTCTGAATCATCGGGAAATCGATGACGTTGCCCGAGTCGTGCGCGATCGAGCAGGTCTCGATCCAGGCCGGCCGCGGCGCGGGCGCTCGCTTCATGAAGAAGAACTCGCCGGCGGCGCCGTGCGGGTACCGCTTCATCACCATGGCGCGGTCGCGCAGGTGCGGCAGCAGCACGGCCGCGACGTCCGCGTAGTACTGCAGGAGATGGCCTTTGGTCAGCCCGAGCTCGGGCCAGAAGAGCTTGCGGAGGTTGGTCAGCCTGACGTCCTTGCCCTCGACGGCGAGCACGACCTCGTCCCGGTCGCAGGGGATGACGAGGCGGGATCGCGTCATGCCCGGGGCGGGAGCTTCGGCGGCCTCGCGCCGTGACGCATGGCGCCGGCCACCGGTCCGTACGCCAGCTCGGTTCCCGCGGCCGCCTGCCGGAGCAGCAGCCCGCCGCGGCTCATGTCGCCCCGGCCGACGAACGCGAGCGGAAACCGCAAGCGCCCCTCGAAGATGCCCAGCAGCACGTCGACGTACTTCGGCGACGCGATGCTGCCCAGGAGGACGACGTCGCAGTCGGGGCCGACCGCGCGCGCGAGCGCGCCGGCGCTCTGCTCGAGCGGCCGGCGGTACGCGAGATTGTCGGGATGCACGTCGGCGCCGGCGAAGTCGCGGATGGTCGCGCCCGTCACCGGCGTGTCTGGAGGCCGCAGCCCCGCATTGGGCGTGATGACATGCACGCCGGATCCGATCACGGCGTTGGTCCGATCGGGAGGCGCCGCGAACCGGCGGGCGTAGGTCAGCTTGCCGCGAAAGTAGAGGCCGCTGCAATACGCAAACAGCTCGCCAAGCGGCACGCCGGCGCCGGCCCTGAGGCGCTCGGCGAGCGCGGACTGCGCGCGTGGCGACAGGAGTTGCCGGGCGCGCGCGCCGCCGCAGTTGGCCGGGGACAGCAGGAAGACGCGCGCCGGCTCGGCGGGCGCGCGACCGGGAGCGGTCTGCGGGGGATCGCCCAGGGGGATCGGGCGCATGTCAGACAAGAGCGCGACCTATCCAGTACAGCACAAGCAGGGGTGCAGCCGCCATCGCGAGCACGCCGGCGACGATCAGCACGACGAACGCCCAGTCGCCGGGGGACGCCGCGGTTTCGCCTCCGGCATGGCGCTCGAGGAGCGCGAAATTCTTCGTGTTGGACTTCCAGAAGACGTCCGCGACGTCGCCCACGATCGGCACCATGCCCACGACCAGATCGATGCCGAGATACAGGAGCATCCGGAGCTGCACGATCGCCGGCACGCGCATCCGGCGAGCCTGGATGATGATCGCGCACCCCAACAGGCCCGTCAGCAGATCGCCCAACCCGGGCATGAGACCGATCAGCGGGTCCCAGCCGAACCGGATCCTCGTGCCGGGGACCCGGAAGGCCTCGTCGAGCAGGCGCTTCAGGCCGCGAAGGCCCTCCAGGCGCGGATAGGGTGACACCTCTGACGCGGCCCCTGAATCAGAACCCCCAGCGCACGAGCACCGACCCGACGGTGAACCCGGCACCGACCGAGGCGAGCAGCACGAGGTCGCCCTTCTTCAGCCGGCCGGAGCAGACGGCGTCGTTCAGCGCGAGCGGGATGGTGGCGGCGGTGGTGTTGCCGAACCGCTCGATGTTGATGATCACCTTGTCCGGGTCGACACCGAGCTTCTGCGTCGCCGATTGGATGATGCGGCGATTCGCCTGATGCGACACGAACAGGTCGAGGTCCCCGGGCGAGAGCCCGTTGCGCTCGAGCACGCGGCGGGAGATCTCCTCGGTCTTGCGCACGGCGAACTTGAAGACCGTCTGGCCGTCCTGCTTGACGTAGTGCAGCCGCTGCTCCACCGTCTCGTGGGAGGGCGGCTGCAGGCTGCCGCCGGCGGGCATGCAGAGGGCCGGTCCGCCGCCGCCGTCGATCTCGTGCTCGAAGTCGAGAATCGCGCCGTCCCCGGGGCCGGCCGCCGACACCACGCAGGCGCCGGCGCCGTCGCCGAAGAGGACACACGTCGATCGGTCCCGGTAGTCGATGATGCTCGACATCACGTCGGCGCCGACGACGAGGGCGTGCTCGTGGGCGCCGGTCGCCACCATCTGGCTGGCGGTCGTGAGCGCGTAGGTGAACGCCGAGCAGGCCGCGCTCAGGTCGAAGCCCCAGGCGCGATGCGCGCCAATTTTGTGCTGCACCAGACACGCGGTGCTCGGAAACATCATGTCGGGCGTCACCGTGCCGACCACGACGAAGCCGATGTCGTCGGGGGTCAGCCCGGCGCGCTCGATCGCCCGGGCGGCCGCCTCCCTGGCGAGGTCGGAGGTGGCCACGCCCGGATCGACGATGTGCCGCTCCCGGATGCCGGTCCGCTGCAGGATCCACTCGTCGTTCGTGTCGACCATCGCCTCGAGATCCGCGTTGGTCAGAACCCGCGGCGGCACGTAGGTCGCCAGCGACCTGATGGTCGTCGGCCGTCCCCCGCACCGCGGCGTTCGTCGTCCGCCGTCCACGCTCACCACAATCGTGAATCCCTTCCGGGCGCGTCGAGCCCGAAAAAGCCGTACGCGCGCGGTGTCGCGACCCGGCCGCGCGGCGTGCGATCCAGGAAGCCAATCTGGATCAGGAACGGCTCGTAAATGTCCTCGATCGCGTCCTTCTCCTCGCTGATGGCGGCCGCGATGCTGTTGATGCCGACCGGGCCGCCGCCGAACTTGTCGATGATCGTGCGAAGGAGCTTGCGATCGACCTCGTCGAACCCGTACTCGTCCACTTCGAGCAGCTTCAGCGCCGCATGCGCCACCTCGCTGGTAATGGTGCCGTCGGCGCGCACCTGGGCGTAGTCGCGCACCCGGCGCAGCAGCCGATTGGCGATCCGCGGCGTCCCGCGCGACCGCCGGGCAATTTCGCCGGCCGCCGCGTCCACGATCGGCACCGCCAGGATACGCGCGGACCGGCGAACGATCACTTCGAGATCCACGGCCGCGTAGAACTCGAGGCGATGCACGATCCCGAAGCGCGCCCGCAGCGGCGCCGTCAGCAGGCCGGCCCGCGTCGTGGCGCCGATCAGCGTGAACTTCTGCAGCGGGACCTTCACCGACCGGGCGCTGGGGCCCTGCCCGATGACGATGTCGAGCTCGTAGTCCTCGAGCGCGGGGTAGAGGATCTCCTCGATCGTCGGCGACATCCGGTGGATCTCATCGATGAACAGCACCTCGCGATCGGCGAGGTTGGTCAGGATGGCCGCCAGGTCGCCCGGCTTCTCCAGCACGGGGCCGGAGGTCGCCCTCACCTGCGTGCCCAGCTCGTTCGCGATGACGTAGGCGAGCGTGGTCTTGCCGAGTCCGGGCGGGCCGTACAGCAGCACGTGATCGAGCGCCTCGCGCCGCTGGCGCGCCGCCGCGATCGAGACCTGGAGGTTCTCTCGGACGCGGTCCTGGCCGATGTAGTCGTCCAGCACGCGCGGCCGCAGGCCCGCTTCATACTGCACGTCCTCGTCGACGCGCGACGCGGTGACGATGCGATCATCCATCTTCGTCTTCGCGGCGGCCTCCACCGGGCCGGCTACTTCGCGAGCTCTCGCAGCGCCTGTCTCAAGGTGCCCTCGAAGTCGCCGCCCGGCTTCGCCGCGACGGCCGAGTCCACGGCCTTCTCGGCGAGCGGCCGATGATATCCCAGGTTGATCAGCGCGGAGAGCAGGTCCTCTCGCAGCGCGGGCGCGCCGGCGGCATCCCGAGCCGCCACCCGCGTGACCCGCGGCAGCCGATCGCGAAGCTCCAGCACGATCCGCTCCGCTGTCTTCTTGCCGACGCCGGGGATCGCGGTGAGCCGCGCCAGGTCGCCCCGCTCGATCGCCAGGATGAGTTCGGGCGGCTCAATGCCCGACAGGACGGCAAGCGCCAGCTTCGGCCCGATGCCGCTGACGCCAATCAACCGCTCGAAGAGCTCCTGCTCCAGCGGCGTGGCGAAGCCGTACAGCGCCAGGGCATCCTCGCGCACGTGCGTATGAATGCGCAGCGCGATGTCGGTCCCCGCGTCACCCAGGCCGTAGAAGGTCGACAGCGGCACCGAGACGTCGTAGCCGACGCCGCTCACGTCGAGCACAATGCGGTTGGGCTGCTTGTCGAGAAGGCGCCCGCGAAGGTGAGCAATCACGACCGTGCGGGCCGATAGTGCCGCCAGCTCGTCACCGCCCGGGCACGCAGCGGCGGCGACGGCGTGGCCCGGCCGGGCGCCATCGAGTGCATGTGGCAGATGGCCACCGCCAGGGCGTCGGCGGCATCGTGAGGCTGGGGCAGGGCGGCGAGGCCGAGAATCAGCTTCACCATCTGCTGCACCTGATGCTTCTCGGCGCGACCGTACCCCACGACCGCGCGCTTGATCTCGGCGGGTGAGTACTCGACGACCGGCAACCCCGCTTCGACGGCCGCGAGCACGGCCACGCCGCGCGCATGCCCGAGCTTGAGCGCGCTGCGGACGTTGTTCGAATGAAAGAGGCTCTCGATGGCGACGCAGTCGGGCCGGCACTCCGCGAGGAGCGCCGCCAGCCGGGTATGGATCCGCAGCAGCTTGTCGGGAAACGCGGTCAGCTGACGGCTGGTAATGGCGCCGCTGATGACGATCCGATGGCGCGAGCCTTCCGTCTCGACGCAGCCGTACCCGGTGCGATCCGAGCCCGGGTCGATGCCGAAAACCTTCACGCGAGCGAAGCCTCGATCTCCTTTTCCTCGATGTCGAAGTTCGACCAGACGTGGCGCACATCGTCGTGATCGTCGAGCGCGTCCATCAGCTTGACCATCTGCTGCGCCTGCTTGCCTTCGAGCTTCAGGTAGTTCTGCGGCAGCATCGAGATCTCCGCGGCGTCGGGCTCGATGCCGAGCTTCTTCACCGCGTCGAGCACGTCCTGGAACGCTTCGGGGGCCGACAGCACTTCCCAATTGTCCCCGTCGTCGCGGAGATCGTCGCCCCCCGCGTCGATCACCGCGCTCATGAGCGCGTCCTCGTCCGCCTTGGTCTTGGGCACGACGATGTAGCCGCGCTTGGTGAACATCCAGGCGACCGCGTTGGTTTCCGCCAGGTTCCCGCCGTGCTTCGT
>Ga0326597_10008188_pt1 | contig 14127 bp, 12 predicted proteins | sample RVTome_12_FD_203789 | JGI IMG/M metagenome (GOLD analysis project Ga0326597, IMG submission 203789) | Soil microbial communities from uranium-contaminated site in the Upper Colorado River Basin, Wyoming, United States - RVT100D185 | ecosystem: Environmental > Terrestrial > Soil > Contaminated >... | reverse complement strand
AGCCGCGCATCGCCGCCACGTCGCCGTTGCGTTCCGCCTCGATGAACAGGCCGCGCAGGCCCAGCGTCTCGGTTTCCGGCGAGGCCAGCATCGCCTGGAAGCTCTTCCGCGCGGTGGCGCGGTCGCCCTTGAGCTGTGCCGTCTGCGCCCGCAGCAGCAGGGCGAGCGGCTCCTCGCCCATGATCGACTGCGCCTGTTCGGCGTATCTCGCCGCGAGCCGCGCATCTCCCGATCCGACCGCGATCATGCCGCGCGACAAGGCCTGGTAGCCCTTGGCGCGTCGGCGGTTGCGCAGAAAGCCCGACAGGGCGCCGGGAATGCCGAGAATGAACCGCAGCCCGGTCCAGCCGGTCATGGCGACGACGATCGCCGCCAGGACCAGGATGCCGGCGGCGACGAGGCTCGTCTCGATGCGGTATCCCTGCCAGGTCACCACCAGCTCACCGGGCCGATCGACGAGCCACGCAACGCCGGCGGCGATCAGCGCCACGGCCACGAAGGTGACGATCAGGCGTGTCATTGCGCGCCCGTCCGCTCACCCGCCGAAAGACCGGTCAGCACCTGCTCGTTGAGCGCGGCGAGCAAGCGCTCGGCTTGAAGCCGCGCCCGCGCCCGCTCAAGCCATCCGGACATCGCCGCCTGGGCCGCGGGATCGAGCGATGCGAGCTGTTCGACCGCGGCGGCGAGATTGCCGGCGGCAAGCCGCGTCTCGGCGCGGGCCAGGATGGCGCCCGTCGTGTCGCCCTCGACCTCGCCCGTCGGGCGGATGCGCACAATGCGCCGCGCATCGGCGATCAATCGATCGAGAAAACCGTCGGTTTGCGGGATGGTCGTGCTTATCGCCGCCGACGCCGCGTCCTGGAAGTCTTCGCCGAGCGCGTCGCGCCGCGCCACGCCGCTTACCGCGTAAGGTTTGAGCGCCGCGATCTCGTCGCGCGGTCCGGCCAGCGCCTCGACGGTGGAAAGCTCACGGTCGAACGCAACGCCGGAATTCACCGCCCGCTCCAGGCCGGCGACGGCGACAGCGAGCGCGGCGGCGGGGGTTCCGCCGGCGTTTTTGGCGATTGCGTTGCGCAAATCGGCCATTTCCTTGGATATTTCCGCCATGCGCGCCTCGATCTCGCCGCGAGCGGACGCGATCTGTCTTTGAGTTTCCGTTCTTGCCGCCTCCTCGACCGCGAGGATGCGCCGGGTCAGAGCGGAGATGGCCGCGCTTGCCGCCTGACCGTCGCCGGACGCCGCCATCTTCTCGATCAGGCCGCGCACCTCCTCGCGCCCGGCCCCGGCGGCGGCCTCGACCTCGCCCAGCCGCGCGGCCAACGCGGCAAGTTTGCCGTCGAGGGCGGATAGGCGCTGCCCCGGATCGTCCCTGGGGAGTCGCGCCAATGTCCCCTCGACCGCCTTGAGCCGCTCGGCCGATTGCCGCGCCTCGGCGGAAAGCTCGTCCAGCGCGCCGGACGGCAACCGGCTCGATCTGAGCGCCGCGATCTCGCCGTCGATGTCGGCCCTGAGCGCGTCGATCCTCGCTTCGATCGGCGCCACGTCCCGGCCGGCGCCGGGCAACAGGCCGAGCCGGACGAGGCCGCCATAGGCGCCAAGGGCAATGAGCCCGCCGAGAACCGCGCCGGCCGCGAAGACCATAAGGGCGAGGCTCATATTGCGGGTCCATACGGGCCTGGCCTGCTCCGCGGATTTTGCCTCGGGCGCCTCGGTGCCGGCCGCCTCATCGGTTTCGGCAGTTGCCTCCTGCGCCGCCTTATCGCCCGTCTCGGGCGCGCCGGCCTCCGGCTCATCCGCTTCCGCCGCCTCGACCGCCACCTCGGTGGCGGCAAGGTCGATGGTCGCGGGACGCCGCCCGCGCCGCCGCTTCCTGGCCTTCTCGCCGGGCCTTTCGCCGGCCGGCTTGCTGTCGTCCGTCGGGCTCATGCTGTCCTTCGTAATCGCGCCGCGCGGGCCGCCCATGGGCCCGATTTGACCCCGTTATACGACGCCTCAGCCCTCAGCGCGAGGCGCCGCCGGCCCGTTCCGCCTCGCCAAGGCACCCGAGCAGCGCATCCTGGCGCGGCTCGGGTGCGACCAGAATCAGCCCGGAATCGAGCTTGAGCGGATCGAGCGCCTCGGCGACGGCCCGCGAAAGGCAGACATGGTGCAACTTTCGCGCGGCGGCAACGAGGGCATCGGCCTCTCCAAGGACAAGCGCGGCATGGATGCGCGCGGTGCGCGGCGAATAGAGCAGCACCGCGTCCAATTCGCCGGCCCGCAGCGCCGTGCGCGCCTCGGCGGGGAGCGCCGCCGCCGCCTTCGCCGCATAGAGGACCGCCACATCGACCGTGAAGCCAACCGCGCCCAAGGCCGCCTTCAGGTCGCCGGCCCGGTCGCGCCCGGCGACATGGACGAGCCGGCCCGATGACGGCTTAAGGATTTTCCGCGCCAGCGCCGCCAGCGCATCGACGTCGCCGCCGGCAACCCGAACGTCCGAAAAACCGGCCTCGCGCGCGGTCCGCGCGGTGGCCTCGCCGACGGCAAGCAGCGGCAGCCGCCGCGCCGCCGCGCCCGCCCGGTGCGCGGCAAGCGCGCGCACGCCGTTGGAACTCGTCGCCAAGAGCGCCTGGACGCCTTCGAGCCGCAGCTCGACATCCGGCAGCGGAACGATCTCGATGAGCGGCGCGACGACCGCCGCGTGACCCATCCCGGCGAGGCGCCGGGCCAGCGGTTCCGAGTCTTCCTTCGGCCGGGTCAGCAGCACGCGCATGATTGCTAGCCGCCCCCCGGCCCTTGCGGGCCCGCGAGCGCGGCGAAGAAACCGGGGCGCAGGCGGCTTTTAAGCGCCGTTCCGGCGTCGTGGCCGATGCGCGCGGCCTCGGCGCGCGGCCCCCGCGCTTCGATGCGTTCTTCTTCTCTTCCGTCGGGCGTCAGCACCTGACCGCGAAACAGGATTTCATCGCCGACGATCTCGGCAAGCCCGGCGATCGGCGTCCGGCAGGAGCCGTCGAGCGCGGCGAGATAGGCCCGCTCGCAGGCGACGCAATCGGCGGTGTCGGCGTGGTGGATGCCGGCGATCAGCGCGTTGACCGCGTCATGGTCGCGTCGCGTCTCGATGCAGATCGCGCCCTGGCCGACGGCGGGCAGCATTTCGCCGGTCTCGATCACCGATGTCACGTGCTCGGCGAGGCCGAGCCGGTTGAGGCCGGCAAGCGCCAGAAAGGTCGCGTCCGCCTGCCCTTCCTTGAGCTTGCGCAGCCGGGTCTGAACGTTGCCCCGAAACGGGACGACCTCAAGGTCCGGGCGCAGATTGAGCGCCTGCGCCGCCCGCCGCAGCGACGCGGTGCCGACGCGCGCGCCTTGCGGCAGCTCCGACAGGCTGCGCGCTTTCGGCGAGATGAAGGCGTCGCGCACGTCCTCGCGCGCCAGATAGCCGGCGATCGCGAGCCCGCCCGGAAGCTCGGTCGGCATGTCCTTGGTCGAATGCACCGCAAGATCGACGCGCCCGTCCAGCAGCGCCTGCTCGATTTCCCTGGTGAATAGCTCCTTGCCGCCGATATCGGCCAACGGACGGTCGACCACCTTGTCGCCGGAGGTCTTGATGATAACGGTCGTAAAATCGCCCTCTTTCAGCCCGTGCGCCGCCATCAGCCGCGCCCGCACCTCGTCGGCCTGCCTGAGCGCCAGGGGGCTTCCCCGCGTGCCGATCCGGATCGTCGATTGCATAAAGGCGCTTTCAAGTGGTAGGGCCAGCAACGGCGCCGAACCTTGCAGGCTGTTGAAAATATGCGATGGAAGCCGCCACAGCGTCCCCTCGCCCCTGTGGGGAGAGGGACAGGGTGAGGGGGGACATGCGTAACATATTGAAACTCCTAGGCCCCCTCACCCGCCCGCCTTCGCCAAGGCTACGGCGCGGCGACCTCTCCCCACCGGGGAGAGGTGACTTCGGCGACCGTAACACCGTTTTTCAACAGCCTAGTAGAGCATTATCCGGCCATATGGGAACCCGCATTGCGCATCCTGGGGATCGAGACGACCTGTGACGAGACCGCGGCGGCCGTGGTTCTGCGCCGCGACGACGGATCCGGCCAGATTCTCGCCAATGTCATCCATTCGCAGGACGACGCCCATGCGCGCTTCGGCGGCGTGGTGCCGGAGATCGCCGCGCGCGCCCATGTCGAGCTGATCGACACCATCATTGCCGCGGCGCTCGACGAGGCCGGGCTTTCCTTCGCCGATCTCGACGGTATCGCGGCAGCCGCGGGCCCCGGTCTCATCGGCGGCGTCATCGTCGGCCTGACCACCGCCAAGGCGATCGCCCTGGTGCACGGCAAGCCGCTTATCGCCGTCAATCATCTCGAAGCCCACGCGCTGACCGCGCGGCTGACCGATCGCGCGGCGTTTCCCTATCTGCTGCTGCTTATTTCCGGCGGCCACACCCAGCTCATCTGGGTGCATGGGGTCGGCGCCTATGAGCGCCTCGGCACGACCATCGACGATGCGCTGGGCGAAGCCTTCGACAAGACCGCGAAGCTGTTGGGCCTGGGCTTTCCGGGCGGCCCGGCGGTGGAGCGCATGGCGCGCTCGGGCGACCCCAAGGCGATTCCGCTGCCGCGGCCGATGCTCGGACGCAAGGAGCCGCATTTCTCCTTCTCCGGCCTGAAGACCGCCGTGCGCCACGCCGCCGAGGCGCGCGCGCCCCTGTCCGACCGGGACATCGCCGACATCTGCGCGAGCTTCCAGGCGGCGGTCGCCGAAAGCGTGACCGATCGGGTGCGGAAGGCGATTTCCGCCTGCCGCGCCCGCGGGCTTGAGCCCGGCCGGTTGGTCGTCGCCGGCGGCGTTGCCGCGAACGAGGCGCTCGGAACGGCGCTTGCAAACGTTTGCATGGAAGAAAGTTTGACGCTGACCGTCCCGCCGCCATCGCTGTGCACCGACAATGGCGCCATGATCGCCTGGGCCGGCGCCGAGAGGCTGGCGCTCGGATTGAGCGATCCCCTCGATGTCGCGCCGCGGGCGCGCTGGCCGCTCGACCCGGACGCGGCTCCCGCGCCCGGCGCCGGCGTCAAGGCGTGAGGAGAGGCCCGTGACGCAAGGGATCGGCCGAATCGGCATTGTCGGCGGCGGCGCCTGGGGGACGGCGCTGGCCACCGTCGCCGAGCGCGCCGGGCGCGAGGTGCTGATCTGGGCGCGCGAGCCGGAGGTGGTGGACGACATCAATACGCGCCACGTCAACAGCCTGTTCCTGCCCGACATCGCGCTCAAGCCGGCGATCCGCGCCACCGGAGCGCTCGGCGACCTGGCCGGCCACGACGCCCTCTTACTGGTCACACCGGCGCAGGCCTTGCGCGCGGTCTTGAATGATCTCTGCCCGCACCTGCCCGCGGCCAAGCCGCTGGTCATCTGCGCCAAGGGCATCGAGCAGGCGACGGGAAGCTTTCTTTCCGACGTGCTCGCCGAGGTCTGTCCGGCCGCCGTTCCGGCGGTCCTGTCGGGCCCGAGCTTCGCCGCCGATGTCGCCCGCGGCCTGCCGACCGCGGTAACGCTCGCCTGCGCCGACGATGCGCTGGCCCGCAGCCTCGCCGCAGCCCTTAACCCGCCGACCTTCCGCCCCTATGTCTCGCACGATTTGCGCGGCGCCGAGATCGGCGGGGCGGTCAAGAACGTGCTGGCGATCGCCTGCGGCATCTGCGAGGGCAGGGGGCTCGGCGCCAGCGCCCGCGCCGCCCTGACGACGCGCGGCTTCGCCGAGCTTTCCCGCTTCGGCGCGGCGCTCGGCGCCCAAAGCGAGACCTTGGCGGGGCTGTCCGGCCTCGGCGACCTGATCCTGACCTGCAACAGCCCGCAGTCGCGCAACATGTCGCTGGGCATGGCGCTCGGCCGCGGCGAGACGCTCGACCAGGTGCTGGGCAGCAGGCGGACGGTCAGCGAGGGCGTCTACACGGCGGAGGCCGTGGTGGCCCGCGCGGCAAAGCTCGGCATCGACATGCCGCTCTGTCAGGCTGTCCACGGCATCGTCTCCGGCGTCCTCACCGTCGACCACGCGATCGACGCGCTTCTGTCGCGTCCGCTGAAACGGGAAGGCCGGTGATGGGCGCTGGACAGCGGGCGAGGGTGCCGCCTAGAGTTTCGCCGGCGGAGGGGTGAGCCATGGCCTATTGGCTGTTCAAGTCGGAGCCCGGCGCCTGGTCGTGGGACGACCAGGTGGCGGCGGGCGGGAAGGGCACCGAGTGGGACGGCGTGCGCAACTATCAGGCGCGCAATCATATGCGGGCCATGAAGACGGGCGAGCGGGGGTTCTTCTACCATTCGGGCGAAGAGAAAAGCATCGTCGGCATCGTCGAGGTGATCGCCGAAGCGCACCGGGATTCGACCACCGACGACGAGCGCTGGCATTGCGTCGATCTGGCCGCCGTCGAACCGTTGCCGAAGCCGGTGACGCTCGCCGACATCAAGGCCGAGCCGCGGCTGGCCGACATGGTGCTGGTCAACAATTCGCGGCTTTCGGTGCAGCCGGTGAGCGATAAGGAATGGGCCATCGTCCGCGCCATGGGCGGGCTGAAGGCGCCGGCCTGAGAACCTGGAGAAGAACGTGCGATGGAAGCCGATACAATGTCCCCTCTCCCCGGTGGGGAGAGGGGCAGGGTGAGGGGGAACATGCGTAACATATTGAAACTCCTAGGCCCCCTCACCCGCCCGCCTTCGCTTCGCTACGGCGCGGCGACCTCTCCCCACCGGGGAGAGGTGGTTTGGCCGCCCGTATCGCCGTTCTTCAGGAACCAGTTAAACCGATTTTCACGCTTTTCCGGGGAGGGTTGCATGGATTTCGCGGGCATGAACCATGCGGCGGTCGTCGTCGCGGCAATCGTCGGCTTTCTGGCCGGCGCCGTCTGGTACGGCCTTCTCGGCAGGTACTGGCTCGCCGCGCTCGGCAAGAGCAAGGACGAGATGAAGCCGGCGCCGGGGCCATTCATCACCGCCGCGGTCGCCCTCCTCGTCATGGCCTATGTGCTCGCCGGCGCGATCGGCCATCTCGGCGAGGTCGATATTCGCACCGGAATCATCTCCGGCGCCATTCTCTGGGCCGGCTTCGCCGCCACCACCATGGCGGTCAACAACGCCTTCCAGGGCGCCAGGCTGTCGCTGACCCTGATCGACGCCGGCCACTGGCTCCTGGTTCTGCTGCTGATGGGCGGCGTCATCGGCGCGTTCGGCGTCTAAAGAATAGCGCAACGAGAAATCCTCGATGGCGTTCTGCGCCCGACCGAAGCTTGAGCGGGCGACGGTTGCCGGAGCCGAAACGCCCCAGCATAATGCGCCCACAACCATGTCGCCCTTGCGGGGAGGAAATTTTATGACGCAGCACAAGGTCTATCCGGTTTCGAAGGCCTGGGCGAAAAGCGCCTATATCGACAATGCCGCATACCGGAGAATGTACCAGGAATCCGTCAACAGCCCGGCCAAGTTCTGGCGCCGCGAGGGCAAGTGCATCGACTGGATCAAGCAACCCAGCAAGATCAAGAACACCAGCTTCAAGCTCCCCAAGGTCTCGATCAAGTGGTACGAGGACGGCAAGCTCAACGCCTGCTACAACTGCGTCGACCGCCACATCAAGAAGCGCGGCGACCAGGTGGCGATCATCTGGGAAGGCGACGACCCCTATTACGACAAGAAGATCACCTATAACGAGCTTTTCGAGCATGTCTGCCGCTTCGCCAACGTGCTCAAGACGAACGGCGTCAAGAAGGGCGACCGGGTCACCATCTACCTGCCGATGATCCCGGAGATCGCCTACGCCATGCTCGCCTGCGCGCGCATCGGTGCGATTCATTCGGTGGTGTTCGGCGGCTTTTCGCCGGATTCGCTGGCCGGCCGCATCATCGACTGCAAATCGAACTTCGTCATCACCGCCGACGAGGGCCTGCGCGGCGGCCGCCCCGTCCCGCTCAAGGCCAACGCCGACGAAGCGCTGAAGAAGTGCCCCGGCGGCGAGAAGGTGCTGGTCGTCCGCCGCACCGGCGCCAAGGTGCCATGGAACGACAAGCGCGACCGGTGGTATCACGAGGAGGCGGCCAAGGTCTCCGCCGACTGCAAGCCGGCGGCGATGAACGCGGAAGACCCGCTGTTCATCCTCTACACCTCCGGCTCGACGGGCCAGCCGAAGGGCGTGCTGCATACGACCGGCGGCTATCTCGTCTACGTCGCGTCGAGCCACCGCACCATTTTCGACTACAAGGACGGCGACATCTATTGGTGCACGGCCGACGTCGGCTGGGTCACCGGCCACAGCTACATCGTCTACGGGCCGCTCGCCAACGGCGCCATCACGCTGATGTTCGAAGGCGTGCCGAACCATCCCGACGCCTCCCGCTTCTGGCAGGTGGTCGACAAGCACAAGGTCAACATTTTCTATACCGCGCCGACGGCGATTCGCGCGCTGATGGGCGCCGGCGACGATTACGTGAAGCGCACCAGCCGCAAGTCCATAAAGCTGCTCGGCACCGTCGGCGAGCCGATCAACCCGGAGGCCTGGGAATGGTACTACCGGGTGGTCGGAGAATCCCGCTCGCCGATTGTCGATACCTGGTGGCAGACGGAGACCGGCGGCATCCTGATCACGCCGCTTCCCGGCGCCACCAAGCTCAAGCCCGGCTCGGCGACCCGGCCCTACTTCGGCGTTAGGCCGGGCATCGTCGACAATGAGGGCAAGCTGCTCGAGGGCGAAGCGACGGGCAATCTGGTGATCCTCGATTCCTGGCCCGGGCAGATGCGCACCGTCTATGGCGACCATCAGCGGTTCGTCGAGACCTATTTCACCACCTATAAGGGCATGTTCCTCACCGGCGACGGCTGCCGCCGCGACAAGGACGGTGATTATTGGATCACCGGCCGCGTCGACGACGTCATCAACGTCTCCGGCCACCGCCTGGGCACCGCGGAGGTGGAATCCTCGCTGGTCGCCCACCCCAAGGTCTCCGAGGCCGCCGTCGTCGGCTATCCGCACGACATCAAGGGCCAGGGCATCTATTGCTACGTGACGCTGATGGCCGGCAAAACCGGATCCAGCGCGCTGAAGGACGAGCTGCGCCAATGGGTGCGCAAGGACATCGGCGCCATCGCCACGCCGGATCTCATCCAGTTCGCCCCCGGCCTGCCGAAGACGCGCTCGGGCAAGATCATGCGGCGCATCCTGCGCAAGATCGCCGAGGACGACGCGACCCATCTCGGCGACACCTCGACGCTGGCCGACCCCGCGGTCGTCGACGACCTCGTCCACAACCGTCAGAACAGGAGGAAATAGCGCGGCCGGTTCAATTCATGCCGGCGGCGCCGGAGCACCAGCTCGGCCTCGGCCCCCCGCCATAGGGGCGCGCCAGGCCGGCGGCGACCAGCTCAGGCCCGAGCGCGCGCCCGTCCGCCGTCGTTACGTCGGCGAGCACGCGGCCGAAATATTTGCCGCCGGAAACGGCGCTGAGCCGCACGGTCCGGCCGGACACCGCCTTGCGCACGAAGTCGGCGGCGCTGACCGCCAACGCACGCTCGCCGGCGCAGCCAGCTCTGAGCTCGGGGGCGTCGATGCCGCGGATGCGCACCGCGACCTGTACCTGCTGGTCGACCCAGATAAGAGCGCGCACCAGCAATGTATCGCCATCGACGACCCGCACCACCTCCGCCGGGACCGGCCCGTCGAGCATATCCGCGCGCACCTCGGGAGCCGGCGTCGGGCTGCTCTCGGCCTTGTCCGGCAGGGCTGGGGTCGGCTCCGTCGTCGAAGCGCTTGCCGGCGCGGCGGAACCTGCCCCGCCCGACAAAGGCCCCGGCGAGGCCCAGCTTGCCATGCTTGCGAATAGCGCGGCCGATACCATGAAAGGCGCGACGCGAAACGATCCGGTTCCTGCCCATTTTGGAAAAATTCCCATCTCTCTGCGACCCATCGGGATACAACTATACCGAGTATTAACCACACGTGTCGAGAGAAAAATCGGAACAAAAGAGAAACATGGTACGCGCATGGCGCGCGCCGCGACAGCGGATGGCTGGGCGGAGAAACGTGCTCGCAGAGCCTTGAGCAAGCTGAATTAAGGTCAACTCAGCACTTTCCCCCTCGTCACCACCGGGCTTGACCCGGTGGTCCATGATGCAGCGCAGCGGATACATCAGGACCGGGTGAAATTGCAGAACTTCCACATGGATTGCCGGGTCGCGGCGCTCTCGCCGCGCTGTCGCGCTGGCGCAGCGGGCCGTCGCCGCGCCGAAGCGGCTATGGCCGCGCAGGCGGGTCGCGCCGGCCCGGCAATGACGAAGAGGAGGGCGGCGGCCCGATGGAATCTCATCATGCTCTAGAAATCGCTGGCGATGCCCTTGACTTCCCAGTCGCCGTAGCGGGCCGGGTCGAGCCCGCCGCGGCCATTGACCTCCTTGGCGGCCTTTCTTTCGGCCTTTGCGGCCCGGCGCGCCTCGGCCTCGGCAAGCGCGCGCCGCGCCGCCGGAGTCAGCTTATCGCCGCGTCGCCCGACGGCGGCGGGTCGCGGGTCGGCCTTTTTCGGCTGTCTGGGCATGGCGGAATCAATCTAGCGCCGCGCCGCGCCAACTTGAAGCTTGGCGACGACATCCCCATCATATTCAGCGGACATGCCGCGGGCCGGAATGCCCACGGCGAGCGAACCTTCGAACGGAACGAAGATGAACCTTTTCAAGACCGGCCTGCTTCTCGCCGCCCTCACCGGGCTGTTCATGGCCATCGGCTTTCTCATCGGCGGCCAGGGCGGAATGCTCATCGCCTTCCTCGTGGCGCTCGCCATGAACGCCTTCAGCTATTGGAACGCCGACAAGATCGTGCTGCGCATGCACAATGCAAGGGAGGTGGACGAGCGGAGCGCGCCCGAGTTCTTCGCCACCGTGCGCGGCCTCGCCGCCGCCGCGGACCTGCCGATGCCGCGCGTCTATCTCATCGAGTCCGACCAGCCCAACGCCTTCGCCACCGGGCGAAATCCGGAGAACGCCGCCGTCGCCGCCACCACCGGCCTGCTGCAATCGCTGTCGCGGGAGGAGGTCGCCGGCGTCATGGCCCATGAACTCGCCCATGTGAAGAACCGCGACACGCTGATCATGACGGTTACCGCGACCATCGCCGGCGCCATCTCCATGCTCGCCAATTTCGCCTTCTTCTTCGGCGGCAGTCGCAACAATAATCCCCTCGGGCTGATCGGCACTCTGGCGATCATGATCCTGGCGCCGCTCGGCGCGGCGCTGGTGCAGATGGCGATCAGCCGCACCCGCGAATATTCCGCGGACCGCCTCGGCGCTGAGATCTCCGGCCAGCCGCTGTGGCTCGCCTCGGCGCTCGGCAAGATCGCCGGCGCGGCGGCGCGCATCCGCAACCCGGCCGCCGAGCGGAATCCCGCGACCGCGCATCTGTTCATCGTCAACCCGCTCTCCGGCGAGCGCATGGACAGTCTGTTCTCGACCCACCCGGCGACAGAAAACCGCATCGCCCAGTTGACCGCCCTGGCGGAGGAATGGGGCACCAGCGGGGGCGGCCGGGAGCCCTCCGGCGCGGCGAGCGTTCCCGCCGCCGGCCGGCGCCATTCCGGGCCCTGGAGCTGATGCGGGCGCCCGCCGTGGGCGCAGACCCCGCCGTGGGCGCAGACACCGGTCTGGCGCCCCGCCGCGTCGCCCTGGAATTGCTGACCGCCGTGCTGCGCGAGTCCCGGCCGCTCGCCGACCTTATGGACGCCGACAGCCCCGTCGATGGCCTTGCCCGGCTTTCCGAGCGCGACCGGGCGCTCGCCCGAATGATCGCCTTCACCGCGCTTCGCCGGCTGGGCCAGATCGACGCCTGCCTGAAGCGCATCTACCGCACCGGCATTCCCGCGCGGGCGGGCGCGCTGAAGGAGATCTTGCGCGTCGGCGCGGCGCAGATCCTGTTCCTCAACGTGCCGGCCCACGCCGCGGTCGATCTTGCCGTGCGGCTTGCCGATGGCGACCCGCGCGCGCGGCACTATCGCGGGCTCGTCAATGCCGGCCTGCGCCGCCTCGCCGAACAGGGCGCGGGACTTGTCGCCGGCCACGACGAGGCCCGCCTCAACACGCCGCGCTGGCTGTGGCGGAGCTGGGTTGCCGCCTATGGCGAAGACGCCGCCCGCGCCATCGCCGCCGCCCATCTCGTCGAGCCGGCTCTCGACCTCACCGTCAAGGAGGATGCCCCCGGCTGGGCGAAACGCCTCGGCGGCATCGTTTTGCCGACGGGCTCGGTGCGCCTCGTCCACAAGGGACGGATCGAGGCGCTCGACGGCTATCAAGAGGGGGCCTGGTGGGTCCAGGACGCAGCCGCCAGCCTGCCGGCGCGGCTGCTGCGCGACGTCGCCGGAAAGATCGTGCTCGACCTTTGCGCGGCGCCGGGCGGCAAGACCGCCCAGCTTGCCGCCGCCGGCGCCAGGGTCGTGGCGGTGGAAAAATCGCCGCGCCGCGCCCGCAGGCTTGAGGAAAACCTCCGCCGCCTCGGCCTTTCGGCCGAAATCGTCGTCGCCGACATGCTCGAATGGCAACCCGGCACGCCCGCCGACGCGGTGCTGCTCGACGCCCCGTGCGCGGCGACAGGCACCCTGCGCCGGCACCCGGACGCGGCCTGGATCAAGCGCGCCAAGGACCGCGACGAGCTGGTCGCGCTGCAGCGCCAGCTTCTCGCCCGCGCCGTCGAGCTGGTGCGACCCGGCAGCGAAATCGTCTACAGCACCTGCTCCTTGCAGCCGGAGGAGGGAGAAGGGCAGGTCGCCGAACTCATCGACGCCGGCGCGCCGCTGCGCCGGGCGCCGATCGCGGCCGACGAAATTGGCGGGCTAAAGGAGGCCGTCACACCGCTTGGTGATCTGCGCACCCTGCCCTTCATGCTGCCAAACGCCGATCCGCGGCTAGCCGGCATGGACGGATTCTTCGCCGCGCGGCTGATCCTCACGTGATCGGCACCCATTGGCGTTGATAACCGTCGATCATCCATTGACCTTGGCGCGGATCGCCGCGAATGTTGCCGCGGGCGGGGCGAGGGGCTCCCCCGACCGACGAGTGCTCGAGGGCGAGGAAGCGAGAGCGCGACATGTTCGCAGCCAAGCTGAGAGAGAGAGGGCTAATCGCCCTGCTCCTGGCCCGTTCCTTCGCGCGCGCTCTGCGGCGAGCCGTCTATGTCTCGCCGCTTTACCGCTGGCGCTTCTCCGGCCCGATGGCTGAGCGCCTTCTGCTCGCCCCCCAGGACCTGCGCACCAGCGACCCGACCGTCGCCAACGAGATCTATGACGGCCGCTTCTCGCTTGCCGGCCAAGTGGCGGTGATCGAGCAGGGGTCTCCCTTCACCCATATGCCGCCGTCGCCCGAATGGCAGCGGGAGCTGGTCGAGTTCGGCTGGCTGCGCCATCTGCGCGCCACCAATGCGGCCCTGGCACGCTCGCAGGCGCGGGCGCTCATCGATGACTGGATATTATCGGTCGGCCAATGGGGCGATCCCTCAGCGGACCCGGAGGTCACCGCGCGACGGATCATCGCCTGGCTATGCCATTCGCCGCTGATCCTCGAAGGGGCCGATCGCGCCTTTTACCGCCGGTTCCTGCGCAGCCTGAACCGCCAGATCCGCTATTTGCGCAAGGCCGCGTCGACAACCTCGGAAGGGCTGCCTCGGCTGACGGCGATCATTGCCCTCAATTATGCGGGCCTGTGTCTCGGCGGGCTCAACCGTCAGCAGCGCCAGGCGGCGCGCTGGCTGAACGAGGAGCTGGTCAGACAGGTGCTGCCCGACGGTGGCCATGTCAGCCGCGATCCGGGTGCCATCGTCACGATGCTGCTCGAGCTGTTGCCGCTGCGGCAGACATTCAGCGCCCGGCAGATCGAGCCCCCCGCCGGCCTGCTCAACGCCATCGATCGGATGATGCCGATGATCCGCTTCTTCCGCCATGGCGACGGCGCCTTCGCCCTGTTCAACGGCATGGGCGCGAGTCCGGCCGACGCGGCGGCGACGGTCCTCGCCTACGACGATTCCTTCGGCAAGCCGATCGACAATGCGACCCATTCCGGCTATCAGCGCCTGACCGCGGGAGACACGACCATCATCATGGATGCCGGCCGGCCGCCGCCGATCGCATTGAGCGGCGAGGCCCA
>Ga0326597_10008187_pt1 | contig 14128 bp, 15 predicted proteins | sample RVTome_12_FD_203789 | JGI IMG/M metagenome (GOLD analysis project Ga0326597, IMG submission 203789) | Soil microbial communities from uranium-contaminated site in the Upper Colorado River Basin, Wyoming, United States - RVT100D185 | ecosystem: Environmental > Terrestrial > Soil > Contaminated >... | reverse complement strand
CTGATTTAGAGAATCTTTTCCAAGCAGCTATGCTATGGTTCTGGCAGCCTATTTGCATATGAGTTTCAGAGATAGCTACGGGCCAAAGTAGGCCATGGATAGCTAGTAAGTTTACTACGTTATTTGCTGTAGTAACGTCGGTTTTCCATCTAGCTATAGCATTACAATAACTACAACTATTACAATGATTACAATCATTACAACTATTACAATGACTACAATAACTACAACTATTACAACCATTACAGTTATAACAATAATTACAATCATTACAGTTATTACAGTTATTACAGTTATAACAGTTATAACAGTTATAACTGTTATAACAACCGATGTTGTTGAAATTCATACTTTCCCAGTTAGGGTAAATTTCTGCAAACCTTACAGAAACTCCGTTTATTGATTTATCCTCCCTCTTAAGAAAGTCCTTGTAGGAATTAAAAATTTCAGTTTTATTAGCAGTATTGCTGGTGTTGCTAGTAGTGTTCATAATTTAAGTACCTGTTAAATAAGTGATGCGTCAAAAATCTGGCACGAAATGGCATGATGTGCCATCACCTGCCAGTATGCCAGAATGCCAGAGGGGTGTCAAGGGGTGTATTAGTGTCCCTGTGCGGCGCCCATATATAGCTAGCAGCCTGTATAGTAGGGTAGCTAGGTAAGTAGCGGGATACAGAGGTAGCTATTAGTGCCCCTGCCCGGCAAAGGTAGCTATTAGTGAGTGTATATAGGAGTAGCTAGGTAGCAGTACCTGTATGTTAGTAGTTATATATGCATAGGTATATAGAAGTAGTTATATAGTATACTGTCTTAGCGGGGTATATGGGTGTGTTTAATTTTTAAATATAAATAAATATACACCTAGTAATATACAGAGTTACATACAAGGTGAGAGATACAATGATGGATAGAAGGCTAGTAATAGTGAGATATACAGAGAGATATAAATAAGGATAGAAGGCCGAAAAGGGGACCGAGAGACCGGGCAAAAAATGCTCTGGCATTCTGGCAGATTGGCATTTTCTGGCAGGAAATGGCATTTTGGCAAAATCTGCCAGCGCGTGCCAGAAAGTGAAATCATCTTATTTAGTAGACAATAAAAAGCCCGCAATTAAGCAGGCTTTAATAAGTAATTAAGTGAGCAGTAATGAATTACTAGCTAACAACTCTGCGAAGTAAACAGCGCCAGAAACTCTACAACTTCCTTAAAACTTCTTTTCTCTGCAACAATGATTCCGTCAAAGCGAACAATCCAAACATCATTCAAGCGCAGAATGTTAACTGAGTAATCAGCAAAGTCATTCTTTTTATGCGGGTAAGAGCGATTGTAATTACTGTAAATGATCATAGTAATTTCTCCTGCAGTTAATTACAGATAAGGGATCAAAGTGCAAGCAGCAGATCATTTTCCTTAGTTTGCATGTTATTCAATCGAGCAATAAATCTTTTCCCAAGTAATGAATCAGCTGCTCCACAAGTTTCAATGCAGCGAATCATTGCATTGCAATCTTCCTGCTTAATAAATGTTTTACCTGATGCAAGAGATACAAATTTTCCCTTATAAGCAGCTAAAACATTCTCCAGTTTCTGCAATTCAGCTTCGCTTGAATCTTCATTCAAACCTAAGCGAGTTGCAAACGCTTCAGCTAATTGAGGCCCAAGAGCAGCAGCAAACCAAGCTTCAATTTTAGCTGCATTCAAACGAGCGCCAAGCTCTGATTCTTCCAGCTTTTCTATAATCTTATCCAAGCTGAGAGATTCACAATATACATTTAACACATCGTTTTTATGCAGCTCTTTAATTGCTGCATCTTCCAGAGATTGCAACCAAGTGAGAACATAAGGGGAAAGTTCATTAATCCGCCCTACAATCAACTCTTCAGTAAGATGCTTGCAAGGAATGCGAACATAAGAGTTCTTATTTTGTCGCTCTCCTTTATAAAGGCACTTAACAATTCTGGTGCCTTCTATTTCTGGAATATCAAGCTGTCCAGAATACGCGCGGAATTCACCTAAAGCTTCACCAAGAGCCTTAAGAGTAGTTGCGATCAGAGTAGTGCTAGAAGTTGAAGTATTCATAATAATCACCTGTAAGATTTATGAGTTATAAGTTATGAACTAGCGAACGCTGCAAAAAGCCGTTGCCTTTCTACAATTCCAATACTACGCTCATCTACAACAGTTGTAAATAACTAATTTTCTGATTCCTCCAAAATACTCCAAAATAGCCCCTATCCCCCTGCCTACCCCCTGTCTTATTCAACACTCCGCTGCTGGGCGCTACCCCGTATATTACTTCTGACCTATCCCGCTCCTACCTACCCTGCCTACCTACCCTGCCTCTAATCTAATTTAGTATTCTCTAATTTAGCTTTCCCTATATTAACTCTACCTAAATTAGATGGAGGGGGATGGAAGCCTTTTTGCAATCCGAAGCCGCCCCTATCCTAAAGAGCCAGCTACATATTCCTAAATTTTTCTACAAAACCACTTCTAAATAAGAACTACCTCCTGATTCCTACCTCCATTTATTTACTTCCTTCCCCTATACTACTCTCATAAGTCAGTACATAAGTCAGTACATAAGTCAGTTAACCTATACAACGAAGCGACGCAGCTATGAATACTACTACTGCTCTCAGCGAAGAACAGCTATCTTTTAAGGAGGGATCGGAAGATGCCATATTGGAAGCGTTAGGAGGCTCCAGCAGCATTGCAGCTTCAGCAGCTAAGAAAGCACTAACAGATCCCAGCTCTCATTACTCTCCCGGCACTACCAGTAGCGTAGAGGAGAAAGCTCTGCAGTTACTAGGTAATGGAGTGCCTAGCGAAAGTGTAGCTTCAGCACTAGGAGTCACACCTGCTCGTATTTCACAGCTGCTAGCAGATGAGCATTTTGCACAGAAAGTAGCAGCTCTTAGATACGAAACCCTGCAGAAGCATAACGCAAGGGATTCTCGCTATGACAGTATTGAAGATAAGCTGCTAGAAAAGCTAGATAAGAGCTTGCCTCTGATGGTTAAGCCGGAAACAATCATGAAGGCTATTAACATAGTCAATGGAGCTAAGCGCAGAGGCAGCAGCGCCCCACAGCAGACAGTTAATCAGCAGAATGTAGTTAACCTAATCCTTCCGCAGACAATAGCGCAGAAGTTCTCGGTTAACATTAACAATCAAGTTACTAAGGCAGGGGACCAATCCCTATTAACCATGCCCTCTGGTAACTTACTTAAACAAGTGGAGCAGGCAACAGCCAGTAGATTGGAGGCTCCTAACTCAGAAGATACTTCAGAGTATTAACTAAAGAAAGCGGAGGGTATTCCAGTGTACAGACCTAGAGGTACGGTACCTTCCTTGGAGGAGCTGCTAGCGAGAGTGAAAGGCAAGAAGCCTCCTGTGCCTGCTCATGTTAAGAAGCCATACTCAACCTCTGACATTGCCGCTGCTAGGGCAGTACTGGATAGACTCTTATCTCTCCCAGCCAGGAGTGAGGTAAGCTCACATAAAGAAGTACCTACACAAAATAACGAGGATAGGTTATGAGTAAGTACAGAGACAGAGATGCGGAATTAATGGAATCCTTAGGAGGTACTATGCCTCCTTCCTCCGCTCCGCCTCCTGTATCTTCTTACCAAGAAAAAACTCCTCGCTTACCTAAAGGTTTCTCTCCCTCCTCAGTAGCAGAGTCTCCTCTTATAGAAGAAGTATCCCAAATAGGAGCTTCAATAGATGAGATTCAAGCCTTAGCTAAGGCGGACTTAGATTTCTTAGCTGCATTGATAATGCCTCTGGTATTCAAATACACCTTTCCTCCTGTATTTAAGGAGGGTGTATGGGCCTGGCTGCTTAGTTACATCACTCAACCTCGTATCTTCCCGCAGCTGGCTCTTGGTTTACCTCGCGGTTTCGGTAAGTCAACACTCATGAAGATCTTCCTGCTCTACTGCATCTTATTCACTGATCGCAAATTCATTCTGGTAGTAGCAGCTACAGCGAAACTAGCAGAGAATATACTGAGTGATGTAGTAGATATGCTGGAGGAGCCGAATATTATTGCAGTGTTCGGGGATTGGAAGTTAGGAGTCGAGAAGGACACTCAGGCTCTAAAGAAGTTTGGCTTCAGGGGGCGTAATATTACCCTAGCTGCAGCTGGTGCGGAAACTTCAGTACGGGGCCTCAACATTAAAAACGAGCGCCCCGATGTTATCTTAATGGATGACATTCAAACTAGAGAGTGCGCAGACAGTCAGGTGCAGTCAGAATCATTAGAGAGTTGGATGATTGGTACTCTAATGAAAGCTAAATCTCCTACCGGCTGCATGTTCTTATTTGTAGCGAACATGTACCCTACTAAGCACTCCATTCTTCGCAAACTTAAAAATAACTCCACTTGGATTAAGTTCATCGCTGGCGGTATTCTTGCAGACGGGACTTCTCTGTGGGAGGAGTTGCAGCCTATTAAGCAGCTCACATCTGAGTTTGAAAACGACTTAGCTATGGGCCACCCGGAGATATTTTACAGTGAAGTACTTAATGATGAAAATGTCTCAGCTAACAACCTTATCGACCTTAGTAAGCTACCAGCTACCCCTCACGAAGATGGGGATATACCTGGCGGCAATTTCATTATTATTGATCCTGCTACCGATAAGTTAGGCTCAGATGCAGTCTCCATAGGTTACTTCGAAATCCACGATGCTAAACCTATGCTGATGAAGATAGAGGAAGGCAGGTTCTCCCCAGGGGAGACAATCCGTAAATCTCTTACTTTAGCTCTTCAGCATAACTGCAGACTTATAGCCTGCGAAGCAAACGCCTATCAGTACTCTCTCCTGTATTGGTTCGAATTTATCTGTGAGCAGATGGGTATTATAGGTATTGAAGCAGTTCCTATTTATAGCGGTGCTCGCGCTAAGAATGCCCGCATACTAGAGATGTTTAAAGCCTATGCAGCCGGAGAGCTTTATGTGCACGCTGACGCAAAACTAGATGTGCATATGCAGATCACTCAGTTCAACCCACTGAAGAAAGATAACACTGACGGGCTGCTTGATCTGCTAACTTACGCCCCCCGCGTAGTGCAAGAATTTGCCGAGTTCATAATTGCAAATAACATCATAGAATCTCAGGACTTTTCAGCCATAGAAGTACCTGAAGATAATTGCTGCTTTTGACCTATAACTTAAGAGGAAATCCGCCATGACCACCTTTATTGCTAAGTTACTTGCTAGTACACTGACTCAGAAACTAGCGAAAGTAATCCTTATTACCCTACTGACTGAGCTTGCTAAGCGGTCGGATAATAAGATTGATGACGAGATTGTAGCCGCTGTTAAGGAAGCACTGCAGTAACATTGCAATTTACTGCGGCCTGCGATCCACCAACTTAAGGGACCGCCGCGCCAGCTGACCGCAAAGCTGACTAAACGAGGCGCAGGTGCCTGTTGTCAAGAACGTTTCGCGAACCCTAGCGTAGCGGGTGAGCTAAACTTCTTGACAATAGGTAGCGCCGAAGTTAAGCTTTGCAGGCGGTCAGCCTGAGCAAGGTCCCGGTAACCCTTCAGAGTTTATAACCTATGAAGCGTAAATCATCTTCTGTAGAAACTTCCTTCCATCCTATTATTACTCAACTACTCTTTGAGCTGGACGAGTTATACATAGGATGGAACTCCGAGTTAATAATCACCTCAGGGAGTGAACATACTGTTGCTCATTCTCGTACTTCTCTCCATTATGCTACTCCGGCTTGTGCTGTAGATATCCGTACTTGGGATAGCTCTACAGGTAGAGGTAAAGTACCCTCTCCAGGGGTGCAAGCCATAGAAGTAAGAGAGGTAGCTAAAGCATTCTGTGAGCTACTTTCTATTCCTAACAGCTGGATAGAGGTGATCCTAGAGTCTGACCATATCCACATAGAGTACCAACCTAAGCGCACCCCTTAAGCAGGAAACAAAACAATGGTAGCTTCTACAGTAGTTCCTCTAAGTAATAAATCTCAGCTTGCTTTTATAGAGTACTATAGAAGCACTCAGGATCTGCAGAATGTAACTCGTCAGTCTATGCGCAATAAGTTTGAGCGTATAGACCGTACCTACCAGCGAGAGATGGATTTAACCCAAGAGCAGCAGGATGCTAAATCTGCCAACCGTGCAGGGGATACTTCTCGCTTTCAGAACATTACAGTGCCTGTAGTTATGCCGCAGGTAGAGGCTGCAGTAACTTATCAGACCTCGGTTTTCCTTACTGGAGATCCTCTATTCGGGGTAGTAGCTCCTCCTGCTTTTATTAACGAAGCTATGCAGCTTCAAACTATTCTCGAAGAGAACTCTATTAGAGGAGGTTGGGCACGTGAGCTTATTCTATTCTTCCGTGATGGCTTTAAGTATAATTTCGCTCCTTTAGAGGTAACTTGGGCAGAGGAGGTATCTTATTCAGTAGAAACTAACTTGGATAAGGACATTAAGCGCGGCACTCCTAAAGAAGTACTTTGGAGTGGTAATCGTATTCGCCGCTTAGATCCTTATAACACCTTTGTAGACACCCGCGTACCTCCTTCTGAAGTATACAAAAGAGGAGAGTTTGCAGGCTACACAGAGTTTATGAGTCGCATTGAGCTTAAATCCTTCATTGCTTCTCTCCCTGATAAGATCATTGCTAACATTAAACCTGCCTTTGAATCAGGATTAGGCGGAGGCGCAGGAGCTAATGATGCTTCTGCTCGTAACTTCTATACTCCTTCTATTAATCCTGATGTAGTAGAAGATGACTATGTGCGAGGAGGAACTAACTGGCTGCGTTGGGCTGGGCTGTCAACTACCCGTAACACCAACATTGAATACAAAGACTCGTATGAAGTAACTACATTGTACTGTAAAGTACTTCCTTCTGAGTTCGAAGTACGTGTACCTAACGCCAATACTCCGCAGATCTATAAGCTTATCATTGTAAACCACGAGCATATTATCTATGCCGAGCTGCAAACTAATGCTCACACTTACCTGCCTATCTTCATCGGGCAGCCCCTAGAGGATGGTTTAGCTTATCAGACTAAATCACTTGCAGATAACGGAGCGCCTTTTCAGGAAGTTGCCTCCACCTACATGAACTCTATTATAGCTTCTCGTCGTCGTGCTATTAGCGATCGAGTTCTATACGATCCTTCTCGCATTACAAGCGCTCATATTAATTCCCCCAACCCTTCTGCTAAGATTCCAGTGCGCCCTGCAGCTTATGGTAAGAACCTAGCAGAGTCAGTATATCAGTTTCCTTACAGAGAAGATCAAGCTGCTAGCTCTATGCAGCAGATTCAAACTCTTCTGGGGCTGGCTAACTCTACTGCTGGACAGAATCAAGCTCAGCAAGGGCAGTTCGTTAAGGGGAATAAAACTCTACATGAGTTTGAGTCTGTTATGCAGAACGCTAATGGCAGGGATCAGCTGGCTGCAATATTGCTAGAGCATCAATGCTTTATTCCTATTAAGCAGGTGCTTAAACTTAATACGCTGCAATACCAAGGAGGTACTACTCTTTACAATCGAGATAAGCAAGTAGAGGTAGAGATTGATCCTGTAGCGTTGCGCAGGGCTGTACTTAATTTCCGCATCACAGACGGTTTGATTCCAGCCTCCAAAGTACTTAACACTGATGCTTTCTCTGTAGCTCTGCAGGTATTCGGCTCTTCTCCTGCTATTGCTCAAGGATACAATATTCCTCAGTTCTTCTCTTATATTATGAAGACCCAAGGAGCTGAGATTACTGACTTTGAAAAATCTCCTGAGCAGCAAGCTTATGAGCAAGCAGTATCTCAGTGGCAGAGTATTATGCAGTTAGCAGTAGAGAAAGGAATCGATCCTACTACCCTTGGAGCTGGACCTATGCCTACTCCTGAGCAGTTTGGTTATGATCCTCAGCAGAATGCACCAGCTCCGCAACAATCACCGCAAGCAGCGCCCACTAACCCAACCCAAGCAGGTCCACAATAATGGCTACACTGGCAGCTAACGACTTCTCCTCTTATGTACTTACAGAGGAAGAAATCATCCAAGGGCAGATATTAACTATTGCCCAAGAGCAGGTTATTCAAAACCTGCTATCTGATTGCGCTATGGAGAAAATAGCTCTTTCCTATGATCCTAATAATACCACTGCGTTCGCTCAACAGGAAGCTTATAAGCGTGGACAAATGGATGCACTTCGTTATATACTGGATTGCTCATTAGCTGCAAAAGAGATGCAACTCTTTAAGGCTAATAACCCTGAAGCTTAACCCTGCACTACTTCCCCTACTTACTACCTACTAAGAGAGATACTATCATGGGCCTTTTCGATCTGTTTACTTCCGCTCCAGCTCAACAGCAGCAACCTGCTCAACAGTCTGCTCAACAGCAGCAACCTCCTACTGCAGCTGCTCCCGGTAACATCCCTGATCAAACAACTTCTGCTACTCAGGCTAATCAGGCTACTGCACCTAACGGAGTAGTTCCTGCCGGAGCTTCAGATTCCCCGCTGGAGCAGTTTAAGGACTTGTGGAATACTGCACATGTGGACGGTAAAGAAGGAGCAGCAAATAAACAGCAGGCTCCTACTATTACTCCTGAAGCTCTGCAGCAGGTAGTATCTAAAGTAGACTTCTCCAAGACGCTCACTCCCGATATGCTGGCTAAAGTAGCAGCAGGTGGAGAAGATGCTCAGTCTGCTTTTGCTCAAGCTATGAATCAAGTTGCTCAGCAAGTTATGATTCAGTCTACTCTGGTTAATAACAAGCTTACTGAACAGGCTGTAGCAGCTGCTATTGCTAATCAGCAAGCAAGTATTCCTGAGCTGCTACGCACCCAAGCAGCCTCTGACCACCTTAAGACTACCAATCCGCTATTCAGCAACCCCGCAGTAAAGCCCATCATTGAGGCAACCCAAGCTCAGCTTATTCAGAAGTTCCCCCAGGCAACTCCTGCTGAGCTTACTAAGATGACTCAAGACTACATCTTAGCTATGGGTAATGCCTTCGCCCCGCAAACTCCTGTTAACAGCAATGGTCCGCAGGAGGTAGATTGGGAAGCTTTCTTGCGAAGCTAACCTTTCGCTCAGTTACTTTCCTTTTGCATTCTTTTTCTTTCTCAACAAATCAATTAACACTGAGAGGTGTATTATGGGCTTTAAACGAGCTAACGTATCGGCAGATGGTAAGCTGGTACAACCGATGCGGCAGGGTGATGGCTTTTTGGCTAACGTACTTCCGCTTAACTTTAACGCAGAAGCGGACGCTACTATCACTACGGCTCAACTGAGCGGTGGTGCTATCCTGCAGGGTCTGACTCTTACCAGTGATGTTACTTACACTCTACCTACAGCAGCACTGCTGGCAGCTGAGTGGCCGGAAATGGATGTTGGGGACGCTTTCACTTTCTACGTAGGTAATAACCAAGCAGCTGCTTTTGATGTAATTATCGCAGTAGGCGCTGATATTACCGCAGTCGGAACCAACAACAATTTGACAGTAGGTCCGCAGGCTGGCAAGATGTTTACTCTTGTCAAGACTTCTGCTACTACCTTTGACCTTTACTAATCTCAGTTTTCGGATCCAGGAGATCTAACTTATGACTATCGGCGTATTTAATACTGGTAATTTCCAGACTGATCTGGCGAAGAAATCGTTCGCTGGCATGATCACGCGGCTTATGCCTAACGGTAATGCTCCGTTGTTTGGACTTACTTCCATGCTTAGCGATGAGACTGCTCTGCAAGTAGAGCATGGCTTCTTCACTAAGACCATGGTATTTCCGGAGATGAAGATTAATCTGGCAGCAGGTTATCTTGCTACAGATACTACCTTCATCGTTGACACAACTGCTAACATTCTGCCCGGCATGATCATGCGTATTGAACGCACCGGAGAGAACGTAATCATCAACGCAGTCAACAGCGCAACTACAGTCTCTGTAACTCGCGGAGTAGGCACTGTAGCTGCGGCTGCTATTAACGATGACGATGATTTTTATCAGGTAGGTAATGCGTTTGAGGAATCTTCAAACCGTCCTTCTGCTAATAACATCATCCCGGTGCGGGTAACTAACCTTACTCAAATCTTCCGTAATACTTGGGCTATCTCTGGCTCTGCTCAGGCTACTCAAGTTATTGCTGGCGACAGTACTGATGCAGAGAACCGTCAGGATTGTGCAGCTTTCCATGCTGCTGATATTGAGAAGGCTATCTTTTTCGGTCAGAAGTCCCAAGGCACTCGTAATGGTCAGCCATTCCGTACTATGGATGGGTTGATCAACATGATTGAGACAGCCTCTTTCTATCCGCCTAGTTACGGTGGCTCTACTAACAGCTTTACTGCTGGCGCTACTACTAACTGGACTCAGTTGGAAGGTTTCCTTGATCCTGTGTTCGATCAGACTACTGATCCTAAAGGCGCTAACGAGCGAGTTCTGTTCTGTGGCGGGGATGCTAAGGTAGTACTGAATAACATCGGTCGCCTGAATGGTACTTATCAGCTGCTGGACGGACAAACCAACTGGGGTCTGCAGTTCTCTACTCTTACTACTTCTCGTGGTAAGTTCCGTATCATTGAGCACCCGCTGTTCAATACCAACTCTACTTGGTCTAAGATGGCCGTAGGTGTGGACCTGCCTACTTTCCGTCTGGCTTACCTTGCTGGCCGTAAGACTCAGAACATGGAGTTCAACACCAAGGGTCAGCAGGCAGCTGATAACGGCATTGATGCTGTAGGCGGCACCCTGACCACTGAGCTGACTACTGTTATCAAGAACACTCCTGCTAATGTAGTCATCCGCAACCTGACTGCAGCTGCTACCGGCTAATAGTTAGTTAGTAGCTCCCTAGCCCCGTACTCTGCTGAGGCGGGGCCGCTCTTATCCCCCTCCACTCTACTCCCAAAACAAAGGTAACTCCCATGACTCTTAACCTAGGCAATCTTAAAACCGGACTGGAAACACCTGAACCTGCAGCCTCCAAAGAAACAGCTGCTGCTGCAGATCCAGTTAAGTATCAGCACTACAAATCCTCTCGTGCATCTGTTCGCCTTATCTCTACCGCCGGACGGCGAATTACTTTTATCAATCATCAGTTTGTAACCTGTGAGCAAGAGCTCATTGATTACCTTGATGATGAGATTGCCAAAGGAGTTCCTGGTATTACTCGTGGCGAGCTACTTACCCGCGAAGAAGCTGATCCTATGTCAGCTATCAAACGTAAGCACTTTGAAGAGTTCAAAGCTATGCAGGAAGCTGAGCGAATTGCTGCAGCTAAGGGAGAAGAAAAGGATATGGGTACTACAGTAAGTAAGCCCGAAGTATCCCCTGCATCTACTCGTAAACTGGGAGGCAATGCTGCAGGCTCTACTTCAGCTGACGCTGCTGGCTCTAACTAAGTAATTAACTGGAGGTCTCTTAAAGGGGCCTCTACTTAAGTACTTAACGGAGTACATATAATGACTTTTGATGAACTGGTTGCTGAGGTATACTTGCTTACCAACCGCCCAGATTTAGAGGCAGAGACCAAGTCAGCTGTTAAAAGAGCTACATTGAAAGCTCACCAGACTGACTTCTACTCTAAGGATATTTATGAATCTGGTATAGAGTTTCCTACTGCCGATTATCGCCAATCGTTGGATTACATAACTCTGTTCTCTAATTTCCGAGCGCTTAAATATCTACGTAGAGTAGAAGATGAGAATGATGATGTTGGTAAGTTCTTTGACATAGTGCAGCCAGAAGAAGTATTGGATGCCTACGGAAGAAACCGCAATGATATAGCTTATGTAGCAGGGAGAGTTTTGGAGATTAGATCTAGTGTCTCTTTCTCTAAAGCTCTCCTTGGTGCTTATGTGCTGCCTATAGTAAGGGAAGGAGCATATTTATCCTGGGTAGCAGAGCAGCATCCTTATGCTATCGTCTTCGAAGCTGCACGAGTTATTTTTAAATCAATCGGATTTGATGAAGAGTCTGCTCAGTATAATCAACTGGTAGCAGAAGAATATAACTTACTTAAAATGTCAGCTTTGTCTGATGTTGGTTATTAAGAGGACTATACAATGGCAGGCGAAGCTAATATCTGGAACCCTAGAACTCTTATACAGATACAGGGAAATGAGAAGTCTGTAAGTGAAGTGATCGTGGCTACTGCAGGTCAGGTTTTCTTCACCTTATCTGAGTTTCAATATGTCATTAACTCAGGCGCTTTGGAAGTTCATAAGAATGGACTTCTACTCACCAAAGGCGTAGACTGGAATGAAGTGTCGGCTACTAGCTTCAACATCTTTTCAGGAGTATCCGCCGGGGATGTTATAGTCGCTACAGCCTCTGTTGGGGTAACTGTTTTACAGGAAGAGCAGGTAGTTATTTCAGAGGCTACAGAGGTCTTATCCGCAGGGCAGACTGTGGTCACTTTCGGAGATAACCTACTGGAAGCTGCTTTGTACTTAAATGGGGACGATGTAGATAACGGGAGGTTAGATCCTAATTTAGATTATAGCATAGACTCTACAGGCAAGATAGTAACTTTAGCTCAGTCTTACCCTGCAGGAGCCAGATTAACTGCTACTTTTAAACAAGCGGGCGGGTTATCCCAGTCTAACCTTATTCAAGTATTTTCTAATAAGTCAGAGTTGGTAGCTTCCCCTCTTACTGCAGGGCAGTATGTTAGAACCAAAGGGCTATCAGTAGCAGGGGATGGCGGACATGGTGACTACCTAGTCAAGACTGCTGCGCAGGCCTCTGCTGATGGGGATGTGATTGATGAGGTAGTCAATCTTACCATTTATAATGGTAATGTTGCTGTGTACCAAGAGCCAAATGTTGCAGGCAATCCCAATAAAGTAGACAGGGTGTTCGCTGGTGTCTTACGGAGAGATACGGGGACGACTGAACCTAACGTAGTAAATGCGAACAACTGGTTCTGGATTGATAACTCCGGACACGCCCCGGTAAATATCGATTACAGCCAGGGGGATAATGCAGGCACCACCCAAGGAGGTGTCGAACTGACAGCTGGTGGGGTCGACCTAGGAATTTATCACGCATCGGGGGATATTGCTTCCGTAATTGCTGGCCCTGATGAGACGTTTGCTAAAAAGGGCGTCTTAATAGGGGCCTCAGGTGGCGGCGGGTTCAGTGTTTTATCTATGAGTGCCCCGTGCTATTTCAAATGTGATATGTCTGCTCTGACAATTACGGAGTTAGATGAAAGTCTTTGGGGTCCAATCGCAGGTAATGCGCGCTTCTCAATAGCAAAATCATCGTCAGGGCTTATTACTGTCGGTCACCCAGGCGTGGTAGATAACTCTGTCCACCAAGTGCGTATTACATACAAGCCAGCGGTATCAACCGGGCATAAATTCATACCAACCTACATTTCAACCGGGGGCTCTACGTCCACAACCTGCTTCCTTTTAGGCCAAGCTGAGGGTGTAGTTAGTTACGATGGTGTTAGCACATTCGCCTTCTCTAGCTTGGAAAGTTGGGATGCTGCAGATTGTTCAGCAGTGTGGGACGGAGTTAACGGTGTTCTGACTGTAACCCACCCGACATTGGCGGCAGACACAGCCTCTGCTTGCTCTGTTGTTCACAATGTTCTTTCTGCTACAAACCCAGTGCTAGTGTGCTCTGTGTTTGATCAAAGCCTTACTGGGTTCAAGGTCAAGGTCAGGACAATGGCCGATGCGGTCCCAACTCTTAGCACTAATGTGTCTTTTCTATTCAATAGGGGGATGAGTGCCTTGGTAGATGATTCTAAAATAACTGGTGAACTTTACGTAGAGATTAACAGGGCACAGTTGCGGGCAGACCAGATGGACTCTGCAGCGGCTAACATTTGGGTGTTGGGGGTTGTAGAAGCCGAATAACTTACAGCCGTCCCTCGGTAGATGGGTAGGAGAATAAAATGAAAATATTTGAAACAGTAGCTGCGCTGCAAGCGGCAACCCTGACGGCAGGGCAGATAGTAAGGACTAAGGGCTATACGGCAGCAGGGGATGGTGGGCATGGTGACTACCTGACGGTTGCAGGAGATAGCAGTAATGGTTTAGATAAATTACTTCTAGGGAACGGCAATACGGCAGAACTGATGAACCCTGAAATTGCTGACATACGAGCATTTGGGATCATAG
>Ga0326597_10008186_pt1 | contig 14128 bp, 11 predicted proteins | sample RVTome_12_FD_203789 | JGI IMG/M metagenome (GOLD analysis project Ga0326597, IMG submission 203789) | Soil microbial communities from uranium-contaminated site in the Upper Colorado River Basin, Wyoming, United States - RVT100D185 | ecosystem: Environmental > Terrestrial > Soil > Contaminated >... | reverse complement strand
GTGCGAAGCATATATTAGCGACATGCGCGTCAAAGTGGGCAGCACCGGCCTCTACACGTACCCAGATGTCGTGGTGGTCTGCGGCGAGATCCGCTTCGAAGACGCGAGCTACGACACGCTGCTCAACTCGCTGGTGATTGTAGAAGTCCTCTCCGCCTCGACCGAAGCCTATGATCGTGGCGAAAAATTCGCCCATTACCGGCGGCTGGAGTCCCTGCAAGAATACCTCCTCGTGGCCCAGGACAAAGTCCGTCTAGAGCATTACGTGCGGCAAGGAGCCCAGTGGGTGCTCTCAGAGGTCAGCGATCTCAATGACACGGTGCATCTGGCCGCGATTGGCTGTGACGTCGTACTGCAGGAGGTCTACGACAAGGTCCAGTTTGTGACAAGCGACGAGGCAACCCCCGCCGAACAAGGGCTTGCAGGCGACCACCAATAGCCTCTGCTCGTGCCTCGCTGCGGCCATGTGTGGCGCCTGAAGCCGAGCGTTGGGCATCAGTCGCAATTGTTGTGTTTATTCTGTCGGTGAATAGCGTCATCGCAACGCTCGAAGTCTATTGCCGTATGCTAATCCGTAGGAGTGAGCTATGCGTAAACTGAAGAAAAATGCCCAAGACACATTCCGAGTGAAGGCTTACGCAGGCACTAACGGTGTGCTGCTGGCATTCGATCTCGACAAGGCGCGCAAGCCGGGCTTTCTGGGCTTCGCCATCGAACAGAAAGAGGGCGATAAACCTTGGCAGTGGCTATTGAATACCCTGACGTTTCCTGGCAAGACCCACACGATTCCAAAGTGGGACGGTAAGGGTAAGGGGGTAAGGATAAGGGGGACTTAGGTCCGAAGAGTCCGTTGTTGGGATCGGAAGGTTGATGCGAGTGTCGAGGCAGAGCGTTTTGAGAGGGGTCGCGCTCGACAAGCCGGTAATAATCATTAACCGGTGGGAGGCTAAATCCTTTTGCTGATAATGGACTATTCGGACCTACGTCTCTCTAGTTCGTCCCTCTAGTTGATTTCTTCATTCCTAACTTCGTGCTCTTCGTGCCTTCGTGGTGAAGGCTGTTGTTTTTCTTAACTTCTCTTTCCCGCCAAGCTCGCGCCGAATTTTGCAGTCACTTTCGCTTTCAGCTCGGCACTGGCCCCGGAGACCTTCGGGAACTCGTTCATCCATTCATAGGGCCGGCAGGCGTCGATGATGCCGCGTGATTGAAAGCCGCGCTCGCTCGGCGGAATGATCGGGTCGATGGGATTGCTCCAACAGCGGCGCAGGATGTCGATGTCCTTGGCCGGATCGGTGCGCGTGCACAACGCCCAGAGAATCTCGTTGCTGTTCCAGATGTCGATATCCTCGTCGACGACCATGACGTAGCGAGTCAGCAGCGCCGCCGCCCGGCACTGCGAGGCGACCAGCGCCGCCTGGCGCGCGTGGCCGGGATAGCGTTGTTTGATCGCGACCACGACGAGCAGCCGTGTCTGATAATACGCCACGCCTCTCACGTCGGGCACACCGGCTTTGTCCAGATAATTCCAGATATAGGCGGCGCGGATCAGGCTATTCTCCGCGCCTGGCGCCGGGCGAAACGGCGGCGCGCCGGTGATAATCGGATCATTGCGGTACATGAGCCGCTTCACTTTGAGCATCGGCTCGGCGCGCAGCCCACTCGCGTAGTAACCGGTGAACTCGCCGAACGGTCCTTCGGGCACTTCCGTTCCCGGAATCACTTCGCCCTCGACGGCGACTTCGGAATAGGCCGGAATCGGCAGCTGCGTGTGTTCGCCCAAAACAACTTCGTACGGCTCGCCGCGCACTCCGCCCGCGTAGTCGTATTCCGACTCTCCCCAAGGCACTTCCATGTGGCCGAAAAACCACAGCAGCGGGTCCGGACCGAAGCTGATGGCGACAGGAAACGGCTTTCCCTTGTCAAAATATTTTTGCCGATGAATGTTGCCGTGGTGGCCCGGCGATATATAGAGCGCCAGCGTGTCGCGGTCGTGCACCATGACGCGGTAACAACCTAAGTTGATCCAGTCTTCGTCCGGATCGCGGCTGATGGTAATGTCGAGGGAACCGATGTAGCGGCCGCCGTCGCCTTCGTGCCAGAACGGCACCGGCAGCGAAAGCAGATCGATATCTTTGCCCTCGAAAACGTTCTCCATCAGTGGGCCGGATTTAACGACCTGCGGCGGAATCAACTTCGGATTGTCGAGCCGCTTTTTCCAGGCGTCCATGAACTGCTCGCGCGTGTAGTCCAGTGGCAGGTGATTGGTCAGGCATTGCCGCTTGAGCGTCGGATTGTGAACCCCGGTCAGCACGCGGCGCCCGGCGGGATAGTCTTTGATCTTATCGAACAGCACCGCCGGCGGCGGCTCCGAGCGTGCGGCGACTTCCGCCACCGCGCCGATCTCTTGATTCCAATCGGCGCCCTCGACGATTCTAAGCTCGCCGAATGAGTCGACGCCCGCCAGCCATTCGCGCAAATCCCGATAGTGCATGCTTTCCTCCGAAACGTAAGCCGCCGCCGATCTTAGAACGGACGCCGCCGCCGTACAACCGCTTCTCTGTCATGCTTCCCGCATGCGGCGGTTTATTGTATAGTGCTTTGCTATCGGAACCGGCGCACGGGATGAGCCAGTGCCGAGAATAAGGAGGGGAAAATTATGTCGCGTCGTTATTTATGCCATCTGTTGCTGATCATAGTTGGATTCGCTTTAACCTTTGCGGTTGAGAATGAAACCAGCGTTGCTCATGCCCAGTATGCGCCCGGTACGGGCCCCGCCGATCAACTTCAATTGCCTGCCCCGTTCGCGACTCCTTCGGTGCGCAACACCTCGAAGGTCATCGGCTGGCCCAAAGGAAAGATGCCGACCGCAGCGCCGGGCTTCGAGGTGAGTCTGTTTGCCGAGAATCTCGCCAACCCGCGGCAGGCCTACGTGCTGCCGAACGGAGACATCCTGGTGGTGGAATCGATCCGCGAGTGGATCGGCCGTCCCGATCGTTTGGAAAAATCAGCCAACCGGATTACGCTGTTCCGCGACACCAACAAAAACGGCAAATTCGATTTGCGCGAACCCTTCCTTACCGGCCTGAATATGCCCGACGGCATGGCGCTGGTCGGCGACTGGTTTTACGTCGGCAACACCGACGGGGTGGTCCGTTATCCCTATCGCACCGGACAAACCAAGCTCGACGGCAAAGGCGAGAAAATCCTCGATCTGCCCGCCGGCGGCCATCACACCCGTAACCTCCTCGCCGATCCGGCGGGCAACAAAATTTATGTTGCGGTCGGCTCGGCCTCCAACGTGGATGAAGAAAATGGCTGGGAGAAAGATCAGCGGCGCGCCGGGATATTGGAAATGAATCCCGACGGCAGCGGCATGCGGATTTTCGCCAAGGGGCTGCGCAACCCCGTCGGTATGGACTGGGAGTCGCGGACGAAAGTCCTCTGGACCGTGGTCAACGAGCGCGACCTGCTCGGCGACGATCTCGTGCCCGACTATCTGACCAGCGTCAAAGACGGCGCTTTCTACGGCTGGCCCTACTCTTACTTCGGCCAGAACGAAGATCCCCGAAAAAAAGGGCAGCGGCCGGACTTAGTGGCGAAAGCGATCACACCGGATTACGCGCTCGGCTCCCATACCGCTGCGTTGGGTTTGGCGTTTTATCAAGGCAGAATGTTTCCGCAGCGCTACCAGGGCGGCGCCTTCATCGGCATGCATGGCTCGTGGAACCGGTCGAAGATGGTGGGCTATAAAGTGGCGTTCGTTCTCTTCAAAGATGGCAAGCCGGCCGGCCCGCTCCAAGATATCTTGACCGGCTTCATTGCCGACGAGAGCAAATTCGAAGCCTACGGCAGGCCGGTCGGCGTGACGATGGCGCCGGACGGCTCGTTGCTCGTCGCCGACGACAGCGGCGGAAAAATCTGGCGGGTGAGCGCCAAGCGCTGAAGGATGTGCCGGAGAAATTAACACGACAACCGACCCCAGCGCGACTGAGCCGCAACCAAAATTCGGAATACCTCGCGCAAAGACGCAAAGCATGCCCAAAGCAGGGTCGAATGGGGCGCAAAGGTAAAGCGAATTGTCATTTCGACCGAAGGGAGAAATCTTTCTTAGATCCCTCGCATTCCGCTCGGGATGACAGGCCTTGCCCGTCACTTGGCGACTTGGCGCGAGTAAATCCCCGTCTTGGAGAGTTACGGGCGACAGACAATTTGCGCGAGCTGCGCAAACTTTCAACTACAGTAGTATGGAGAAATAACCAAACAGTCGTGTTCGCTACTGGAGCTGCGGATGATCATCGATACTCACTTTCACGCTTTTCCCGGAAATTTTCTCAAGCTCATGCCCGAGGCGCGGCAAGACGTGCGCGGCGTGGGCTTTCACGCTTTCGATCATCGAGAATACCTCGACACTATGGATAAGTATGGCATCGACGTCGGCGTGCTCTCCAACACCGGTGGCAGGATTGAGAAGACCGGCGACCGGAGCAAGGCGCTGCAGCTGTGCAAGATTCTCAACGACTCCTTCGCAGAAGCCCACGCCAAGTATCCACGGCGGTTCAAAGCTTTCGCCCGGCTGCCGATGATCGACATGGATGACTGCGGAAAGGAACTGAACCGCTGTTACAGAGATCTCGGCATGCACGGTGTGATGATGCCGACCAACCTGGCGGGAAAATATCTCGACGAGCCCGAGTTCAAGCCGTTCTGGGACGCGCTGGCGGCGGGGGGCAAACCACTGTTTCTCCATCCCGCCAACGCCCCCTGCCAAGCCAACTGGGACAAATATTCTTTGCACCAGAAAATTCTCTGGCCCACCGACAGTACGCTCGCGCTCTCGCGCATCGTCTATAGCGGCGTCCCCGACCGCTACCCGAAACTCAACCTCATCGCCTCCCATCTGGGCGGGATGATTTTGCTCTACCTCGACCGGCTCAACTGGCGCGAAGGCAAGCCGGAGTGCAAAGAGGAGCCTGAAGAGTACTTCAAAAAAATCTACTACGACACCGCCGGCCCGATCCGCGCGGCGTTCATCAAGCTCGTCTACGATACCGTCGGCGCAGGGCAGATCCTTTTCGGCGCGGACTATCCCCACGGCCGGGGCGGCAGAGACGATCAGTTCTATCCGATGACGCTCAGAGCGATGGAAGAGCTCGACGTCCCCAAAAACGATAAAGATAAGATCTACTACAAGAACGCCCAGGGGCTGGGGTTCTGAAGCGGTTCTCAAGGCCATTAAAACCTAACCAAACATATTTGAAATTCTCGGTTGAGTTTTACATTACAAAATCAGAAAAGAGATGACTCGCGCAAAGACGCAAAGACGCCAAGTGACGTGCCCTCGGCCCGTCATCCCGAGCGAATGCGAGGGATCTAAGAAAGATTTCTCCCGGAGCTTGCCCTGAGTATGACCGAAGGGGTCGAAATGACACGGAGCGTCACTTTGCGCCTTGGCGCCTGCCTGTGCTCTGGCAGACAGGTCTTGGCGCGATAAATTTTCTTGACGTCGTTCTGTTCAACATTTTCAAGGTAAGAATCTATTCTGATGCGTTTCCTTCGTAATGGTGGGATTGCGCTCGAACTGACAGATAACCGAAGACCCGATGTCTAAACCCACGGCGCTAGATTTACTGGGCATTCTCGTCGCTTTTACCCTACTCCTTCACTCGGCGACGCATGCGGCGGAGAAGAGTGGCTCACGTGTGGTCGAAACCGGGCCGTCGGAAAATCTCGTCTTGCCGCCGCCGTACGCGACGCGTTCTGTGGCCAATGCGTCCACGCTGATCGGATGGCCGAACGGCAAAAGCCCGGTGGCCTCGACCGGGTTTCAAGTGAACCTCTTCGCCGATGAACTCGACAACCCACGAACTATCCTCGTTCTGCCCGACGGCGACGTTTTAGTGATGGAATCGCTCCGCCAGATTGGCGGCAGCCGCATCATACTACTGCGCGACCTTGGGAAAAAAGGACAATCAACCTACCGAAGAACATTCTTGAGCGGGCTTAAAGGCGCCTTCGGCATGGCTCTACTCGGCGAGCGACTATACATAGGCAACACCGATGCGATCGTGGTCTTTGCCTACCGTCCCGGCGACACGCACATTTCAGAGCACAGGGAAACGATTCTCAGTCTGCCGGTGGGCGGCCACTACACCCGCAACGTCATCATCGACCAGGACGGCCGAAAACTCTACGTCGCCGTGGGCTCCAGATCGAACGTGGATGAAGACCGGCACGACGCCAAGGACCCGACACGAGCCGCTATTTTGCAGGCCGATCTGGACGGCCGCAACATGCGCGTCTTCGCCAGCGGGCTGCGCAATCCCGTCGGCATGGACTGGGAACCGACGACCCATCAGTTATGGACGGTGGTCAACGAGCGGGATGGGTTGGGTGACGAGTTGGTGCCTGATTTTCTCACCAGCGTGCGCGACGGTAGCTTTTATGGCTGGCCTTATTCTTATTTCGGTCAGAACGAAGACCCACGCAAGAAAGGCGAACGCCCCAACCTCGTGGCCAAGGCGATCAAGCCGGATTACGCCCTAGGCTCCCATGTCGCTCCCATCGGTATGACCTTCTACAGCGGCAAATCATTTCTGTCCCGCTATAACGGCGGAGCATTTATCGGCATGCACGGTTCCTGGAACCGTTCCAAGCCCGTGGGTTACAAAGTCGCCTTCGCGCCGTTTCGGAACGGCAGACCCACCGGCATGATCGAGGATTTTCTCACGGGATTCTTGGCCGACGAGAGGCTGAATAGAGTTTACGGCCGGCCGGCCGGAGTTGCCGTCTGGACCGACGGCTCATTGCTGGTCGCCGACGATGCGGCGGGAAAAATCTGGCGCGTCAGCGCGAAAAGATGAAGAAGGAAATTAACCGCAGAGAGCGCAAAGGCCACAAAGGTCGGATAGAAAATTCTCGGTAATCTCTTTCTGCTATGCGTTCCTTGCATTGCTATGCGGTTGATCCTCTCCCCATGCGGCGCTAATCCCAAACCCGCTCGGGCAAGAGCAAGCCTGCGAGATCATCGGCGCTCAGACGTCCGGCTGGCTCGATGCCGAAGCGCTCCAGGATGGCGATCATCTGGCGGGTATGCTGGGCCGAATGCCATGTCGAGCGCTCGAACAACTGGTGCATCGGCGGCGTACCGTAAAATGTCTTCACCTTTTGCCGGCAGGACTTATCGTCGAGACGGGACCACCAGTTCTCCAACCGCTCGATCACGCCGTCGCCGTAGCGGATGATCTCCTCGGCAGTCGTGCAAGTGCCTTCTGCGGGCGGCACGTTGGCGTTGTCGGCACGATATTCGACATCGTCGATGGCGGTTTCGAGAAAGGCTTCGCCGATGCGGAAGATATGGTGGCTCAACAGCCGGATCGAGCGGTCGCGGTTGTCGATGGCGCCCTCGTGGAGGCGCTGGTCGGAAATCTGGCGGATATAACGCTGCGCCGCGCGCAGCACGACGAGCCACTTGGCGATCAGCGCCGCGGGCGCGAGCGGCGTGTGCCCGGTGCCTTGCAGCCCAACGAACTCGGCGACATCCTCCAGGTTCTGACAAAATATATACTGATCGCCCTTTGCCAGCACCGGCACCGTGCGCACGCCGAGAGTGAGCAGCCGCTCCTTCGCGGCGGGATCGTTCAATACGTCGAGCGCCGTAAAGCCGATGCCTTTTTTCGAAAGAAACTCTTTCGTTCGCAGGCAACTGCTTCAACCAGGTTGCGTGAACAGAACGAATGTACCGGTGTCACTTTGCATTGTCGCACCACGTAAAACGAATCGCTGAGCTAAGCGCAAACCTATCAACGGCGCGCGACCGTTTCAAGTAAAAATATTTTGATCGTTCCCGCGCATCGACGCTGCGCGCGTTTAAATCACGCCGCTTGACCTTTCTTGCCTTTCTTTCGTCTAGCTGATTATAATGTGCCTAAGCTAGTCGCGCATGCTGTTTCACTCGGTCGAATTCTTCTTCTTATTCTCCGGCGCCTTCATCGGTTACTGGTTAATACCCCGTCATCGCTTGCGAATGCTCTGGCTGCTCGGGGCGAGTTTCGGCTTCTACGGCAGTTGGAATCCTTGGCTCATGTTCGTCGTGGTTTTTTCCGCGGCCTTGGACTTTCTGATCGCGCAGCGGATCGAAGCGTCACCATCGCCCAAAACCCGACGATTTCTGTTGATCATCAGCATCTGCGTGAGCTTGGGTATCTTGGGATTTTTCAAGTATACGAACTTTCTTTTGGACAGCGCGGTTTCGATGTTCAATCTTTTCGGATTCGATTACCGGCATCCGGCCTTCAGAATCGTTCTACCACTCGGCATTTCCTTCTACACGTTTGAAACCATCAGTTACGTCATGGATGTCTATCGCGGGCGGCTGCGCGCCGAGCGCAATTTTTTGGATTACGCCCTGTTCATCATGTTTTTTCCCCATCTCATCGCGGGCCCCATCGTCCGGCCGAAACATTTTCTCAGCCAGGTACCGCGGGCCAAGCGCTTCGACTGGAACCGGCTCGAGCTCGGCGCCCGCTTATTTCTGTTGGGATTGATCAAGAAAGCGGTGATTGCGGACCACATGCCGGCGATTGTCGATCCGGTTTTCGCTTCGCCTGGCGACTTTTCCACCGAGGCGGTTTGGATCGCGGTGCTCTGTTACGCGACGCAAATCTATTGCGATTTCTCGGGTTACTCGGACATGGCCCTGGGAACCGCCCATGCCTTCGGATTCAAGTTGCCGCAAAACTTCAACCTGCCCTATGCCGCCTGCAACATCACTGAATTTTGGCGCCGCTGGCACATCTCGCTCTCCACCTGGTTGCGGGACTACCTGTATATCCCGCTCGGCGGAAACCGCCATGGCACCGTGGCGACCTACCGCAATCTGATCCTGACCATGTTATTGGGCGGCTTGTGGCACGGGGCGGGGTGGAGTTTTGTATTCTGGGGTTTGTACCATGGGTCGCTGCTCGCCGCGCACCGCGTCTTTGCGTCAGGATCCCGCTCCGGCGAAGGACCGTTCAAACCGATTAGAATCGCGTTCACGTTTCTTTGCGTGTGCATCGGCTGGGTCTTGTTTCGGGCCCGGTCGATGACCGATGCCTCGCTCATCCTGCGCCGTATGTTCATCCCGGCTGAAGGACAAATGTTTGCGAGCGCCGAAGTGACGATAGCGCTCGCGGCCTGGACGGCGATGATTCTCGGCCATCTCGTCGCGTCTTATGTCGACATCCGTTCGGCGCTGCGCTGGTTGCCAGCGCCGGTCATGGCAACGGGAATGGCCGTCGTCTTCTTATTCGTGCAGGTGCTGATGCCCCACAGAGGCGGCGCCTTTATTTATTTCCAGTTTTGAACACCGATGACCTATCGACCGAATCCCAAGAGAGGACGCACAACCCTGATGCTCATGGGCGCGCTCATCTTCGCCGCCGAGATCGCCGCGGGATTTCTGATCGACCGCGCACCGCTGAAGATCCGGTTTCCCCAACTGGCGAAAGTTCTCGACTCATTGCGGCAATTGGAGCCCTCGAGAAAGATCTTATTTTTCGGTAGCTCTCGGTTCGGCAATGCCGTGAGCGCGGAAGCCGTAACCCAGGTGCTCCATGAGGCTAATGTGGCAGATGGCATTACGGTATTTAACGCACAGATTGACTCCGGTGATCCAGTAGCCATGGAGTTCGAAACCGACAAATTGCTGGCCGCGGGCATCCGTCCATCAATGGTCGTGATCGAGATCCTTCCCGAGGTCTTGTCCCGGCGCAATCTGTGGTTGCATTATCATTTGGCCCGGCAGTTTCGTTGGCCCGAAGTCTGGAACTCGCTCCCCGACGCGTACCTGGCGGGAAAGCTCTCTCAGGTCATCGCCACGCGGTTCAATTCCGTTTATCTGTTCCGCAGCGAGTTCCAGCGCTGGGCGATGGACGCTTTGAAACTGCGCTTCGAGTCCGCGAATCTCCGAGACGGGAACCCGCGCAAGCGCAGACGAACGAACCCCTCGGAACCCGCCGATGTTGAGGTTCTGCAAAGGGGCGAAGTGTTGGGACGAAAAAACGTCCGCGATTACAAAATCGGCGGGCTCAACGCTCGGGCCCTGGAGAGAATGATCGAGCGATATTCGCAGTTGGGAACCACCATCGTTTTCATCGCTCCACCGGTCTCCAGCCTGTACCGCATCGCCTATGGTTCGCCGGTCGATGCCGCCTACCTCGCTTATATCCACCGGCTCGGCAAGACCTATGGGACTTATTTTTTCGACTACCGGCATCGTTTGGCAGACCACCACTTTTACACTCCCTATTACACGACCAGCGACGGCAAACTTTATTTTAGCCGGCTCCTGGCGCGGGAAGTCATCGTGCCGTTAATTACCACCGGGAAAGAAGGAATACGGTCCAGCAGCGTGCCACCGTCCGAGATCCCAAGCAAGCCCGCTATCGAAGTCCGAACGCCCCCCGACGTTGGTCCGCGGCGCGGCGGTTAGCCCCTGCGGCGCTCTCTAATTCATTAGGGTCGCGCCGGTATTCTTCCAAGTAGACTGCAAGACAGACTCAGGCCGTATTTAAAGCGGCGCGCAATTTTGCCGACGGTTCATTGGCCGATTGGCAACGCAGCGAAGCTGCGATGGACAGAAATCGCGGGCGCGAGCAGGAGTCACGAAAATAAAGAGTCCGTTATCTGAGAGCTCTGGACATGAAGCCGATAAGCGCTGTCACCGTCACCACCACAGCCGCGACAGCCCAAAGGGTTCCGTAAGGTAAGACAAAAACCACGATAATCACTCCTGCGCACAGGGTGATGAAGGCAGCGAGGAACAGCATCAGCCACATCTCCCCCGTCAGCATCTTGCGCGGGCCCAACCTAAACAAAAAATTCCAATTTTGCCGCGCAAAAATCGATTGGCCGCAGGCTTTGTCTCTAATCGCCGCCACGACCATTCCCGCAATCAAGACGACGGCAACCGTCGCATACCCAAAAACAACTTCAGCAATGCTCATAGCGGAAACCTGACATCACCCTTTAGTTTGACATTTTGGTGGATCACTGACGGTCGCCACTTTTGGCAACGAAACAATTTTAAGCTTTTTGCCCAGGCCATTCCAGAACCTGGTCCGACGCTCGTCGCCACGCTCCAACCCGAAGCTCCATTGCATGGCGCGTTTGGGCAAGTTGCCGGATAAAAGGAAGCGTGTGGGAGCAGCAACTGTGGAGCCCCCCGGCAAGCCCGGGGCGGAATCCCGAGCGAGTGGCCCTCGGCCAAGACCACGGTTCGAGTCGAAGGGTCGAGCACCCCAATCTAAAACGCCCCTTCCTTTTCCAGCTTCCTGACAATCCGATCATCGACCAATTCTTCGGCCTTGAGTCCGCGGAATTTTTCGTTCGTCATGCCGATCACTCGGATGGCGTTGCGGATGCCGTCGACCGTCGGATAAATTCGCCTGGTGTACATCTTGCGCATGAACTCGTAGCCTTCCAGCGCGTCCTCGGTTTTCGACAAACGCAGCCACTGGACCAGGTCCTTCAGCACCGCGTTCTTGTTGGCCGGTTCCTGGATAAATACGACCGCGTCGAACAGCGCCCGAATCACATTCTCGACGGTTTCGGGATGCTGCGCGACGATGCTTTTGCGCGTGTACAGCGCAGTGTCCTGGAAGGGAATGTTGAGATCGGCGACGTCGGCGAGGATCGGATAGCCGTCGCGCCGCAAATGGGCCGCGAAGGTATAGCCCAGCATCGATCCGGCGATGATGCCGCTGGCAATCGACTGGGCGCGCACGCCGGTGTTGCCGATGATCCGGAACGTGATGTTGTCCCGTTTGGGGTCGATACCCCAATGATCGAAAGCGATCATCGTGTACATCCAGTTGCCGCCGCCGAGACTGGCGACGCCGATCTGTTTGCCTTTGAGGTCGTTGGGCGTCTTGATCTCTTTGCCCACCGCGAAAGCGCCGACGAGCTTGTTGATGAACCCGGCAACGAAGACGCCGTCCAGACCGTTCAAAATCGCGCCCAAGCTCGTGCCCGACGCCGTGCCGTAGTAAAAGTGCGACTCGCCCGCGCTCAAGGCAGAGAAAGCTATGGGAGCATTGGGCATCAACACCAACTGCACGTCCAGGTTCCGCTTGCGGAAAAAGCCCTGGTTTTGAGCGACGATCAGCAGCCCCTCGCGCTCGCTGAAGCCCGCGGGCGTGATCACGACTCTTGCCGGCGGGGCGGAAGCGGCCATGGCTGGGAAACCTCGACCCCCGACTAGCCCCATACCAGCCAACAGAATTAGCACGATGCGTTTCATTTGATCCCTTCCCTTTCTACATCCAAGTTCAATCCTCGCATGAGCCGATCCTCACGCTGCAAGAATCGCGGCGCCCAAGGTCTAACCGGCCGGCTCGCCAACCAATATGATCTGAACCACCGGGCGGATCAAGTGGAGCCCCACGGGCAAGCCCGTGGCACCTTCCACTACGCCCGTCGGGCGAAATCCTGAGCGAGAGCCCCCAGCAAAGGCCGAGGCTCGAGTCGAAGGGTCGGCATCCGTCCGTTTCTCCGATTTTCGCTTTCGATCCCTCATCCTACATGTACGAGATTTTCGCAAGTGCTCCTTGACAGTCTTGCACACCGGGAAATATGATTCACGGGGAGCCAAGCGACTGTCCAGACTCAGAAAGGAGTCGAACATGGAAGCGGTCTCTGAAGTAACCAGCAGCCGAACTTTGGACGAACTGGAAAGTTATTTCGCGGGTTATGGCGATTTGCCGCGAGAAATTATTCTCAAGCACGACCTGCTTCGCGTGGGCCATTGGTTCACGGATGCGGCCCTCGAATTGGCCTCCCAGTCGCTAGTCAAATCCTACCGGCTCTTTTCCTACGATCTGATGCCGATGAAAGACATGAAGCGCAAAGAGCACCGCAAAACTCCCGAGTGGTTCACCATTCGCCGCGGCATGTACGGTCTCAGGCCAGTGAGCATACAGACGACCTTGGACTCCAGCTCGCCCTATGTGATCGACGTAGAGGATGACCAACCGAAGTTGTTTCTGAACGGCCAAGAGATTTGCGAGGTCTATTTTCCCAAGCCGCTGAAATATTACACGCGGAAATTTCCCGACGGCACCGCCTATCACGAGATCATCGCCTTCGGCTATTTCGTCACGGCGTTTCGCAACTGCCAGTACTGGGGACCGGACGAGGAATGCCGGTTCTGCGATATCAACATCAATGCGCGCCAGATGAAGGAATCGAAAGACTTTACCTTTAACGCGCCGGTGAAACCGGTTGAATACATGGTCGAGGTGGCCCGCTCCATCGAGCAGGACGCGACCGAAGAAGTCGGCTTCACGCCGCCGATCGATTTTCTCATCACCGGCGGGACGATTCTCAAGACGCTCCACGGCAAAGACGAGCCGGCCTTTTACTCGGAGTATGTCTCGGCGCTCAAGTGGGGCGGGCGGCGGCGCTTCATCAATCTGCAGACGAATGGCCAGGACAAAGAGACGATGAAGCGTTACCGAGCCGCGGGTGTAGACTGCCACCACTCGAACATGGAGGTGTGGGACAAGCGGCTGTTTGAATGGATCAACCCCGGGAAAAACCGCCGCGTCGGTTGGGACGGTTGGGTAAGAAGCATGATCGACGAGGTGGACGTATTCGGCGAAGGTAACGTGCGGCCGAACTTCGTCGGCGGCGTCGAGATGGCCAAGCCCTACGGTTTTGAGACTGTAGACGAAGCGGTGAAGTCGACCTCGGACGGCGTTGACTTCATGATGCGCCATGGCATCATCCCGCGCTTCAACCAGTGGCGGCGCGAGCCCGGCTCTTACTTGGGATCGCAATACCAACAGCCGGCGATTCCACTGGAGTATTACCTCCAATTGATGGGCAACTATTACAACAGTTGGAAGAAATACAACTTGCCGATGCCCCGGCGCGAGTGCGTTCACCCCGAACGCCGCATCGGTTCGGGCCACGGCACCTACGACGACATCCTTCTGCTCAACAAATTGCCGGACTACGAGGAAGCGTGGGACCGGGGATTCAACGAGGGGCTGAAAGGGTGTGTGACGAGGCAATAACAAAAAGTGTTCCAATGGTTCCAATCGTTCCAGGAGTTCCAATTGTTTGATTCGGTCTGAAATTTCCCTCG
>Ga0326597_10008185_pt1 | contig 14129 bp, 10 predicted proteins | sample RVTome_12_FD_203789 | JGI IMG/M metagenome (GOLD analysis project Ga0326597, IMG submission 203789) | Soil microbial communities from uranium-contaminated site in the Upper Colorado River Basin, Wyoming, United States - RVT100D185 | ecosystem: Environmental > Terrestrial > Soil > Contaminated >... | reverse complement strand
TCATCAACGCGGCGATGCTGCTCGTCGTCGCGTTTCTGTCCGACCAGCTCGGGCTCAACTTCACCGTCGGCGACTTCCCGCCGGACATCACCGCCGATACGCTCGTCGGGGCATTCCTCGGCGCGGTCGTCATCTCGGTCGTGTCGACCCTCGTGAGCCTCGCCCTCACGCCACGCCGCCTCCTGTAACCGCCAATGCTCGACCGGCGGGTCGGCGTCGCGCTCCGATCGGCCGCCGCCCGGTTCGGCACGCCCGTCTTCGTCACCGACGAAGCGACACTCGACGACGCCGCGGCGGCGGTCCGGGCCGCGTTCCCCGACCCGTGGATCCGGCAGTTCTCGGTCAAGGCGAACGATGTGCCCGGCATCGTGGGGCTCGTCGCGGAACGCGGGTTCGGGGCCAACGTCGTGTCCGCCGGCGAGTGGGCGGCCGCTCGCTCCGCCGGGGTGCCGAACGCGCGCGTCTCGCTCGAGGGAGTCGGCAAGAGCGACCGGGACCTGCGGCTCGCCGTCCGCGCCGCGGCGGCCGGCGACCCGCCGCTGTGGGTCGCCGTCGAGTCGCCCGAGGAGGCCGATCGCCTGGCCGGCCTCGCCCGCCTCGCCCGTGACGAGCCGGCCCCGATCGACGTGCTGTTCCGGCTCAACCCGGACGTCGCCGCGGAGACCCATCGCGGGCTGGCCGTCGGCGCCGGTGGGTCGAAGTTCGGGATGACCGGCGACGAGCTGACCCACGCCGTCGAGGCGACCCTGGCCGGACGGCAATCGCCACGACTCAGGCCGCGCGGGATCCACCTCCACGTCGGCTCACAGCTCGGCGCGGTAGACGCCTGGCGCGACGGGGCACGCCGGGCGCTCGCGCTGCAGGCGCTCGTGCGCGGCGCCGTGCCCGACTTCGACACGCTCGACCTCGGCGGCGGTTTCCCGGTCCGCCCGACCGGCGAGCCGGCGCCGGACCCGGCACGCTTCGCCCGCGAGCTCCCGCCGCTGCTCGAGGCCGTGCCCGCCGACCGGCGGCCGACACGCCTCGCGATCGAGCCCGGCCGGTTCCTGATCGCGCGCGCGGGCTGGCTGGTGGCCCAGGTACTCCACGCGCGGGAGCGGGGCGGGCCGCTCGTCGTCGTCGACGCCGGGATGACGGAGCTCATCCGGCCGGCGCTGTACGGCGCGATCCATCCGGTCATCGCGTTGACGAGCCTGGGGCGCCCCGTGGCCGACAACGAGCCGACCGCGGTGACCCGCGTCGAGGGGCCGGTCTGCGAGTCGACCGATTACCTCGGCGAGCACGACCTTCCGGCTCTGCGGCGAGGCGACCTCGTTGCGGTCGCCGACGCCGGCGCGTACGCGGCGTCACTGTCGTCGACGTACAACGGGCGGCCGCGCGCCCCGCAGGTGCTGCGCAGCCCGGATGGCACCCTGCGCCTCCTTCGACGCCGAGGCTCGGTCGCGCGGTTGGGCGAGGCCGTACGCTAGTGCCGTGACGACCCGCGCCGCGCTCCGCCGCCGGCTCGCCGATCGGCCGCTCCTGGCCGACGGCGGCATGGGCACGCTCCTGTTCAGCCGCGGGATCCCCCAGCGGGCCTGTCTCGACGAGCTGCCGACGACCCGGCCGGATCTGGTCGGCGCCATCCACCGCGAGTACGTCGAGGCCGGCAGTGAGCTGCTCGAGACGGCGACGTTCGGGGCGAACCGGATCCGCCTGGCCGCGTTCGGGCTCGCGACCCACGCCCACCGGTTCAACCGGCGCGCCGCGCAGGTTGCCCGCGACGCCCGCGACGTGGGCGGGCGGGACGTCCTCGTCGGGGGGTCGATCGGCCCGCTCGGGGCGGCGACCCGCGAGCTTCTCCACCTCGACGATGCGACGATCCGGGCCGCCTTCCGTGAGCAGGTCGAGGGCCTCCTCGAGGGCGGCGTCGACCTGTTCGTGATCGAGACGTTCAGCGACCTCCGCCACCTGTTGCTCGCGGTCGAGGAGGCCCGGAGGGCGTCGGGGGACCTGCCCGTCGTCGCGAGCCTCACGTTCGGCGAGGAGCTCGCGCTGCCGGACGGGACGACACCGGAGGCCGCCGCGGCCGCGCTTGCCCGGGCGGACGTCGACGCGATCGGCGTCAATTGCGGCGTGGGCCCGCAGGCGTGCCTCGACGCGCTCGAGCGGATCGGGCCGCCGGGCGACGGGCCCGCCCGCTCGATCATGCCCAACGCCGGCCTGCCGCAGCGGATCGAGGGCCAGTTCGTCTACGCCGCCGGCCCCGACTACATCGCCGCGATGGTCCCGCGTTTCGTGGCGGCGGGGGCAGCGGTCGTCGGCGGCTGCTGCGGGACGACGCCGAGCCATGTCGCCGCCATGCGCCGGGCGCTCGACGCCCTCGCGGCCGCGGGACCGACGTCGGCGCCGGCGGCCGTGACCCCGGCCTCGCCGGCGCCCGGCGTCCGGCCGACGATCGTGGAAGCCGGCGCCGGGACGGTCGGCGAGGCACCCCCGCCGACGCGCCTCGCCGAGGCGCTCGCGGCCGGCCGGTTCGTCGTGTCGGTCGAGATCGACCCGCCCCGCTCGATCCGGATCGAGCGCACCATCGACGCCGCGCGGCTCCTGCGCGACGCGGGCGTGGACGTCGTGAACATCAGTGACAGCGCGATGGCACGGGTGCGGATGGGTGCGCTCGCCGTTGCGTTCGGCATCCAGCACGATCTCGACCTCGAATGCATCGTCCATCTCACGACCCGCGACCGGAACCTCATGGCGCTCGAGTCGGAGCTGCTCGGGGCGCACGCGCTGGGCGTCCGCAACATCCTCGCCCTGACCGGCGACCCGCCGCGAACCGGTGAGTACCCCACCGGCACGGGCGTCTGGGACGTCGACTCGATCGGGCTCGTCGAGATCCTCGCGCGGCTCAATCGCGGCGAGGACCAGGCCGGTTCGCCGATCGGCCAGCGGGCCGGGTTCACGATCGCCTGCGCGCTCGATCCCACGGCAGCCGACGCGCGAACGGAGTGGGACCGGCTGGAGCGCAAGCTCGCGGCAGGAGCCCACCTCATCATGACCCAGCCGCTCTACGACCTTGGGCAGTTCGAGGCGATGTTCGCGGAGGCCCGCCGCAGGTTCGGGCCGGACGGCTTCCCGCTCCCGGTCCTGCTCGGCGTCCTTCCGCTCCAGAGCGCCCGCCACGCCGAGTTCCTCCACAACGAGGTGCCCGGGATCACGATCCCGGATGCGGCGCGGGCGGCGATGCGAGAAGCCGGCGAGCGCGGCGTGGAGGTGGGACTCGAGATGACCCTGGCACTCCTCGAGCAGGTCGAGTCGTGGGTGGCGGGGACGTACGTCATGCCGAGCTTCGGGCGCTACGGACAGGCGGCCGAGCTCGTCGGCCGGGTCCGGGCACGCCACGCCAGCCGGATGCCGGCATGAGCCGGGGCCTCGCCGGCCGTCTCGCCCGATCCGTCGCGGCCGCGCTCGTCGCGCTCGCCGTGCCGGCGGCCGCCGTCCTCGCCGCCGACCCGGAACCGGCCGGGCCGCCGTTCCACGAGCCGGAAGTCGGCAGAGCCGTCTACGACCACGCCGGGATCTTCAGCGCGGCGACGATCGCCGACGTCGAGGCGACGATCGACGCGATCGAGGAGCGGACCGGCGCCGAGGTCGCCGTCTACACCCAGGTCAAGCCGGGTTCCGACGAGGCCTCGACCGAGCGGGACGCGATCGCGCTCATCGACCAGTGGGGGATCGGCCGGCGCGGGTTCGACGACGGCCTCGCGATCTTCTTCAACCTCGAGACCAACCTCCGCAACGGCCAGGTCCAGCTCTATGCCGGGCCCGGCTACCGGGCGGCGTTCCTGTCGAACCAGGAGCGCCAGGCCATCTTCGAGAACGAGATGCTGCCGCTTCTCCGTGTGGGTGACTTCAACGGCGCCCTCCTCGTCGCGATCGAACGGGTCGACGCGAACGCGACGCCGGAACACGCGGCGGAGCTCGAGCGGGCCCGCCAGATCGACGCGGTCGTGGGGCTGATCGGGGCGCCGACGGCCCTCCTCCTCCTCGGCGGCTGGGGGTTCCTGTCCTGGTACCGCTACGGTCGCGACCCCGTGTACCTCGACGACCCGTCGATCCACATGCCGGCACCGCCGCCGGACCTGACGGCGGCGTCCGGGGCGCTCGTCATGGAGGGCCGCGCGTCGCGCCGGGCGCTCACGACGGCCCTGCTCGACCTCGCCAGCCGCGGCAGGATCGCCTTCCGCGAGCAGCACGGGATGTTCGGCTTCGGTCGGAAGGTGGGTGTCGTCGTCGACCCGCCGGCCGGGGACCCGGTCGTCGAGGCGCGCCAGGCGCTCAATGCCCGCCGTCCCATCGGCCCCGCCGAGAACTACGCGCAGGAGCGCCTCGACGCGATCGCCCCGGACGACGGCGAGCGGTACATCGAGCCGGACGAGCTCCTCGCGTTCGGTTCGCACGTCGCGACGTTCGACCAGAAGCTGGAAGGCCACGTCGTCCGCCAGCGCTGGTTCGGCGAGCGCCCGGCCAGGGTCGTCCAGCGCTGGATCGTTCGCGGCGCGATCGCGGTGGGTGTCGGCATCGTGGTCGCGGTGATCGGCTGGAACGTGCCGAGCAACGGCCTCCTCCTGCTCGGCGTCGGGGCGGCCCTCGGTGGGGGCGTGATCCTGCTCCTCAGCCGCTCGATGCCGGCCGTGACGGTGCCGGGATCGATGATCCGGGCGATGCTCGCCGCCTATCGGCGGACACTCGAGAAGACGATGGCCCAGGCTCGCTCGATGAACCAGGTCGTCTACGAGGCGCGCCTGCCGTGGCTCGAGACGCCCGACCAGGCCGTCGTGTGGGGCGTCGCGCTCGGGCTCCAGAAGGAGGTCGAGGACGTCCTCGAGCGGAGCGTAAAGGACCTCGAGGCGGGTCGGGCGGCGGCGAACACGTACGTGCCGGCGTGGTACGGCAGCGGGGCTGGGTCGGGGCCCGGCGGGGGCGGAGGCGGAGGCGGGGGACTCTACTCGAGCTCCGCGATCCCGAACATCGGCGGCATGCTGGCCGTCCTCGGCACGATCGGGAACGCGCCGTCGTCGTCCGGCTCGGGTGGCGGAGGCTTCGGCGGCGGCGGGTCCGGAGGGGGCGGCGGAGGCGCCGGCGGCGGGTTCTGAGGCCGATTCCGGCGGCTGCGGGCGCGGCTTCGACCCCACGCGGGCCGGCCTCGACCGGCGCAGGCGGGGCCGGCCGAGCCCCGCCCGGGCACGTTGTGAGGGGCCGTGATGGTGGGAGCGTCACGGCGCGCTCAGGCCGGGCCGGCCGAGCCCCGCCCGGGCACGTTGTGAGGGGCCGTGATGGTGGGAGCATCGAAACGGGCCTTGCATGGCGATGGGCTCGCGCCGAGCACGGCGCTGGCGGCTCTTGTGCGCTCGGTGAAGCCGATCCTGATGCTGGCAGCGTCACCGGGCGGCTCAAGCTCGGTGACGGTCAGGCATCCCTCCGGGCTTATCGCCGGCGTGATGGTGACAGCGTCATGGCGCCCGTCAGGGCGGAGGGCGAGCCCGCGCTGCCTGGGCAGGCAGAGTCGGGAGCTCCCCCGGCGGACGTCGGCCGATCCGCCGTACACTTCGGCCATGGGTGCCGTCGACACGATGGAAGCCTTCTTCGAGCGGCTGAACGCGGGCGACCGCGAGGGCGCCGTCGCCCTGATGTCCGAGACCACCGAGATGCGCGTGCACGTCGGGGACAGCGTCCAGACGCTGCGCGGCGTTGACCGCGTCGGCGGCTGGTTCCTGCGCGGCGATCGCGGCCTCAAGATGATCCCCGGCGTGGTCCGCGACATGGGCAACACGTACGAGGCGGACATCGTCGTCATCCGCCCGGGCGCGCCGTCGCAGCACCTCGACGCCTCGTTCCGCGTCGAGGCCGGCAGGATCACCTCGATCAACTTCGCCCCGCGCTAGGGGCGCCGCCGCGCCGTCCCGGCCTTCTCTCCCCATTCGTCGGATTCGCGCCATCCGTCGGATTCGCGCCATCCGTCGGATTCGCGCCCGGTGACCGTCCGTCAACGGCGCGCGGCTCGATTTCGTCAATCTCGCACCCGGTGCCGCAGGGCGGTCGGGTCCGTCGTCGTTCTCTCGTCCCGTACACGGCACGCGGGTCGCCCGCCATCGGACGGTGCACCGTGTGACAGTCCGACGAATCGCCGAGACTCCGCGGAGGCACCCCACGCTCGCGGAACCGGAGCGCCGACCGACTCGCCGCATCGTCGCGTGACGAACGGTCATCCCGTGACAGATTGACGAAACTCGAGGCGCGCGGGCGAGGCCCTCCCCGCTCGCCGCCAGGGCCGACGGGCCGGGGGCCGAAGGGCCGGGCCGCCCTACGGCGCGGGCGACGCCTCCCCGCTCGCCGAGGCGCTCGGGAAGACCGGCGCCGTCGACGGGGCGGGGATGACGAGGGTGTCCCCGACGTCGAGCTTGTCCGGGTCCGGCACCGTCTCGATGTTGGCCGCGATGAGCGCGTCGAGGGGGACCCCGAACTGGCTCGCGATCCTCGACATCGTGTCGCCTGTCTTGACCGTATACACCTGCGGCGTCGGAGCCGGCGCGTCGGTCGGGTCGGTCGAACCGGACGGCTCGGTCGACGCTGACGGACTGGGCGTCGCCGTCCCGGTTCCCCCGTCCGGGCCTCCGAAGCCCAGGAGCGTCGGCAGGATGAACAGAGCGAGCGCGGCAATGACGATCGCCGCCACCATCATCCCGATCGGTGGGATGGACGGAAGCCCGAGCCGCGTCCGGATCGTCGGGTACGCCTCGTAGCGGCGCGGCCGTTCCCACGTGGGCCCGTGGAGGTCGGCGTCGGACCGTCGCGGACGGGTCTGGCCCACGCGTGGCCGCCGGTCGCCGATGGGCAGGCCGATCCCGCCGCCCCGCCGCCCTCGTTCGGCCACCTCCTCGTCCGCCTCCTCCCAGTCGCTCTCCCCCCGATCCTCGAGCTCGACGACGTCCTCGTCGCGCCGCAGGTCGCGGCCCGGTTCCCGCTCGACCGCCTCCGCGCCGTACGGCTCGGAGCGGTCGCCGGCGAGGCGGTCAGCCGCACTCCCGGCGAGCCCCTGCCCTTCAGGTGAACGGCCCGACAGGAAGTCGGGCGGCCTCGGCTCCTCGACACCCGCGGCCGCCGCCCCGAGGGGCGGGACCGCCCCCGCTTCGCCCGACCACGGGGGCGGCGCCGACCAGTCGCGCGGCGGATTGCGCTGCGGCGTCTCGTCCGGCGGCGGCGACGCGGCCGCGTGTGCCTCGCGCGCCCGTGCAGCCTCGCGCCTGGCCCAGTCCTGGAACGTGGGACAGACGGGGAAGGCGCTCGACAGGCAGTACGCCTCCTGGTGTGCCAGCGCCCGCGGAGCCGGACGGACCTCCGCGTAGCAGCGGTGGCGGTGATCGGGGCTCGTGGCGCGCTCGTCGCGATCATCCTCGAAGGCGACGAACGGACAGGCCGGAGCGCCGTCGACGATGGGCAGCCCGCGATCGGTCATCGCGGGGATGATACCGCCATGGTCGGCCCGGCGAGGCGATCCTCGGCAGCGCGACGACGCGGGTCACTGCGCGGCGAGGATGCCCCTGACTGCCGTGACGACCGCCTCGGAGATGATCGTCGGCCCGCCGAGCACCACCGCGCGATGGGGCGCGAGCCGCGTGAGCTCGGCCGCCGTGCTCGGCGCGAGTGCCGCCCCCGTCGTCAGCACCATCGGGCTGCCGAGCACCCCGGCGGCAGCCCCGCCCGCGAGCGCGTCCGGGAAGTTCGTGCCGATGGCGAGGAAGACCGCGGCGCTGCCCGGCGCGAAGGTTGCCGACACCGCTGCCGACGTCGCGTAGCGGTCGGGTCCGGCCAGCCGCTCGACGGCCGCCGCCGGCAGGAGGGCGCGGATGGCGGCCTCGACCTCGGGCAGGACGGCGCCGGTGCCGCCGACGATGATCACCCGCCCTGGAGCGAGCCGGGCGAGCTCGGTGGCCGTCGGCGCGGAGAGCGCGGCCGGATGGGTGAGCAGGACCGGCCCGCCGTCGCGCGCCGCCGCGGGGCCGGCCGACACGGCGTCGGCGAACGTCGCGCCGCTCACGACGAATGCCACCGCCGCACCGCTCGGGAAGGCATCGGCGGACACCGCGGCCGCCGTGCCGTAGCGGTCGGCGCCGCCGATCCGGAAGACACCCTCGGCCGCGAGCGGGGCAAGGGACCCGACCGCCGCGTCGCTCACCGCGCCGGGTCCGCCGAGGATGACGATCCGCCGCGGTCGGAGGCGCGTCAGCTCGGTGACCGTCGATGCAGGCACGGCGCCCGGCAGGACGAGCAGGACCGGCGAACCGGCGCGTGCGGCGACGGCAACTCCGGCGAGCGCATCGGGGAACTGCGTGCCCGTCGCGACGTAGGCCGTGTCGACGCCCGGCTGGAAGACGTGGGCCGAGGCTGCGGCGGCCGTCCCGTAGCGGTCGGCGCCGGCCAGGCGAACGGCCCCGAACGAGCCGGCGATTGCCTGCCAGTAGCCGCTCGCCCCGCGGTCGTAGCCGAGGGTCCAGATGCCGACTCCGGCGTAGCCCCGGCCGGCCGCGTAGCCGTACTTCGCCCGCAGGCTCCGTTCGTTGTCGAAGTATGTCTGCGACCACGCCCCGGTCGCCGGGTCCTGGACGGCGAACCACGCGGAATGCTCGAGCTCGTCGTAGCCGATCGCCGTACCGGCCGGCACGGACGGCAGGTCATCGCCGGGGAAGAAGACCCTGCCCGAGCCGGTCGTCGCGGCGTGGAGCCCGGCGGAGTCCGTCGGCCAGGTGCGACCGAAGTACGCCAGCCCGAGGACGATCCGGTCAGCCGGCACGCCCTTCGACGCGTACAGCGCCGCCGTCGTCGACAGGCTGAGGCCGCCGTCGGCGCGGACGAGCGGGGCGACGTTGCCCGCCGGGCTCGAGCCCGCGGTCCGGTAGTTGTAGCCCATGACGAAGACCCGGTCGGCGCCGTTGGCGAGCGCCTGGCTCGCCATCCCGGTTCCGGACACGTTCCCGTTCGTCGCGACCGACACGCGGGCCGCCGGGTTGGTCGCCCGGAGCGACGCGCGGAGCTGGCCGACGAACGCGCCGTAGGCAGCGAAGTTCTCGTTGTACAGGCTTTCCACGTCTACGCTGACGCCGTCGAGGCCGAGCTGGTTGACCAGACCGGTCAGGGCGGCGACGCCGTTCGCCATCGCCGTCGGGTTGCCGAAGAACGCGGTGTTCTTCTCGAAGCCGAACGAGGTGAACGTCAGGTCGACCCGGACGCCGGCCGCGTGGGCGTGCGAAACGATGGCCGGCGCGTAGGCACCGGTGACCGCCCGGTAGCCCGGGGCCGAGGTGACGAGTGCCCCGTTGGCATCGACGCCCACCGAGAACAGCGCGATGTCGGTCAGCAGGTCGTAGCGCAGGTAGGCATCCGTGCCCGCATCGATCTCCCAGTACGGCAGGTAGCCGTACACCTCCGACGACAGCCGGCGGGCGAACTGGGTCTCCGGCAGCGGCGCAGCCGATGCGGCGCCGCGCGTCGTGGAGGGCGACGGGGTCGGCGTGCCGATCGCCGAGGCGGACGCGGACGGCAGGGTGGTGACCACCGCGACGAGGACGGCGAGACGGAGGCGGCCGTATCGGGACCGGGGGCGGCGGGGTTCGCTGGTCATGGCCCTGCTCGTGACGGCGCGCTCCCTCGGCGCGAACTGCGCAAAGGTACCCGTTCCGCACCAATCCAACCATCCGACCATCTGCCCCTTCGAGCCGGTCCTATGGTCCTCGGTCGCGGTGGGACCCTCGCTCAGGCCGTTCCGGGTCGTCTGCGCTCCTGGAGCCAGTGCCCGCCGGCCATGATGGCGACGAGCACGCCGATCCCGATCACGAACGACGTCACCGTGCCGCGGCCGGGGAGGAAACCGTCGCGGAACACGGCCACGGCGGCGGCAAGGGCAACGCCGTTGAGGACGAACAGGCGGGCCGGCAGGCGGATCTCGTCCCAGTCGGTCGCGAACGCCATGGTCGCCGTCCAGGCAGACCAGCCGAGGAACCAGGCGGCGACCATTCGGGCGTCGAGCGGGTTGAGCTCCCACGGCCAGCGCAGGGCGGCGAACTCCGGGTTGATGACGAGGAGCAGGCCGTGCAGGAGGAGCAGGGACGCGATCGCGATGAGGCCGCGCCGGAACCACGGGAGCAGCGGCCCGCCTGTCCCGGGCGCCTCCGTCGCCCGGATTCCGCGGGGCAGCAGGTAGGGCATCGTCACCGGCTCGACGATGTAGAGGATGATCCAGATGTGACCGAACGGCGTCTGGAGGGGGTTCCAGTTGAACTGGTCGGCGTGCCAGTAGGTGGCAAGCAGGAGGGTGCCGGTGAAGACGAGGTTGCCCCACACGATCCAGCGCAATCGGAGCCAGTTCGACTCGCGCGCGACGGCGAGGAAGAACGCCGTCCGGAAGACGTAGCCGGCACCGATGAACGCCTGGGCCATGCGCGGCTGGACATCCCAGGCGAAGTACTCGGGTACGAGATCGGGGAAGCCGAGCATCCAGACCGCGAACAGCGCGGCGGCGGATGCCCCGCCGTAGCCCCAGATCCGCTGCGTGATCGGTACCTTCATCGTCGATCCCTCGCTTCGCCGTCCGCCACCTTGCCCGGGGAGATTCGGCCGCCGCCGTCACGTGCGCGTCTTGAATCTCGTGGCACAACCTCGTGGCACAACGGAAGCGCCCGCGGCGTCCTATGGGTGATGAACCGGATCCTCGCGGTCCTCGTCGCGGTCCTCGTCGCCGCCACGGCGGCGTGCTCGGGCACCGTTTCGCCCTCGCCCCAGGCATTCCCGACCGGTGCCCCCGCGACAGCGACGCCCGCGTCGCCTGCCTCGACGGTCCCGCCCGGGATGATCCGTGAGGTGCGCGCGGACGTCGCACGGGCGGTTCCCGGCCCGGCGGATGCCTTCACCGCCGTCGTCGACGCCGACGCCGCCTTCGCCTTCGACCTGTACGCGCGGCTCGTCGCGGATGCCGACGGTGACCTGTTCTTGTCGCCGTACTCGATCAGCACCGCCCTGTCGATGACGTACGCGGGCGCTCGTGGCAACACCGCCGACCAGCTCGCCCGCGCGCTCTGGATCGATCTGGCCTCGGACGCCTGGCACGCGGGACGGAACGCTCTCGAGCTCGATCTCGCCGAGCCGCCGGCCGGGGCGTTGCCGAAGGACGTCGTTCCGCTGACGCTCGAGCCCACGAACGCGATCTTCGGCCAGGACGGCTTCCGGTTCGAGTCGGCCTACCTCGAGACGCTGGCGGCGAACTACGGGGCGGGCCTCCAGGCGCTCGATTTCGTCGCCGAGCCGGAGGCCGGGCGTGCGGCGATCAACGCCTGGGTCGCCGACCGGACCCGCGATCGGATTCCGGAGCTGCTCCCGCGCGGGACGATCGATTCCCTGACGCGCGTGGTCCTCGTCAACGCGATCTACTTCAAGGCGACGTGGGTCACGGCGTTCGACCCGGAGCGCACGACCAATGACACGTTCCGGCTGCTCGACGGCTCGACCGTCCAGGTCCCAACGATGCACGGCTTCCTGACGACCGGCCAGGCCGACGGCCACGGCTGGCAGGCCGTCCGGCTGCCGTACGTCGGCGCGTCGATGCTCGTCATCGTCCCAGACGAGCGGCGGTTCACGGACGTCGAGTCCGGGCTCGACCTCGCGTTCCTGCGCGACGTCGAAGCGCGCCTCGAGCCGACCCAGGTCACCCTCGCGCTCCCGCGCTGGGAGTCGGAGACGTCGGCCCCGCTCAAGGAGCCCCTCCGGGCGCTCGGGGTCGTCGACGTGTTCGACCCGGAAGCAGCGGACCTGACCGGGATCTGGCCGGACCCGGACGACCTGTACGTGAGCAGCGTGATCCACCAGGCGAACGTGAGCGTCGACGAGGCGGGCACCGAGGCCGCCGCCGCAACGGCCGTGAACATCGGGGTGACGAGCCTCGGCCCGGACCGGCGGGCGACCGTGACCGTCGATCGGCCGTGGATCTACGCGATCGTGGACGACTCGACCGGCGAGATCCTGTTCCTCGGGCGGGTGATGGAGCCGTCTGCCGGCTGAGTTCCGACCCCCGGGACACGTCCGCGGCGGCCGGCTGGGTGGCGGACCGAACCACGTCCACCGACCTCCGCCGGCGCGTGCGTACGGCGCAACAAAGCGGCCGAATCAGCGCTGGTGGATCACGTCGCCGTGCGGGGAGCGACCTCGTGATGGGGGCCATCCGCCGTGTTTGATGCTCCCAGAACACGCGGCGCCGCGTCATCGCGCGCCGGCCCCGGCGCGGTCGACCGTTTGACAGCCCGGTCCGGCCGATCCGACACTTGCCGATACCCGAGACGGGGCCGCCGCGGCGGCAGTTTCAACCCCAGTGCCCGAAGGGAGCCCGATGTCTCGCCTCACTTCCCTGCTCGCCCCGACCACCGTTGCCCGCGCCCACTGCGACCTGCCGTGCGGGGTCTACGACCCCGAGCAGGCGCGCATCGAGGCCGAGTCCTGCTACAAGATCATCGAGAAGTACGCGGCCAACGAGGATCACGTCTTCCGCGGCCGCGCGATGCACATCAAGGAGGAGCGGGCCGACCTGGTCAAGCACCACCTCGACGTCCTCTGGCACGACTACTTCAAGCCGGAGCACCTGTCGACCGTCCCGAACCTGCACGACCTGTTCTGGAATGCGAACAAGCAGGTCTCGAAGGTCAAGGCGTCGACCGACCTCGCCGACGCGAAGAAGCTGCTCGACCTGATCGACGAGGTCGACGCGGCGTGGAAGGCGACCGGCGGCCCGGAGAAGACGCGCGTCGCCGGCCGGCCCGGCTGAGTCGTCTCGTCGGACGCCTCGGACGTTTCGGACGCCCCGGACGCTTCGGACGCCCCGGGGGCATCCCCGGGCGCCTGCGCGGACCGTGGCGGATCGTCGCGGCCGAGGCGTCGATGCTCCCGGCGATCGCGCCGGGCGACTGGCTCCTGGTCGACCCCACCGTCCGGCGCTGGCCGCGGCGCGGCTCGCTCGTGGTGTTCCGCGAGCCGCTCACGGGCGAGTTCGCGCTGAAGCGCGTCGGCGGCCGGCCCGGGGACGTCGTCCCGTTTGGCGACGGTTTCCTGCGCCTGGCCGACGACGAGGCGTGGCTCCTGTCCGACGCCTCCGAGGAGGCGGCGGCCGCCGCCGGCTTCGGCTCGCCGATCGACTCGCGGCGCTACGGGCCGGTACCGGTCGAACTGCTCGTCGGGCGAGTGTGGTTCAGGTACGGACCGCTGCGGCGGCTCGGCCGCGTCCGCTGAGGAGCAGCCGCATCTCGACCCCGGGCGCTACCCGCCGACCGGTGCCACGGCCGCGGCGGGTGCCAGCGGGAGCCCGGCCGCTCGACAGTCTTCGGCGAAGCGCGCCTGTGCCTCGCGCTCGAGCGACCAGCGGCCGACGAAGCAGACGATCCGGGCGAGCCCCAGGTCGCGCATCCGGCCGAGGAACTCCACGCGCTCGGCACCCTCGGGCCGCACGTCGGTGTCGCGGCTGTAGAGCGACACGCGAAGCGTGGCCGGGTCGCGTCCCTCCTCCTCGCACCGCTGGCGGATGATCGGCAGCAGCTCCGCCGCCCCGTCCGGGTTCTGGAACACGAGGTTGAGCTCGTCGGCGAAGCGCGCCGCGTAGCGGAACGTCACGTTCCGCCCGTTGCCGCCGAGGATGATCGGGATCCGCGGCTTCTGGATGCCCTTCGGCTCGTTGATCGCGCCGCGCACGTGGGCGTACGGGCCCTCGTACGTCGCCCGGCCCGGCTCGAGCATCCGGCGGACGATCTCGAGGTGGTCGCCCAGCGCGGCCATCCGCTCGCGCAGCGTCGGGAACCCGTAGCCGTACGCCCGCCACTCGTCTTCCTTCCAGCCGGCGCCGATCCCGAGCTCGAACCGTCCGCCGCTCAGGACGTCGATCGTCGAGGCCATCTTCGCCGTCAGCGCCGGATTCCTGAAGCCCGTGCAGACGACCATGTGGCCCAGGCGGACCCGGGAAGTGACCATCGCCAGCGCCGCGAGGACGGCGAATCCCTCGAGGGTCATCTCGTCGGTGGGCACCGGGGTGGTGTGGAAGTGGTCGAACGCCCAGATCGATT
>Ga0326597_10008184_pt1 | contig 14129 bp, 13 predicted proteins | sample RVTome_12_FD_203789 | JGI IMG/M metagenome (GOLD analysis project Ga0326597, IMG submission 203789) | Soil microbial communities from uranium-contaminated site in the Upper Colorado River Basin, Wyoming, United States - RVT100D185 | ecosystem: Environmental > Terrestrial > Soil > Contaminated >... | reverse complement strand
TTGCAGCGCCTGCTCGACACCTGCACCACGACGAGCGGGTTCAAGCTGGCCGACATCATGGCCGGCAAATACGGCCCCCCGGGTGGGTCGCTCCTGAACTTCCGCACCTACCCCCGGATCCCCTTCTACGAGCAGATCCACGACGACGAGCCCTTCCACACCGACACCGGGCGGCTGCACGCCTACGCCGACGTCCCCGAGGCCATCGAGTACGGCGAGAACTTCGTCGTCCACCGCGAGGGGCCGGAAGCCACGCCGTACCTCCCCAACGTCATCGTCAGCTCGAACCCGCTGGTCCGGCCCGACGACTACGGGATCCCGCTCGCCGCCGAGCACTGGGACGACCGCACGATCCGCAACGTCAAGATGCCGTGGAGCCGGGTCAAGCACACGAAGAACTTCCTCTGGGAGAAGGGCTACCAGTTCTACTGCCTGACCCCGAAGACGCGCCACCGGGTCCACAGCAGCTGGTCCAACGTGGACTGGCACATGCTCTACGACTCCAACTTCGGCGACCCCTACCGGCTGGACAAGCGCGCGCCCAGCGTGGGCGAGCACCAGCTCCACATCAACCCCCAGGCGGCCCGTGACCTGGAGATCAACGACGGCGACTACGTCTACATCGACGCCAACCCCGCGGACCGGCCCTACCTGGGAGCGAAGCCCGAGGACCCGTTCTACCGCGTGTCGCGGTGCATGCTGCGGGTCAAGTACAACCACGCCTACCCGTACAACATCGTGATGATGAAACACGCCCCGTTCATCGCCACCGAGAGGAGCGTCAAGGCCCACGAGACACGGGCCGACGGCCGCGCGTTGTCGGCGAACACGGGCTACCAGGCCAACCTGCGTTACGGCTCGCAGCAGTCGATCACGCGCAACTGGCACATGCCCATGCACCAGACCGACAGCCTGTTCCACAAGGCGAAGGTCTTCATGGGATTCATCTTCGGCGGCGAGGCCGACAACCACGCCGTCAACACCGTCCCCAAGGAGACCCTCGTGCGCGTCACCAAGGCCGAGGACGGCGGGATGGGGGGCCGCGGCGTATGGGGGCCCGCGACCACCGGGTTCACGCCCGACAACGAAAGCGAGTTCATGAAGCGCTACCTGGCCGGGGAGCTGGTGAAGGTCAAGGGATAAGGCATGCCCTACGACGATCCGGAGCCCGACGATCCCCACGTGCTCGTGGGCGTGAGCCTGCCCGGCGACGCCTCGGCGACCAGGGAGATGGCGGAGGCCTTCTCCGACGAGTTTGCGCAGATGGGCTTCGACGGTGACCGGATCCTCCGCCTCTTCCGCACGCCCTTCTACGCCGGGGCACACGCGGCCCTCCAGCTCCTGGGCGAGGCGGAGGTCGCGCGCATCGTGGACGAGAGCCTGCGCGTGTTCGGCAGGCAGCGCTTCCGGGTCAGGGCGGCGGGCTCCGTTGGAAGGAGGGGTTCATGCCCTCGGTGAAGAACTGGCAGCTCGGGCGGGACATGAGCTACCCCTACGAGGCGCGTTACCCGTCCCGGCAGTTCGCCTTCGTCTTCAACATCAACCGCTGCATCGCGTGCCAGAGCTGCACCATGGCCTGCAAGTCCACCTGGACCTTCAGCAAGGGCCAGGAGCACATGTGGTGGGCCAACGTGGAGACGAAGCCCTACGGCGGCTATCCGCGCTTCTGGGACGTCAAGATCCTCGAGCAGCTCGATCAGGCCAGCCCCGACGGACAGACCTGGTCGGGCGCCCCCGCGGACGCGCGCGATCGTCCCTACGGGCAATACGACGGCCAGACGATCTTCGAGGCCGCGCACCGCACGCTTTCGCCCGATAGCGCCCGGGTGTTGGGCTATCTGCCCACGGACGAGGAGTGGAACTCGCCCAACATCTACGAGGACAACCCGGTGGGACCCAGGGGCGTGCGTAACCGCCTGAGCGAGACGGGGGAGAGCCTGCCCGTCCACAACACCTGGTTCTTCTACCTGGCCCGGATCTGCAACCACTGCTCGTATCCCGCGTGCCTCGCCGCCTGCCCGCGCCAGGCCATCTACAAGCGGCCCGAGGACGGCATCGTGCTCCTGGACCAGGAGCAGTGCCGGGGCTATCGCAAGTGCGTCGAGGCATGCCCCTACAAGAAGACGATGTACCGCGGCAACACACGGACCAGCGAAAAGTGCATCGCCTGCTACCCGCGGGTCGAAGGCAAGGACCCCGAGAGCGGCGGCGACCCCATGGAGACGCGGTGCATGGCGGCCTGCATCGGGCAGATCCGCATGCAGGGGCTGGTCAAGATCGACGCGGACGGCGCCTGGGCGGAGGACCGCTGGAACCCCCTCTACTACCTGGTCCACGTGGCCAAGGTGGCGCTGCCCCTCTACCCGCAGCTCGGCACGCAGCCCAACGGCTATTACATCCCACCCCGCTGGGTGCCCCGCCCCTACCTGCGGCAGATGTTCGGGCCCGGAGTCGATCTGGCCCTCGAGCGCTCGGGCGCCCCGGACCGCGAGCTGCGCGCGGTGCTGCAGCTCTTCCGCCGTTCCAACAAGATCATCTTCCGGTACGAGGTGAAGGAAGGCCCTAAGGTGTACGACGGGACGCTCCACGGCAAGCCGGTCGTCCTGTACGACGACACCGTCATCGCGTACGGCAAGGACGGCAAGGAGCTGTTCCGTACGACGGTCGAAGAGCCCATCTACGTCCGCCCGGCCATCCACGCAAACTCCATCTGAAGGGGCTTACCTTGGTGCCATCGCCGACCCCGCCCTCCTCCGGTCCTTCGATCATCGATGCGCGCGAACGCCGGACGGACCTCGCCCTCGCCCGGAGCGTGCTCTACCGCGCCCTCACCCTCGGCCTGCGGCTCCCCAGCGAATCGAGCCTGACTGCGCTGGCCTCGGGCAGGGCCGCCCTCCTGGAGGCGGCGGCGCTCCTGGACTCATCGCGCCGCGCGGCCGAGCCGTTGCTGCCGGCGGTGCGGGCCTTCACCGACATCGTTCCGGTGAGCGCGGCCGAGCTGATCCCCGTCCACGCGCGGCTCTTCGGGCACTCCCAGGGCCTCGTCTGCCCCTTCGAGACCGAGTACGGCTCCGGCGGCTCCTTCCGGCAGCCGCAGGAACTGGCCGACATCGCCGGGTTCTATCTCGCCTTCGGTCTCCGCCCGGCCTCCGGCGCGGACGAGAGGGCCGACCACGTCGCGTGCGAGTGCGAGTTCATGGACTTCCTGGCCTGCAAGGAGGCCTTCGTCCTGGCCTCGGTCAGCGTGCCGGATGGGATCGGCGCGTCCGAGGCCGAGGAGACGCAGGACGTCACTCGCCGCGCCGCCGCCGGCTTCCTCCGCGACCACCTCGCCCGCTTCGGCCTGGCCTTCGCGACGCGCCTCATGAAGGAGGGGGACGGCGGATTCTACGGCGCCCTGGGCGGCGTGTTGATCCGCTTGCTCGCCCTCGAGTGCGAGCGGCTCGCCGTTCCCGCGGGCGCCCCGACCCTGGAGGTGCGGCCGCCGGTCCTCGACGACGTCCCGATGGGTTGCGGCACGGCCTGCGGCGCGGAGCCGGGCCCGGTCCAGATCGAGATCCGAGGACGTCCGTGAGGGGCGCGGCGCTCCTCCCCGCGGATACGTTCGGTATGGCCGCCTTCCGTGTGACCTATGACGCCGTCCTGGTCGAGGAGACCGTGCTCCTGGCGGAAAGGAGGCTCGAGCGAGCCGATCGCGTCCAATTCCGCCTCGAGCGCGATCGTGTCTACGAGGCGGCGGCGGGCGACGAGCGAGAGGCCCGGTTCGAGGAGTTGCACGGCCGCTGGTTCCTCCGTCTCTGGCTCGACCGGCCGCTCCACCAGGCCCTCTCCGAGCAGCCCGCCCTCATGCGTAGGACGCGCGGTTGCCGCGTCGGCCCGGCGCGGTCCGCCTGGGACGAGATGGCCGACCTCCAGGTGGCCGGCGCGGAGCCCGGCTCCTCGGCGACGATCCTGATCAGGCTGCGGCCGGAGTCCTTCTTCGACCCGGACCGGCTGGCCGGCCTCCTGAGACGCGAGCTCGAGCACGTCGCCGACATGACCGATCCCGCCTTTGGATACCGGAGGGAACTGCCCGCCTCCGATGCCGGCCCCGCCCATGAAAACCTGCTTCGGGACCGGTACCGTGCGGTGTGGGATGCGACCGTCGACGGGCGGCTGTTCCGTCGAGGCCTGCTGGGCGAGGCGGCCCGGGAGGCGTGCCGTGCCGAGTTCGCCCGCGCGTTCCCGATGTTGGAGCCCACGATGGAGGAGCACTTCAGCCGCTGGTTCGACGGACCGGGCCCGACGCACGGCGCGATCGCCGCTTTCGTGCTCGATCCGCCGGGAGCCGACGGCGGCGCCGCCGGCCGATGTCCCATCTGCTCTTTCCCCACCTCCCGCCTGGACCCCCACCCGGAACGGATCCCAACCGCCGCGCTGGCGGAGCTGCGGAAGGCGCATCCACGATGGCGTCCGGCGCAGGGGCTCTGCGTGCAGTGCAGCGAGATCTACATCGCCCATCAGACGCCCCTCGGCTGAGGCGCGGGCCGCGCGCTGGGTGGACTGACGTCTAGTTCTCGTCTTCGTCGACCACGTCGGCAGCATCTGCTCCAGCGGCTTCCTGCCCATAGCGCCAGGCAACCTACCGTTGGCGACGTACCAAGGACGACACCGTCTTCCGCCGCCTCGCGACGGCGACGCGCTGAGCGGTCGCCAGCGCCGAGGACCTTCGGTCGAGCTACGGTGTCTCCCCTGCGGTACCGGGAGGCTCACGACCGAGGCGCTCGAGAAAGGTCGCGAGCGCTTCGATCTCCTCCGGGGAGAAGCTATTTCCCCACGGAGGGCAGTGCCTCTCTCCAGAAGCCCTCGTGGACGCGAGACGCGCCGTGAGCCTGCGCTTGCGCATCCTCTCGCGCACTCCCCCTCGGCGGCGAAGTCAGGAGGAGCTGCCGACGCGCCCGTAGAGAGATAAGCTCCATCGCGCGGCCGGACTCGCCGTGGCACGGGGCGCAGAACGAGCCGAACAGGCGCTCGCCCTCCCTCAGGCTGAATCTGGGTTCCCGGCCGGCCGCAGCCGGCGGAGAGGCGCTGCCGCGACAACCGGGGGTGAGGAGCGCGAGGCATCCCGCGGCGACAAGCGCCGGACCGCGCACAACCATCGGCGGTGTTCGTGCCATGCTCACCGACTCCCGGGACGAAGTGAGAGAAGGTAGGCCGTCACGTCTGCCAGTTCCCCGGCGGTCCAGCCGTAGCGAGGCTCCGGACCCTCGGCCCGGGAAAGTCGCGGATCGAGGAGGTGCCGCTGGAGATAGGCGGGTTGGAGACGCTGGGCGACGGCGGTAAGCTCCGGCCCGACCGCGCCTCCCTCGAGGCCGACTTGATTGCAGAGACCACATCCTCTTTGACGGAAGAGCCGCAGGCCCTCCGGGGCATCGCCGGCGATCGCGTGCGCCATCTCCTCGAGGCGCGGCTCCCGCAGGCTCAGGCCGCCGCCGGCTGGTCTCGTGCAGGAGCGGCTCCGCCAGGGTGCGCATTGCCGCTTCCTTCATGGTCGTCGTTCCCCCCCGCAGCTCCACATGGTTCCCGATCGCAGGTCCTCCAAGACCTCGTCGGAGAGCCGGAGCACTTCCTCGCGGAAGCTCGGATCGATCCGCACTGCCCGCTCCGCCACGCGGTGGCAGTAGCGACACTCCTCGCAGTCCCGCTCGTGGCAATTCACGCCGAAGAAGTAGTCCAGGAAACCGTCCAGGGCCCGGTTGTCGATCACCACGGGAGGAGCGCGGCGGAGGGGCCCAAGCATCCCCTGAGCCTCGGCGAGGCGGCGGATCCGCATGAGTCGCAGCGGATTCGCCGTCCAGGGTCTGAGGAACGTCCGAAGACGCCAGAAGAGCCCGCGCTCGACGTGCTCGGAATGCTCGGGGCCGCTGCGGAAGCCCCAGCCCTGAACGAGATCGAGCAGATTGCCGTCGTAGCGGCGCTCGCTGTAGGCCTTGACGCGGCGGACCATGACCTCTGTGGGCGCATTGCGCTCGGCGAGCTTGAAGCGCTCGTAGCCGAGGTCCTCGTAGTGCGGGAGATCCTCCGGCCGGATCCAGTCCGAACGGATGTAGTTGACCGGGTCCGCCAGCTTCATCCGGGTGCAGCGCAGCAGGCAGTAGTCCAGGAGGAACCCACGGCTCGGGTGCCCCGCCTGCGAGGCGTGGGAGAGGGCCACCATATGGGCCTGGGAGAAGGGGCAGGACTGAAGGCAGTTGGTGTTGACCAGGAGCATCAGATCGCACTTTACGGCCTTGCGGAGGCTGGCCAGAAGCGGGAACCGACGGTTGACCGACAGGGACTCCAGCGTGATGCAATCCGCTCCCAGCTCCTCCCAGATCCTGGCCTTCTGGACGTGGTCGACGCCTGCGAAGACGCCCACCGTGACTTGGAACTGCGGGTAGCAGCGCTTGACGAGCTCGAGCAGGTAGGGCAGTGAGACCGTGACGCCGTCGACGCCCACCTCGGCCAGCCAGTCGAGCAGGCGTCGGATCTCCCGCTGGCCTCGCCGTGTCCACTCGCGGTTGTCGAGGCAGGCCGCGTTCAACAGATAGTTGAAGCGGATCCCGTGGCGGTGGGCCTCGCGGACGTGCGCGGCCAGGGCCCGCTTCGGAAGTGGCGAGAGCATGTACGACGCCCGTCCCCCTCCCAAGGGATCGACGGGGAGCTTCCCGAACAGCTCGCACACCGGGTAGCCCTTGATCCCTTCGATGAAGTCGGGCTCGAAGTTCGTGGCGACGGTCAGCCGCATGGTCTCGTGCCCCTCCGCGCCCCGGCCTCAGGACGGTTTCCGAGCAGGGGCCCCGGCCAGCCACTCCACGAACCTGGCCAGGGCCTCGATGTCTTCGGGCGAGAAGGTGTTCCCCCACGGGGGGCAATGCACCTCACCGGACGCCTTCGCGGAGCCGAGGCGTGCCGTCAACTGGTCCCTGCGGTCCGCTCGTCGAGACTTTCGCGAGGAGTCCGATCCCGGCAGCGCGCGAGGCAGTCGCTGATCTCTGCGAGGTGCTCGTCAACGAACGCCGCCTGCGGGAGCAGCCCGACACCTTTTGGTTGACGAGTGGATGGGAAACGTGGCGTCCGCCCTGTTGAGGGTACTCACCACCACCGGCAAGTGCGCCGCAAAGAAACGCGGGAGCTCACCCCGCCTCAGTGCGGCGAACTTGGTTCGGGCGCTCATCTCACTGCCACTTCAGGAACAGCGTTGACATCCGTCCTTGTTCCAACTCAACCCTTGGTGTCATGATGGCATCATCCTCCGTCGAGCTTCGTCAAGCAGTTCCGGTGTGACCGTTGCGACCCCCTGCCGGCGGGCGAATGCCTCAACGGCCGAGCGGACGAACCGGCGAACAAAGAACGGGACCCTCTCAAGCCGCGCCTCGGCCTCCGCCGTCCAATTCAGGGCTGTTTCTTCGTGGCTCGGTAAAGGCTTGTCGGTTCCAGGGACATAGGTGCACCAGGGATCTTCGGCGAGCGGATCGCCGCTCGTGGCGAAGGCCCGGGCGCGGCAGCCGCCGCAGAGGTTCTTGTACTCGCAGTCACCGCAGCGGCCCTGGAGAGCCGGGTTTCGCAGCGCCTGGAAGAGTGGAGCCGATCGCCAGATGGTGCTGAACGAAGACTCGCGAAGAGAGCCGGCGACCAGCGGCATGTAGGGGCACGGCGTCACCTTTCCGTCGGGCGTGATCCGGCAGTAGCTCTTCCCGGCCATGCATCGGCCGGCGTCGGACTTCAGCAGGATTGAATCAGGTTTCGTCTGAGCGAGCACGCGCCGAAAGCTCGGCGCGCAGCGAGGACGGATCATGACGCCATCAGATGGCAGCTTGACGAGCCACTGCAGCGCGCGCTCGTACTCCTCCGGCGTCAGGTCCACCAGATCTTGACCCCGGCCGGTGCAGACCAGGAAGAAGATCGTCAGGATCCGCACGCCGGCCTGCCGCGAGAACCGGATGACCTCAGGCACTTCCGGAAGCGTGTCGCGGGTCAACGTCATCTGGATCTGCACATCGAGTCCGGCCCGCTGGGCAGCCTCGATTCCCTGAATCGCGGCGCGCCACGCCCCTTCCACGCCGCGGAAGGCGTCATGGCACGAGGGAACGAGTGAGTCCAGGCTGATCCCGACCCCGGAAAGACCTCGCCCCGCCAGCGCCTGGGCGCGATCAACTGTGAGCAGCGTTCCGTTCGTTCCGAGGACCACCATCATGCCCAGCGCGGCGGCGTGCGCCACCAGCGCGCCCAGATCGGGTCGGAGCAACGGCTCGCCACCGGACAGGATCAGGAGCGCCTCCCGACAGACCTCCGCCGCTTCATCGAGAACATGGAGGGCCTCGTCTGTCGAAAGCTCACCCGGCATCGGTGTGCCGGCATCGATGTAGCAATGCTTGCAGCGCAGGTTGCATCGCTGGGTGAGATTCCAGGAAATGACGTACGGCACGAACTCCACTACTCCCGCTCCCATCCCAGAAAGAGTGGAAGAATCCCCTTTCACCTCTCCACAGTTGAACAGCCCCATCCCACTGTTCACTTTTCCACGCCATGGCCGGGCAGGGGAACGCCGTGGCTCGCCTTGGCGGCGGTTACGACTTCCGCTGTGACTTCCGTGAGCCCACGGGAACGGGCGTAGGACTCGATTGCCTTCTTCACCATCGGCCGCATGAACTCCGGCACGCTTCCCAGACGCTCTTCCCCCTCCTTGCTCCAGGCCGGTGGCGGGTCATCTGATCTCTCGTTCACAACCAGGACGTTGCCGGGGGCCAGCCGCACGATCGTCTCGGCGGTGCTCCCGATGTCCAGATCATCCGTACGGTGAAGCCCGAACCGGGCGACAACAAGCAGCATCGGCTCGAACTCACGGGCCAGCCGCGCCAGCTCGTGCGCGGGCTTCCCCGTCAGGAGGCGGGTCTCGATCTGCTGGCCCCTGCCCTGAGCCACGATCCGTGCGCCCTCCAGGTAGCCCTGGTAGAGATCCTCCAGGCCCCGGTTGATAATGCGGTCGTGGAGATCCTCCTGCTCCTTGAACCGGAAGACGTTCGCGTCCTTCTCCGAAAGCACTCCGGCGATCGACTTGAACGCGACGGGGTGAAAGTTAGGGTCGAAGCAGCTGACGGCCTCCACGCAGGCGCCGATGGCCTGAGCGAGTTTGAGGGCCCTACGCAGGGCTGCGTAGGAGTCCGGGCTTCCGTCGATGCCGACGAGGATCTTTCCCCCGATCCGAGGGGAATCCTTCACTACGAGGACATCGGTGCGCGCCCGGCGCACGAATCTCTCGCACACGCTCCCTAGTGCCTCGGCGGGGCACTGGCCGTTCATCGAGGCCGACCCCAACCCACGAGCCCCGATGACTGCCAGATCATACCCGTTCATCGATTCACGGACCAACTCGACGTAGTTCTTCCCCTCGATGCTCTTACCCTCCACCGAGACCCTATCGAGCTTGGCGCGGGCGGCCTCCAGGTAGGAATCGGAAATCAGGCCAAGGCCCCTGCCAATCAGCGAATCGTGAGTCCGACGGGAGGCCCCGAGCCGCTTCGGATCCTGATACTCCTTTGGCAGGCCCGGCTCCAGGTCCGCGAACCTCCGATCGTGCAGCCGCGCGGCATAAACGTGCGCGGCCACAAGCGTCGAGCCGAGTGCCTGAGCGAACAGGCCGGTCTGCCTGACGGCATAGTCCGAGTGCGACGAGTTATCCACGCACAAGAGAATCTTACGGTACAAGCTTTGAGCCCTCCTTCTTGTGTCGAAGCAGCCGCCACAGAACCAGAATCTCTGTGAGAAGCACAGCCACCAGCAGCCAGGCGAACGGTTCGCGCACGGGCTCGGCTCCGGCTGCCGGGCTGGACCGAGGCTGGGAAGTTTCGCCACCAAGCGAGACGACGTATTGTGCCAGGCGTTCTACGTTCTCTGCAGAGATCGTTCGGCCCCAAGGAGGACACAGATTGGACTTGCCGTGCGCCGCTGAGCCGTCGCGGATCACCGCGATGACATACTCCTTATCCGCCTTGAGCGCCGTCAGGTCTGCCGGGCTGGGCGAGAGTTCGGTGGCCCAAAGCCTGCCGTCTCCCTCCGCGTCATCGCCGTGACAGTGTGCACAGTAGTGGCGGTAGATGCCTTGCGGAGTCGCCAGAAAGGCTTCTTGAGCCTGGTCACGGCGATTGATGAGCTCCTGAGCCATCGCCACTTGCGGGACGCAAGCCGCCGCGACCAGTGCCAGCGCCACCATCCCTCTACAGCGCGCGAGTGGCTTCATTGTTTCCTCGTCGACAAGTACACGGCGAGAGCCCTGGCTTCCTCGTCCGAGAGACCGTAGTCAGGCTCGGCAGAGTAGGGGTTCACCGCGTGTGGATTCTTCAGGTGAAACCAAACATATCCTGGCCTCAGGCGATCTCCGGCGGTCGCCAGGCTCGGGCCGACGACCCCACCAGGTCCCTCTCCAACGGCGTGGCAGGAAACACATCCTCTGGTCTTGAAGACCTCGCCGCCAGACTGGCTTTCCTGGGTGGTGACGGACCCGCCGGGAATCGCGGCCGGAATTCGGGCGTCGCGGCGGCTTTTGCTCATATAGGATGCGACGATCTTTGCTTCCTCGGCCGTCACGTTGAACTTCGGCATCTGCTGCGAGAGCGGGCGTATTGTGTCGGGCGACTCGAGAAACTTCGCGATCCAGGCCTCATGGAGTCGGTTGCCCTCGCTCGTGAGGTCGGGGGCGTAGGTTCCTCCCCGCCCTTCGATGGAATGACAGCTCAGGCACCGCAGGTCGTAGACGAGGAACTCGAAGCTGCGTGCCGGAGCAGGCGGCTTCAGCTCGGGCAGGCTGAGCACTTCGGGAATGCCTTTGATGTCGTGGCAGATGGCACAACGAGAGAGTTCGATCAGGCGCTTCCCACGAGAGACGCGCTCCGGCTCCTCGAGCACCCTCCAGCGCTCCGGGTCCTCCTCCTCCTCCTCTTCCTCTGTCAGTGGCAAGAAGGCGCCATCGCGCAGAATGTACTCGACCAACACCTTGATCTCATCGTCAGAGAACCGGTAGCGTGGCATGAGGGTATCGGGGAAGTAGCTCCTCGGTTCCTTGATCCACGTGTAGACCCAGTCGCGCTTCAGTTTGTGGCCGGCGATCTGAAGATCGATTCCGCCCACGCGCAGATCCACGAAACCGCCGATCAGGCTCCCGCCGGGCCCGTTGACAGTGTGGCAGATCGTACAGCGTGCAGCGCTCCAGATGGCCTTGCCACGGTCGATGACGGCAAACATGGTGTCTCTCTCGTCGTCATCCATTTCGTCCAGCTTTGTGCCGGCCCGCGCCGGCCACTGGGGCTTGGGCAGGGGCTCCTCTGCGATGCTCGTGAGGTAGGCCATGATGTCCAGCGCCTCGTCATCGGAGAACCTGAAGTTGGCCATGCGCGCCGAAGGATGATGCTTCGGATCTCGAAGCTTTTTCAGGAGCCACGGCAGCTCGACCTTGTGGAAGATGTTCGTGAGCGGGGGACCGTTCTTGGGGCGTTCGTATGGATTGAAGAGGCGCGGCTCCTGGCGGGAACCCCCCTGTGCGGTTGCAGCCGCCGTGACTGCCAACAAGATGCCCAGAAGCTTCAAGGTCGTCTCGCGATCTCAGCCTCGCGGAGAATCCAGAGCTCGACAACGACGGCGCCCAGCAGCCACGCCAACGCCGACAGCCACGGTCGCAGGGAGCGTGGGCGCTCTAGCGTCGTGTAGAGCCAGGTGGAGATCGCCCGAACGCGGCCGAACTCAGCATTGGCACCGTCGCGCACCGAAAGAAGGATGGCGACGAACTTGCCTGTCTCGAACGTCGGTTCGCTCCCGAGCGACCCTCGGAAGATCACGTGCCAGCGCCCCTCCTTCCAGAATGAGTTGACCTGGAAGCCGGCGGGATGAGGTTCGATCTTTCCGCTTCCGGTCGCCGTCCATTCCTCGGCGCCGTTGCCGGTGTGCCACTGCCAGAGCTTGACCGGATCGTCCGAGTCTTCGAAAAGGAAGTAGGGCCTGCTTCCGTCCCGGGCCGCAAACTGCAGAAGCGCCGAATCCGGATACGGGTTGGCCGGTCCCGTCGGATCGTTCCACTCGAGCAGGAATCCGATGCTCCGGCCGTTCCAAAGCGCCCCGACGGTCACTGATCCGGCGGTCGGCATCCACCATCGCAAGGGCGGATCGAGCACCACCTGGCCGGCGAGAGGAATCACGATCGGGCGGGCCGCTTGCCATTCGGGGGCGTCGGGGGCATCCGGGATCTCCCCTTCGATGCGCGCCGCCACCACCACGAAGTCCTCGCTGGTTTCTTTTGGCTCCCGGTCGAGCGAGGAAACGTAGTGAGCGAGGTCCCAGCGCTCCTGATCCGACAGCAGGTCTTGGTAGGGCCCCATGGGCGTCCCGTTGAGCCCTCCCGTGATCCTCAGGTAGATGTCGCGCGGCTCGTGCCCCCCCTTGAACGTCCAGCCGCGGGTGAAGTCACGCGCCAAATGCGGCAGGCCCCACTCGAAACTGAGCGCGGTCGCGACCTCGCCGTCGCCGCGGCCGGAGTCTCCGTGACACACGAAACATCTCGCGGTGCGAAAGATCTCCTTGCCTCGTTCCACGGATCCTGATCCGCTGGGCACGGGCAGTGACTCAGGCTTTTCGGTCTTGAAACGGGGCGAGAGCGACTTGACGTAGGAGACAAGCCGCCGGCGCTCCTCTTCGGTCAAGATCTGCTCCCATCCGGGCATGGGCGTCCCGGGGAGACTGAGCGAGATCACGCGGAACAGGTCCTCATCGGTGGGAAGCTGCCCGTAGGGGGTGGAGCGGATCTTGTAGTCGGCGGCAACGAGGTCGCGCGGGCTGGGGATCATCCCAACTGCCGAGGGCCCGTCACCCCGTCCCTGCTCACCGTGGCACCAGAAGCAGCGCTTCATGTAGATGTCGCGGCCGGGCTCCTGGGCCAGAACCGGCATGGCTGCGAACAGAATCGTCATGAGCCAGACGATCTGCAGGCAACTCGTTCGCATCCCCTATTTCCTCTTCGCGGGCCGCACACTCGCATTTGTGTACTCAAACATGATGATCTTCCAGATTTGCTCGGCGGTCAGGATCTCAGCCCAGGCGGGCATGCTGGAGCGGTATCTGATCGAGCCCTTCGGAAGGCCAGGACCTCCCTCCCTGATCCGCCAGTAGAGGTAGTTCTCGTCAAGCTGCGCGATCGTCCCCGAGTCGCGGAAGTTCGCGGGCCTCGGCTGCCAGGCCCGGGCAAAGAGACCATTGCCGTCCTGGGCATCGCCGTGGCACATGGCGCAGTTCTTTGTGTAGAGGATGCCGCCCTCGCGGATGTTTTCCTGGGTCCAGGGCAATGGGTTCTCGACCGCAACGTACTTGTTGGGCAGGGTGAAGTGGATCCCGGGAGGATCCGTCGGCGGTTCCGGTTCCTCCAACATCCGGCTATGGCCGTGCCATCCCACGAGGAGCGGAATGAGGACCAGTGCGGCTTTGCGCGCGACTCGCTTGGCCGCAGACGGGGGTCTCGGCTCGCGGAGAAAGTCGATGACGGGCTGCCTGAAACTCCGCCAGCGATCCTCCTGGACGGAGAAGTAGAGGAGAATCGCCAAGGCGACCATGCCGGTGTACATCAAGACCAGGCTGGAAGGCAGCGGCGCCGGAGTCCCTGTCAACGCCCCCGTGAGCGGGGCCGCGCCGTATTCGAAGCAGACGTAGGACGCTCCGAGAACAAGGAGTGCCCAGACAATGGACGGTATCCGCTTCATTCGCGCCCTTTCTGCGTGAGCAGGTAGGCGACCAGGTTGTAGATCTCCCGCGGCATCATCATCTCCGCGTAATTCGTCGGCATGCGCGACATCGCGGGCTTGACGCCGTCGATGGTTTCCGGCGGAATCTGCCGCTTCACCCAGCGGCCCTCCTCCAGAAACGCCAGCGTGACGCCCGTTTTCTGATCTCCTGAAATGTACTCCCCACAGAGGGGCTTGAACTCACCGCCTGTTTTGATCACCACGATGGTGTCGCCCGCGTAAGCCACCTGCGTGAGGTCAATCTCTCTCTCCTCGGGCTCATCACTCCCCAGCACGCTCAGCCGCAGCGTGCGCGGGTGGTCCTTGTTCGGAAGCCAGGCCAGCGCCGCA
>Ga0326597_10008182_pt1 | contig 14132 bp, 12 predicted proteins | sample RVTome_12_FD_203789 | JGI IMG/M metagenome (GOLD analysis project Ga0326597, IMG submission 203789) | Soil microbial communities from uranium-contaminated site in the Upper Colorado River Basin, Wyoming, United States - RVT100D185 | ecosystem: Environmental > Terrestrial > Soil > Contaminated >... | reverse complement strand
CCGCCACGCGCTCGCCAACGCCGCGGTGCCGATCGTCACCGTGATCGGCATCGGCATTGCGCTGTTGATCGGCGGGGTGGTGGTCACCGAGTCGGTGTACGCGATCCCCGGGCTCGGCCGCCTGACGGTGGATGCGGTGCTGGCGCGCGACTTCCCGACCATCCAGGGCGTGATCCTGTTCTTCTCGATCGTCTACGTGGGGGTCAATCTGGCGGTCGACCTGTCCTACGTGTTCCTCGATCCGCGCATCCGCTACTGAGCCGTCATGCCCGCCCCGCAAACCAAGGCCGGCGAGCTCGAGACGCTGTCGGTCGAGTCCGCCGACGTGCGCATCACCGAAACCGCCTGGCTGCGGGTGAGGAAGAACTGGTCGGTGCGCATCGGCGGCACCGCGCTCGCGCTGCTCGTCCTGATCGCGGTCTCGGCGCCCTGGCTCGGCACGGTCGACCCGACGCTGTTCGACGCGGCGAGCCGCGACCTGGTGCCCGGACAGCCCGGCGAAATCACCACCCTCGACGGCGAGATCATCAAGCACAAGTTCTGGTTCGGTTCGGACTCCTACGGGCGCGACATCTACAGCCGCGTCATGTACGGCACGCGCGTCTCGCTGGTGGTGGCGATTCTGGCTGCGCTGCTCTCGCTCGCCTTCGGCATCGTGTGCGGGCTCTGCGCCGGGTACCTGCGCTGGCTCGACGGCATCCTGATGCGCTTCATGGACGGCCTGATGGCGATTCCCGCGATCCTGATCGCGATCGCGCTGGTGGCGATGTGGCGCGGCAGCCTGACCACGGTGATCATCGCCATCGCGATTCCCGAGATCCCGCGCGTCACGCGCCTGGTGCGTTCGCTCGTGCTCTCGATCCGCGAGGAGCCCTACGTCGAGGCCGCCGTGGCCCTGGGCACGCCCACCTGGAAGATCATGTTCGGCCACATCCTGCCGAACACCGTCGCCCCGCTCGTGGTGCAGGGCACCTACATCTGCGCGGCGGCGATCCTGGTCGAGTCGATCCTCTCGTTCCTCGGCGTGGGCCTGCCGCCCGACATCCCCACCTGGGGCAACATCATGGCCGAGGGCCGGCCGCAGTTCAATCAGTACCCGCACAACATCTTCATCCCGGGCGTGTTCCTCGCCATCACCGTGCTCGCGGTGAACATCCTCGGCGACGGACTGCGCGACACGCTCGACCCGAAGATGGCGAAGCGGGTGTGAACGCCATGGCCGGAGCCAAAGCGCGCGGCAGCGGCCCGGTGCTCGAGGTGCGCGCTCTGACGATCGCGCTGCCCACGGGCAGCGACCGCAGGGAGGCCGTGAGCGGCGCCTCCTTCAGCGTCAAGCGCGGCGAGATCCTGTGCCTGGTGGGCGAGTCGGGCTCGGGCAAGTCGGTGATCGCGCAGGCCGTCATGGGCCTCTTGCCGAACACGCTGCCGGTGACCGGTGGCGAGATCCTGCTCGAAGGCGAGAACATCGCCCACGCGAGCCCCGGGCGGCTGCGCGAACTGCGCGCGACACGCATGTCGATGATCTTCCAGGAGCCGATGACCGCGCTCAACCCGGTCATGACCTGCGGCGAGCAGATCGACGAAGTGCTGCGCGAGCATACCCAGCTCTCGCCCCAGAAGCGGCGCGAGAAGATCCTCGACATCGTGCGCGAGGTGGCGCTGCCCGATCCCGGGCGCATCGTTGCCTCCTACCCCCACCAGCTCTCGGGCGGCCAGCGCCAGCGGATCATGATCGCCATGGCGCTGGTGCTCGAGCCTGCGCTGCTCATCGCGGATGAGCCGACCACCGCGCTCGATGTCACCACGCAGGCGCAGATCCTGAAGCTGATCCAGGACCTGCAGAAGCGCCACGGCACCGGGGTGCTGTTCATCACGCACGACTTCGGCGTGGTGGCCGAGATTGCGCACCGCGTCGCGGTGCTGCGCCTGGGCAGGCTGGTCGAGCTGGGGGAGAAGGACGAGGTGCTCAAGCGCCCGCGCCACGACTACACCAGGATGCTGATCGGGGCGGTGCCCACCATGCAGACGCACGGGCGCGCCGCCGAGGGCGCCTCCGAGCCGGTGCTGCGCACCGTGCGCCTGTGCAAGACCTATCATGACCGCGGCTGGTTCGGGCGCCGGCGCGAGGTGCACGCCGCACAGGACGTCTCGATCGAGATCCGCCGCGGGCAGACGCTCGGCATCGTCGGCGAGTCGGGCTCGGGCAAGTCGACCGTGGCGCGCTGCATCATCCGCCTCATCGACCCGACCTCCGGCGAGATCCGCCTGCACGGCCAGGACATCGCGAAGATGTCCGCGGGCGAGCTACGCCCGCTCAGGCGCCGGGTGCAGATCGTGTTCCAGGACCCCTACCGCTCGCTCAATCCGCGCCGCACCGTGCTCGAGGCGATCATCGAAGGTCCGCTCAACTACGGCGTGCCGCGCGACAAGGCGATCGAGCGCGCGCGCGAGCTGATGGAGCTGGTGCGCATGGACCCGGGGTCGCTTAGCCGCTATCCGCACCAGTTCTCCGGCGGCCAGCGCCAGCGGATCTGCATCGCGCGCGCGCTGGCGCAGGCGCCTGAGCTGCTGATCGCCGACGAGGCGGTCTCGGCGCTCGACGTCTCGGTCCAGGCGCAGGTGCTCGAGCTGCTCGAGGACATCCGTAATCGGCTCAACCTGGCGATGCTGTTCATCACCCACGACCTGCGAGTCGCGGCGCAGGTCTGCGACTACGTCGCGGTGATGTCGCAGGGACGCATCGTCGAGCACGGCCCCGCGAGCCAGGTGTTCGGCACTCCGCGCCACGAGTACACGCGCGCGCTGTTCGCCGCCGCGCCGGGGCGCGACTTCGTGTTCGGCGCGGCCTGAGCGGCGCCGCCGATCTCCTATACTTGGCGCATGCGTTCGCTCGCCCTGGACCTGCTGCGCACACTGGAGCCCGGACCCCGGCTGCTTGCCGCCCTGGCCGATGACTGCGGGGTGAGCGCGGCGGAGGCCGAGCGCGCCCTCGCGCGGCTCATGGCCACCGGCTTCGCGGCTCGCGAAGGCGATCGCATACGGCTGACCGCGCCTTTCGAGGTCCTGGACGCGGTGCGCATCGCTTCGCTGCTCGGCGAGCACGCAGGGGGGCTGGCGATCGAAGTGCGCGACGCCTGCTCCTCGACCAACACCGCGCTGCTCGGGAACGACTGCGGCGAGGACATGAGGGCGCTGTTCGCCGAGGAGCAGAGCGAAGGGCGCGGCCGGCGCGGCCGGCGCTGGCTGTCCTGCGTCGGCGCGGGGCTGACTTTCTCGCTGCGCCGCGAGTTCGATCTGCCGCTGCGCGAGCTCGGCGCTCTGTCGCTCGTCGTCGGGGTGGCCACGGTGCGCGCGCTGCGCGCGCTCGGCGCGCTCGAAGCGTCCCTTAAATGGCCGAACGACCTGCTGGTGCGCGGCGACAAGCTCGGCGGCATCCTGATCGAGACGCGCGCGCAGGATGCCGCGGTGCGCGCGGTGATCGGCATCGGCATCAACTGGCGCGCCACACCCGGGCTCGAGGCGCGGCTGCGCCGTCGCGTCGCGGCGCTGGACGAGGTCGTCTCGCCGGCGCCCTCGCGCAACGAAGTCGCCGCGCGCGTGCTCGAGGAGCTGCTCGACGCCCTCGACGCGTTCGAGGCCAACGGCTTCGACGCGTTCCGCAGCGACTGGACCGCGATGCACGCGCACGAGGGGCGGCGCCTGCGGGTGCGCCTTGCCGACGGGCGGGTGCTCGCCGGCGTCGCCGAAGGCCTCGCCGAGGACGGCGGGCTGCGCCTGCGCACCCGCAACGGCCTGCGCGCGGTGCACAGCGGCCGCGTCGTGTCAGCGAGGATCGGATGATCCTGGCGATCGATGCGGGCAACTCGCGCGTCAAATGGGGCTGGCACGACGGCGCGGCGTGGACCAGCCTCGCCACCGTGTCGCTGATCGAGTTCGCCGCCGCGAACCACGACATCAACCCGTTCGCTGCCACGCACGAGGATCCCGAGCGCATCGTCATCTCCAATGTCGCGGGCGAAGGCGCGCACCAGTTGCTGGTCAACTGGACGAGCATCTTCGAGGCCGAGCCGCTGTGGCTGCGCGGCGAGCCCGAGCGCTGCGGGGTGCGCAGCCGCTACGAGCGCCCCGAACAGCTCGGCCCGGACCGCTGGGCGTCGCTCGTGGCCGCGCGCGCGCTGCACGGCGGGCCCTGCCTGGTGGTGAACGCGGGCACCGCCACCACCATCGATGCGCTCGCCGGGGACGGCGAGTTCCTCGGCGGGCTGATCCTGCCGGGCGTCGACCTGATGCGCTTCGTGCTGCACGAGCACACCGGCCGGCTGCCGATGCAGGAAGGCGAGTATCGCGATACGCCGCGCAACACCATCGACGCCATCGCTTCGGGCTGCCAGCACGCCCAGGCCGGCGCGGTCGAGCGCATGCATCGCGTCATGGGCGGTGGCGAGCTCCTGTGCCTGGTGAGCGGCGGCGCCGGACGCAGCCTCGCGCAGCAGCTCGTGGTTCCCTGCCGCTACCTCGAGAACCTGGTGCTGGAGGGCCTTGCGCGTATCGCCTTGAGCGAGCGAGCCAACGCCGCCGCAGGAAAGGGCCGTGCGGGCTGAGCCGATGCGAGCGCTTTTCCTGCTGCTGGTGCTCGCGAACCTGGCGTTCTTCGCCTGGACGCGCTACCTCTTACCCGGCGACCCGGCCACCGACCCGCAGCCCTTCATGCGCCAGGTCGAGCCCGAGCGCCTGCGCGTGATCGGCGCAGGCGAGTATTCCACGCGCGCGCAGGCTGCGCGGCGCTGATCGCATCCCTGGCGTAGGGCGGCTTTCGGGCGCCGACGCGGCGCGCGCCTGACCCGGCCCGGCGCTCAGGCGAGCGGGTCCGCTGGCACGTGCTGCGCGACCAGCTTGAGCAGCTGGTCGCGCAGCACCGGCTTGGTCAGGTAGCCGATCGCGCCGACCTCGCGGCCCCGCTGTTCGCCCTCTTCCATCGACGTGAGAAAGATCACGGGGATCGGCGGCAGCGTGGGGTCGGACTTGAGCGCCGCGATGAATTCGAAGCCGTCCATGTGCGGCATCATCACGTCGCAGACGATCAGGTCCGGGGGCTTGGCGAGCACCATGTAGCCGGCCGAGATCGCGTCGCTCGCCACCCGCACCTCGTAGCCTGCATTGCCCAGGTGCAGCCTGAGCAGCTCGAGGATGCTCTCGTCATCGTCGACCACGAGGATGCTGGCCTTGGCCATGCGCGAGGAGCGTGCCGAAAGTCCAATGGGACCGTGGTGCTGGTGCGCGGATTCGAACCGCGGACCTACTGATTACGAATCAGTTGCTCTACCAACTGAGCTACACCAGCCTGTGGCGCAGCCACGCTGCGCGGGCCGAATTATACGATGCGCTCCGGCGCGGCGTGTGAACTATTTCCGCCATGTTGCTCCGCGGCGAGCCGCTCGGCGCGCCGATTACGCCGTTGGTCGCTCAGACGTTGCGGCCCGCACCGGCGCGTCACTAGGATACGTTCGAACGAAAGGAATTCCACATGCGCAAGGCGTCGGGTTTCACGCTCATCGAGGTACTGATTGTGGTGGCCGTGGTCGCTGTTCTCGCCGCGATCGCCCTGCCCAACTACCAGGATTACCTCCTGCGCGGCAAGCTCACCGAGGCGACCGCCAACCTGTCCGACGTTCGGCTGCGCCTGGAGAAGTCCTACGCCGACAACCGGCGCTACGGCACTGCCGGCGTGTGCGGTGTGCCGATGCCCGCCGTGGCGAATCAGCGCTACTTCACCATCACCTGCGTCTCCGCCAACGCGGCCGGCGCGGGCGACCAGACCTACACGCTCACCGCCGCCGGCAACGCCGGACAGGGCATGGGCGCCTTCACCTACACGCTGAACGAATCGAACACCCGCACTTCGACCATCACCGCGAGCGGCTGGAACAACTCGGCCACCTGCTGGGTGAGCAAGAAGGGCGAATCGTGCTGAGCATGCACGCCGCCACGCAGCGCGGCATCACGCTCATCGAGCTGATGATCGGGCTGGTCATCATGGCCATCGTGCTGATGGTCGCGTTGCCCGCGTTCACGATCTTTCTGCAGAACCAGCAGATCCGCAACGCCGCCGATTCGGCCCTCGTGGGCCTGAGCCTCGCGCGCACCGAGGCGGTGCGGCGCAACCAGGCGGTGCGCTTCCAGTTCGTGAGCAACCTCACCTCGGGCTGCGTGCTCTCGGCCGCCTCGCTCGCGTGGGTGGTGAGCCTCGCCGACCCGACCAGCCTGTGCGACATCGCCCCCTCTGAGACGGTGGCGCCGCAGATCATCCAGAAGCGCTCCGCAACCGAGGGCGCGCGCAACGCCGCGGTGGTCACCACCGGCGGGACCACGACCACCTTCAGCGGACTGGGCGTGCTCGCGGGGCCGGGCATCACCCAGATCGACATCTCCAACACGACCGGCGTGTGCGAGCACGTCGATGTCGTCAACGGCACGATGCGCTGCATGCGCATCCTGGTTTCGACCGGAGGCCAGGCGCGCATGTGCGATCCGAGGGTCGCCGCCCCGGTGCCGCCGGACGTCGACCCGCGGGCCTGCTGAGGAGCAACGCCATGAGAACGCGCGCTCCAGGCAAACAGCAAGGCGTCATGCTGCTCGAGGCGCTGATCGGGATCCTGATCTTCTCGATCGGCATCCTGGCGATGCTCGGCATGCAGGCAATCGGCATGCGCGCCACGATCGACGCCAAGTACCGCTCCGAGGCGAGCTACCTGACCAACCAGATCGTCGGCACCATGTGGGTGGATCGGGCCAACATCGCCAGCTACGACACCGTTTCCGGGGCCGGCAATAACCGCCGGGCCGACTGGATCGCGCGGGTCCAGACGACGCTGCCGGGTTCGAGCGGCGCCAATGCGCCGAGCATCGCGGTGGTCGGCCGCCAGGTGACGGTCACCGTGCGCTGGCAGCGCGTGGGCGAGCCGACCCCCAGCCAGCATCTCGCCATCGCCCAGATCAACGATTCATGATGACGAGGCGCGCGATGAGAGCCCTGGAACGCGGCATGAGCCTGGTCGAGATCCTGGTCGCGGTGGCGATCGGCATGATCGGCATCCTGATCATCACCCAGGCCTATATCAGCAGCGACACCTTCAACCGCTCGACCCTCGGCGAGGGCGGCGCGCAGACGAGCGGCACCATCGCGCTGTTCACCATCGAGCGCGACCTGCGCATGGCGGGCTACGGCATCAACAGCACTGCGGCGCTCGGCTGCGGCAACATCAAGTGGTTCTACTCAGGGACCTATTCGGCCAACCTGGGCGGGACGCTGCCCAACATCCAGCTGGCGCCGGTGGTGATCACGCAAACCGCCGGCCAGCCGGACCAGCTCACCGTGATGTACTCCACCGACGCCGACCGCACCGTTCCGACCACGCTCGCCAAGAACCAGGTCGGCGCGGGGACCGTCATCGACGTCGACGGGCTGCTCGGCTTTCGCGACAACGACATGATCCTGCTCGTCAGCCAGGCTGCGCCGGGGAACTGCACGCTGAACACGGCCACCAGCGCCAACACCGGTACCGCGAAAATCACGATGGCCTCCAGCGCGCCGAACAACCCGCCGGGCGGCGGCCTGTTCCCCGCCTTCCAGAAAGACGACCTGGTGTTCAACCTCGGCACCACGCTCGTGCGCGACTTCTCGATCTTCACCAACCCGGCGAACAACAATCGCAGCCTGCGCGTCACCGACCGGATGCTGGCCGCGGCCGGCACGCCGCCCGTCGACATCGTCGAGGACATCGTCGACCTGCGCGCGCAGTACGGCAAGGACGACGGCATCAACAACAACACCGTGGACAACAACGGCATCTACGTCGCGGACGACGGCATCGTGGACGGCTACAGCAGCGTCACGCCGGCCACCGCCGCGCAGTGGCAGCAGGTGCTCTCGGTGCGCGTCGCGGTGCTGGCGCGCATCGGCGCCTACGAGCGCACGACCGGCGGCGCGTGTACCGCCACCACGGCCACGCCGACCTGGGCGGGCAGCACGTTGCCCGTGGGCGGGCCGTCGCCCTTCGTCGTCACCGAGGGCCTGCCGAGCTGCTATCGCTACCGGGTCTTCGAGACCGTGATCCCGCTGCGCAACATGATCTGGAGGCAGTCGTGAAGCCCTTTGCCCGCGCAATGCGCCGCGCTCAGCAGGGCGCGGTGCTGTTCATCGCGCTCATCGTGCTGGTGGCGATGTCGCTCGCCGGCCTCGCGCTGATGCGCGGCGTCGACACCGGAACGCTGATCGCCAGCAACCTCGCCTTCAAGCAGGGCGCGACGATGGCCGGCGACTGGGGCGTCGAGCAGGCGCGTACCTGGCTGATCGCCCCCGGCGCCACCGACCTGAAGATCGACCAGCCCGGGCTCGCCTATTACTCGACGATGCAGGAAACCCTGAACGTGATCACCGGCTTCGACTGGAGCACGGCCGCGAGCGTCGGCACCGATGCCGGCGGCAACCAGGTGAGCTACGTGATTCACCGGCTCTGCGACCTGCCGGGAGACCCGGTCGCGGTGGCCTGCGTGAAATCGTCCGCCACCACGACCTCGGTCGCCAGCACCAAGGGCGCCGGCGGATACGGCGGCGGCGCGATCGCGGTCCCCACCGCGGCGTTCTATCGCATCACGGTCCGCGTGCTCGGGCCGCGCAATACGGTGAGTTTCGTCCAGGCGACCGTTTACTGACCGCCCGGACATGGAGGCAGTGCCATGCTGAAGACCAACCGCTTGTTCCTTCGAACCCTGTGCTACGCGCTGAGCGCGTCGGTCGCCTATGGTGGAGCGCTGCACGCGGCGGCCACGGACATCGGCAACGAGCCGCTCGCGCAGCCGGCCTCCAACACCAAGCCGAACGTCATGATGATCCTGGACGATTCGGGCTCGATGCGCCAGCAGTACACGCCCGATTACCTCGGGCGCCTGTTCGGCTCGGCCGAGGAGCTGTGCTTCGACAGCCTCAATAGCGGCGGCTCGATCAGCTCGACGCTGGAGGACTGCGAGGCGGGCGACCCGCCGATCATGTCGCCGGACGTCAACACGCAGTACTACAACCCGGAGATCCGCTATTTTCCGGCGGTGAACTTCGACGGCACCTCGATGCCCTCGATGACCGCGGCCAACACCGCCAACTGGACGGCGGTGCCCACCGACGGCGTCAGCCCGGCCGGCGTGAACACCTTCCGCGTCAACCTCCTCAACATGAACGGCGGCGGCGGCTCCAGCGAAACCACCTCCGACCTGATGACGCAATTCCCGGATCGCGCCTGGTGCAACGCGACCGGCACCGCGCCCACCGACACGACGAACTGCCGGGTCAACAGCGGCTACACCTACCCGAACCAGGTCCACGGCTACGGCAAGGACGGCAGCGGCAACATCAAGTTCCGCTTCGGCGTGCCGTACTATTACCGGCTGCTGCCCACCGAGTTCTGCTCCGACGTCGAGCTGAAGAATTGCGTCGACGCCACGGCCCCGACGGGCCTCTACACCATCCCCGCGCCGGTGCGCTTTTGCGACAGCACCGCGCTCACCAACTGCCAGGGCAAGCTGCAGGGCAGCTTCGTCCGTCCCAAGTACACCGGGGAAGTGACGGGCGCTCCGGCGCTGGCCACCAGCGCGACCGCGACCATCACCGTGAAGAACCCGCAGAGCGACAGCTTTTCGGGCACGATCACCGCGATCAACGTGTTCGACGGCACGTCGCCGACCAACAACATCGCGCCGGCCACCGTTTCGGCGAGCGGGCCGATCAGCCCGAGCGTGGCCGCGATGTCGATCCGCGACGCGATCAATGCCGCGACCGCGACCAACGGCGGCTATACCGCGACGGTGTCGAGCAACGTCGTGACGATCGTCGCGCCGGCCACCGGCGCGCAGTTCAACGGCAATACGGTGTCCGTGGTTTCGCCGAGCACGCCGAGCACGCAGGCAACGGTCACCTTCGACGTCACCGGCACGGGCACCAACGACCGCACCAACTCGATCATCGTATCGGGCATCGCGCTGATCCCCTCCACCATCACGTGCACGAGCGGCGCGGGCTGCACGGGCAGCGGCAGTGCCCGCAACGACTGGATGGGCAACGCCATCGCCTCCGCGATCAACGGCGGCACGGCCACGCACGGCTTCAGCGCCAGCACCACCAGCAGCGGCAGCCGCGTCACGATCACCGCGCCCAGCAGCACGGGCGGCGAGATGAACGGCACCGCGATCAGCATCAACGAGACCGGCCTGACGATGAATTTCGTCGGCGCCTCGACCTTCCAGGGCGGCAGCAGCTCCGGAGACATCGAGACCACCGCCACCAACTTCAGCGGCGGCCAGGACGCCAACCCGGGTCGTATTTCGGTTGGCAACTTCGTGCGCGTCAACCTCGTGCCCTTCACCGGGTCTAACACGGCGGAGTCGTACGAGCAGCCCTTCACGAGCCTCAACGACATGGCTTACGAAGTGAAATCCGGCCAGAGCTGGGGCCAGACGTTCCGCCACGACAGCGCGAGCGCGACCTACTCGATTAACCAGATCGGACTCGTGCTGTACCGGGCGTTCGATGCTGCAGCGGGCCAGACCTTGACCGTGTCGCTGCGCTCGAGCTGGAACGGGGCGGCGATCGCGAGCGGCACGGTCTCGAGCAACAGCCTTGGCACCGTCGAGGCCTGGGTGAGCGTGAATCTTGCCAGTTCGGCAACGCTCAACGACAACCAGACTTATATCATTCGAGTCGACGGCAACGGCAGCGGGAAGGTCTATGTCGGCGTGCACGATTCCGGCGCCTATGCCGGCGGCGACTTCCTCGATTCGAGCGGTGTCGCGCAAGGCGGGAAAGACATGGTCTTTCGGGCGTCGGCCGGCATTCCCTCGACGTTCACGAGATACCCGAACCGCACGGACTGCTCGGGCACGGACTGCATCTACGACGAGGAAATGACCAACTTCGCCAACTGGTACGCCTATTACCGCAGCCGCATGCAGATGGCGAAGACCGCGCTCGGGCGCTCGTTCCTGTCGATCGACGACTCGTTCCGCGTCGGCTTCATCACCATCAACCCGGGCAGCCCGGTGAGCTCGAACCGCTTCCTCGCGGCCGACGACTTCACCGACGGCGCCGGCAACCAGAAGGATCTCTGGTACCAGAAGCTCTACGGCTCCACCGACAACGGCTCGACGCCGCTGCGCGAGGCGCTGTCGCGGGTCGGCCGCTACTTCGCCGGCGTCACCTCCGGCATCAATAATGGCATGGGCGCGAGCCCGATCCAGCTCGCCTGCCAGGCGAACTACGCGATCCTGAGCACGGACGGCTACTGGAACGGCAACGCCGGCCAGACGCTCACCGGCGGCTCGATCGGCAACCAGGACAACAGCGATTCGGGCTGGTCGACGCGCGCCATCGGCGCCTATGATGGCGGGCTCGCCGGCTCGAGCAACACGCTGGCCGACGTGGCGATTTATTACTACAAGACGGATTTGCGCACCGATCTCGCCGACAACGTGCCGACCACCTCTACGGACACGGCGGCGCACCAGCACATGACGACCTATACCGTCGGCCTGGGGCTCGCGGGCCTGCTCAACTACGACAAGAACTACGAGACGCAGACCAGCGGGGACTTCTTCAACATCAAGACCAACCAGGGCACCTTCCCGAACTGGCCGGTGCCGGTCGCGGGCAGCGAGACGGCACTCGATGACCTGTGGCACGCGGCGGTCAACGGGCGCGGCAAGTTCTTCAGCGCCCAGGACCCGGTGCAGCTAGCCGACGGTATCTCGGAAACGCTGTCCGCGGTGCAATCGAGGGTCGGCGCCGGCGCCGCCGCGGCGACCTCGAACCTGCAGCCGGTGGCGGGCGACAACTTCGCCTTCACCGCGCAGTACCAGACGGTCGAGTGGACGGGCGACCTCAAGGCCCGCACCATCGATCTGAGCAGCGGCGCGGTGGCCACGCGCGAGCTCTGGTCGGCGCAGATCCTGCTCGACCAGCGCAACCACACCGACCGGCGCATCTACACCTACGACGCGAGCGACACCACCGCGCCCGGCACCGGCAACGGCAACCGGCTGAAGGCCTTGTGCTGGCCGGGAGCCGCCGGGACCGGGCTCTATGCGGGGTGCAACGGCGAAGCCGAGCTTTCGGCGGCCGAGCTCGATCTGTTCAACCCGCTGACCCTCAGCCAGGCGACGCCTTGGCCCACCGACGGCAGCGGCCGCGACGTCTCGGCCACCAAGCAGAACCTGGTCGACTACCTGCGCGGCGACGCGGGCAACGAACTGAGCGGCGGTTCGACGACGACCGACCTGTACCGCAACCGCAACCACCTGCTGGGCGACATTGTCAACGCGCAGCCGGCCTACGTGAAGTCGGCGCCGTTCTCCTACAACACGGGCAGCAGCCTCGGCATCGACCCCTACTACCAGGAGTTCAAGCAATCGACCGACGGCACCACGGCGACGCGCAAGGGAACGGTTTACGCCGCCGCCAACGACGGCATGCTGCACGCCTTCGAGACCGATCCGGACAACATTCCCTACTACCAGACGGCGGGCATCTCGACCACGATCACTTCGGACGACACGTTCACCGGCACGCTCAACACCAATCCGGCGAGCGGCGAAGGCGCGGAGCGCTGGGCCTACGTTCCCAGCATGGTGCTGGCGAACCTGAAGCAGCTCGCCGAGAGCCCGTACACGCACCGTTACTACGTGGACGGATCTCCGGCGGTGGGCGACGTGTGCTTCGGCCACACCGCGGGCTCGCCGTGCGCGTCGCAGGCCAACTGGCGCACTATCCTGGTGGCCGGCCTGAATGCCGGCGGGCGCGGCTACTACGCGCTCGACATCAGCGATCCCGACAACCCGAAGGCGCTGTGGGAGTTCAAGGGCGGCGGCGGCACGGCCTGCCTGACGTCGGCACAGGCCAACAGCGGCACCTTCTTCGAGGACTGCAACCTCGGCCTGAGCTACTCGACGCCGATCATCGTCAAGCGCAAGTCGGACGGCAAGTGGGTGGTGCTCGTGTCCTCGGGCTACAACAACGTCACCCCCGGTGACGGCCAGGGCCACCTGTACATCCTCGATGCGCAGAGCGGCGCGATCCTCAACCGCATCGACACCGGTGTCGGCTGCGACGGCGTCAGCACCACCGCGCCTTGCGTCGCCGGAACGGTCGACCCCAGCGGCTTGGGCAAGGTCAATGCATGGGTGGAGAATTCGGCCTTCGACAACACGACGGTTCGCGCCTATGCCGGGGACCTGCAGGGCAACGTGTGGCGCTTCCAGCTCGATCCTGCGGAAGTCGGTTATCTCAGCGCCTACAAGCTGGTGACGGTCAGCGACCCGAGCGGCGTCGCGCAGCCGATCACGGTCAAGCCCGAGCTGGGTGAAGTGCAGGGCTTCGCGGTGGCATTCCTCGCCACCGGCCGGTACCTTGGCCCGAGCGACCCGCCGACCACGCAGGTGCAGAGCATCTACGCCATCCGTGACGACCTGACCGCCAACCCGATGACGCTCCGCGGCGCCGGCAGCGAGTTCGTGCAGCAGACGCTCACTCCCTTGGGCACGAGCGAGCGCACCTCGACCAGCAACGTCGTCGACTTCAACGTCAAGAAGGGCTGGTACATCGACCTGCCCGACCCTGGCGAGCGCGTCAACGTCGACCCGGTGCTGCAGCTTGGTACGCTGGTGGTCGCATCCAACGTGCCGAGCAACGACGCGTGCGTCGCCGGCGGCTTCGGCTGGGTCAACTTCCTCGACTTCAGGACCGGCGGTTTCGTGCCGGGCGCCAGCGCCAACATGGCGAGCACCAAGATCGGCGCCTCGCTGGTGGTCGGCATCAACGTGATCAAGCTGCCCGGCGGCACGATCAAGGCGATCGTCACTACCGCCGACAACCAGCAGCTCACCAAGGACGCGCCGGTGGCGACACCGGCGGTCACTGGCCGCCGCGTGTCCTGGCGCGAGCTGATCCAGTAACGGCGTGGAGGCTGGCGACGTGCGCCGAACCGCCCCTGTTCAACCCGGCAGCCTGCTGCCGAGGTGCGCAGGGGCGCTCGGCGTTTCGATGGCACTGCATGCGCTCGCAGCGCCCGGCGCGCAAGCGCTGTCCCGCGACA